>Ga0209480_10002294_pt1 | contig 13215 bp, 9 predicted proteins | sample JI61114C2DNA_FD_187501 | JGI IMG/M metagenome (GOLD analysis project Ga0209480, IMG submission 187501) | Wastewater effluent complex algal communities from Wisconsin, to seasonally profile nutrient transformation and Carbon sequestration -... | ecosystem: Engineered > WWTP > Effluent > Algae...
TAAAAGATATCGAACAGGATATGCGACCGATAAAATCTTTTAAACTAGAAAAAACACAGTCTTCAGTTAAAATAGGTATTGATTGTGTGTCGAGGCAGCATGATGATTTTGATGGAATGTTTGTATTTAATACAGTTTTAGGGGGCTACTTTAATTCAAGATTAAACAACGTGATCCGCGAAGCAAAAGGACTGACATACAACATATTCAGCACTCATGACACTTATTTGTATGGTGGTTTATTTTATATTAGTGCAGATACTTCTCAGGATCAAGTCATTAAGATGAATACAGAGATTTATACTCAGATTGATAAATTATTAGATAAACCTATCCCAAAAGCGGAATTAGAAAGAGTCAGAGGTTACCTTTTAGGCACATTGATGACTTCTTTTGATGGAGTGTACAACTGTGTGGAAACATTAAGATCTTGTCTTGTAGAGGGCGTAGACTTTGCATCTGTGCAACAGCTAATAAATAAAATCGCCACAATCGAAACGACTGAAGTTATGGAAACCGGTAGAAGAAATCTTAGCATAGATAATCTAATCGAAGTAGTGATTGGTTAAATAAATTCAATATTTTAAACCAAGAATATTTTGAATCTCTAAAGTATTTCCTATTTTCGTCGTTTATTTCAATAAAATTTAATGATAAATTTAATACTTTTTGGTCCTCCCGGGTCTGGAAAAGGTACTCAGGCAACCAAGCTTGCAGATAAGTATAAGTTGGTCCACATATCGACTGGTGACCTCTTTAGGTATGAACTGAGCAATCAAACTCCCTTAGGAATATTGGCAAAAAGTTACATGGATAAAGGTAATTTAGTGCCTGATGAAGTGACCATAAATATGCTGAAGTCAAAAATGGACAGGCATCCTGAAGCAAATGGCTTCATATTTGATGGCTTCCCAAGAACGATTCCTCAATCTGAAGCCTTGTTGAATTTATTGAGAGAAAACAATACTTCCTTGACTGCAATGATAGCACTTGAAGTGGACGAGAATGAAATAGTGAATAGGATAAAGTCCAGAAGCCAAACTTCGGGTCGTGCTGACGATAATGATGAATCTATCATCAGAAAGCGTTTTGAAGTATATAATGCTGAAACTCAACCTGTTTTTCAATATTTCGAAAAACTAGGTCTGGCCTCAGCCATCAAAGGGGTAGGGGATATTGAAGATATTTTTGCAGCCCTAATCTTAAAAATAGATAGAGCCCTCGATCGGTTTTAATACCCTACCTAAAATTAGGATCAAAAATAATATTCAGTTTCCTTTGCTATTGAACAAATAATCCTCATTTTGCGCTTGAATAGTACAAAATGAATGTAATAATTTTATCCAGAAATATAGGCCTTTACTCTACTCAGAGACTTATTCTTGAGTGTCGTAAAAAGGGCCATAGTGTGCAAGTTATTGATCCTCTGACTTGTAATCTCATTATTGACAATGATGCATCTCACATTATTGATAATTCGGGTCAAAAATTAGTAGCCGATTGGGTGCTACCGCGCATAGGCTCCACAGCAACTAATTTTGGAGCTGCAGTCATCAGACAATTTGAATTACAAGGTGTTTCTGTTATTACATCTTCTCAGGCATTATTGGATGCAAGAGACAAATTAGTTGCACTTCAATTGTTGGCGAAAGCTAAAATTGCAATTCCCAAGACTTTATTGACAAGCCCAATGGAAATCGATGGAGTATTGATCAAAAAGGAATTTGAATTTCCTGCCATTGTTAAATTGCTTGACAGTACACATGGATTAGGTGTCATTCTTTCTGAATCGGCCCAAAATGGAATCGCAATATCAGAAGCATTCCAAAGGCTACACCATAAATTTATTATCCAAAAATTTATCAAAGAATCTGCAGGTCAGGATATTAGAGCATTTGTGGTTAATGGTGAGGTAATCGCCAGCATGTTGAGATGTGCTCCGGAAGGTGAATATAGGAGTAACATGCATAGAGGCGCTTCTGCTACTATCATAGACCTTACCGTTGAAGAAACTGAAACAGTTTTGAAATCTGCTGAAGCCGTTGGTTTAAAAGTTGCCGGCGTCGATATCATGAGAAGCAATGATGGTCCATTAATCTTGGAGGTCAACGCAAGTCCCGGACTTGAAGGAATAGAAGGAGTGACGAAAGTCAATGTGGCTGGTGCTATTATTGCCTATGGTGATAGCCTTGTGAGGGCAAAAAAGTAAAATGATGAACGTTGAATGAGGTATTTAATATTAATGGAACACTAATAGCTCCAGGCGTCAATGCTGTAGTTCGAATTCCTGTAGGAAGGCTACCTTCAGGCAATCAGATTACTATAAGTGTCAATGTATTCAGATCTTTAAAGCCAGGCCCTATACTTTTTTTGTCAGGCGGGATTCATGGTGATGAGATCAACGGTATTGAAATCATTCGTCAGGCATTAGACATGAAGTTGTTCGACAACCTTCATTGCGGGTCCGTCATAGCTATACCTCTTGTGAATGTTTTTGGATTTATCAATTTTTCAAGAGATTTAAGTGAAGGAAAAGATGTAAACAGAAGTTTTCCTGGTTCTCTCAATGGAAGCATGGCTTCAAGAGTAGCTAGAATAATTACCAGGCATATTTTACCACTCATCACCCTAGGAATTGATTTTCATACAGGAGGTCAGTCCAGGTTTAACTATCCTCAAGTAAGGTTTACTAATAGACAACCATCCAGTAAGTTACTCGCTCAGGTATTCAATGCTCCATTCACCATAGTCAAACCTACTATTTTAAGGTCATTGCGAAGGATGTCACTGGATATGGGCATTCCTATTATCGTTTACGAAGGGGGTGAAGCTCTTAGGATTGATGGGTTTGTGATACAACAAGCACTGCGCGGCATCAAAAGGGTGTTGACACATCTTGAAATGAATAATTATACGATCGAAGAACAGGATAGTGTTCTATTAACAAAAACAATTTGGGTTAGGTCTAATACACCTGGCCTTTTCTATCCTTCTGTCAATAATGGTAGCCAGATAGTTAAAGGTGAATTGTTGGGCTGGATCCACGATCCTTTTGGTCAGTCAAACTATGCCATAACTTCTAAAGTAAATGGATATGTGTTTTGCATAAATAATAAGCCGGTAGTCTATCCTGGAGATGCATTGTTCAATGTAGGAATGGTTTAATTTACACTTTCCTTACTTCAATGAACAGAAAATATTGGATGGATTAATTACATTTGCCGAAGAACACAGAGATTATTTAATGATATATTATTAGAATTCTAACCGGAATTTCTGAATTTATTTCATTCTTTGTAAACAATAGTTATTTCCCAAATTATTTATTGTTGATATTTTTTTTAATTTTTATTAGCATCACAATTTTCAATTATGATATTAATTAGAGTGGTCCACACTTTTTGGATAATTTTTTTTCTGACACCGGTCATACTTGCAGCTCAAGATTTAAATGATGCTATAATTACGCTAGGTGGAGATCCTTCTTTAAAGAATGGTGCTATGAGTTTCACTATTTTTGACAGAAAGACAGAACAACTTATTGCCACCCACAATCCAAATGTATCATTAATACCAGCATCTTCGCTCAAAATACTTACTTGCGCTTACGGACTTAAGACTTTAGGAAAAAATTTTAAATTTAAAACGACAATTGAAACTACTGGAGAGATTGACAAAAATGGTGTTTTACATGGTGACCTGATCCTTAAAGGCTATGGTGATCCAACCCTAGGTTCAGACTTATCTAATGATTCGGGAGAATTGGATAAAGTTTTGAAAATCTTTGCAACCGAAGTGAAATCAGCGGGCATAAAGTCTATCGAGGGCCGAATCTATGGCGATGGTTCATACCTTTCAGATGAAGGGATTTATAATTCATGGTTGTGGGGTGACATTGGAAATTATTATGCTGCTGGTGTGTATGGGCTAAATATCTATGATAATCTCTTTAGATTAAAATTTAAACAATCAAAACAAGGAACTTATCCAAAAGTCATTGGAACATATCCCAATATACCAGGCCTCCAATTTGCAAGTCAAGTGTTATGTGCAGGCGCTAACACCGGCGATAATGCCTATATATTTGGTGGTCCTTTACAATATAACCGTCAGGTCAAAGGCACCATTCCTGCCGGAAACGGTATATTTGAAATAAAAGGCTCAATGCCTGATCCGCCGCTTATGGCAGCATTATTACTAAAAGATGCACTGACAGAGGCAGGCATTACCTCCAATGGCGTTGGTGGGTCTTTAAAAGATGTTCAGCCTGTCGGCAAGCGAAAGGTATTGTATACTCATTCATCAAAGAGTCTTGACTTAATTGTTAATGAGACCATATTAAAAAGTATAAACATAAATGCAGAAGGAATCTTGAGATATTGCAAATCTATGGACAAAGTCGCAAGCACTACAGATGATGCAGTAAAAACTTTTGGTGCCTTTTTGCAAAAAACCACCGAAGGGCAAACAGGTTTTTTTGTTTGTGACGGATCAGGGCTTTCTACCTCCAATAGTTTGCCGAGTTATGGTTTTGCTAAAGTGCTACTTCAGTTATTTAAAGACCCTTCCATAGCCGATGTAATTACTGATGCACTTCCAGTCGCAGGCATGACGGGCACGCTGAAAAATTACCTTAAAGGTTCAAAGGCTGCCGGACACATTAAAGCAAAGACTGGATCAATGGATAAAGTAAGAAGTTTTTCTGGGATCATCACGGGAGATTCTGGTAAAGAATACGTTTTTTCTCTAATTATAAATAATTATAATTGCTCATCGGCTCAGATCAAAGCAAAGATAGAATCCTTTTTTAATGACGTTTATCTTGCTATATAAACAATTATTTGGGATCGCTTCGATCATTTCCTTAACTTTGACGGAGTTTAAAATAATATCTTAATGCTGGAAAGATCAGACCTAAAACAACTACTTATATTCGTTTTAATAATAACTGTTACCATAATAATTGCTCATTTTGCAAGTATCCTAATTAACAGAAGAGTTGCTAAGAAGAACAATGTGCTTCTCCAAGACCCTACCAGACTTAAATTTTTTGCTCACGTAAGTACAGCTATAATTTATATTGTTGGATTTAGCTCCGCTATAGGCCGAATCAATTTTTTAGAACCTGTGGCTACCTCACTTTTAGCTGGAGCAGGTTTAATTACAGTAGCAGTTAGTTTTGCTTCTCAAAATGCTCTCAGTAATATTATTAGTGGCTTATTCATTGTACTTTTCAAGCCATTTGGTGTCAACGACCGATTGAAGATTAGGGATAATATAATAGGTGTAGTTGAAGACATTACCTTAAGACACACCATTCTAAGAGATGGAGAGAACAAAAGGATTATAATTCCGAACGCTCTTATGAATAATGAGGTAGTGGTCAACTTTGATTTTATCGAACAGAATATTAAAAAATCTGTAGATATCCTTTTGCACCACGATTCAAACATTAGGAATGCCAAGATGCTGATTAGAGATATTATCACTCAGCATCCTAAATTTATCAAAAGAAGAGGCAGTGATATAAATTTAAGTCCGGAACAAGCCGTCCCAATCAATATTACTAATGTAGGTGAAAAGGGAATCAACATGCAGCTGATAATCACCGGAAGGAATATTTTGGAATCAAATGAGATCGCTTTTGCTTTGTTGGAAAGACTAATTTGTGAGATGCCTGCTGTTGATGCTTATTTTGTGCGTCAGGATTCTGTTGTTAAGGCTGTAAATAATACAGAACAAAAGTCAGAAATGGGGCAAGATGAGAAAATAGATACATTTGAGAATTTGTCAGATTCTATTGACAATGAAGTAAATTCAATCAATGTTGCCGGTGAATCTGGCACGGGTCAAAGCATTCAAAACACTGATTAATTATGAAGAATAGACCAAAACAAGCTACTCAATATGAACAAGGAAGAATTTATAAAAAGCCGGGTCTTCCACCAGGCACCCTTGTTTTTACCGGTAAGAGAAAGGTTCAGCAAACAATGCTGCATATTACAAAATTTGATGATGACGATGTAAAAAGAGAATTAATCACGAATGGTGATGTGTCGCGAATCCATCACGGCAGCAGAATGACATGGATCGATGTGATAGGGATTCATGATGTGTCGGTAATCGAACAAATTGGAATTAAATATGGGATTAGTAATCTACTCCTTGAGGATATTCTCGACGTTGACCAAGTGCCTAAATATATGGATTTAGATAATGGAAACTTCCTTTCATTCCAGTCGTTTTCTTATGATAAAACAAGTCAGAATATCATTAAGGAGCAAATATCTATTTTCTTTACAGAAACTGTTATTATTTCATTTCAGGAAAATATCAACGACACTTTTCAACCTATTCACGAAAGAGTGGATAATTCAAAAAGTCGCTTTAGGTCCAGAATGCCAGATTATATGGCATATGCATTAATTGACCTAATCGTTGACAAGTACAATGAAGCTACTCAATATTTTGAAGATAAAATTGAGGAATTAGAATATAAAATAGAAACAAATCCTGATAAAGCGCTGAAACAAGATATCTTTAAATTCAGAAGAGAGTTTATCAATTTTCTTAAGACCATTACACCTATTCAGGAAGCGATCATAAAATTCAAATCTTCCACTTCAGAATCCATTAAACTTGAGACCAAAATATATCTTGCCGATCTTCTCGATCATGCGCAACATGTCAGCAGTCTGGCCGATACATACAATGAAATGATATACGCTTTATATGATCTATTTCATGCAGAACTAAACTATAGAGCAAATAGTGTAATAAAAATACTTACAGTGATTTCTACTATTTTTATACCACTTACTTTTATAGTTGGAGTATATGGAATGAACTTTGATCAAATGCCTGAACTTCGTTGGAGATATGGTTATCCTGCTGTTTGGATATTTATGGTTTTATTTACTTTTGCCACCTTGATATATTTTAAATATCGAAAATGGACATAATTTATTCTTCTTCTACCTCTCCTCGGAGTAGCGGATTCAAAGGCAGATGATAAGTGTTGAAAATTGTCTGGAATGATTGATAAAGTTCCGGATATATATTACCAAAATAGTTGCCATAAGTGAAATAGTGGTGGACGGCCACTGCGAAAGGATCTACATCAGGTAGTCCTATCACACCCATGATTTCTCTGTGGCCATAACTCGCTACGTCATACAGATTATACCAGAAATTTTCATTTACTTCAGGAAAAATAATGTCTTTTGAGCAAATCTTCATGATCCTGGCGTATTCATAAAGAACAATGTTGAAATATTTTTCAGGTTCCTTGAAGGAAGGCATCATATGTTTAAGAGAAAAAAGTGCGATGCCATCCATTTCAAATATCTCACTCGCATGATATCTGTCAGGTTGCTCAGGACTCAAGAATGGATTTGGGTATATGGCGATGCGATCAAAAGGTTCAAGGAGAAAATCCTTCTGCTGCAATGTTAATCTGACAGGTTGAAAAGCGACTAATGCTTTGAGATCATATGGCATTTCTTCTTGCATGCCCATGTACAGCCATTCTTTTGCTTCAATATATAATACAACCCTTTGATCGAAGATCTTTTTCTTTTCTGGATTTAGATTACGATAGTATTCACTGTTCTTTTCAAAAATGGTTTTTATCTTTTCATCCAGATTCAGGGGAAATCTTTTATACCACCACCAGTCAAGTTGAGGTGCTAAGAGATAACCAGCTGCTGCTATTATGAGGGGAATAACCAGATAAGGTGACACAAAATTGCCATCGTGATAGTTATATTCAAATAAAACAATACCGAGACCAATAATAAAGGCCAGTATATATGCAAATCCTGAAAATTTCATTCAATTCTTTTTAAAATCGATGAGCAAAGCTAATTAAACTAAATAATTCGGAGTAACTATGTTATTGACATAGATAAATGAATGATTTTCAACATAACGATTTGTAAAGACCTTGGAGTATAATAGGCTAAAACAGTGAAGGGAGAATACGCTATGTAACGTCGGATGACATTATAGGACGATTCTACAAACAAATATTTGTAGATAAGTCATTGATAATAAACATCATTGCTAGCTTTTGATGATTTCCAACGAAAATTAATTACTCTTTTCTTTGCAAATTATAAGTAAGTGCTATATTTGCACCCGCTTAGGTACCTTAGCTCAGTCGGTAGAGCAATGGACTGAAAATCCATGTGTCCCTGGTTCGATTCCTGGAGGTACCACAAAATTTTCTAAAACCTTGTATTGAAAAATGCAAGGTTTTTTTTATTAAACTCAAGTCTTGGGCTTGATTTTAATCTAATATTTTATTACTTTGTCGGACTCATCCATCGGAGTTTCATTCTAACTTCTAATTTCTAATTTCTAACTTCTAATTTCTAACCTCCAACTTCTACCTTAACCTCCATGGTAACAATGTTTTTACAAGAACTTATTTGCTGCCAAACTTAAGTTATTTAACCAGATTGATTTTATAGGTCTTTGTAAAAAACTCATTTCGAAAGTAGAAATTCATATTTTCATTCACCGCATCTTGATTGAAGGTTCTTACCAAATAAAGATCTACAGGTCCTGCCTCCAGCATTGTAAGATTTTCAGGTTTAAGCAGAAGCCTGTTGTCAGTGGTTGGACCTTGAATAGTAGAACTGCTTGATTTTGAGCCCTTTCCGATGATCATTATAATTATAGTTTCATCTGCGCTAAGCGGCTTTCCTGAATATTCGATGGTCGTTCCTTTGCTTAGAGAGATCTCTTTTTCGGTCTTAACGCTATCTATGCCCGGCAATTTGGTAGCTTGAGTAATGATTTTCCCTTGAGGATTAGCTATATTTATAGTATAATCCGAATTGTAAGGCAGATTTGTTTGTAGAGAATAATTTTTGTTACCACTTGGCGCTACCAATTGTTTCATATCTTTTCCTCCTATGGTGATATTATAATTAGTAGTATCAGTTTCCCCAACTGCAAGAGAATCAGCAAAACTAACTTTGCAAAGACTTTTAAATTGATTCCCATCACTAAGATATCTGATATAGAAATCTACATTGCGTGGGTATTGAATTTCAGCTTCCTTTTTCTTACATCCAATCAACAAGGTCATGCACACTGCAATAAGAGCTATACTTGTTTGAATATTATTATTTCTGGTTGACATATTTTCTGATATTAAATTTGGATTGCTTTTATTTACTTGCGTACATTTATACTTGCCTCAAGAACTCGTGCAAAGCTAATATTTGAACTGAATATTGAAAATAAATCTTTCCTTTACATTATCAAAATAACATAATATTATGAAGGTACTGATTACTGATAACTGTCATGAAGATCTGCTAATTGGATTAAGTTCGCATGGGAATGAAGTGGATTACTTGCCGCATCTTTCACTGAATGAAATTGACGCAATAATAGAAGCTTATGATGGCATAATTATTAATACACGGGTGAAGATGGATAAAGCGAGAATAGATCTTGGCCATTGTTTATCTTTCATTGGTAGGATGGGCTCGGGCCTGGACATTATTGATCTGCCTTACGCAGCACTCAAGGGAATCAAAGTGATAAGTTCACCTGAAGGAAATGCCCAGGCAGTTGCAGAGCATAGCTTAGCCATGTTGTTGACTTTACTGAATAAATTGCCATTAGGTGCATCCCAGGTTAAGAATTTTGAATGGGATAGGGAAGGGGCCAGAGGTCGTGAATTATCCGGCAAAACAATCGGTATAATAGGCTATGGACATACGGGTCCTGCCTTGGCTAAGGTATTGTCTGGATTTAGGGTAAATATCAAAGTATATGATAAATATAAAGAAATCTCAGACAGTGAAAATTGCGCTGCAACCATTGTTCAATCTACCTTTGAAGATATTATTGCTCACTGCGATGTAATAAGTTTTAATATTCCGTTAACAGATGAAACAGCGTTATTGATCGACGAATCGTTACTAAGAAGAATTAAACCTGGAGCTATCTTAATTAATGCCTCAAGAGGAGGAATTGTAAAGCTTGATGATGTTTGGAATGCAATAGAGGATGGGCGATTAGGAGGTTGTTGCCTTGATGTTTTCCCGAATGAAAAACCACAAACTTACAAAGAGGAGGAAGCTGATGTGATAAATAAACTGGCGAAACACCCGGCAGTAATTTTAACACCTCATGTAGCGGGTTGGACAATAGAGTCAAAACAAAAGATTGCGCAAATTTTGGTCGATAAAATTGTAAGTAATATTTAGTCTATTAACATTGCGTTAATACTTGATTATCAAAGATTTTCAAGATTTGCAAAAGGAAGATTATATGTCACATGAGCATTATAACGAAATATAAATTTCATTTGGTATAATTTATATCTTAAAATTTTGCTACTATTGCAACTCTTAAAACATAATTTGAAAAAAACTTGATATGAGCAGAATTATTTTACTTTTTGCTTTTCTTTTTAGTGTGATTGCTGTGAGTGAGGCCCAAACAAGCCTTAGCGGAAAAATTCTGGATAAAGAATCCGGTGAAGTTGTTATTGGTGCTACAGTCAGACTTCTAAAAGATAACGTTGAAACTGATGGTACCATTACAGATGCTTATGGTATCTTTTTCTTTAGTAATGTTACTCCCGGTATTTATAATGTCAACATTACCTATACAGGATATGCATCGAGCACTTTAAGTGGTGTTCAGGTGAGTAATGGTAAAGCCAATAAAATGAGCAATATTCAGATCTCAGGCGAATCAACTCTTTTGGACGAAGCTGTTATCTATGCATACAAAAACCCTTTGATCGAGCAAGATAATACCACTCAGGGTACTACTATTACCTCAGAGCAAATAGCGAAAGCTCCTGTAAAAAGTATCGCAGGACTTGCGGCAGCTTCTGGAGGTGTATCAAGTGCAAATGGTGGTGATATTTCAATAAGAGGATCCAGAACAGCTTCAACCAACTATTATATAGATGGAATCCGGGTGAATGGTGGTTACTTACCTCCAAGTGAGATCGAGCAATTGCAGATTATCACGGGTGGACTTGAATCACAATATGGTGATGTTACTGGCGGTATCATTGTGGCGACAACAAAAGGCCCAAGTGGTAAATTTAATTTATATGTAGACGGAGAAACATCCAAATTTCTGGATGTGTACGAAAGATCTGAAATCAACGTATCTACTTCCGGTCCGATATTAAAAGATAAAAACAATAAATCAATCATAGGTTTCCGCTTAGGTGGTCGTTTTTTAAATAATAAAGATGACAATGCTCCTTTCGATCCGGTCGCTTACATGAATGAAGATCAAATTAAATTTTTAGAGGCAAATCCTGTTAGAGATATTGGAGTAGGAGGTAAATATTCTGCAGGAGAATTTGATTTGTCAAAAAACACTTCATTGTCTAAGTTTTCTAAAAATGAACAAAGAAGAGACATTGACTTGAATGGAAAATTAGATTTTAGAATTTCAAGTGCCATAGACGTTCAGTTAGGTGTTGGTTATTCAGATATTGAAAATCACTTTGCTCCATCTAGCAATGAACAAAATTATAATTATACTAGCAGACAATGGGCTTTTGCTAATTATTTAAATAATCCAATCGAAAGTACTAATAGACTTCGTGGTAATATCAGATTAAGACATAAACTTTCTGATGCCTCTACAGGCAATAAAGGACTTTTGCAAAATGTTGCCTATGTGTTGATTGCAGGATATGAAAAACAGAAAAGTGATCAGAAAGATACACGCCATGGAGATAATCTTTTTGATTATGGATATATTGGCAAATTCAATTCAAAACTTTCTGAACCAAATTTCTTTGATTTCGTAGACCCTACTACAGGTGAGGCAGTACCTCAAAAGTTCAGATTGGAAGAAGAGTTTCTTGGCACTATTACCAACGGTACACAAAATGTAGCTCTTGCTAATTATAACAATGGATTGACTGAGGCCGATATTTTATCAGAAAGTTTTGTCACAACTAACGGGCAGTTTTCTGAATCAACCTTGTTCAACGAGATCTTTGGTTTATACAATAATGTCGGTAGAACATATAACACATTCAGAAAAGATGAAAAAGATACCTACACAGGTAGATTGGATATCAACTTTGATATTGTACCTGGAGGATCGGATAAAGGTCGACATTCTATAAATCTTGGTTTTCTGTATGAGCAGAATACCCAAAGATCCTATAATTTTGCTCCAAGAAATCTTTGGACTCTAGCCAATAACCTTTCTAATAACCATTTGAAAGAACTAGACTACAACAGCCCTAAAGATTCTATCATTCTCAACGGTCAGATATTTCCAACATATAATTATAAAGTATCTGAACTGACAGGCAATAAATTTTACAAATCAGTAAGAGAGCGCTTAGGCATTCCTTTGAATGAGCCATTATTTATCAATAATCTTACACCGGATCAACTATCTTTAGATATGTTTGCACCAGGCGAACTCGTGAATGCAGGTTTGGTCGGTTTTTATGGTTATGATTACTTAGGTAATAAAGTCAACAACGCAAGCTTTAACGATTTTTTCACAAAGACAACCGGATCAGAAGCGGGAGTAAGATCTATGTTGATCGCACCTTTCAAACCGATTTATCAATCATTCTATCTTCAGGACAAATTCCAGGCGAGGGATGTTATCTTCAGATTAGGTTTGAGGATAGAAAGATATGATGCAAATACTAAAGTTTTAAAAGATCCTTATAGCTTATATGAGATATCTTCAGCTCAAGAATATTATGACCAGGTTGGTAAATCAAGACCTGACAATATAGATCCAAATGCATATGTATACCTAAACACAGCGGGAAATGACGCGTCAGGTGTAAAAGCATTCAGAGTAGGAGATACCTGGTACAATTCTCAAGGAGTACAGACGCTGAATCCTGATGATATTTTTCAACAAGGTATTGTGAATCCAAGATACAAATTGGAGCCAAATGAAGTAAATAAACCAGATATTCAATTGGCTACATATGATCCTAATCGTTCTTTCAAGGATTATGATCCTCAAGTGAGTTTCTCTCCACGTATCGCAATATCATTCCCAATATCAGAAGATGCAAACTTCTTTGGTCACTATGATGTATTGGTAGAAAGACCTACTAATAACTACGCTTCAGGATTAAATTATTTATTGTGGGAAACACAAACAGAATTTAATAATCCTGATCTTAAGCCATCTAAAAACATTGATTATGAAATCGGCTTCCAGCAGAAATTATCA
>Ga0209480_10002296_pt1 | contig 13209 bp, 9 predicted proteins | sample JI61114C2DNA_FD_187501 | JGI IMG/M metagenome (GOLD analysis project Ga0209480, IMG submission 187501) | Wastewater effluent complex algal communities from Wisconsin, to seasonally profile nutrient transformation and Carbon sequestration -... | ecosystem: Engineered > WWTP > Effluent > Algae...
GCCCGTCGCGTCAACCTCGACCAGCAAAACTCGAAAAATACGTGTGGCGGCGCTACTCTGCGTACCCGTGTTGATGAAGAAGATGTTCGATGCGCTGCTTTCAATGCCACCAACAATATGGCCGGCAACTACCGTATCGCCTTGCAATTGATCCATGTCGAACACATCATTGAACAGCCTTGGTATGGAAGGGGCGAGGATGAACTCGGCGCCGGCTCCCAGCAATGCGGGCATGTTTCCGATCGCGGTCTCGGTCATGGTCCCGTCGCCACTTCGTTCCACGCGGCTGATCGTATTCACGAAAGGGACGTTGATGTCGTCCATCAACTGGTTGTTCTCATCGAAAAAGTAACGCCCGATACCGCCGAAGAACACCGTGATCATGCTATTCAGCGAAGTGGAGTGGGCGGCCATGTGGGCGGTGTGGTACTGGTTCAGCAATTGCTCGAAGAGCGGCACCACCGAATAGCTGGTGGCCGTAATGTCCACCGTGTTGAGCCACGGGATATCACTGGCATATTGGAACACCCCGCTGAAGACGGTTAAGCCTTGCGTACCATCGGGGAAGATCTGCGATGTCAAGTTGTAATCACGCCGATGCAGGTTCGCGGTATCGATCGTTTCGGTGAAGTTCACCAAGCTCAATGAGGTGCCATCATCGTCGATCCCGAAACGGCGGATGGCGTTGGTGTATTCCTGGATGAAGCCCGGGCCGGAACCGGGGCCCATCGGATTATATCGGCCTATGAACCGTTGGCCACCGACCAGATGGAATACGTCGTTCAACACTGCCACGTAGCCGCCGGTTACGGCTAGGCGCGTGTCAGAGAGCTGGCGGAAGTGGGGAACCATGGACGAGTTGTTTTTAATTGCGGCGATCGTTGCCGGAACATCCACTGCGGTCAGTTTGCCATGCGTGATGTGGTCGTTCGCCGTCGCGGAAAATCCGTAACCGCCAATGATGTAAAGTGTGTTCCCGCGCTGTTCAAACTCCATATTGGTGCACTGGAGCTGCTCGAAAATGGCGGTGGGTAAGGTCGATAATGCCGCACTCCAGATCTCCGATGTTGTTGGGTTCACTACATAGACCGTGGTGTTGTTGAAGGATGCCTGAAATGCAGCGAAAGGCTGGCGCCGATGCAAGCCCTCAGTGCGACCACCGATCAAAAGCCATTCGCCATTGTCTTGCCCCCACGCGAAAGAATGCAGGCCGGGCATGGCGGGAATAGTGACCTCCTGAAGAACGACGTGGCGCCCGCCAATGTCTTGGGCACTCGCGCCAAGGACCATGAACAATGAAATGAGTAAAGTGGATGAGCGCATGCGGACCAAGTTGTTCGCGCTAAGGTCCGCCGTTCGCAGATATTCCTGTGTGACAATGGTTACATGGTCGTTAGTTCGTATGCAAAACGACCATAGAACTTCACGCACCTTGCTGCTTACTCCTCCACCTGCCGCAACCGCACAATCCCAACCTTATTCAATACCCAGATCACCGGCCAGGTGGGATCGAACTCCCACCAGTGCGTGCCGAAGTTGGCGCGGGCGGCGTGGGTGTGGTGGTTGTTGTGCAGCCCTTCGCCCATCATGATAACGTCCAGCGGCATCAGGTTCTTGCTGGTGTTGTCGGTGGGGTAGTTCACGTAGCCGTAGCGGTGCGCGTACCAGTTAATGATCATGCCGTGCAGCGGGCCCATCACGAACTGCAAGGGCAGCAGCAGCCATTGCCACCACGCCGTTGCGAAGGCAAAGTAGAACGCGAAGTAGAGCACGCCCCATGCGAGGCGAGATATCCAGCTTTCACCGATGCGTTCCATCGCTTTCCAATGCGGCAGGTCGCGGGTGAAACGCTCTTCGGGTTGCTCCGTGCCGTAGAGCAGACCGTTGTAGTGGCCGGCCGTTTTCCACATCATCTTGAAGGGGTTCTCGTCATACTTCGGCGAGTGCGGGTCCTTTTCGGTGTCCGCGTAAACGTGGTGCGCGCGGTGCATCATGCCGTACACGGCGGGGTTGAGGTAGCTGCTGCCCTGCGCGATCCACGTGAACACATGGAACGCCTTCTCCCAAAAAGGGCTCATGGTGAACATGCGGTGTGCCGAGTACCGGTGCAGGTAAAATGTCTGCACAAAAAGCGAGAGGTACCAGTGCGCGATGAAGAAGAAGACGATGATCATTTTGGGGATACAAAGGTACCGTGCGCAGCTACGGGTCGCTCAGTCTTGAGTCTTGAGTCTTGAGTCTTGAGTCCTGAGTCTTGAGTCTTGAATCTTGAGTCTTGAGTCTTGAGTCTTGAGTCTTGAGTCGTGAGTCGTGAGACGCGAGTCTTGAGCCACAAGCTTCAAGCCGCAAGCTGTGCGCCACAGGCTCGTTGCTTAGCGCTTGTACCGACCGTTTGCGTCGGCATAGTCCGTTGCGGTACCGTTGCGTCGTTGCGCCGTTGCGGTAAGACTTTTCTCACGTCGCGAACATCTCCCGCACGCGCTCGAAGAAGCCTTTGTCCTTGCCGGTGGGCTTGGGCTGCATGCCGGGGCTGTCACGCAATTTCTCCAGAGCTTTGCGTTCGTCTTTGCTCAGGTCGGTGGGCGTCCATACCATTACATGTACGAAGAGGTCGCCTTGGCCGTGGCGGTTGATGCTGGGCAGACCTTTGTGTTTTAGGCGAAGGATGTGGTTGCATTGGGTGCCCGGATCGATCTTCATTTTGGCCTTGCCGCTCACCAATGGCACTTCGATGCTGGTGCCCAAGGAGGCATCGATCATGGTGATGAAGGCTTCGTAGTGCAGGTTATTTCCGTCGCGTTTTAGCTCCGCGTGGTCTTCTTCTTCGATCACTACCAACAGGTCGCCGGGGATGCCACCCGCCGGGGCTTCGTTGCCCATGCCGCTGAGGTTGAGCTGCATGCCTTCTTCCACACCGGCTGGAATTTTTACGGTCACTACGCTCTCTTCACGAACCAGTCCGTGGGCATCGCTGCCGGGGGCGCGCTTGCTTACCGTTTGGCCCATGCCGCCGCATGTCGGGCAGGTGGCCACAGTTTGCATTTGACCCAAGAATGTGCTTTGCATGCGATGCACTTGCCCTTGCCCTTTGCACGTGCTGCAATTGGCATATTCGGTACCTTTTGCACGCACCAGTTTTTGCAGTTTTAGCTGCTTTTCCACGCCGTCATGGATCTCCGCTAAATTGAGCTTCATGCGCACGCGCAGGTTGCTGCCTTTCACGGTGCGCCGTTGCTGGCCGCCACCGCCGAAACCGAAACCGCCGCCCGCAAAGCCACCACCGAAGATGTCGCCGAACTGGGAGAAGATGTCGTCCATGTTCATCCCGCCACCTTGGAAGCCGCCACCGCCGCCTGCACCGGTATGTCCGAAACGGTCGAAGCGGGCCTTCTTATCCGCGTCGCTCAGAATTTCATATGCACCGGCTGCTTCTTTGAAGCGGTCCTCGGCGGTGTGGTCACCCGGGTTTTTGTCCGGGTGGTGCTTGATGGCCAACTTGCGGTAGGCCTTCTTGATCTCGTCGGCACTGGCATTGCGGCCTACGCCCAGCACTTCGTACGGGTCTTTTTTGCTCATGGGTGGTCAGCGTCTTGCAGGTAGTGCGTGCCGAGGCGCGCGTATGGGCGATGCATGCATCGCCCGTACACGTGCCTCTACGCGCCTACAACCACCTTGGCGTGGCGCAGTACTTTGTCGTTCAACAGGTAGCCCGTTTCCACAACGTCCACCACTTTGCCTTTCTGGTCTTTGGTTGGCGCGGGAATTTGGGTGATGGCTTCTTGCAGCTCCGGGTCGAATGGCTGGCCTTTGGGTTGCATCGGCTTAAGGCCGTGGGCCAAAAGGATGTTCGAGAATTTCTGGCTCACCAGGTCGAACCCCTGTTTCACCACATCGATGTCATTCACTTCCGCATTGTGCGCGATGGCACGCTCCATGTCGTCCAACACGGGCAGGATGCTTTTGATGGTGTCGCTTCCCGCGCTCATCAACAGGTCCATCCGCTCTTTGGCAGTGCGCTTGCGGAAGTTGTCGAACTCGGCTACTAGACGCACGTATTTGTCATGTAACGCATCGTTCTCGGTCTTTTTGGCATCAAGTTCCACCATCAGGCGTTCCACCTCAGTGGCCATGTTGGCCGCCGGTTGCGAGGGCGCTGCATGCAGCTCCTTGTCAATGTCTTCTACGCCGGGCATGTTACCGGAAAGATCTTCTTCCGGATTGTGATCAGGTCGGTCCTGCATGGGTTTGCGTTGTTTTCTGAACGGGTTCCGCATCGGGCAAGATCAGTGCCGCAGCTATTGGCCGGACAATGCGGCGAAGATGCGGGACTTTTTGGCAGGAAAACAACGAAGCCGGCAATTTGCCGGCTTCGTTACCCAAGAAGTAAGCGATCAATGCGCCACCACCAACCGTTGCACGGTGGCCTTATCGCCGTCCAGTACGCGCAACAGGTAGATGCCGTCCGGCAATTCAGGCAGAGCGAGTTCAATGGAATTGGTCCCTTCAGACACCAATGCGGTGTTGTTGAAGACGGTTTTTCCCACCGCATCCATCACGGAGACATCCACTTGGCCATCGGTTTCCGCTGCGTACTCCAACAATACGTCGCCCGCAGTGGGGTTTGGATAGAGGGAGAAGGTCTGTTGTTCTTTTTCGGCCACGATGCGTGCATTGCCTGTTCCGCTTTCCCGGAAACTGCTCGCACTGACGGATGCACGCAAGGTGTAGCAGCTGGTGGCGTTGTATGCCTTGCTGTACCCATATACCTGAACCGAGTACGTAGCAGCGCTTGTGCCGTTATAGATGAGCTGTTCAGCCGTAGTACCCCCGTTCTGGCCGGTGCCTAACAGCGTGCTGCCCTTGTACAGTTTCAAATCGTAATCCGCTGGTAAGTTTGTAAGGTCAATGCGGACCTTCGGTTGCGCGGAGGTGGTGGTGAACTTGAACCAGTCCTTGTCCGTGGTGGAACTGATGATGCCTGTGATGTCCGTGTTCACGGATATCGAAGCAGCGGCAGACTTGCTCGCGTTAGGCTCGTAAATGTCGGAACAACCACCGCCGCCACTGCCTGAAGTGGTGAATGTGGAGGAACCGGAGTAGCTCGAGGTTCCGCTGGCGCAATTGGTGCGCACCTGCCACTCGTATCCGGTGCTGGCTGTCAATCCGGTGAAGGATGCATTGGTGGCGGTAACATTGCCGCTGGTCCAATTGCCCGAACCCGTGGTGCGGAACTGCACGTCGTAGCTGGTCGCACCCGACACCGAGTTCCAAGCAGCGGATGCGGAATTTGCCGTGATGGCGCTGGAACCCAAGCCCGATGGGGTCGCACAGGTGGTGCCACCGCCCGGAGCGACGCAGCCCAACGAGTTGAGCATCGAAGCCCGCGCGCCGCCGGCGCTGAACACGGATTGCATACGGTCCGCTTGGCCGCTGGAAAACATGTTCATGCAGAGGTCGTCGGAATAGTCCATGTAGTTCATGAACATGTCACCGTTCGGTCCGTTGCTGCAGGAAACGTGCGGATAACTGGGGCAGCCGTAGTTCTCCGAGCTTTGGTTCGGTGTGTCCGAGACTTGGTCCGATCCGCTGCAGCTACTGCCGTCATCACCCCAAATGTGGCGCAGGTTCATCCAATGGCCAACTTCATGCGTAGCAGAGCGGCCGTACTTGTAGGAAGAGATCGTGCCGGGCACGGTCATGCTGCCGACTGAGCTGTACAGGACAGCAACACCGTCGGTGCTGGCGGCACCACCGGGGAACTGCGCATATCCGAGCAAGCTGCTTCCCAAGTTACACACCCAAAGGTTCAAGTAACTACTGCTGGGCCAAGCGTCCAGACCACCAGTGCTGTAGTGTTTCACATTATCGCTGGTACTGCTGAAGCTGGACACCGTGGTTTGGCGGCGCTCAATGCCCGTGGTGGCGTTGCCGGAAGGATCCCGTTGCGCCAAGCAGAATTGGATGTCGGTATTGGCTGCCAGACCGGTAAATGCACTCGGTGTATTGCCTGCATCGCTGTTGGCGCGGGCATAGTCCAAATTGAGCTGGTTTATTTGCGCCATTACCCGCGCATCGCTCACGTTCTGGGTGCTGGTGTTCCACACCACGTGTACAACAACGGGGATCATCACCAAGCTGCGTTCTTCACCATGGCTGTGATCGATCGCATATTGTGCCGCTTGTTCATCGGCTTGTTCGAGCGCCACGCCGCGCGCGGGGTCGGCCGCGATCTGCTGTTGCAGGTATTCCATGGATCCACACGTTCGCTGCGCCGAAACAAGGCCCGCCGTACCAATGGCGGAGCAGAGCAGAAGCGAATGGACCAACGTGCGGCTGACGTAATTCTTCTTCATGTGGAGCGTTTTTTTCGAGGTCGGCTCAGGTGGTGGCCGATCAACCGATAACAAGATTAGTCGGTGGAACAATACGCCGATTCATAAATATTGAAATTTCGACGAACAGGGCGATCTTCATTATTGGGCCGATTCTTTCCTTCGACAGATCGCTACGTGCTTCGGGACCCAGGCACCTTTTGAACGCAACAAGGGCCGGCATGACGCCGGCCCTTGTCCTTTCCGAAATACGCGATCAATGAGCAACGACGATCCGCTGTAAAGTGGTCTGCTCCCCGGCCAACAACCGCAGGAGATAGATCCCGTCAGGCATTTGTGTTAAGGCCAGTTCCACGGAATTGGGGCCGGCCTGTACTACGGTGGAAACACTGAACACGGTGCGGCCCATGGCATCCACCACATCAATATGTGCTTGCCCGGCCGATGCAGCGTTGTATTCCATCAGCACGTCACCGGCGGTCGGGTTGGGATACACGGCCAATGTCGCGTTGTATTCCCCTGATAGGCGGAAGCTCGCGTTATCGGTTTCCGAGAAGATGGGCTCATTGGTCTGCGACATCCCATTGCCCGGCGTCGTGAACGTAATGGTCGCTGAATAATCCGAAGAGCCGCCCGCGCAGTTGCTGCGCACCTTCCAATCGTAGGAAGTGTTCGCCGCCAGCGATGAAGAGGAAGCACCGGTGCCTCCCAATGTGACGGTTTGCCAGTTGGCATTGCTCGATTTCTTGTACTGCAACCTGTAATTGTCCGCTCCTGCAACAGCGTTCCACGTAACGGAAGCCGTATGCGCGGTAACGTTGAACGTGGAAGTGCCCGCAGGTACGGCGCACGAGCTGCCACTCCCCGGTGCAATGCATCCCATGGAATTCAAAATGGCGGTGCGTGATCCGCCCGGACTGAAAACGGATTGCATCCGGTCTGCTTGACCGTTTGTGAAGAGGTTCATGCACAGGTCGTCTGAATAATCCATGTAGTTCATGAACATGTCGCCGTTGGGACCGTTGCTACATGAAATACGGGGGAAATTGGGGCAACCATAATTTTCATCGGCTTGGTTGGGCGTGTCCGCAACTTGGTCGCTGCCGTTGCAACTGTTTCCATCATCCCCCCAGATGTGGCGTAAATTCATCCAATGGCCTACCTCGTGCGTGGCGGAGCGCCCGTATTTGAAGGAGTTTTGGGTACCCGGCACGGCCATGCTGCCCACGGTGCCATACTCCACTACAACGCCGTCAGTACTGGCCGATCCGCCGGGAAACTGTGCGTAGCCCACCACACCACCGCTCAGGTCACAAACCCAGAGATTCAAGTAACTGCTGCTGGGCCAAGCATCCAATCCGCCATTGGAGTAGCGCTTAACGTTGTTGTTGGTGCTGAAGCTGCTTATCGAGGTTTGGCGCCGTTCAATGCCCGTGGTGGCGTTGCCGGAAGGGTCCCGTTGGGCCAAGCAGAACTGGATGTCGGTATTGGCGGCCAGCCCGGCGAAACCACTCGGCGTATTACCGGCATCGCTGTTGGCACGGGAGAAATCCAGGTTGAGCTGGTCGATCTGTGCCATGATGCGGGCGTCGCTCACATTCTCCGAGCTCGTATTCCAAACCACGTGTACCACCACCGGTACCATCACCAAACTGCGCTCTTCACCGTGGCCGTGGTCGATCGCGTATTGTGCCGCGTGTTCGTCGGCTTGTTGGAGGGCTGCTGCACGAGCCGGGTCGGCATCGATCTCTTGTTGGAGGTATTCCATGGTGCCGCACGATCGCTGCGCTTGCACAACTCCAGCCGTACCGATGGCGGTGCAAAGCAGCAGTGTATGGATCAACGAACGGCTAGCGGAATTATCTTTCATGCGAGAGTGGATTTTACGGGGCCGCCTCCATGAATTTGGGCGGTCTACCGCAGGCAAGCTAACGGAATTAGATTTTCCGCGCCAAGAAACCACCGCATTTTTCGACGAACCGCCCACTCACTTCCATGAAGGGAAGAGTGCACCAAGACCACACTGGTCCAGCAATCCGGATTTACGTCAACGAAGAAGTACCGGCACAGTGGTCACCGGACGGCCTTTGGCGTCAAAAGCTCTTCACGTAGACGTCCAACGCCTTATCGAGGTCTTCGCCACGCAGGTTCTTCGCCACGATCACGCCATTCGGGTCGATCAGGAAGTTCATGGGGATCGAGGTCACACCGTAGATGCGCGCCCCTTCAGCCCCCCAAGCGGCCAGGTCGCTCACGTGGTTTGGCCATGCCAACTTGTCCTGTTCCACGGCTTTTTTCCAGGAATCGCGGCTCTTGTCCAAGCTCACGCTGTAAATGGTGAAGCCTTTACCGGACTTGAATTTGGCCTTACTGTACTTCTCAAAGGCATGTACCACTGAAGGATTTTCCCGGCGGCATGGGCCGCACCAGCTGGCCCAGAAATCGATCAACACGTACTTGCCTTGCAAGGACGAAAGCTTGATCACCTTGGTGCTGTCCAAATTGTAAAAGGCCAATTCCGGGGCTTTCTCACCGATGGCGGTGCCGGTTTTTTCACCTTTCTCCACGCGGGAAGTGAAGCCATAAGCGGCCAACAGCACGGTAGCGGAAATTAGGACGATGCGGGTTTTGGAAAGCATGGTACGAAAGTTCATGGCACGAATTTAAGCGTTGTGCGGTGCTAAGCGAACACCATGCCGAAAATTGGGGATGTTCGCCGTTCCGCGTCCGCGGGTCTCAAGGCAGCCGTTCGATCTTCGCGCCGATGGCATTCAAGCGTTGCGCGATGCGCTGGTACCCGCGGTCCACTTGCTCAATGTTGTGGATGGTGCTTGTTCCTTCGGCGCTAAGTGCTGCGATCAGCAGGGACACCCCTGCGCGGATATCCGGGCTGGTCATGGTGATGCCCCGCAAAGGCTGGCAGAAATCGTGGCCGTTCACTTGCACACGGTGCGGGTCACATAAGGTGATCTGCGCGCCCATCTCGATCAGCTTGTCCACGAAGAACAGGCGGCTCTCGAACATCTTCTGGTGGATCAGTACGCTTCCCTTCGCCTGCGTAGCGGTGACGATCATGATGCTGATGAGGTCGGGCGTGAACCCCGGCCACGGCGCATCGCTGATGTTCATAAGGCTGCCGTCGATGAAGCGCTGAATGCTGTAATGATCCTGCGCGGGAACGTGGATGTCATCGCCTTTGCGCTCCACTTGAATGCCCAACCTTCGGAAGGTGTCTGGAATGACACCGAGATGCTCGTAGCCGGTGTCCTTGATGGTGATGGTGCTGCGGGTAAGCGCGGCCATGCCGATGAAGGAGCCGATCTCGATCATATCGGGCAACAAGCGATGTTCAGTTCCGCCAAGAGCCTTCACGCCATCAATGTGGAGCAAGTTGCTGCCGATGCCTTGGATCTTGGCCCCCATGCGCACGAGCATGCTGCACAATTGTTGCAAGTAAGGTTCGCAAGCTGCATTGAAAATGGTGGTGCGACCTTCCGCAAGCACAGCGGCCATCACGATGTTTGCGGTGCCGGTTACGCTGGCCTCGTCCAACAACATGTAGGCGCCTTTCAGTCGTTTCGCCTCCGCTTTGAAGAAGCCTTCTTTAGCATCGTAGTTGAAGGTTGCCCCCAGCTTTTCGAAGCCGATGAAGTGCGTGTCCAACCGGCGCCTGCCGATCTTGTCGCCGCCCGGCGTGGGGATGTACCCGCTGCCGAAGCGGGCGAGCGAAGGGCCCACTACCATTACACTGCCGCGCAGCCCGCCGCCCATCTGCTTGAATTCAGGCCGCAGGAAAAATTCAAGGTCCACGGTCTTCGCTTGGAAGCGCCAATCGCCTTCGCCGAGCTTTTCCACCTCCACGCCCATGGCGCGCAGCAGGTCGATCATCTTGTTCACGTCCACAATATCCGGCACATTACTGATCCTTACCGGCTCGCTTGTTAACAGCACGGCACACAATACTTGCAGCGCTTCATTTTTCGCGCCTTGCGGAATCAACTCACCACTGAGGCGATGGCCTCCTTCGATCTTGAAACTTCCCATGTTGCGAAACAAGGAAGGGATGTGTTGCTTTGGGTGATGCAAGCATGAATGCTTTCAACAAAGCGATGTAAGTGACGGGGGAACAAAACGTATGCGCACTGTAATCCATAGGCCAGTAATACGCGAAACGAAATGCACAGGACATGGCCGACTAACAGCGAATTCGATGCAGTCCATCGCGGCCAGATCATTGATCTTGTGATCGACCCGGATAAGTCCTAATACCGGTTCTTTTTCCGGTTGCGGTGCCGCTTCTTCCCGCCGCCACCACCGTTGTTGCTGTTGTTATGGCGTTTGCGGGTAGGTTCCACGGCGTTGCGTGGTCCATTGCGCTGGGTTTGCAGCAAGGCGTCAGTGCCTGCTAATTGCTGTTCCGGTGCCAGTTTCAATTGGCCCTTTCCGAGGTCGGCCAGGTCCTTCAAGATGGCGCCATCGCCTACGCTGTCGCGGTTCCAAGTAAGGAACTGCTTCTTCATTTGATTGGCGATCATCAAGGTGAAGGTGGCTTTTTCCGGGCCTTCCTCCATGGCTGCGCACTGCTCGATCATGCGCTCCACCAGCTTGCCGTAGTGCCCAAAGCGGATCGCGGTCTTTGGATAAGCGACAGGCTCCGGCTTGGACTTGAGACCTTCCGCAGTGGGCACGGGATAAGGGCTTTCCACATCAAGGGCGAAACCGGCCATTACATGCACGTGGTCCCAGAATGTGCGGTCGCTGTTCTCGTTGCTCCGCAGTTGCGGGTTCAGCTTGCCAATGGTCTGCACGATGGCGCGGGCCATGCGGGTCCGCTTTTCCTTGTCCTCTTCTTCCAGGCAATGTTCCACCATGCGCTGCACATACCGCCCATATTCGGGGATGATCAAGTGGTTGCGCTGGGTATTGTAATCGAAGTTGGTCGGCATCATTACGGTGATCGTCGAATTTATGCAACACCCGGGGCGAATTGTCCGTCCCAAGGGCCGTGCAGCGGAATAGCTTGCGACCCCAAAGGTAGGGGTTCCGCAATATGCCCACCACGGAACCGAAGAACGAACCACCATGAGAAAACAAGTCCTCCTCCTTGCTCTTTGCCCCCTGATGGCCAACGCCCAAGTGGTGTTTCAGGAAGATTTCGAGGGTTATGCACCCGGAAACCGTATCGCGGAGCACGCCAGTGGCAATTGGACCACGTGGAACGCCGCCCCCGGGACTCCCGAGGATGCTGTTGCAACGGGCAAGTTCGCGCATTCCGGTTCCACCTCCGCGGAGATATTGGGCTCCACCACGAACGGTCCTGTGGATTTAGCGCTTGATTTCGATGGCCTTACCGGTGGACACTACCAGCTTACGTTTTGGATCCGCATGGAGCAGAAAGCCGGTGGTTATTTCAATTTGCTGCACAACGGCGACTTGGCCAACCTGAGCTTCGCGCTGGAAACCACGTTCAACAACGACGGCACGGGCTTCCTCACGGTGAACAGCGAGGAAACCCCATTTGCCTATGAGCAAGGCCAGTGGAATGAAGTAAAATTCGATATCGACATGGACGCCGACCAGGCCGAATTCCTATTGAACGGTGCATCGGTCCATCAATGGCCTTGGAGCACTGAAGCCAATTCCGCACAAGGCCCTAACCGGTTGGACCGTTTGGATTTTTACGCTGCAGCACATTCCAATACCGCACAGCACTTCCAAATTGATGACATCAAGCTGGAGGCCGCAACCACCCTCGGCGTATCCGATGTGCTCTCCAATACCACCGGAGTGTACCCAACACCTGCCCGCAACATGGTCACCGTTGACCTCGCCTCCGCTTTAGGCGGCAACGCCACCGTGGAAATGTTCGACGTGGCCGGTGCCCGGATGGACGTTCCCGCGACTGTCACTTCCAATGCCGTTTCCTTCAACATCGCACGGCTCCAAGTGGGCGTGTATTTCGTGCGGATCAATGACGGTGGTGAGGCCATTGTGAAGAAGGTGGTGAAAAATTGAGCCGTTGCCTGGTTGCTCTGAAAGGCCATCTGTCCGCAGGTGGCCTTTGCTTTTTCAGGACATCGAAGGTGCTTATCCCACCACCCTCAACTTCGCGAAGCGCAGCAACAACTGCTTTTGCCCGGAACTGGGGAAGAAGATCGTCGCCTTGGTGTCCGGTGCTTTGCCTTCCAACTTCACAACCTTGCCCTTGCCGAAGCGGTCGTGCTCAACCATTACGCCTTCCACCAATTCTTCCGGCGTAGCGAAACCCAAGGTGCTGGTGGCTTCCAATGGCGCGCCCGCCGCGTCGATCTTCTTCAGATTGCGCTTGGCTGGCGATGGTGCAGTGCTGGCGGTTGCTGTCCGGGTGCGCTCTTGTAAGGGTGCCCGCTGTGCAGGTGCAGTTCGTGCAGGACGTTCCGAAAATCCGTTCCGCTCGGCGAATGAAGTCCCACGGCTAAAGCTCGGCATTTCGTGCCGGGTTGGGAGGTCCAGGTATTTCTGATCGATCTCCTGCAAGAAACGGCTCGGCTCAGCGCTTTGCAGCGTGCCCCATTTGTAGCGGCTTGTGGCGTAGCTCAGCGTAGCGCGTTTTTCAGCGCGGGTGATCGCCACGTAGAACAAGCGGCGTTCTTCTTCCAGATCGGCGCGGCTCTGCACCGCCATCATGTTCGGAAACAGGTTTTCCTCCAGCCCCACCACATACACGTAGGGGAACTCCAAACCTTTTGAACTGTGGACGGTCATCAGGCTCACGCGGTCCTGGTCGTTCGGGTCGTTGTTGTCGGCATCCGTGAGCAACGCCACATCGATGAGGAAATCCGGCAATGTGCGCAAGGTCTGCTCGCCATCGGCCAGTACTTCCGGGTCCGTGCCGGGT
>Ga0209480_10002302_pt1 | contig 13194 bp, 13 predicted proteins | sample JI61114C2DNA_FD_187501 | JGI IMG/M metagenome (GOLD analysis project Ga0209480, IMG submission 187501) | Wastewater effluent complex algal communities from Wisconsin, to seasonally profile nutrient transformation and Carbon sequestration -... | ecosystem: Engineered > WWTP > Effluent > Algae...
AGCTTCCGGTTCAAATGGAATTTCTTCAGATGTATAGCAGTCACCACAAAATTCAGAAGCATCTGAATAGAGCGTCACCATTTCTCCACTACAAATAGTAGTGTCAGGAAAGGCTGTAATTTGCGCTTTTAAATTTTGCATATTGGTTACAAGCAAAATTATTGCAACTTGGCGGAGGGTGTTTTTTATGTGCATTTCAAAAAATGTTTTCAAATTAAAGGTAGGAAAATTCTTCATAAATACATTAAACAATTCATTATAATGCGGTTACAATTTTACATTATCCAATCGGGCATGTATATCTATCACATTATTTTAGGCATGAAACTGACTGGTATGTGGATGGATAAATATCTAGCGAATTTATGTCTGTTACAGCTGTATGAGTCTGGTAAAAATGCATTTTTACCCATTATTGCAAATGCCGGTCAAATTGACCACCCTGAGCTGATTCACAGTAACGACTTTGCCTAATGTAATTAAATACTTGAAAAGACTTAGCGATATCTCAGTTCAACAAAATAAAATTCCAGAACTCGCACAAAATGGATGGCAAAGCTTAATACCATATGTAACTATTGGCTTTGTCGGATAGTTTCAGGCGAAGAAATAATTCACTGGCTATAACAATCATTTTTGCACCAACTGAGCGACAACCACCTCAATATAATTTTGGATAACCTATAAATGCGTATTTTTATTAAAGATTTTCGATTGCCTTGTCCGCCTTTGCAAATCTGCCAAACTTTAGTGCCAATATGAGAAAACAATCCTATTGGAAAATATAATTTTGACAAAATTTTAAAACACCACATATCTAAATCAAACAACAAATGAAAAACGGAATTTCCTTCCTTCTAACAGCTTTCGTGTTTTGCATTACCGTTACATTTAATGCAAATAGTCAAATTGCAATTTCAAATATTGCTGAAATTGAGAAAATAAAAAGCGGGACAACCTACATTGTTATGAGCGACCCAGATTCAGAAAATGTTGAAGCGTATATTAATGTGTTTAAAAACTATTGGACGATTTCTGAAATTGAATTTATAAAATACTCCGAAATTGAAGAATTCATTTCTCCTGAAAATTCATTTTTAACAATGGGGGGCTATGAAACAAATAGGCACAGCGTTGATGTAAATCAAAATGGCGTAGTAAGTTCTGTCAATTATACCAATACACATTTATATCTGGAACTTTGGACTTGTGATGAAAAATATTTTCAAAGTAATAATAGTGAAAATGGATTTGGGAATGATGATAAAATCCAAGTTGCAAGAATAGAACTTTTTACTGACTTTGCAACCTTATCTGACCCCGACAAACTATTCCAGTCAGATTATGGCGAAAATAGTCATATCCGCAACTGGGGACCCGGTATTTTGAAAAATTACATTCAATCGTTAATGACCTTTTTCAATAAAGGGAAGGATCATTCTTTATATTCAAGTATATATAATACAATGGAAATTAAAAAACTAAAAAACGAAGTTTTGTATGTTCCGGAATATGTTTTGACAAAATTTAATAAATTCACAGGGGACGAAACTAAAAAACATGAAGAAAAAGATATATTTAAAAAATATAAACTTAAATACAAATTAATTTCTACTGAGGAATTAAATCAAAAAATTCTTTCAGACAATACAAGCTTTTACTACCTAATTTATATTAAAAGTAGCACAGACAAATATATTAGTGTTATAAACGCTCTAACTGGCGAGATAATATATTCAAAATATAAACCTGTGTCTTATAATATTAAATCGAGTGACTTAAAAGATCTGCGAAATCGAGCAAAATAAAATTAAATGGTCAATTCGGTACAGAATGACAACAACAGGCTATAACAGCACCTACAAGACATTGGCGGTTCACAGGTTAAATGAAGCTTTGTGCATCGTATCTAGTTTTGTGCTTGTAGATCAGCTGCGGCTGATGCTTCGTCACCGAATGCTTGTAACTGCCAAACGTTAAACACTAATGCTGACAGCAAATAAAAAACTTTAACGTAACAACAATATTTTGAAGATAAAACCGGATGCCTTTACTTAAATTTTGCAACAGGGCATAACATAAATAACAAACAAAAACATGGGCAATATACCTTTTCAAACAATAGACTGGACCACCATAGAAAAAGTTGAATACAAAGGGGAAACAGGATTAGCATATTGGCAGACCGTTCAATTTGAAGGTTTAAGAATACGACTTGTTGAATATTCCTCCGGTTATTTAGCCGACCACTGGTGTCAAAAAGGACATGTTGTACATTGTTTGGAAGGTGAATTTATCAGCGAACTGAGCAACGGCGAAAAAATTAAACTCAACAAAGGCGATACATATATTGTATCTGACGAACTTAGTTCGCATCGTTCAGTGACTGCCGGAGGAGTAAAACTTTTAATTATTGACGGCGATTTTTTAAAATTGGGTTGATATGATTCAAACGTCAAAAATAACTACAAATAGTTGCCTTAATTTAAATAGGGAGTTACTTGTGCTATGGCTTAAAAGGACTAAATTCAATTCAATAAATTTAAAGAAATTTGCTTTTCAAAAGCCGCTTTTGGAAGTTATTAAACAATTCTCAATAAAATTTCAACACGTTCAGTCCTATTAAAGGTTTTGCCATACCCCAAAAAATGTGTAGGGCATATTATCTTTGTGTAGTGATTTTATTTGATTTGTAGAAAAAGTACAAAAATCAATTTATATAAACTTGCTTGGAAATTACCTCATCACCCTGCTGAATTCTAACTAAATAATTACCTTTTGGAGTTTCCCTTAATTGTATAGCAGTATTGTTGTTTAATATCTCCCCAGAGTAAACAACTTGTCCTGTTAAATTTAAAATTAACACCTGAGTGTCGGTATTTAAATTTACATGTGCTATGTATACAGTTTTGTTAAAGCTATAAATGTGTAAATCTTTAAATATGTTTGCAGAAGTTTCTACAACTAGGTTCAAGCTGTCCAAATTAATAACATGTTCTTTTACAAACGTGGTATCACCAATTGTATCCCCGGTTAATATTTGGCCATTAACTCGATTCTCATAAGCATAGTCTTTAATAATTAAAGTTCTTCCTTCATCCTTTACATCACATCTTATCCATCCATAGTGGCCATGCCCAAATTCGTCCTTGAAGTTAATTCCTAAGTAGTGGTCTAACATTTCTGGATACCAGTTTCCTTGAGTATCGGTGACTGTTCCAAATCCAAAATACAGAAATAATCTTGTCGCCATACCTTGAAACCAATAAACCTGAAACTCCAAAGATTCATTAATTGGAACTCCTTCATTTAGTGCAAAAGGGTAAAAATAGAAATAACTATATAAAGTAGAACTCGTAGACCCCGCAACTTTATTCCCCGGAAACGGATTAACCATTATTCTTTGAAAATGGACATCACCGTATGGATAATCATACGAAGTAAAATCAGTATTCATAAAACCAAAATCTAGGATGCCATCACTATTTAGGTCTAATTCTGTAAATTCACCACCATTATCCAGAGTAATATCGGGCTCAATATCTACATACACGGCATCTGCCTTTGCAACACCATGCATTAGCAAATAGCTGGTTGCCAATGCAGAATACCATTGTATGTCTTTTTTAAATTTCATTTAATTAATTTGCTTTAATTAATTTTTTAATCACTTGCTCATTTGCTTGAGTCTTTATAACAACAGTATATAAACCAGAGGGTAACAAGGCAACATCGATTTGTTCGCCTAAGTAACCTTGCTGTTGTTTGCAAAGCACCCCGCGCATGTCATAAATTTCAATATTCAATAATTCATTTTCAATATTCCCTGATATTACAAAGAAATTTCCAGTTGGGTTTGGATAAATTGAAAGATCCTCATTTTCGAGCCAGTCACCTTTTCGTCCATGAGGATAGGTAACAACTAACCTAGCTTTAATATATCCCGCTGAATGAGATGGCACTGTTAAAATCAAATCATCATCTTTGAGTGTATCTATTCCAGTGATTATGATTGGGTGGTTGCCATCATCGTAGCAGTGATTGATATCAAATAAGGTGCTTTTCCCTGCCGTGGCATATATTTGGTCTGCTATGACAGAATAGGTAGTAGCTGTATCTAATTTAACTGTAAGTGCACCTGGAAAAGTTGCCGATGGACCTACTTTAAGTGGATTAGGATTAACAGTATATTTCTGTATTGTATCCCGAACATTTGAAAAATAAATATAAATATATTGCTTGTCAGGAGTTATAAATGTTGTAGGCTGGGAATTCATATTCCGAGAGTATGTTGTGTATTTAGCCTTCATTATTTTAAGGTCCTTTGCATTTATTTCTCCCAACAATTGCATTGAGTAATAGGTAGACCGTTTTACTAAGTAATTTCTATGATTAGGATTACCTGTCGCTAATGCAAATGGCGAATGGAATTTATCGTAATAAATAAGTTCCGCATCACTAGCCGGATTCATTAAATCAATTGCCGTACCACCAACAAAATTTTGCCATGTAGCAATTGTATAAAAATTATTATTAGCGATATATAACGAATCGAAGTTTACTTTCAAATTTTGTAGCCACCATTCCTGATACATGGCTGTATGAATAAAACTATTTGTGAACGTAGAGACGACTTGTTGTATTTCCGGGGTAAACCTAGGATTAGCGTCATTTAAATTTAGTTCACTAGTCCATAGTTCTTTGGACGAATCAGTAGGTGCAAGTGAAAAGTCAAAAAGGTCATTATATGCATCTATACTCTCGTTATGTCCAGTTTTAACAAAATTCCGGAAATTAATTCTGATACTATCAAAAGCAGTTTTAAGCCGTGCATCAAAGGAATTAAACAGCCAGTAATCATCTGTGGTGTCTGCATCTAAAGTATCACAAGTGTAAAAAAGTGTATCGATATGGTTGTAAGCCAACGAATCATAATGATGTGTATCATAATAAGTGTGTGCGATTACTGCATCAAAAGCAGGAACTTGAATCGCACCTGGGTAGGCTGTAATATAGTCACTAAAGTGTGTACGAAGTTTTTCATTCCATAAAGAATCAGCAAGTATTCCGGGTCCCATTGGTTCCCCATAAATACCAGCGCCAGAGATAACAGAAAAAGCAAGGTTTTTATCTTCAAGCGGTTGCGCTACAACACCAACTTTAACATGAAAACTTGTATCACCTTTAAATACCTGTAAATAATCATGTGCTCCATCCATAGGGGTACCTGGGAATAAGCTATCTATTTCAGAAGATACATCAACTCCATTTATATAATCATAATAATCATCAAATCCAGTAAAACCCAGAATATCAGTAAATATTTTAGAGTAAGTTTCGTTACCTATTTCAACTCCAGCAACCTGTACATTATATATATCATTATCACGTAAATATTCTACAATTTTTCGGCATGTGTCAGCAGGTTCACTAAAAATATTTAGACACAATAATACTTTTACAGAATCACCTTCATTAACAGAATCAATCAATTTACATAATCTTAAAAAAGAGTTTATATATAAATCACCACTGTCTAGCGCCGTTTGATTCAGCCATTTATCTGCAAGTGTTTGGAATTGATTTACATAGTTGTTGTCTATGAAGTCCTCTAAGTACGGAATTGAATCTAAATGCAACACTACTGAATCATATAATGGGGCATTTAAACTACCATCAGTTATATCATAATAGTGAATCATTTCCTCCAGATTATATCCATATCCGCGATCACTTAACACATGCATAAATTTTCCGTTTGCACCACTAGGAAAGCGCAATATTTCAGGTTTCAAATCAACAAGTGAACTCCATTGTCCGACAGTAGAATCCTCTTCTGGCATCGATGACTGGTCGAACATGCCAGTCACATTAACCCCGTGAATCCCAGGATTAATTACTTCCATTTTGTTATTAAGCGTAATGGCAATGGTGTAGTCAGTATGTCCGGTAAGACTTGTATTAATAAAATCAGATTTGGCGTTTTGCATGGTTTTTTCAACTACTTCCTCACTGTCATCATCAAGTACATAAATGATGTCAAAACCATCAGAGTAAATTTCAACAGTGTCCATGTCCTCAGCAAATTGAGCTAAAACTGCAAAAGGGAGCAATAAAATCACTAAGGTTATTAAAGGATAAAACCAATTCGATTTTTTGGGAAAAATTTTCATGTTTTGAGATTAAAGGGTATAAAAATGTTTATTTTGAAGTTCTTTTTATTCTGAATTATGGGGTAAAAAATTTTGTTTTGATGAAAAGACCTACTCTGGATATAAGTATTTTCTATCCAAATATAGTATTTTTATTATCAAAATCCTTGCTAGCCAAAAAAGCGCATTGAATGAAGTGTAACTTAATGAATGAGGCTGCGAGCGGAGTACTGGGTGGAGTAAAAGATTCCACCGCGGGCAATTTTTGTAGAAAAAGACATAAGCCTTCGTAGTCAATTCAACCCAAAATGGTGTTCTACTTACCAGAAGTCCATGAACTTAAGATAACTGAAACACTGAGCAGATAGAAATCCGGCCTTTACAAAATTCGCTTACACTTTCTCAAAAGTTGCATGATCCCTGTATTTCTTGGTATCACTGGTGCATTGTAGCTGATAATAAAATATTAATTGCTGACAAATATGGTACAGAATTATTTACCACAATTGTGGTAAGAATCCTTTAACGACTAACTACAACCGCGACCTCAGCATTGCAGAAACACGTGAAATTCATTACACCTTTCTCATGAATAATAAAATTAAAACATAATGCATCTTAATTTAGTACAATTAATTACATATTATTGAATATTTCTTTTGCTAATATACAATAATATATTTGCCTTATGGAATTTGAATGTGTAAATTTAGAGGAGGCTAATGCGATTGAAATAATTCAATCCTATAACCAAGGAAACTCATTAATTACTAAAATCAACTTTCAAGAGCTTAAGAAAATTATTAATCAGTCTGTGGACATTTTGAATAATATTAAGACACTCTGAAAACATTATCGCAACCTTAAATTGAAAAGAGAACAAGAATTTGAACTCATGAAACAAGCAGGCGACTTTGAGTTTTGGCCTTTTAAAACAAAAGCTCAATATGAATTGCAAATATTTTCCACCTATACATAAAGTCACAGCGTTGGTATGTATTTAATTAACATCACCAATCAGTTGTTGTCGAATTATCACGTCACATCTTTCCCTTATACCCCAAATATAAGAGCGTTGGAAAGTGGTATACATATACTTGGCATACATAATAATAATGATAACCAATATTTTAGGTTTGTAAAGGAATAAATGGATAACCAAAAAAGTAAAACAGCGGGTTGAAACTGAAGAAATAATTACATCCATCCGTGCAACCCAATGGGGTTCTAGATTACATAAAATTTAGAACGTTTTTTGAAACTATGCTATTTTGGTTGCGTATGGTAGGTAAATGGTTTGTGACAATATAAAATGAGTAAAATTGCAACTTTGTAGCCTGCGTTTGCCATTTAATAGGTATGCACAATGCAATTTTATTCAAAATTGTGACATTTACAGATTAACGGTAAACCGTGAAAATGAAGCATTTGTTTTTAACTATGATCTTAAATTGGCTACATTTATAGAACCAACTTTGAATACTAAATATGCTCTTTTTATGCGTATATCCTGCCGTATTGGAGGGATTTGTGTATTTGGAGTTGCGTATATAAAACGTTATAGCCAATGGCTTACAAGGGTATTCGCGATATTACAACCAAAAGCTTACCCAGACGAATTTCGTTTGCTTGCCTAAATAAGCGCAGACGACGGTGTGTTTCATACATTTTTCAAATTTATTTATTTTACATTTAATATTTTTTGTATGAAAAACAATAACACATTTACGACCCATAACAAAATTGGACTTTTTTCGATTTTAATTGCCTCTTTAGCCTTAGCATACGCAAGCAGTAACACTAATTCAATTCTTAGTTTAAAAAACGATACAACTGAAAATAATTTACTAATAAATCCTGATTCAATCCCTGAAACTTTTGATACGACAAGTAGTTTTGAACTTGGTGACACAATTGCACTTGTTTTGGCAGGCTTAGATACCTTATTTGTTTTATATGACGACACAACGCTTGCTGAAAGCGATACATTAAACGACACCTTGGCACTTCGATTATTTGATGTAAATAAAGACATCACAATTACGCCAGGTGTTATTACCAAAACTGTTGCACCGGGATTATTTGGCGTTCACATCGAAGGCATGTTTACTCCTAAACATTTACCACAAGATACAGGCAATGTAAATTTTCCAAATGCATGGAATTGGATGTCAGATCTTAAACCAAAAGTATTGCGTTTTCCGGGAGGCGCCAGCAGCAGATGGATGCATTTATTACCTTACAAAGATGAAGTTGCACCCTTTGGTGTGCTCGATCCGATTAAAGGTTATGGATATGATATATATGAAATCATTAGATACTTCGATATTACAGATGGTAGTATAGAAACTGATGAAGTGGATTTTATTGATTCAATTTTAGCAGATTTAGCCGACAACGGAATTTGTAACGAATGTGTCGATTGGATGAACTCTGACGATTACGAGATAGAATTTGAAAAATTTTACGAAAAAATGGTATGAGCAGCAAAATAATATTCCGGCCCACCAACAACAACAATACATCGATCAATTTATTGCTTTAATCGATACCATTCAAAAGCAAGGTGATTATACAGTTGATGTAATTGTCGATTTAAATGTGATTAGCGAATCGGCTTCACAATGTAAAAAAATAATTGACTATTTACAGAACCCCGACCCTAAAATTGATGGCGGTAATGGTGTAACCAGTGTGCATGTTGCGGGAGTAGAAATGGGTAATGAATGTAATCTTGGTTGGGCAACAGATATAATGGGTTTTTATGCGTTTGATGATTATTGGAATTTAATAAATGGGAAAGGAAAAGGTGATGACCCTATTGGGGCACTTACACCTGAATTTGAAGCTTGGCTAGACGATTTTTCAGAATATGTATTCAGCGAAGATTATTTCGACGATCACGATTTTATTGCTGCCTTTAAAGCAGAACCAACATTGAATATGAAAGTGGGTATTCCGGCAGCCAATTTGAAAAACAATGATTCAACAAGTTTTGCGTTTCGAATAATGGAAGATTTATCCACTTCGTGGAATGAAGATTTGGTTGCCCATTATGCTGATAGTCTTGTAATTGGTGGACAAGTGCGCTACTTATTTGACGCCATTATTTTACACACTTACTATGATGCCAAAACAAATTGGGATACATTGGCTACAGGCAATTTGTGTCATGCCACTTATCCTAATTCCGGTATGCCGACGTGTGTAACAGATGGTTGTGATTTTTGGTTAGGCGACCGTTGGCAATTTAACACGTATGATGAACGGTTGAAGGATGCTTATGAAGCGGTAATTGGATTAGGTTCAAATGGGTTTGGCAACTTTAAACAATTTATCAGAACCCGATATGCTGAATCCTATGACCAACAAAGAAATGATTTATTATTTGCCGGCACTCAGCCCTGGAAAAAGGAATTGTGGACTACGGAATGGAATATGAAAGATAAAAATACGGATTATGTTACAGGATCTATGCAACAAAACATTTTATCTTCTTTCTGCAACTCATTTGAGCATGGTTGGCTTACACAAGAGTGGTTTTTAAATAATATTAAACAAAACTACGCATCAGGTTACCGGCAGGGTTTTCATACCTATTCTGCATTTCATGCTTTTGGCGGAGGATCCTTTTATGCTATGCTGCTTCAATCTGACAAAGCAGACCGGGCAAACCATTTAGATTCCTTTGGAGAGCCTGATACATTAAATGATCCGCCATCCGGCCAAAACCTATTCTTAAAACGTACAGTTTACTACACCTTTGAAATGTTGAGTGAAATTCAAAAGAAAAATTTAAAATATTTGCAAAGTAATTTCACTGCCTATGCCCATAATCCGAATGTGCAGCCTACAGTTTTTATAGACAAACCAAACAAAAAGCTGTACATTTACTATTCAAACATGAAACCGGAAACACAGAGTTATGTAGTAAAAAAAGGCTATTTGCTGGGTTTATATCCCGGCTCAACTGCGTTTGCATATGGTGAGGCAATGCTTTACAATATTGATCCTGTGCAATTATATTCCAATAGCGGCAACAGTTATTTATATCGGATGAATATTTGTTATAATGATAGCAATCATTTACATCCTTTTGAAATTCAAGGTATCAATGGTCCTATTGCTAATGATCCAGAGTGCACAGAATTGGCGGATGGTGCAATTTGTGTAACTGTACCTGCAAATTCATTCGGATATATTGAAATCCAATTTTATGTTGCCTCGCGCGAAGGAATTATTATAACCGAGGACCAAGTAGCACTATTCCCAAATCCAACTGCTAATGATTTTCGAATAAGTTGCACCATTCCAGAGGAGCTGTTTAATGAATTCTTTGTAGATATCTTCGATTTGCAAGGTAAATTAGTCATGCATACCACAACAAACCAAAATAGCGACATTGATGTAAGTCATTTGCCCTCTGATATATATGCCATTAAAATAAGCAATCGCGAACAAAGTTTTTGTGTTACGAAAAAACTCATAAAAATAGAATGATGCAACACAGGAAATTTAATTTACAGCAATACTCCGGCTTTGCCGGAGTATTGCTAATTATGCATAATAATACTAAGGCACAAGCTGTTTATACAAACATTGATCCTGATGTTGTGTTAAATGTTGATGGCGACTACACCTATATTGATATGGATAATGATGGCACTAACGACTTTTTTATATTAAAAGATAGTCATTATTTTACAAATTCCGAATATAGTTGGTATCGATTTAACAGAGTATTATGGGCAGGCCCCAATTTTGACCCGGAAAATGAAATTGCGGGAGATTTCCATACTAATGGTTCGGGTGGTGGGACTACTTATTTCCCTTATGCTTTATTACATGGAGAGGTAATTAATAACGACTTAAGTTTTCAATATGGCGATTACCAATTAATGGGAATTGGTTTTTATAAGGTCGATGAATCACCATGGACTTGGAATTATTTTATAGGATCATGGCAGTATAGAATTGATTCAGCCTTTTTAGGCGTTCGTTTTTTAGGAGCAGACGACTGCAAGCATTATGGGTGGATTAGATGTTCAGTAGGTGACTCGCTTAAAACATTAACAGTGCATGACTACGCATATGAATTAAAATGCAGTATTTCTATTAAAGCAGGTGACACAATTGGCGATACAACAACTATTGGAATTGGTGAATTAAATAATTTGGAAGCCACAATTTATACTTTTAATCAAAATGTGTATATTAATTTACCTGAACAAGATAAAGTAAATGTATTTATTTTTAATATAAATGGACAGGAAATTTATAACAGAAATTCATCTCAAAAAAACATAGTGATTGACATGACGGGGAAGCCAATTGGAACTTATATAGTTAAACTAAAGACAAGTGACAAACAATTTATAAAAATAATTAACCTATAAGCATTTTCATTAGCGATAAGTAAGCCACTTGCTATAACAAAACCTTTGCAAAATGGCGGGTGACGAGTAGCCATGAAAATTAATTATTAAATATAATTTTTATAAGCCATGAACTAAATCGTTTAATTGCCGCCACTTCGCAAAGCTTCTATACGTTAAACCTATAAAAACCCAAACCTTGAGTTACAACCTAATGGTATTTAATAAAGCTGCAGCACCAAAAACAAGAGCTGAATTTATGCAATGGTATGAAGTGCAAACCGAATGGACAGAAGAACATAGTTATGACGACCCGGCAAATACTTCGGTTGAATTGCGCAATTGGTTCATGGAAGTGATACAGACTTTTCCGGCAATGAATGGTCCATTAGCAAGTGAAGATGAAGACAATATATATGTAACTGACTACAGCATTGGAAAGGATATTATTTATGTTTCAGTAGCCTGGTCAATAGCCGAACAAGCGCATATTAAGATGTTTGCACTTGCCGAAAAACACGGAGTTGGTTTCTTTGAGGCTTCCAATGACAACGGAGCCATTTATTTTCCGGACAATGGAAAATTAACACCAATAGACAATCCTGCCAATAAAACTAATCATCCTTCAGACAATCAAAAAATCAAACCCTGGTGGAAATTTTGGTAAATTTGAAACACGACATGGCAATTAAAACCCAGAATTAGAGCAGTGAGCTAATTCATAAAAGGATTACAATTAAAATGTAATCAAACGGTATTGAAATTGCCATAACAAACCAATAACTTTATTAAATGAAAAGGGTTTTACAATTAATGGCTATAGCTAACACAAAAATTTTAATTTTTGTATTATTACTTGTTTGTCTGCAACCAGCAGTAAGTGCTCAAGACACAATAGCCAATAAACCAAATTCAATTTATATCGAAGGACTAGGTATCGGGTTGCGTTACTCGATTAATTATGAAAGACAGTTTCAAATTAAAGAATCAAATTGGGGATTTTCATTATCCGGAGGCGTAGCACCTAATTTTGTTGAACCTATTTATTTGTATTTTCCTTTGCGATTTGACATTGATTATCAGTTTGGTAATTCAAAAGCAGGTATTGGTTTTAACTATATGTGGGGTTTTTATTGGTACCGATATTATCCACCATATAATGATCTCATCAGGTCTACGGATTTTGTTGCATTCCCCAAAATTAAATACCAGTATTTATTTAGGAATAGGTTTCTGCTTACAGGGGAATTAAATATGATATCAGAAAAATGGCAACCTCATCAAAATGTCATTTCCTATCTGGTGGATTTACCATTTGGTAAATTGGAATTATATCAAAAACAATTTGTTGTTTGGCCGGGTATTTCAATTGGATATACTTTTTAAAAACAACAAGTGCTTAATACAACACCAATTCAAAAGTCAGCAATTGTTTAAAAGTCATATTTATTGCTAATTAACCAACTTCATTTAATTAACAAATACGTCAACCATCCACCTCCGCCTCTCCACGCACCACGCTTTTAGTCCGCTGAGGCGGGTGAATCCCATCAATCCTCATCCAACTTATCATATCCCAGCACCGTCAGCATACTATCCACACGTTGCTCGTCCGCAAATACTTCGTAGCTAAGATTGCCGCTTTCGTCTTTTTGTATGAGAATATG
>Ga0209480_10002309_pt1 | contig 13168 bp, 7 predicted proteins | sample JI61114C2DNA_FD_187501 | JGI IMG/M metagenome (GOLD analysis project Ga0209480, IMG submission 187501) | Wastewater effluent complex algal communities from Wisconsin, to seasonally profile nutrient transformation and Carbon sequestration -... | ecosystem: Engineered > WWTP > Effluent > Algae...
CTGTTAAATGAAAGCAGGATAAATGATTTAGCGAATAGCTTACACGATATTTTAAAACTGGAAGATCCGGCAGGAAAAGTGCTGATTGATAATCATTCGGTGAATGGATTGCATATTCAAAAAATAACGGTACCGATTGGCGTTGTAGGTGTGATTTACGAAGCGCGTCCGAATGTGACCATTGATGTGGCGGCCTTGTGTTTGTATGCCGGGAATGCGGTGGTATTGCGCGGTGGCAGTGATGCGGAATTTACCAATCAGATTTTAGTGGATGTTATTCATCAGGTTTTGAGAGAGTTTAAGGTGGATGAAAACGTTGTGCAATTATTGCCGGTGGACAGAAGGTTTGTGAAAGACTTACTGGAAGCGGTTAAGTATGTAGATATTATCATTCCACGAGGCTCACAGCAGTTGATTGATTTTGTCCGTGCAAACTCTAAAGTACCTACCATAGAAACCGGTGCGGGTGTCTGTCATACATATGTAGAAAGTTCTGCTGATTTAGATGCTGCCGCTAAGATTGTGGTCAATGCAAAAACGCAGCGGCCATCGGTTTGCAATGCATTGGATACGGTGCTTGTCGATAAGCAGATAGCGGCTGCATTCCTACCAAAACTGATGGCAGGTTTTAATCAGTTTGAAGTAGAAATCTTTGCTGATGAAACTGCGCATGCTATCTTACAAAAGGAAAATTATCCATTCCTGCAAAAGGCTACTTCGGAAAATTTCGGAATGGAATATTTGAGTCAGAAATGCTCGGTAAAAACGGTAGGAGATTTTAATGAAGCGATAGAACATATCCGGCAATACTCTTCGAAACATAGTGAAGCCATTATTTCACAAAATGAGAAATTGTGTGAACGATTTTTAAATGAAGTAGATGCAGCAGCCGTTTACACCAATGCCAGCACACGGTTTACGGATGGTGGTTGTTTTGGCTTAGGTGCGGAGATTGGTATTTCGACACAGAAACTGCACGCACGCGGACCGTTTGCTTTGGAGAAACTGACGACGGAAAAATGGATAGTGAGAGGAAGCGGACAAACGAGATAAAAAATAATTTCAGATGACTACATTCTCAAATCTTCCACATGCACGCCCGGATGTTTGCTTGCATCAAACTTGAAATAATTATCATCCAGATTCGCTTTAGAATTAAAAGAAGTAACATTATAAGTATACAGGTTTCCGTTTTTATCAAATACTTTCATGCGTTTAATGTATTTGACATTTTTATCAATCCAGATGCGTACTTTAAAAAATGGTTTACTTTTATCTTTTGGCATTAAGTCCACTACAGAACAGTTTACTTTGTCAATCACTTCTTCACCATTCATCATATAGTTGAAATCATTCTGGTAAATGGTAAACATATTGGACGGAGTTATATCTTCCTTATTCGCCTCGTAATCGTTGATTTGCACTTCGTTTATATCTTTCAGGTACGTCCAAACACTTTGTTTATCACAGAAAATCTCCTGTTTACCCATCAATAATTTATATTTTTCCCCTTTAAGGTAAACATTGCCGGTTTGTGTAGTTGTTTTATTCTGAACTGGATTTACGGTGGTCAATGAAAAACCTGCTTCTATTGAGTTGAAACTTTTATAAGTTTTGCTAACTGCATCCAGCAGCTTTTTGGCATTCGGATCGTTTAATTGCTTATCCGGCTGATAGCCAAAAATGGACAGAAAGAAAGTAAATATGGAAAAAAGCTGTATCATGTCGTTGCTACAAAGTTAAAAGTTTAGATTTACGTTATTCGTTACGTTTACTGTTTTGTTACAAAATAAAAAGAAATTTGAGATTAATCTCATCATTCGCCGAACTCCTGCAAAATTCGTTCCAATTCTTCCTCCGTTTTTATATATACTTCTCGTGCTTTGCTACCGAGATTCGGTCCTACGATGCCAACCGCCTCCAGTTGGTCCATTAATCTGCCGGAACGGGCGTAGCCTAAGGCTAATTTTCGCTGAATCAGAGAGGTAGAGCCAATCTGATTGCGAACAATTAAACGGGCTGCTTCCGTAAATAATTCATCTTTCTCATTGTAATCGAACTGTCGTTCACCTTTATCCGCTTCTTTCGGGTCGATATATTCCGGTAATTCATAAGGTGTCGGGAATCCTTTCTGGTCGCCGATAAACTTGGCAATGTGCTCCACTTCAGGGGTATCCACAAACGGACACTGCAAGCGCGTCAGTTCGCCGCTTTGCGATAAGAGCATATCTCCGCGGCCAATGAGCTGGTCGGCACCGCCGGCATCCAGAATGGTACGTGAGTCTACTTTTGCCGTTACCTTGAAGGCAATACGACCCGGGAAATTCGCTTTGATGGTTCCGGTAATGATATTTACGGATGGTCGTTGCGTAGCAATCACTAAATGAATACCAATCGCACGAGCCAGCTGTGCCAGACGTGCAATAGGTGCTTCTACTTCCTTGCCGGCCGTCATCATCAAATCGGCAAACTCATCCACTACTAGAACGATATACGGAAGGAAACGGTGTCCGTTGTTTGGATTTAATTTTCTGTTTAGGAATTTTTGATTGTATTCTTTCAGATGACGAACCTGTGCCACTTTCAACAATTCATAGCGTGTATCCATTTCAATGCACAATGCATTTAAGGTATTAATTACTTTTTTGTTATCGGTAATAATGGCATCTTCTTCGCCGGGTAGTTTTGCGAGATAGTGGTTTTCAATAAGTTTGTATAAATTCAACTCCACTTTTTTGGGATCTACTAAAACAAACTTCAATTCTGCCGGATGTTTTTTGTACAAGAGGGAAACTAAAATTGCATTCAATCCAACGGATTTTCCTTGTCCGGTAGCACCCGCCATCAGTAAGTGCGGCATTTTTGCCAGATCTACCACAAAGTCTTCATTGGAAATTGTTTTTCCCAAAGCAATTGGCAAGTCCATATCCGATTTCTGGAATTTTTCACCGGCAATTAATGAGCGCATGGAAACAATACTCTTCTTCACGTTCGGTACTTCAATACCAATAGTACCACGGCCCGGAATCGGTGCGATAATACGGATGCCCAGCGCTGACAAACTTAAAGCAATATCATCTTCCAGATTTTTTATTTTGGAGATACGAACGCCTTTATCGGGAACAATTTCATACAAGGTAACGGTTGGTCCAACGGTGGCTTTTATTTTTTCGATACCGATATTATAATGGGAGAGCGTTTGTACAATCTGGTTTTTATTTTGTTCTAATTCTTCTTTATTGATTTCGATTTGTCCGCTGCCGTGTTCTTCCAGTAAATCTATCGATGGAAATTTGTATTTGGATAATTCCAGTCGCGGATCAAAGTTCGTATCCAGTCCGAAATGTTCCATTTCAGAATCGGTTTCTTTTTTAGCAGGTAATTCCTGTGTTTCATCAATAGTGCCGAATGCCTGAATTTCTTCAATTTCAAAATCAGGATCCAAGGTAAATTTTTCTTTTTTAGGAGTTGTGTCTTTCAGCGGTTGTTCCAGTTCAATATCTGTTACTTCTTTTTCAATAAGCTCCATTTGTATGGACGGCGTTTCCTGCACTGCATCATTTTCGTTCAGGACCTCAAATGTTTCATCCTGATGATGCGGAGTAGGTATAATTGTTTCTTCAGGAATAATACTTTCCATTTCATAGCCATCTTCTTTCTTCAGTTCCTCTTCTTTGTAAAATTCGTCTATTTCTGTCGGCTCATTCTTTTCTTTTTCCAGCGCATATTGTTTTCTGCGTTCTCTCCAGGCTTGTCTCCAGGCTGCAAATTTTTCGTAGGCATCTTTCAGGTTAAATCCTAAAAAGGAAAAACCGATAATGCCTAATAAGATTCCCAACCCTAAATTGCCCATTAAGGTGGACAGCCATTCATAATTGTTTTTACCGAGTCCGCCACCAAAAGGAAAGGAAGCAGTTGAAAAAATAAAGGAAGCAAGAGTGGCTACAAATACAATCCAAAACAACGACGTGAAAAATATTTTGGTGAGTTTGAAAACTCTTTCTTTGAACGTAAGATTAATACCAACGGCAAATAAAATGTAAGAAACAAAAAAGGAAGCAACTCCGAAAAAATCATAAAAGAAAACATGCGATAAATAGGCACCGATTCTGCCCATTTTATTTTCTACAATTGCTTCTTTGCTGAAAATGATTTTCCATGAAAAATTCAACACTTTATCCTGATCATCTTTCCATGTAAATAAATACGAGCAAAATGCTACAAAAAGCATGATTGCCAGAAATAAGAAGAACAATCCCAATCCTGTTTTGAGCGTTTCTGCATCAATGAAAGGAGCGGGGCTGCCTTCGTCAATTGTTTCTTCTACCGGTGCTTTTTTCACGCGTTTTGCTTTCTCTTTTACAACTTCTTCTGCCATAACTTTCAAAGATAATAGTTGTGTCGTTTTTTACAGAGAAAGATAATACACAAGTATTGATAACTTATGGTATAATAAAGCGTTGTATTTTAGCCTTTTATTGTTGGAATAAACAAAATAAAATAGACAATCACTAATACAGTTATTCCGCCAGCCAGTAAAAATGTGGCACCGGCACCAAACTGATACCAGATGATACCCGCCAGAGAACTGGCAATCATGGTGGCGATGCTTTGAAAACCAGCGTAAGTGCCGATCGCTGTAGCTGTATCTTTTTTATCGGTGATGTTGCTGATCCATGCTTTGGATATACCTTCGGTGGCGGCGGCGTAAATTCCATACAAAAAAAACAAACCAAAAAATAAATAGACATTAGAGACAAAAGAGAATCCGAAATAAACCAGGGCAAAAAATACAAGTCCGGAAATGAAGGTGGTTTTCAGTCCGACCTTATCCGCAATAGCACCTATCGGAAATGCAAACAGCGCGTATACCAGATTATAGAAGATATATACACCGATCACCATGGTGTCGTTCAATCCTGCCTGCTTGGCTTTTAGCAGGAGAAACACATCCGAACTGTTGAACAACGTAAATGCCAGTAAGCCTATCACCACTTTGCGATACATTGCAGGACTTTCTTTCCAGTACTGTAAAAAAGAAAAAATGGAGGTACTTTTTTGCTGCTTAGGAGCTTCTCGTTTTTTATCTTTTAAAAATAAGGTAGAAAGAATTGCTAGCAAACCAGGCAGAAACGCAATGTAAAAAAGGGTTTTATAATCTGTTGGAAAGTAATACAGATAGATCAATGCAATGGATGGACCCAACACAGCGCCTAAAGTATCCATGGAGCGATGGAAGCCGAATATTTTTCCTTTTGTTGTATCCGTTGCCTCGTCAGATAACATGGCATCCCGCGCACCGGTTCGTATGCCTTTGCCAATGCGATCCAGAGTACGCGCCAGAAAAATCCATAGCGGAAATACAAAAATCGCCATCATCGGTTTTGACAAAGCACTTAAGGAATAGCCAATCTGTACAAAGGGTGTGCGCTTTCCGGTATTATCGGATAGCTTGCCAAAATAGCCTTTGCTCAATCCCGCAGTAGCTTCCGCCAGGCCTTCCAGAATGCCAATTAATACAATAGAAAACCCGATACTTTTCAGGTAAATCGGCATGACGGGATATAACATCTCACTAGCCGTATCCGTGAAGAGGCTAATAAGCGATAACACCCAGATGGTTCTTGTAATGGACTTCATTTTTTCTGCAGAGAATAAAGTTAGAGGAATTATTCATTTTTATATTAACATAATTTTAGCACAGCACTTATCTGTTGTTTATTCACCTTTGGCATTTGTTTTCTTAAATTAGTGTATTATTCAACAATTAAAATATCGGATATGTGGTTAGTGTCTCTTTTTACGGGAATTGTTGCCTGGACTTTTGCAGAATATATGCTGCATCGTTTCTTAGGTCATGAACATAAAGGAAAAAATTTCTTTAAAGCAGAGCATTCCGTGCATCACTCCGTTGCCAATTATTTTGCACCCACTTATAAAAAACTCATTGCCGCAGTTATTGTAGCAGGGACGATGTTATTTGTTTTGAGTTTCTTGATTTCCATACTAAATGCTGCTGCATTTGTTGTAGGATTTGTAGGCATGTACAGTCTTTATGAAATAACACATTACAGGTATCATGCTTCTAAGCCTTTGGTAAAACCATTTATAATTTTGAGAAAGCATCATTTTTATCATCATTTTCATAATCCAAAGATGAATCATGGCGTGACCACACGTTTCTGGGACAGAGTATTCGGCACTTTTCATCGTGTCGAAGTAGTGAGAGTACCCAAGCAGATGTCCATGCGATGGCTGGTTTCCGGTGATGAAATTAAAAGCCAGTATGACAGACATTTTAAGCTCGGAAAACGCTAATAATGTTTCACTTTTTGCCGGCTTGAGTTATATCTTTTAGATATAATCTTAATTTTATCATGATTTTTCAGGTTTCACCGCAATAATGTTTAATTTTAAGCATTAAAAATTAATAACATGCAGGAAGTATTTATAGTATCTATGGCGCGAACGCCAATCGGAGGCTTAAGCGGCGTATTAGGCAGCGTTAATGTAATTGAATTAGGTAAAACCGTAGTGAAAGCAGCCATGGAGCGTGCAGGTGTAAACGGTGATCAGATTGATGAAGTTTATCTGGGAAATGTTTTGCAAGCAAATGTAGGACAGGCACCGGCACAGCAGGTTTCCATTGCGGCAGGTATTAATACAAAAACTCCTTGCACTACCATCAATAAAGTATGCGCTTCCGGAATGAAGGCAATTATGTTGGGTGCACAATCTATTATGCTGGGCGATAATCATGTAGTGGTAGTGGGAGGTATGGAGAGCATGAGCAATGCACCGCATTATATTCCAACCGGGCGTACCGGAATTCGTTACGGAAACGGTGAAATTTTAGATGCGATTGTTCGCGACGGATTACAGGATCCTTACAAGAAAAATATGATGGGAAATGCAGGCGAAGTTTGTGCCAGACATTATTCTTTTTCACGTGAAGATCAGGATGCTTATGCGATTGCGTCTTACAAAAGAGCACAGGAAGCTTATGCAAACGGATATTTCAAGGATGAAATCGTTCCGGTGGTGATTGCATCTAAAAAAGGAGATGTTTCTATTACGGAAGACGAAGAATACAAGAAATTTGACGAAGCAAAAGTGAGCACATTAAAACCTGCATTTGAAAAAGAAGGAACGATAACTGCCATCAACGCATCTAAAATCAATGATGGTGCAAGTGCGATGGTTTTGATGAGTGGAGATAAGGTAAAAGAATTAGGCGTGAAACCATTGGCGAAGATTGTTTCTTTTGCGGATGCCTCTCAAGAGCCGGAATGGTTTACTACAACACCTTCAAAAGCAATACCTAAAGCATTAAAGAAAGCAAATATTAATATTGAAGATGTTGACTTCTTTGAGATCAATGAAGCATTTTCAGTAGTGGCGCTGGCGAATATGAAAGAAATGAATATTGCACATGAAAAAATAAATGTGTTTGGCGGCGCAGTGGCATTAGGACATCCGATTGGAAGTTCAGGATGCAGAATTGTGGCAACATTAATTTCTGTATTAAATCACAAAGGCGGAAAGATAGGAGCAGCAGGTATTTGCAACGGCGGCGGCGGTGCAAGCGCGATTGTTGTTGAAAAAGTGTGAACAAATTAGTATGCGGTCATTTATACTTATTATTCGGTATACGGTCGTAACATTTTTAGTTATACATTTGCATTATAAAAATTATCAATTATGAAAAAATCACTTAAATTATTTACGGTATTAGCTATTGTGATGTTCACATCTAATACATTTGCGGAAGAGTTAGGATTAAAAATTTCTAATTTAAATTTGTCTGCCCCGGCAGCTAAAAGCAAAAAATCTTCTAGCTCTAGTGGTGGTATAGAAAAAGGAACAATGCAGTTAGACGTAAGTTTTAACTTAGGAAGTCACTCTGGCTTTGGTAAGAAAAGCGCATTTGGTTTTGGTGGTGTTGGTGTAGGTTTTTCACCTGGTGTAACTGTTAATTTTGATTATGCAGTACATTCATATGCAAGTGTTGGTGGTTATATTGGTTTTGGTGGCGGTGGCGTAGCTGCTGGCGGTGGAAAAATAAAAGGTGCTTATATTGGTATTGGTGCAAGAGGTGTATTTCATATTTATCAATTAATTTCAGATAAAGCAGGTACTAAAGTAGATCCAGGAAAATTAGATTTTTATTTTCCATTTCACGTTGGTGCAACAATTTTAATACCAGGTAAAAACACAGGTGGCAAAACTACTGCAGGTGCAACTGTTGGTGGTGGATTAGGTGTTCGCTATTATTTTACAAAAAATCTTGGTATCGTATCAGAAGTTGGTTGGTTAGAGTTAGCTCTTTTCAAAGTAGGTTTCTCTTTCAAATTCTAAGATATAGTTATACTCAAATATAAAACTCCGTTCTATTATTTTGAACGGAGTTTTTTTTTACTGATTTAGTCTTAAACAAAATCTTCCTCAATAATTTTTTCCATAGCACGCTCTGCCAATGCTGCAATAGTTAATGCAGGATTCGCACAACAGGAAAACCCGGGTATTGCTGAACCATCCAGACAATACAAATTTTCGTATCCTTTAAGTCTGCCATAATAATCACTTGCTAAACCATATACAGCTCCACCTAGCGGGTGGTAGGTGAAATCATCACCAAATCCTTTTCCTTCAAAATACCAGAATTGTTCGAGCATTCCTCCATTAGCTGAATTCAACCTGTCTATAAAACTTTTCATAGCTAACCTGGAAATTTCCATCTGCGAGCGGTCAAAATATAAATCTGCATTGTCTGTTACCGGATTATATTTAAAATACCCACGATTGGGATTTTTGGTAATTGCTAATGTCAGTAATTGACGTAATTCCATTCCTATAGGGAATGGTGCTTGTTCAGCTAATAAAGGTGTAACCGGATTGTTTAAGTCGCCATATGCAGTAACAGGTACACTTCCCTGTTCTGCTCCAACATCTTCCCGTAATGCTGCACGCATAGCCATAATGTTTCCATTGTTGCCCCAGTGTTTTCCAACTTCATCATTTAAATTTGATAATCCACCCAGATGCTTAGATTTTAATAGGATTTGCATGGTACCTACGACACCTGCATTTACGAACAAATTCTTACAGGTATACTTTTTTATTGCCGTAATTTCTCCATGCTCATTTAGTTGATGAACCGTTAATTCATATAATTTATTATCTAGTTGCTTTATAGAATCTACTTTATGTAATGTTTCTATGCTTAGATTTCCAGTAGCTTTTGCCTGAGGAATATAATTTCTATCCAGACTATTTTTAAAGCCATTATTTGCACCATACAATAATTGATTATCAATTGAACATTTTTGAACGGTTCCATTAATTTCATTCCTGATAATAGTAAAATTCACACCTGCATTCAGCATTATTTTTTCCATGCCGGCATTTTGACAGTGATTTAATCCGACTCTGGCATATTTGTAATATTTACTATTTAAAATATCCTGTGGTACTTCTGCATAATCCAACACACTTTTTACTGTCGGATACCATTTATTGAGCATGTCATTGTAATCTACATATGGAAAATATTCATTCCATAATGTTGGTTGAGCAAACGGAAGCATGGCACCATAAACTACAGAGCCGCCGCCCAGGCAATTGCCTCTGTAAATACGCATATAGGATGTGCTATAATCAACTCTATCCAATACGCCCACATGTTTTGGAATATCAAATTGTATGGTAGTAACCGGTAATATTGTTTTACGTTTTAGCCATGTTGACCGACCATCCGGTATCAATGTTTTTGAAAATGGATTTTTGGTGGCATCCACATCATACTGTTTGCCCATTTCCAGCATTAACGTTTTAATCCCGGCTTGTGTTAGTCGAAGTGCTGAAACAGCAGCACCAAAACCTGAGCCGATTACAATGGCTTCCGAATAATTATCATCTGGTGCAACTGGTGTTTTTTTACATCCGGATAAAGGTAATGTTGTTGCTATACCAGCCATTGCGGAAAGCTTTAAGAACTTTCTTCTTGAGATAGATTTTTTCATCAATAAAAAGGTTAATTGTTTACAGTTAACCAAAAATAATGATAAATACTAAGTTTAAAAAATGAAAATGAATTATTTTTTGTTTTTTTCAATAATTTAAGTTAATTGGATGAAATTTGAAAAGTGATATTTTCCATTTCTTTAGTAGCGTCTTTCCACCAGTTGTAAGACCAAAGGTGATATGTTTTAATGCCGTAAATATCCAGCATATGTTGCCTGTGTAGCTTAATACGATAGGAAATTTCTGAATCATAGTTTGCCGTATTCTCAAAATCTACAGATAAATATGGCTTGTTATCTTTTACAATAAGTATATCCAAGTTAAATCCACCCAAAGTGTAGTTTTGTACGACATTGTCTCCTAATTTCTTTTTCAATTCAATATAGAGTTGATTTTTATATTGATCTTCTTGTATTTTTTTTCCTGCAGATAATTGCTGGCTGTTTTTTTGCAACGTGTTTTTTATAAAATCGTTTTGTGTTGTATTGTTTTCCGAACATGATTTTACATAAGACAGATAGGCGTAAAAAATACTTTTTCCCTTGTTTCCTTTTTGCAATAATTCTTCTTCAAATTGTAAAAACACATTTTCCGGAATGGACGTGAAAACATATAATGAATGTTTAGCGCGCGTTATAATTACATTCAATAACTGATATCCTTTTTCCTGCGTTAGCGGGCCGAAGAATTGTCTGAATTTTCCTGCTTCATCTTTTCCAAATGTAGTAGACAAGATCATAACATCGCGTTCGTCGCCTTGTATGTTTTCCAGATTTTTTACAAAAAGTCCTTTGTTTAGCAGAGCTTGCAGTTTTTCATTTTTTTCTTTATCAGCATAAGCATGTTCGTATAGTTTATCAAAAATTAAATTGCGCTGAAAAATATTAAACGTTGCAATGCCAATTCCTGGATATTCATCGTTTGTTTTTTCCATTGTAAAGATGAAGTTTACAATTTCTTCCGCTTCTTTTTGATTGGTGCCATCTGCATAAATACCTTCCACATTTTTATAATGAACTGCCTGGTAAGGTTGTTTTTCCGGTAATGGAATTAAACGAGATTGGTAAAAAGCATGATTGGAAAATTGAATTAAATCAGGATGCAAGGATCGGTAATGGTAGTCTAAGTAAGAACTTTTATAGTTGGCGTCATCTGCATATTCTAAGAGCGATTTACTTTCTGCCAGAAAATCTTCCGCAGTGGTTTCTTCTTCATTCTCATTCCAGAAAAGCACATCGTTTCCAAAGAAATTACTGGGTGGCATTTGGTGTTTATCACCGGAAATTATTTTTGTTTTACCGCGTAACAAAGATGTGTACGTGTCTTCTAATCGCAACTGACTCGCTTCATCCAGAATAATAAAATCAAATAGATTTTCCTGCAAAGGAAGAATGGAAGTGCAAACCGTCGGGTTGACCATCAGCACAGGAAATAGAGTGGTGAAGAAGTCGAAATCCTGATGAATAATTTTGCGCAAAGAATTTTTTGAAGCGAATTGTTTGTTTTTACGTTGATTGTATAAATATTTAATTTCCGTCAGGTCTTTTGTTTTAATACTGTTTTGAATGGTTTCATTCCATAAAGCACTGATTTTTTCGCTAAGTTTTTGTTTGAACTGTTTATCTGTTTGCAGCAATTCGTCATACAGTTTCTGCACATCATCTTTAATGCCATTTTCTAAGGCTGTTTTTAAAATGGTTTGATTCAGGTAGTACGTTTCAAAGATTAAAAGCCAGTTATCATTGCCTGTTTTTACCAATGCATTGATGATGGCTTGCGTTTTTGTGTCTTGTTGAAGTAAATATTTTTTATAGTTGAAATAATCAGGAAGGTATTTTAATTGTTTACCAAACTTACTAATCTCAGTATTAACAACTTCAATTTTAGGTAGTACACTGCTGATTTTTTCATTCATCTCATGCACAGATAAATCGGATGAAACGATATTTTCTTTCAACAAATAAGCAACTAAACCGGAGAGTTGTTTTTTTGTTTCTTCTTTTAATTGGATGATATTTTTATACTTACTACTAAAAATAGAAAAGAAAGAAACCTTAAATGATGTAAAACCGGTTTGTTCATCGTAATCATTTCCATATAGTTTTAAGTGTTGTTCAATGTTTGAAAATACTGTTGAACTTTTATTTGCTATCTGCTGAATATCTGCACTAATATCTACTGCGCTTTGTTTTGTTGATAGATAGCTATCATGAATTTCATCAAAAATAAATGCTTCTTTATTTACTTTCAAAAACAACTCATTTGCTTCTTTTATTTTTTCTGACAATGCAATAAACTCTTCATAGCTAAACGCATAATCACTGTTTCTAACTGTTTTGTTGATAGAATTGGCATACGCTAAAAGCGTTTCATCCTGATTTAGCAAATAACTTCTGCTAAGTAATTCCATCCAGTTGTCATCGCCAAAAATCTCGGAATTGGTAAAATTAATTCGGTGATTAATTTCTTCCTGTAAGGATAAAAATTTAGAACGTGTAAGTTCATACTCATTTGCCCTGAAACGTGTAGGTGTTTGTTCCGTCTGTTCAATGATAGTTCTTACATGTTCTACAATATTTTTTCTATCGCTGTACACATCATCAACCAACACACATAAATGCTGTAGATTTTGTTTTTTTAAATTATTATAGAGTACTTCCATTGCTGTACGTTTTTCGCAAACCACCAGCACTTTCTTTTTGTTTAGTAAAGCTTGTGTGATAATGGCTGTCAGCGATTGGCTTTTGCCTGTTCCTGGTGGTCCCTGAATAATTAATGTATTATGCTGTTTCAGTTGTTGCAATACATTTTCCTGACTCGGATCTAATGCTACCGGCGACAAAACTTCGCCTTCAAAATGGGTGTTTCCACTTTCATTTTCAATAGCACTTTCATCTTCACTCTTTAATAAATTTTCTACATCTTTTATGATACTTTGCTTTTGCATTTTATACAAACCAAAAACACCGCTCCATCTTATCCACGCGCTTTCTTTAGTTATGGTTTCAATGGTTTCTTTATTCGTACACGGCAATATAGTTGCAATGTTGGTGGCTGCATCAAATGGAATATTTAATTTATCCAGTATTTTTTTGCAAAATTCATTTAATTCTTTTTCATCTACAAAATCATCTTCCAGCAAAAT
>Ga0209480_10002310_pt1 | contig 13168 bp, 3 predicted proteins | sample JI61114C2DNA_FD_187501 | JGI IMG/M metagenome (GOLD analysis project Ga0209480, IMG submission 187501) | Wastewater effluent complex algal communities from Wisconsin, to seasonally profile nutrient transformation and Carbon sequestration -... | ecosystem: Engineered > WWTP > Effluent > Algae...
GCACCATGATGCGATGTCCCTTTCTAAAATTGTGTGCAATGTCCGGCAAATTGAACTTTACTCTATCATCCTTACCGGGTTTGAAGCCCTCCGGATCAGAAAAACTATTCCTATATCTGCCACGCATTATCTCGCCTCGAACCAGCATCTGATATCCGCCCATGGGCACTTTATCAGAAGCGTATTCTTTGAAATCATCAGGAAAGACATCGATTATTTTTACAACAAAATCAGCATCAGTAGTAGATAATTTAACAAAAAGGTCTGCTATTACAGGACCTATTGCCGTCAAATCTTCTTCAAGGATATCGGATTGATAGGTGAGAACATCCGTCCTTTGAGAAGTAAATCTTTGATCGTCCAGCATGTATTCTCTGGTCCTGTGCCAACCAATATCACTTCTGTAAGGAACCGGATGGGCAGGATCACTGATATACGAATCTGATCCGGCAGCTTTAGCTAATGTAGCATTCTGACTTAGGCCATTCTCTGATGTCAAGTACAACTTATAAGGACGTGAACCACTAGGTGGCCATGTTTCGAATTTATGCCAATTATTTTCTCCTGTTATGAAGACATTCACTTTGCCACCTTCCATTTTGTTAGGGCTGTCTTCCAGATATTTTTTAAAAAACGGGATCTCCATTTCATTCTGATACCATTCGGCAGTTTTTTGTCCAAATTTTACATTTCCAATTGAAGCTCCATCTCCTCTTCCACCCCAATTACCATGATACCATGGTCCCATGACGAGCATATTATCGGAAGAGCTGCTTTGTGATTCAAGAGTTTTAAAGGTATTCCATGCACCATAACAGTCTTCTGCATCGAAGAGACCACCGACGACCATCACGGCTGGTTTAATGTCATTTAAATGAGGCAGTGGATTGCGGTCAGCCCAAAATTTATCCAAATCAGGATGTGCATACATGTCATTCATAAACTGAAGACTATCACCAAAATAATTTTTTTTAATATCGGATAATGCTCCGGCCTTCAACATAAAGTCGTATGAATCTTCTGAAAATTTTGATTTAACAGCCGCGTACTGCTTTAATGGTTTTGGCCTAGGCACACCAAAACTTCTATAAAAATTAAAAGCATCCATCAATGCAAATGCTCCATTATGATGAAAATCGTCCCCTCTGAACCAGTCTGTCACAGGTGCTTGCGGACTTACTGCCTTCAATGCTGGATGCCCTGACAATGCTGCCATCGTAGCGTAAAAACCGGGATATGAAATACCCATGATACCAACATTGCCATTATTGTTTGCCACATTATTGACCAGCCAATCAACGGTATCATAAGTATCTGAAGCCTCGTCTATATCCTTGCTTGATTTTTTGTTAGTGATAAATGGCCTGATATCTTCAAATACGCCTTCACTCATAAACCTTCCGCGCACATCCTGAAACACTATAATATATCCTGCTCTTAAGTAATATTTATGATAGGTATTGTATAGTTCGGCAAATTTTTCCACGCCATAAGGTCTACATGAATACGGGGTTCTTACCATTATGATAGGATGCTTTTTTGACAAATCCGTGGGAATATAAACGGAAGTAAAAAGGCTTATACCATCGCGCATTTTGATCATCTTCTCCTCCTTTGTATAATGCATCCGCATATACAGGGAGTCCTGACTGTTCTGGGCTGATAGTGAGTGAAATACATTTAAACAAAGAAATAGAAGAAAAAATCTAGCAAATCTCATAGAATGAATATTAATTACAGATAAAATTAATTAAATCTTCATCAGTTGGGCAAATATTAATGCAAGCAAAGTCAAATTTTGAAAAGTATTGTAATTTTTGAAAGGTAATTGTCTTATTGGATGTGAACGAATCTATTAAGGAGTATTTGCTATTATAGCAAAGACGTTCAGCATTAAGAGATTGAAATAACGATTCAAATAAGTGGGATATCCGGGTTGTAATGCGAGATGCCTCTAACTAAAAAAGCAGACCCGATTCCGGATCTGCTTTTTTACCAATAATATTCTTCGTTAATTCAAAAGGAATCGGAATGTTACCCCTCCTCTTTGAGATATCGTCTTAAACTGTTGTGATGTCTTAGGACTTGAAAGATTGTAGTCATAAAACAGTCTGAGTGTAAGATTCTTGTTGTATTCATACTCAATATTCGGGGCTATTCTAAATGTAGTAGCACCTCTTGAAGTAAGTGTCCTGTCCTGATCTATAAAATGACTCACAGAAATATCATCTCGGTAAGATACATCCAGTCTAAAAATAAGGTCATTGGCAGAAGGTGCTTTTCTGGAGCCACCGGCACCTGGCTGTGAGGAAGTTTTGGTTGTATCTTTTTCCTTATCCTTTTTCTTCTTAGATTTTTTCTTTTGGAATTCTTTCATGAAAGGCAACTTTACATTGTGCATTTCATATCCTGCTCCAATCGTGAAATCAGAAGTTTTAGTCTCATTCACCAGGTTATCAACGAATGACAAAGAAAGGTTTCTGATTTTTTTATAATCTACATTAAAGGTAATGTCATTTTTAGTTTTAAAATCAAACCTGATCAAAGGGGACAATCCTTCTGTGATAGAAATAGCAGGTATCTCCAGCCTACTGTAATAGTTCTGTGTGATCGGATTGACCAATGTCGGGTCATTAGCATCGAAATAAGGAGAGGTATTAAAGCTATTGACTGTCAACGTAGATTTATAGGCATGAGAAACATTGATACTCGAAAAATATTTCTTAAAGAAAGCAATCTTAGTCAGTCCATTATATGTCACTTGCCAGTTGACCTTTGGAGTAGTCTTAAATGCATCTAAATTCTGCGTGGCGGCACTTTTGTTTGAATAAGCAGCCAGGAAGGCAGGTACAAGCACCTCTTGCTGTATCCTTCCAAACCCTTCAGCATATCCTGTAGTTGGATCCGGATTAGTACCTAACCTATTTGAAATAACCACTCTATTGGATTCAAATCGCTTGAACACATCGTCAATATCATTAAAGAAAGTACCCAATGTAAAGAAAGTCGTGGTATAAGAACCGACATCCCTGCCGCTATATCTACCAAACCCTTCTCCGGGGGCCTTGATCTTGAACAATTCTGTGTGCGTTTCCTGATAGGTCTTACCCGCGTTTAGATCAATTTTAAAATCGTTGAAAGGTTCTAAATTGACTCTTCCTTCTATGACTTGATTCTTACCAAGGATAACCAATTGATTTTGGAATATATTCTTAGTGATCCATTGATTATTCGGTGCTATGGCCCTTTCAAAATATGCATTGTCGGGTTGCCAGCCAGCTACATAACTAAGTCCGGGAGCATCCCAGGAGTCCATACCCAAAGCTGTGGTCTTAGGTGTATATCCAGGAATTGATGAGTTTAGGTTTTCCGTATAGGTTAATCTGGCTTTTCTCACACTAAGTAATGGCCTAATCAGTATACGTTCTGCAAGGGACGGTTGATAGTTCGCCCTCCTCTCTATTCGTTCCTGCTTGCGTTTAGCCTTGTCTTTTTCTTTCTTAAGTTTGGCCTTTTCTGCTTTAGTCAGACTCGCTGTGGAAGTAGAGTCTACTTTTGCATCACCATCCTTATTTTTACCTATTTTACCATCTTCAGGAGTATTTTTATCCCCTTGTTTCTTTGGAGGTGTGACTTTATCACCTTTTTTAGGAGTAGTCTTAGTACCGGGTTTCTCAATCTTTTTAAGATAGTCCCATTTAGCATATAATCTATCAAAACTTAGATCAGCATTGATCTGTCTGATCTGAGTATTCTGGATCACATTACCCAAAGTATCCACATTGATAGCAGCAGCACTCCAGGTATATGAACCTCCGTACAATGCCCGCATCGTAACCCACTCCATGAATGGAATGTTCTTAAATGGCACGTTATAGTTCAGGTTAAATGTATGCTTATAGTTTTTATTCCTTCCAAGATTTTTTACATTATTCCATATTTCGGCTCTATTGCTATTGGTATTAAAAGCAGGATCAGGAAGCCCGGAATCTACAAATCTGTCACTTAATTCATCAATTACTGCAGTATTCTGAGCGACAAAATCAAATTTCAATGATTTGGTGAGATCCCAGTTAAGACTGTAATTTCTATCCCACAAGAAGTTCCTTGTTCTCCAGGTACTTTGGAATGGATCCGTAAACCTGTACAATTTAGTGCTGTATAATCTATTGAGTTGGGTATTAAAGGTAAATGTATTGGGAACCAAATTAAAATTAAGGTCCGTAATAAACTTGACGTATTTATCCTTTTTGATTGCCTTAGCAAATGGAGCTATATAAAGAGGCTTCATTGTAAAGTTGTAATCGAATCCACCTTTGTATTGATCTGTTTGATCATTGGCTATGATGGGATCAGTACGTTTAGTTCTGGAATGTCCATAAGTAAAACTAAAGTTTTCTATGTCCCACGGAAGCGGAGTTGAGGCTTTGTTTAATCTCTCTTTGCGTACATTATTGAATGAATAACTGGTAATATTTTCGTATTCTATTGCTTGTTCGCGAAGACTATCTTTGACATTGGCATCAACTGAATTTAGTTTATCTTTCAATTTTATATCGAGATCGTAAGGATCATATTCTGGTGTTTTGACACTGGTAGTATACTGATAGTAAAAAGGAATTTTAATTCCGGTCTTACCCGGTATAAATTTACCAAGTTCCAGATTGGTGCTGATATCATATTGATAGTTGGATTCAATAGCTCTCTCCTGGAGTCTTTGATCCAGCGCTCCCCATCCAAGTGAAGAATATGCGCCTGAAAGCGTAAGTGTTCCGAGGTCAGCAAGTTGAAAATCTAATCTGGAGATAGCAGCTACACCACCCCGCTCATCGAATCCTGTCATCCGGAGTTCATTGACCCAGATCTCACCACACCGGGGTATTCCGCCATCTTTATTATGGATGCCTATCATGATTCCTTTGACGTAACCAAGGTTAGGATTCCCCTTTACAGTAATGGTATTATTTGGTTTCTCTGGATCCGGCTTGGAGTAATAAGTACCTACACCATTTAATTTATTCCTTTCTTCTTTCAATTTAGTGAGCACTTCCAAAGGAAAATTGAAAGCATTCTGTTCCAGCCATACTTCATCACTGTATAAAAAGATGTCATTGGACAATGCTTTAAGTTTGTCCAGATCTGACATTTTTAATGGAACCTCATATTCATAATAGTTATCAGTAAAGTCACTACCGATTCTCAGGAAGAGGCTTAAATCTCCTTCAGGAATTGAGTTATTCTGATCAGCAAGAGTCTCCGCATGAACAAACATTTTCAATCGGTCATATCTCCTCATGTCAATGTTTGTATTTTTAAATACACCTACTCTATAATCTTCAGGTAGATTACAGAAATTCATTGCAAGTGATTGTTCATTCTGAAATGTCTCTGCATATGCACCTACAGCTCTCTCCAATCTCAAACCTTTAGGCAGGACATAGGATACCGGGATTTTGGCAGAGTTGTCTTCAAAATTGACTGCATTCAGATCAAATTTTAGATCTGAAAAAGGTGGTTGAATAATGATAGGACCGTCTATAGCGCCCGTAATACCTCTGGTATATTTCCTCCATTGATTCCTGACAAGATCCATTCGTGCAAATCGCATGATGGTTTGTTGACCAAAATCTTTCATAAACAATCTCATGAATCGGATAGATCGAAAATCGCTAATACCTCCTACTGTCTGTGTTGGCTGATTGATCGGAACTTTAAATCTGTACCAAACCTCCTCATCATTTCGGCCATGTATCGTATCTGTAATGAATTGGTTCAGCTTAATTCCATTGCCACCATCCCACTCTATTGGAATCTCGTATTGATAATATGCTTCAGATTCATTCAGCGAGTTGTCATTGTTTATATCTTCGCGATCGGGATAGTTGGTAGAGGCTGATTGGACACTTGCATTACTTTGAGTTGGCTTTGAATTACCTTCTTGTCCGTTGAACTTCCTATATCTTTCAAGAATGGGAGAATTGTTGTCAAATTCTCTAAAATGCTGGAAGTCATCGGCAGAAGGATCAGCAAGGATTTTTGCTTTTGCATCCGCACTCAAATTCGAGTTTTGAATTGCATTGATAAAATCAGTATAGTATGCTCTTTCCTGTTCGCTGTTTAATCCATCAAGTCCAACATCCTGAGCCTGACGCTTGGTAAGGTCATTGTCAAAAGCATTGATAAATTGGTTCACTGCCGGAATATTACCCCATACTGAATTAAATATTTTTTGATTGTCATCATTTGGACCAGGCAAACCGTTTTCAAAGAAATTTCTTGAATCCCTTAATACATCCTCAGAAACATTCCCCAAATTGATAAATATCTTACCGCTTGAAGTGTTTTGAACACCATTAGGTCTGGCCAAGAAAGGGCTTAACATATAGAATTCAATAAATTCATAGTTTTGTGCCTCAAAATCAGAGTTTGTAATAGCCCGTTGAATACCTGCCCATCTAGAAGTAGGTTCATTGAGACCACCCGCAGAGTTTAATCCTGCAGAAAATCCAGGATAACCACCCGGGATATCAAAGTTATAAGGCCCTCGCTCTGTTGGATCATATACTACGTCAAAAGTATATAAGCCGTTGTTGATACCTACGACATTGTTCCTTCTTTTGAATACCTCATTAATAGCAACAAATCTCGAGTATGGGTCATTGATATCAGTTGGGTTTAAGGCATTAACCTCTGCACGGAACCAATTCAAGTGCGCTCTATTGGCACCATAGGCAAGATTGTTCGTCAACATTGATTCCTTGAAAAGCGGGTTATTGTTGGCATTATCGTTCTGAGGTACACTTGAGATAAACCATTCCTGGGTCGGGGTTCTTAGATCAAAACTCGATGTACTGCCTTCAAAGTCATCTATATAAGCAGAACCTCCTACGTCAGCCAAGTTATTGATAAACTTCGAATGACCCGGTTGTAGCAAGGCAAATTCGGAAGTCAAATTGACTTTTGAAGCTTCTTTAGTCTGAATCAAAGGCAACTTATCGACTAGTCTTGTCAACCATTCAGCATCTTTCGAAAAGTTGAAATCTACCCCATACACTTTGTTATTGAGCGGATCATCTCCGAGATTGACTTTTTGAGTATATGGTCTTTCTGACAATCTCATGAAGGTACCTCCAATATTGATATTCTTATTTATAGCATAGTCAGCGCGCAAGCCCATCATTGACTTTTGCTGAAAACTGAATAAAGCATTATCCTCAAAGGAGACATTGACAGGTACTCCTGAAGTGAGATAGGCATCATTGATGATGTTGACCTTACCCGCAGAATAATCTATGGTATAATCTTGATTTTCTACCAGTTGCGTACCTCCGGCTGTCACCTTCACAGAACCCTGAGGCACATTAAATGCACCTAATGAGATCTCAGAAGAGACTGAAGATTTATACGACCCCTTTAAAGTAAATCGATTTTTCTCGGGATATTCACGGGCCCTGGTTATTGTCCTGGTATAAAGATCAGGATAAGTATAGCGCTCTGCTAGGCTAGAATTATTAATTTTTTTGGCGAGGTCACTTCCAAATGGCTCTAATACAGGGAACATGATCCTACCAGTTCTACTATTGATCGTGACGCCTTCCACAAAGTCAAATACTCCATCCGGCTGTGGATCACCGGTAGTGTTTAAATTATCCAGATTGAAAATTCTCAAAAGAGGTTGACCTTTAAGGTCTGTATCAGGAAGGAATCTCTTCTGCCCATAACCCGGATCTTCGTAAAAAACATCAAGTCTGAAGTCAAGCGCATTTGTTTGATAAGCTCCGACAGAATAGATGTTTTTCATCATCAGATTCCAAAGTGGAACTTCCGTTTTCTGCGAGGTCGCTTTCAGTAATTTGACAAAAATCACATTCGGCTCTACCGGATTGACGGGAACTTCATAAGAAAACTCTCCTACTTGATAGATCTTGTCATTATATCTATATCTGTAAGATACCCCTAAAACCTGGTCTGGCCTTAATCCAATATTTATTGAAACGAAGCCCAGTTCAGGATGAAAGGTATAATCAGTACCATTCCGCAACTTTCTTGCTCTTACTTTTTCAAAATCCTTAGTTTGAACAAGGTTTAATGGGGAGCCTTGTAGGGTATTAATAGTTCTGCTGAGCGGGCGACTATTTAATGAATCCTGAATAGCAAGTTGATTATACAACTTGTTTGAATTGTTGTTCGGCAACTCAATTCTTCCTGTATAATCAGGATGATTTACAGATAATGTATCGTTGATCAGTGGATTATAAGTGGTTAATGTCTTCCATTCACCCAAATCCGCCAATGCTACAATGTCCCTTACATCCTCAGTCTCCTGGCGGTCATTGGTTACCCAAACCTCAATATCTGTTATGGAGAAAAGCGAATTGATCTGAGGGAGGGTTTTCAGTGCATTATTAAACTGATTTCTATTGTACTGAGACAATAGGAAGTGTTTGTTTTCATCATATTGGTCGATGGGTAGTGAAAAAGTCTGTAACTGACTACCTCCTTGCAATTGTAGATTTTTCCGTTCTGATTTCTGTTGGGAAATCAAACCGGTTACTTTCAAATGACCAAACTGGAGATCAGCTTTTATACCGAAAAGGGATTGACTACCTTGAATTAACGAACTACGCAATGGCAAACTAACGTTACCCGCTTCAATTTTTCTAAGAATATCGTCCTCTCCGAAGCTTCCTCCATCAAAATTTATCTTGATCACCTGGTCAAAATCAAATTGGGATTGAGTATTGTAATTGGCGTTAATATTTAATTTCTCGCCTACTTTACCAGCAATACTTAAGTCTATGGTAGGTTGAAAATCAAAATTAGTATATTTTCTTTGGCGCTCAGTAGCTGTTGGGTTGAAAGTATTATTGGAGCTCAAGCCCAAGTTGATGTCTACACTACCTGCCGGTTTGATATCTATATTATCACTTCCAAAGAGTCTGGTTATGATGGAAGTACTGGTCTTATACCCTTCTAATGGGTCTTTAGCTTGACCAGAATTTTTACCATCCGATATACCTGCCAGCTTATTAAAATAAGACGTTTCCTGTTCTTTGGCTTTTGCTGCCATAAATTCTGAGAAGGTCATTCCCACCGGAGCTTCCAGAAAATCAGAACCTAATTTTGTAGATTCAAAGTAACTATCAGTTTCAGGATCATAATTGAATCCCTGATCGATATCAGGAGGTAATTTTAGATTGATTGGATTGGTCGTATCGATGGGATAGATGGACTTGCGCACCGGAATTGTATCCTGTGCGTGTTCATCTGTAGATTCTTTAGTGTTATTTAAGAATCCTCTTCTAATCAGGTTCCCGGCGGTCAAGGCATAAATCCCGAGACAAATGATTAAAACAGGACCGAATGTGTTGATTTTAAAATTCATATAAATAAGTCAACTTGCATTATTCGCAACAAAAAAATAGATGATATTTGAGCTAGCGCGGTTCTTTAAAAAGAATAATCTGTGCTCAACTAATTACTGTTTTTATTCGTGGTGAATTGCTTTATTCAAAATTTATGTGTTTATCTTTAAGGTTTCGACTTACACTAAACGCATAAGTTTTTGATTTCGTTTGTATTCTGAAAAATTAACACTTTTTCTTTTAATCTCTCATATTCAACTAACCCGACAAAGCCCTTAAGGCTGCCTTGACAAGTTGTTCCAAATTATATTCTTTCCCTTCTTTCAATAGTGATGTAAGCGTCTTTTCTATGGCAGCCTTCTGAAATCCAAGAGCCTGCAAGGCAGCTGACGATTCATCCCTAAGAATATTGGTACTATTACCTTGCATGGTGACATGCTCAGATTCAGGCTCCTTGGCTAATTTGTCCTTCAAGTCAATAATGATGCGTTTGGCAGTCTTTGGTCCGATACCTTTGACCTGACCAAAAACTCTTTCATTATCATAAATAATAGCCTGACGAATGTCGTGAGGCATTACGGAGGAAAGAATCAATCGCGCTATGCCTGCCCCAACACCATTGACAGAAATCAAATGCTGAAATAAAGAACGTTCTTCTTCGGTAAAAAAACCATATAAAGTATGTGAGTCCTCTTTGATAAGTAAGACAGTCAGTAGCTTAACCCGCTCCTTACCCTCCAACTGAGAGTAAGTATTGAGGCTAATATTTACATGGTAACCGATACCTGATGTCTCCAAAAGGACATAGGTTGGTGTCATCAAAGTAATTTTCCCATCAATGTATGAAATCATGAGGCAAATCTGTGTTTTTTGCGCGGCAAAGGTACACAAAATATAATACCAAGCTAGCTTTTAAGCCGTAGTAATTTAATACACACCAATAGAGAACATGAAAATTGCAAATTATGACTAATAGGAAATTAAAGTTGGCAAAACCTACATTCTGCTTCAATTTTCGTCCGTAAAATGTTTCCTTCTTTTTTCCTGATTGAATTTCTCAGCATTGAAGGCCTTCGTGCCACCTCTAGGTATTGAAAGTGACTGCCAGGGATCCTTGGCTAAGAGTTTGGCTAAAAATACGATTTGTCCTACATGGTAAGGGTAGTGCGCAAGTTGGCGATTGATAGCCTCCATTACAGTGTGGCCCTCATTGCGAATATAGATTATTCTATCCAAATCCTGACTTCCTAGTGAATTAAGCGCATCTAAAAAACATTTCCACCCTTCTTCCCAATGCTGCATGATGTCTGCCGATTTAGAAAGGTCATTGTCAAATTCTGCTTCTCTCTCCCGCCATTCCTTCTCCCCGTCAGATATTAAGAAATCTGTCCAACGTGACATCATATTACCCCAAAGATGTTTAACTATAGTCCCGATACTATTGCTTTCATCATTCAACTTTATCACAAAATGCTCGTCGCTCAGTTGACTCATCGCCTTTTCGCCCAAAGATTTATAGTATTCCATTTGCTTTATCACACTTCCCAGATAGCTGTCATTGATGTTGTCCATCTCAATCTTTTGTTATTTCTAAAAATCCCTTGACTGCACGAAGTTGCCCAAAGGTGAACCTGTCTGGCAACTTTTGTTTCAGTTCATTCAAACTTAAGTCAAGGTGACCTTTTATTGCCTTAGTAATATCTTCAATATCAGGAACTTCCACGTAGTCATATATGGATAGTTTTTGCTCGCCTATAAGATGGGCGATGTGGCCTTCAATAGTGCTTTGAGCCAGATTTCTTTCCTCCGCTATTTGTGGAATTGATTTTTCCTCTTGCAACATTTGTAAAGTGATCATTCTAGTATCTACTTTGACTTTCTTTTCACTTGGAGCTCTAATTTTTCGCTCTCGTTTGGCGGGAACTATGGAATCTAAAACTTCGTCTCTTCTGTCCGGCACTATGTCAAATTCATCACAATAATCCTTAATGATACCTAAGATCTCCTCTCCATATCTATTGACCTTCGCTTTGCCAAAACCTTTAACTTTCAATAACTCTGACTCATTTTGAGGCATATATGTCGATAATATCCTGAACACTTCCTGATTCCCGATTAGATAAATCGGAATATCTATGGACTTACAAAGTTCATCCCGCCACTTTTTCAACTTTAAGTAAAGTAGATTATGATCTCCCGGATCAGCCATATCACTGCCGGATCCTGCTTTTTGTTCGTTGTTGTAAACGGAAAGTTTTTTTGCCGGAGGAGCATATCCGGTCTTGGCATTTAAATATGTGACAATACTAAAATTATCCACCATCTTCTCCATGAGATAGACTTTCAGGCTCATGAGTTGGTATAATTCATTTAAATTTTCAGTGACCTTCGAAGATAGATCTTTTAACTCTGTTGATATTTTATTTTCCAGAATATTGTTCAGTGTCTGCTTATGGAGTGGAAGGAAGTACTTCAAAGCATCATTTAACCTTTGATTCAGGTCGGCAAGTCCCGCTTCTCCACCGCTTTCATCACTCAATTTCCTGAGGCTCGGTAAAAATTTGTCCACGATGATCTGTTGATTCGTAAAGGACGTCCTTAATGCTTCTGCTTCCGGAAGACTATCTTTGGAAAATTTGTCCACGACCTTTCGGATCTCAGCATGCATAAAGTTTGAAAACTTGAGTAAGTCATTACAATCGATCATTTCAGCCATCAATTGATAACCATATTTCTGCCTGGAGTCCTGCAAATATTTATCAATCTGACCCTGAAATGTTAACTTGTTAACGCCTTCTTTGATTCTGCTATCGTACACAATAGCGTTCGTATCTATCCTCGATAATAATACGATACCCGCTAAACTGGTGCATCTGGAAAGTGCGACATATACCTGGCCGCTGCTGAAGGAAAATGCAGCATCGATCATTACTTTGTCAAATGTCAATCCCTGACTTTTGTGAATGGTGATGGCCCAAGCCAGTTTGAGAGGGAATTGTAAATACCGGCCTAATACTTTCTGTTCCACAGTACTTGTCCCATCAGTAATGCTGTATTTGGTATTTTCCCAAAAATCCCTGCCAACATATATCTTTTCACCTTCACAATCGACCACGACCGTATCGTCGGTGCAGGAATGGACCACACCGATCTTACCATTAAAGTATTTTCGGCCCATATTATCATTCTTGATGAACATGACCTGAGCCCCTACTTTCAAGACAAGATTAAATTCATTAGGGTATAGATATTCGGGAAAATCGTCTTCTATTTCCGCAGTATATGTGTAAGCTTTTGTATCGAGCTCCTCCAGCTTTGATTGATTCGCCTTGTCGGCACGCGCATTATGAGACGTGAGTGTGATGTACTTATCTTCCTTGAAAGGAATAAAGTCGGGTTGGTAGTTTTTGTTGAGGAGGGCGACATCCTCAGGAGTTAGTGCATTGTTGCGTACCTTATTGAGCAATTCAATGAAACTTTCTTCCTTTTGACGATATATTTTAGTAAATTCAATACAAATCGGTCTGTTTTCTTCCACAACCTTTGATTCGAAGAAATAAGGAGACTTATAATATTTGGAAAGCAACTGCCATTCTTCCTGTTTAGCTACCGGAGACAACTGACTTAAATCGCCTATAAACAGCAACTGAACTCCTCCAAAAGCCTGCCGATGATTACGTCTTACGCTTTTAAGCATGGTATCTATTGCATCGAGGACATCGCATCTTACCATCGAGATTTCATCGATGACCAGCACATCCATATTGCGCAGGAGATCCAGCTTTTTTTTGTTCTGACGGATG
>Ga0209480_10002311_pt1 | contig 13168 bp, 10 predicted proteins | sample JI61114C2DNA_FD_187501 | JGI IMG/M metagenome (GOLD analysis project Ga0209480, IMG submission 187501) | Wastewater effluent complex algal communities from Wisconsin, to seasonally profile nutrient transformation and Carbon sequestration -... | ecosystem: Engineered > WWTP > Effluent > Algae...
CCGTTGGATGGGTTCGATCGCAATGAATAAAGACGGCGATATGATGATGGGTTATTCAATCGTCAATTCGGCAACAATGGCGATTCCGGGCGTTGTTCCGCCGAACACGAAACCTTCGATCGCGCTGACCGGAAGACGACTTGCCGATCCTGTAAATACGATGCAATCCGAACAGATCGTTTTCACGGGAAGCGGTTCGCAAACCGGAACGCTGACTCGTTGGGGCGATTATACAACCATACAGACTGACCCTTCGGACGACCAAGGCTTCTGTTTTGTCGGACAATATTTGCCGGCAGACGGAACCTTTAATTGGCGTTCGAGAGTGATTTGTGCGAAGTTCGCGGCTCCGACAGCTGCTGGAGTGATCATCGCCGGACGCATAACGGATTCAAACGGCAACGGAATCGCCAAAGCGCAAATAACTATAACCGATAATCAAGGAGCTGTTCGTTCAACTAACAGCAACGGCTTCGGCTATTATCGCTTCGACGAAATTCGGTCGGGTGAAAGCTATACGATCTCGGTTTCATCAAAACGATTTACATTTACGCCGCAATCGGTGCAAGTTAATGAAGCTATTGAAAATTTAGATTTTATAGCACAATAGATAAAATTAAAGGTCAGAACCATCTGCGGTAGCGGATGGGTAAAGCTAAACTACAAAGATTGTTTAGTTTTCACCCATCCGCTACCGCAGATGGTTCTGACGCGTTTTCCATTTGGAAAAAATCGGATAATATAAAATCAGAAAATCTCTCATAAAATAATCATTATGAAAACAGCCGCTGAATATGCTGACATCGTTATCCGCGATGAACGCCACAAAATCAAAACTGAAACGCCGACCGTTTATACGAACGATAAAATCGAAAGAATTTACGAATTTCACGATGGCGCGGTGCTTAAATATGAATGGCAATCTGCGCTTGACGGCAGAACATCGGCGGATGAACGCTACAATCATCAATTTTCCTTGATCGATTTGCCTTCGCCGAACCCGCAGAAATTTGAAACAGGTATTGTCAAAGTAATAAATTACCCGCGTTCGTAAACTTAATCTGCGCAATCTTGCTATAAACGTCGATTACGTCATAATCATATTGCTATTTCGTGGTTGAAACACCCGACGATACATTATTAAGACGCTCGCGAGATTACCGAAACTTATCTGACGGGTCACCAACACCCGAATTATGCGTCAAATCACCCGAAATATACGTCACGAGAGGTATATTTCTACGTCAAATCATCCGAAATATACGTGCCGATACCTATATTTATAGGTTAAATAACCCGAAATATACCCATGAAGACGTATATCACGGGTGATTTAACCTATAAATTTGATGATTTAACGTCAAACGACGCAGTATTTGCGCCTTGATCGCGTCAAAATCATTGAAAAGAGTATGGTTTGCAATCGTCGTCGGGGTTTTACGAGTCAGAACTAACGGCGGTAGCGGGCGAGTTTAAATTAACAATTCGTAAAATTTAGCTTTTTAACCATCCGCTACCGCAGATGGTTCTGACTTGTAAAAATGTAAATTTTATTGACTCAAATCAAAAAGAGAGTTACTATGCCGTTTAACAGCAATTTGTAACGAAAATCAAAGAAATTTATTATCCGGTAATTATTTGTTTCTATTGATGAGAAATTAACCGTTGTAAGCGAGAAATAACTCTTGCTGTTTTTGATTTTAAAATTTTTTTGGAGGGAAAATGAGGAAAAAATCTTTAAATTTAGTTCTTATCGCAGCGTTTCTGCTGATATTTTCGGCTAGCGCGAATGCAGAAATCTTTTTTGCATACCTGAGTAGCGCACAGGAAGTTCCGACGAATACTTCGACCGGAACGGGTTACGCGAGAGTGATTCTTAATGAATCGGCAATGACGGTTACTTGGACTGTTGTTTTCACCGGATTGACGAGCAATCAGCAGGCTTCGCATATCCACTCACCGGCGGCAGTCGGCGCAAATTCTCCGGTGATTATCAACTTTCCGCCGGTGGGCGGCACAGCTGGCACATTGACGGGAAGTGCGGCGATCACCGCAACACAAATCGGACAACTTCGCGCCGGACAAGGTTATGTCAACATTCACACGGTAAATTTCGCGGGCGGCGAAATTCGCGGTCAACTCGGCAAAAAACGTCCGGTTGATTTCGACGGCGATGGCAGACAAGATTACAGCGTTTTGAGATTTCCGAATGTTGCTCCGCCGGGAGTTTCGCCGGTAAACTACTGGAATTTGAACAGCACGACCGGAACGCAGATTTCGGGCGTATGGGGCAATGCCAACACAGATTTCCCGACACCGGGCGATTATGACGGCGACGGACTCGATGATCTGGCATTTTATCGTGCCGGAGCGACTGCCGGAGCGCAAAGTTCGTTTTGGATATTCAAGAGTTCTGACAGCACCGTGCAATATTACGCTTGGGGACTTAGCGGCGACACTGCGGTTGCGCGTGACTACGATGGCGACGGCATCACAGACGTGGCGACTTATCGGCTCGGCGCATCTGCCGGAGCGCAATCAGTTTGGTATATTCGCCAAAGCACGACCGGCACATCGCGAATCGTCAATTTCGGCACGACAGCGGGAACGGTCAATAATCAAGACGTTCCGATTCCGGGAGATTATGACGGCGACGGAAAATTTGATGTCGCGGTTTATCGTGCAGGAACACTGAGTCCGACAAACACATTCATCGTTCAACGAAGCTCCGACAGCGTTATCACTTATACGCCGTTCGGTAATTTCGTTTCCGATTATATTTTGCCGGGAGATTATGACGGCGACGGAAAATTTGATTACGCCGTTGCAAGAACCGGCGCAACTGCAACTGCACCGATGGTTTGGTGGATTCTGCAAAGTTCTAACGGACAAACCAGAACACAAACTTTCGGAATCACCAGCGATTTTCCCGTCCAAGGCGATTATGACGGCGACGCAAGATGCGATCTCGCAGTTTATCGTGTCGGCGCAGGAACAGGCGCAGCAAATAATTTCTGGGTATTTAACAGCCTTTCAAATACCGCAACAATCAGACAATGGGGCGTTAATCCCGATTTCGCAATCGCTCGTTTCGATTCTCGCTAAAACGAAAATCAAACAAAATAAAAAAGGAAGCAGATTATTTCTGCTTCCTTTTTTTATTCCGCATCTTCAATATACTTTTTCAAAACCTTCTTCAAATCTGCCGTCGCTTTGAGCTTATTCTGCTCAAAAATCTTTCCTGCTTGAAATAATAGGTATCTTTCGCTGTAAGAGATTTCTGTTGCGTCTTTTAAGATTTTCGTCAAATGTTCTACTGATTTGAGTTTATTGCCAGTCAGAGCATAAATCTCTGCGATGGCAGGTTCAGCGTGAATTTTGTAATCTTTATCATCTTCGTCGGTATAAATTGTTTTTATTCGCGTCAAGATTTGGTCAATTTTTTTGCGCGGCAAATTCTTAGCTCGATGTCCGACAAAATCAGTTAAACTTTCGACAACAAATTCTTTTGCGCTCCAGTGGTCGCTTTTGATGGCGTTTATTGTGTCAAAGGCTTTGTCAAATTGTTTGAGTTTTATCAGTCGATTATAAATGTTGCGAAGATAGATAATTTTTCTCGAACCGGATGACGCACCGATGCTTTGGTATGGCTCGTGGGCAAAAACAATTTTTTTTACGCGCTGAAAAGCAAAATCCAAAACTTCCAAAGCCGCATTGTGTTTGCCATCGGCTATAAATTTGTCGGTTAAGATCATTAACGACTGCTGTTGCGAATAATTGTCATCGTTTTCGCTCATATTTTTAGCAATAGAAAGCGCGGACTCAAAATCGCTGAGGTTCAAATAACCTTTGACGACATTTTCCCCGTTGCGATTCATTTGCTCTTTGTTTAATTGCATCTGAGCGAGCAAAAGCAAAGCCTTTTCTTTTTGATTGTATTCAATTAAATTGTCAATAAATTTGGAGATTTCGTAAAAATTCTCCTGATCGCCGCGCTGATTCCAAAGCTCGAAAGCCTTTTCGGTTTCGCCGAGTTCGAGGTGGACGCGCAAAAGCGGAAACAAAATTCTTTCACGATTGTTGTTTGCATCTATTTCAGATTCCCCGAAAAATGCGGTTTCTTCGAGTTCTTTGAGAATTTTTTGCGACTTTTCCGTTTGTTGTAGTCTTGCATAAATCAAAGCAAGTTTGGCGCGTGTCAAATTATTTTCCGATTCGTGCGGAAAGAAAGATTGTGCGGTAAATTCTCGCAATTTTTCCGTCTGCCCGCGTTTCAAAAATTCATCTGCAACCGCCATTGTTACATCGTTTTCTTCAAATTCATCAGTAAGAATTTTTGCAATATTTATCGCTTCATCAGTGCGACCAAGTTCAATAAGAGTTTGAACGAGTTCGGTTGATGTATATCTTGCAGGCGCATCTTCCGCATTAACATTTTTGACGGCTTCAGTCAGAAATTTGTTTGCCTCAACACGTTTTCCATCGGCTATAAGTGTTTTTGAAATAAATGTAAAATAGCCAACTTTATAATCTGTATTTTCAAAAAGATTGATTGCGTCGAACGCCTTTTCATAAAGATTAATTTCCGAATAAGTAATTATCAATTTTTCAATTTGCCATCTGTCACGATCATCAGGTTTTTGTTTTGTGAGTAGATAAAAATAGCAGTCTAGCGGATTTTCTTCCGCCTTTTTTCGCAAATCCTGCGCGAAAATATTTGCGGCGAGGAAAATAAAAACGGCAATCAAAAAGGATAGTTTTTTCATAAGCTATTTACCTTTGATGCCGTTAGTTTAGCAGTTTTAAGTTTTTATTGAAAGAAACTTTTAAGTTGCATTTGCCGTTTCTTTTCGTGCTTTAAATTCGTCTAAAACGTCGAAAACTTGGAGTGCGTATTTCACATTGCCGAACGGTGCGGAAACTTGCACGCCTTGAATTAGATCTCGGACTTCCGTTAAAGATTCACGCGCAATTTGCAAGCCTTCGTCGCGGGCGGCTTCTTTTGAAATGTCGGACGATTTTCGCATCCTTTTCAAAATGTCTTCGGTAATAACTACGCCCGGAACTTCGTTGTGCATAAATTCGGCGTTTCTGATCGAAACGAGCGGGAAAATTCCGGCAACGATTGGAATGCGGACGTGTTCGATTCGTTTGAGAAAATCCTTTAATTGTTTCGTGTCATAGACGGGCTGCGTGATCGCATATTCCGCGCCGGCTTCGACTTTCCATTCAAAACGGCGGATTTCTTCGTCCAAATTTATCGCGCCCGGATTTACGCCGACACCGATCGAAAATGCCGTCGGACGACCGATCGGATTATTTCCTAAGTCTAAGCCGTGATTGAGTTTATTGACCATATTCGTCAAGCCGATAGAATCAATATCAAATACGGCAGTTGCATCGGGAAACGGTCCCATTTTCGGCGGATCGCCCGTGATAATCAGCAAATTATGAACGCCGAGTGCCGCCGCGCCGAGTAAATCCGACATCATTCCGAGCAGATTTCTATCGCGGCAGCAATAATGCAAAACGGCTTCGATTCCGACTTCGCGCTCGACCAAAACTGCTGTCGCTTGTGCGCTCATTCTGGTTTGTGCGCGAGGTCCGTCGGGAATATTTACCGCGTCAACTCCGGCAGAAACCAGCAAACGAATCGAATCCAAAGTTTTTTGCGCGTCGCAACCTTTTGGCGGCAAAACTTCGACGCTCGTCACAAATTCGCCGAGCGCGATTTTGCGCGACCATTTCGAACGAAGTTCAGGCGCAACGACTTCGACATCTTGCGGCATTAAATCTGAAACTTTTGCGCTTGCGGTAATTTTTGCCGATTTTATCGAGCGCGGCGAAAAGGCGCGAACTGCGTCCGAAATCAGCTTGATATGTTGCGGTGTCGTGCCGCAGCAACCGCCGATAAATGCCGCGCCGGCTTTGATAAAACGCTTTGCAAATTTCGACATATATTCGGGCGAACACATATAAAATTGTCTGCCCTGAACATCGCGCGGCAAGCCTGCGTTCGGTTGCGCGGCGAGTTTTTTCGTGGTCGCGGAACGCATTTTTTCGAGTGCGGTCAAAGTGTGCGTCGGACCGACTCCGCAGTTCAAACCGATAACGTCCGCGCCGTATTCTTCCAATCTCTGCGCGATGAGTTCGGGATCTGCGCCGAAAACGGTTCTGCCGCTCGTTTCGATCGTCATCTGCGCGAAAATCGGCAGATCGCAAAGCTCGCGGACGGCTTTTATCGCTTGCTGAATCTCTGATAGATCCGAAAAAGTTTCGAGACAAAACAAATCAACATCGCCTTCCAAAAGCGCGGAAACTTGCTCTTTGAACATCTCCTTTGCTTCATCGAACGAAGTCGGACCGTAAGGCTCGATTCGCAGATCGAGCGGTCCGATCGCGCCCGCAACAAAGACATTTTCGCTCGCGGCTTCACGCGCCAATTTCACTCCGGCAATGTTTATTTCGCGCAATTTGCTTTCCAAACCATATTGCTGAAGCCGATGCCGCGTTGCGCCAAACGTATTAGTTTCAATAATATCCGCGCCCGCTTTGACATATTCGGCGTGAACTTCGCGCACCAGATCGGGCGAAACTAAATTCAGTTCATCATAGCTTCGATTGATATAAACGCCTTTGTCATAAAATCGCGTTCCGACCGCGCCGTCGAAAACATATACGCCGTCGGAATTTAGAATTTCTCGGAAATCTTTCATAAATTGACCTTTGATCTTTGATCTTTGATTTTTGATCTTTGATTTCTTGTCAAAGATCAAAAATCAAAGGTCAAAGATCATAAAGAAAAAATCTCGCCAAAACAGCGAGACTCGTTTAAATATTTGTCTTGTCGGCTGTTTAGCAGTTTATTTAACGTGGTCGCAAGTCGCATTAACTCACCACGAAACTTAAATTAGATTCTGCGTTTTTAGCAGAAAAGTGTCAAGCCGAAAGGGAAAGGTCGCTGCCGAAAATCTTTTGAAAATCTACTGTAATACCTTCGCTTTCAATCTTTGTATTGTGAAAGAGTTTTGTTCCCATTTCGTTTGTTACCCAAATCGAATGACTAAACGGCTCAATCGTCCAAACGCTTTTCGCTCCCGATTTAACTAATAGTATTGCTTTTGAAAGTAAATCTTGAATATTTTGACTCGGTGAAATAATTTCTATTGCCAAAAGCGGCGGTTTTTCAAATCTTGTTATATCTTCCCAAAAATTAGGTTTGATTTCTTCCTTCGGATAAACCGAAATATCAGGTGTTAGACCGTTTCCGATAGCCAAAGTAAGTTCCGGCAACACTTCAATTTCTTCATTCGGCAAAAGCTGTCGCATTATTTGCGAACAAATATAACTGTGATTTAAGGTTGGAATCTTTTTGGCAATTTCTTCGGTGATTTCTTCGCCTGCAATCATAATTAAAATTTAAACTTTTTATATTTCAAAGTCAAAAAATTGCCTTGTTGCGCTAAGGCTAAGGTTTGATCTTCGGCATTTCATCCAATTCATTATATTTTTGAAAATCGGCATCAGCTTTTTCGTTGTCGCCAAGTTGCCGATAAACCTGCGAGCGTCTGAGATAAGTTTCCGCTTCCGTATAGTTCAGATCTATTTCAATCACCGAATCCAAATCTTTCAGTGCGTCTTTGAAGTATTTAATTGCTTTTTCTTTATCTTCTTCCGCATTGCTTTGATTTAAGGTTTTTCCGAGGTCAAGATAAATCACGGCGCGTCCGAAAAGTGCTTTTGACAATCTGGAATTCAGAAAAATTGCTTGGTCATAATGCTCTAAAGATTTTTCATATTCTCTTTTATATCGATAAATGTTACCTATTCCGAGCAATCTTTCAGCCTCATTACTACCAGATGCTTTCATATAATCGCTCAAAGCCGATTCATAATTTCCTTTTTTTTCGTAAATTTTAGCTCTGTGTAAATATATTGGATTAGAAAATCTTACATCCTTAAGGAGAAAGTTAAAATCGCTAAGCGCATTAGTGTAGTCACCTTTTTCGTAGTAGGTTATTCCTCTTAATTCACGGTAAATATAGCTTTCATCTCTGATATATTTATTTTTTGTGAAATAGTCAATTTTTTCCGTGTAATAAGCAATTTTGCAATCATAATCTTGCGGGATACAATCTTCTAATTTGAGTGGTTCTTTCTTTTCTTCCTGCCTAACTTCTTGATTATTATTTGCATCGGAAGTCGAAGTCGTTTCTTTATTTTCTTGACCGAAAACGATTGCGGAAAGCATAGCAATTAACAACAAACTGAAGAACGCCCGAAATTTTACGCTTTTGGATATTTGATTTTTCATATTTTTGCCCGCTTTTTATTAAAACAATCATAACTCAATAACGAATTATTTCAATGATTTTATTTTTCTTCGTTTTCGTAGGAAGTTCCCGAACTCAATTTACCGAAAAATGAATACTTTGCTTTTTTGCCTTCGATTTCCAAACGCCAATTTGAAAAATCTTCGGAGTTGTCGCAACCGTTTCCGCGACCTTGAAAGACGAGAAAATAGGTTGTCGGTTTGACGATTCCGGCGTTGAAAAGACCTGTTCCGCTTTGGACATTTCCTTTGAATCGAAATTCTTTATACAAAAGCGGTCCGCCTGCGCCGATTTGTTTGCCGTCGTGTATATCGACTTTAAATTTCAGCATTTGCGCGGGCATCGGAATGGTCAGCGTTCCCGTTTTTCCGCCTTTGGTTTTAATGTTGAATTTCCACGTTTTCGCGGCAAAAGTGTTGACCAGATCAAACTCGGCGGGAATGAATGTGTCGCCCGAAAGTTCTTTTTTTATGTCATCCAAGCCTTTGATGATTTCGAAATCGGCTTCGGTCATAAACAGATTTATTTTTGAATCGAACGTCATTCCTTGCAGAACTTCCAGATCGTATTCAGCCGGTTTTCCCGTCCAGATCGAATACGTTCCGGATTCGGCGCAACACGCGCAAGCCAGAGCGTTTATCGGCAAAAACGCTGTGAATACAAAAAGTCCGATCAAGCTAAACAATAACTTTTTCATAGATTTTTTCTCCAATTTTCTGCGAGTTTGCGCCTTGTTGTCGGAAAAGTCAATTACTTCTGACATTTCGTGCAAAAATACGTCGAGCGTCCGCCTTGTGTAATACGTTTTATCGGCGTTTCGCAATTTGTGCAAGGTTCGTTTTCGCGGTCGTAAACGAGCCAATGACTTTCAAAACCGCCGCCGTAATAACTGCCGTCGATGTTTTCGGGATTGACGTTTAAAGTCGAGCCGTGCGCGATCGATTCCTGCAAAACTTCGCGGATTTTCTCGAACAAAATATTTACTTTTTTTGACGAAACTTTGTCAGCCGAAAGATTCGGATTTATTTTCGCCAAAAACATCGCTTCCGAAGCGTAAATATTTCCCAAACCGAGAACTTTCGTTTGGTCGAGCAAAACGATTTTAATATTTCGTTTGGAAGGTTTTAGGATCTCACGCAAATATTTTTCGTTGAAATCTTCTGAAAAAGGCTCCGGCGCGAGTTGTTTTAATTCTTTTGTTTCGTAGAGATTAGCGGTTTCGACAACGCGCATAAAACCGAAATGGCGTTGGTCGGAAAAAACGAGGCGCGTTTCGTCTTCGAGATAAAAAACGGCGTGCGAAAATTTCGGCAAATCGCGTTCGAGCGGCAAAAGCAAAAATCTTCCCGACATCCGCAAATGCGCGATCAAAGTTTGCCCGTTGTCCAAATCAAACAAAATATGTTTGCCGCGCCGATGAACAAAATTTATCGTTGCGTCTTTCAATTTTTTGGCAAATTCATCAGCCGAATTAAACGGCGCAAGTCGTTCGCGCAGAAGCTCGGCGATAACAATTTTACGACCTTTGACGAGTTGATCAAGCGATTTTGTAACTAATTCTACTTCGGGCAATTCGGGCATAATCTTGTCAGAACAGCCTGCGTGAGCGGGCTGTTAAAAGTTGCTAATTTCTCAAAAAAAATCTTTCAATCCGGTAATCATTTCCGCGCCGCGCAAAGTTGCTTCGACCGTTTTGCCAAATCGCGTTTCGGAAAAATATTTGGAAACCAAAATAATAAATGCGAACACGGGAATAAAAAAAGCAATCAGCACGACAAATGTCAGCTTGTCAATAACATCAAGATTCAAATCGCTGTAAGAACTGACATAAGCAATCCAAATCAAACTTGCGGGCATAAAGGCGCAGATGCAAACGAAAATAATTCGCCCGAAAAACATTAAATAATTTTTCTCGCGCCAGGCAGTTTTTAATTCCGTTAATTGAAAAAGCAAAGCAAAAATCGCTACTCCGAGCGCGATAAACGGTTGATAACGCGCGAAAATGAAACACAATCCGCCCATTATGCCAACGCACAAACCCGCGATTAAAGACATAGCTAAAAGTATGAAAAATTCTTTTATTTTCGAGAAAAAAGACATTTTCTAAACTTTCGTATAATCGGTCAGGGAAGTTTTGTCGCCGAGAACTGCGCCCGCGCCGACTTCGGCATTTTTGCCGATGTAACAGCTTCTTCCGATGACGGCATTTTGAATTTTTGCCGAGTTTGAAATCCGCGTGTGCGACCAAATTACCGAATTTTCGATGACGGCTTTTTCTTCGACGTGAACGCCCGGTCCGAGAACTGAATTAATGATTTTTGCGTTCGGTTTGATAATGCAATCTGCGCCGATAATCGAGTTTTTATCAACATTTGCGGCGGTTGCGGCTTCGTAGTTCGTGTTATAGTCGGCTTCGATATTTTTAATGTTTCCGCCTAAAAAATCTTGGTGCGCCGCTAAATAACTTGCCGGATTTCCGATGTCGCGCCAGTAATTTTTGTCCATTACGAAAGCATAAAAAGGCTTTTCCATTTCAAGTAGATCGGGAAAAACCTTGTATTCAAACGAAGTATTTTCGCCTTTCGGAATAATATCCAAAACCGTCGGTTCTAAAATATAAATTCCGGCGTTGATATTGTTCGTCGTCAAAAAAGGAATTTCTTCGGCAGAAGGTTTTTCTCGGAATTTCAGAACTTTGCCGTCCGCTTCAGTTTCGACAAGTCCGTAAGCCGAAGGATTTTCGACCGGCGTGAGAACGATCGTCGCTTCCGCTTGTTTTTCTTTGTGAAATTCGATGACCTTGGTTATATCAACATCGGTCAAAATATCGCCGTTAAAAACGATCGTCGTGTCGCGCAAATCTTCGGCGGCATAACGATATGCGCCGCCCGTTCCCATCGGCGCAGGTTCGGTTACGAATCGCAAATTTACGCCGTATTCCGAGCCGTCGCCCAAAATTTGCTCGATTTTGTCCGGCTGATAACTGAGCGAAAGCGTAATGTCAGTAATTCCCGCACGGCGCAAAGCGTTTAATTGAAGCAATAAAAACGGTTGATTTAAAAACGGAACGATCGGTTTCGGCGTATAAACTGTCAAAGGACGCAGACGAGTTCCTTTGCCGCCTGCTAAGATTAAGGCTTTCATATTCTTAAAGTAATAGCTTAGATTCCAAATTGATATGCAAAAATTTGGAATGTTGATTTGAAATCTGAAACTAATTTAAGAGTAAGAAATTAACGTCTGAAAATCAAAACGCCGATTTTTAAAAATAAAATAACAAAAAGTGTAAAAATGTTTTAAACTTATTGACATTATTTGATACATTGTGGTAATTTAACTATGGCAAGTCGGCTAAAAAAGGCGAAACCTTTCACATCATTCAAATCTTATCAAGTCATTCGGATTCTGATTTAAAAAAATAGTTCATCATGAGTTTCGATAAAACAAAAGCAATGCGAAACGCGGAAAAGTGTCTGTCACAAGGCAAAATTCGCGCGGCGATCAGTGAATACAAACGCGTCGTTGAAAACGACCCGAAAGATTTCGGGACGATGAATATTTTGGGCGATTTGTATTTGAAAAATTCTGAAGCACAGGAAGCTGTCGGCTGCTTTACACAAGTTGCCGACCATTATAATTCGCAAGGATTTTCGCAAAAAGCGATCGCGGTTTATAACAAAATTTCGCGCTTAAAGCCCGATTCGCTCGAAGTTTCAGCGAAATTGGCACAGCTTTATAAATCGAAAGGTTCGTTTGCCGAAGCGCGAACTCATTTCACCACGCTTGCCGATCAGTATCAGCGCAAAGGTCAAAAAATCGAAGCGCTCGCCATCTGGAAACAAATCGCCGATCTCGACCCGCAAGATTCGGCAACTTACTTGAAAATCGCCGAAGTTTATTGGCAGGAAGAACAAAAAGACGAAGCCGCAAAAGCCTTTGCCGAAGCAGGAAAACGACTTTTGGCGCAAGGTCAATACGAATCTTCGCTCGCCGCATATTCACGCGCTTTGGAAATCAGCCGATACGATCTGGTAGTTTTAAAAGGTTACGTTGACGCGCAAATAAAACTCGATTGCGGCGACGACGCGGCAAAAGTTTTAGAAGGAATTTTAGAAAAACAACCTTACAACCGCGATATTTTATTGCTTTTAATTGATTGTTACATAGATTCCGGTAATCCTGCCCAAGCGGAAAGATCAGTTATAAAATTAGTCGAACAAGAGCCGACAAATTATCCGAAATTTTTGGATTTGGTTGAAGTTTATCTGAAAAACAAAGATTTAGATGCGGCGGCACGCATACTTTCGATGTCTTCGGAACATTTGCTCGTCGGCGGACAATCCGAGCAATTTTTGCGCTTTGCGGATGAAATTTTAGAAAAAAATCCCGAACATCTCGAGGCTTTACGGCTTTCGGTAAGATATTACGGTTGGCATCGCGACGAAAGTGAATTGAAAAGATCGCTCGATCGTTTTGCGGAAATCGCACAGATCAAAGAAGCCTACGATGATGAATGTTACGCGCTTTCGCAACTCGTAATGATCGCCCCGCACGAAGTTCGATATGCCCAGCGTTTGCAAGAACTTAAGATTCAATACGGCGTTGACGAAACAGAATATTTACATACTGATATTCCTGTAAAATCCGTGCCGGAAATTCCTTCATTTGAAAATTTCACTATTGGTGAAAACGGTCGCGGAAACGATAACGGACATATTTACGATGCCGAATTGGCAGATGTAAACGAAGATTTTGCGCCGATCGCGGAAGAAAAATATTTTGAATTTAACCAAAATGGTTCATCAAACGAAACAGTTGAATCGGAAGTAAAAGCG
>Ga0209480_10002312_pt1 | contig 13160 bp, 5 predicted proteins | sample JI61114C2DNA_FD_187501 | JGI IMG/M metagenome (GOLD analysis project Ga0209480, IMG submission 187501) | Wastewater effluent complex algal communities from Wisconsin, to seasonally profile nutrient transformation and Carbon sequestration -... | ecosystem: Engineered > WWTP > Effluent > Algae...
CTTCGGGCACATTGCGAAGCGCATTCCAGAGTTTGCCTTCGGTAGATTCTTCGGAAAATTTCCAATGTGCAAAATCGGAATTTTCGGCAAAAGAATTTGCACCGAACATTTCGGGACGAATATGCGAAAGAAAAGGCACGGCGGCGGCATTTGAAATTTTCGCAATTCGCATCAGAGCGGCAATGTCGTCAACATTTACACCGAAAAAGTAATTGCCGCAGACAAGTGCAAAAAGATCACCGCCGAGCGTTTCATCTGTTTCGGTTATCAACCAACGGAAAAGAAATGAATCGGCTAAACTGTTGATAGAAGACAAGTTATCTGTCAATTCAATTTTTGAAACATCAAAAAGAAAAAGTTTCAAATCCGTATCGGTTTCAGTTTGTCGAACAAGAAAATAAAGTCCGCGCCAAGCCGATTCTAACGCTTGAAATTGCGGATGATGCAAAATCGTTCGCATCAATTCGCTCGTCGCTTCATCGACGGCGGCAACTAATTTCGATTGCTCATTTTCATCAATTTTGATGAGATGCGGCGAAACGATTTTTGAAAGAAAAATTCCCAAATCGGAATTATCAACTTTTTTAGGTTTTGAACCGGAAGATTCGCCGGGTGAAGAAAGAATCTGGTCAAGTAAATTATCAGAAGAAATCGGCGCAATTTCTTCTTTTTGAGTTTCTTCTGAAATATCAAACCAAGCGCGAACTTGTCGGGCGGCTTCGTTAAAATCGTCTGCGTTTTTCAAACGACGACGAACATCGCGCAAATCGGCAAATAGTGTAACTTGGCGGAATAAATTGTCGGGATGAAAGTCGTCAAGTTCTGTGAATTCAAGGTTTAGAAAATTGCCGTCACCGTTTAGATCAAGTGCAAGAGTTACTTTTAATTTTTGTAAAACCTCATCAAAGTTATCGCGGTCAATCTCGATCGGGCGACGTTCGGACAAATCTTTTTTCTCCGCGTTTCCGCTCCAATCACCAAGAACGAGAATATGAAACGGCGGCTCATCAGCAAGCGGATTAGCTTCAGATTCAAAGGTAAACTTAGATTCAAAGTCAGTTTCTGTCGGCAACATAAAAGATTCCTCCAATTATTTTGATTAACAAATACTATCAACTTTCTGAAAATAAATGTCAATAAACTCAATTGCAAGAATCCGATTTAAAGAAAAAAAGGCAGAAACACGCGAGTTAGCAAGTGTGTCAATCAAATGAAAAACATGCTTCTTTCAATCGCGATTCCGCCTGATTGAATTTACATTTTCCAAGTCGATACAATTGCTGTAAAGTCTTTGTTCGCAGTATTTTCGAGCTTTAGTTTCCAAGTTGTTTTAATTGTCGGTTGATCATAAAACATCGAACGAAACCAAAGATTCGATTCAGGAGTATTGGCTAAATTTTTACTGATGATTTCGCCTTTATCGTTAAAAAGTGTTGGGGAAATTTGCGAATCAGCCATAAAGATCAGACCAAATTTTTGCGCAGTTTCGACGGGAATTTCAATCTCAATTGATTGTTTGGGTGAAAGCTCGACGGCTTTAGCAAAATCGGGGTTAGAGTTATCGATCAAAATATTCTCAGATGAAATTTCAGCCGAATCCATATTTGACGCACTTGGTCCGCGAGTAAAATTGACTGAATATGCATCATTATTCGGTTGATAATTTTGACCTGTAACATTCGGAATTTCAGGTAATTCGGGGTTGTGATTTCCCTTCGGTCCGATTGCTAGACGAGGTTTGACGAAATTTGAAAAATCTTTCGTTCCCGTCAAATCGGTGTGCAAACTGTTTGATAAACCTGTGTCTTTAACAATCCAATGAGCCGAAGTTACAGGCACTACGCCATCGCCTTCGCCCGACCATTTGCAAATCGTCGGAACAGAATTGCCTGCCAAAGCCGAAAATTTCACGCCTTTGCGTTGAGTGTGAATTTTGTTAAAACCAACCGCATAATCAGTGCGAAGTTGGCGAACGGCTTCGACTTGTTTGCCGAGAATTTCAAAAGTATTGTCCATAATATCCGCACAAGGACTGCCCAAATTCGGTGTGCCGAGCATCAGCAAATGCGAAACTCTCGGGCGCGAATTTTCGGTATAATTCTGCATTATTTGATCGATATAATACCGCGAAATTAATCCGCCCATCGAGTGCGCCACGATGTCAACGTGCCACGCATTACGGTCTTTTTGTGAATATTCAATGTATGTTTTGAGTTGATGTGCGTTGTCAGCGATCGAATCGGTTTTATCGGTTGACATAAATTCTTTGCCCGTATTCATTACGCCGTGGTCGGGTTTTTCGCCGACGGGAAATGCCTTCCAATCGTATGAATGCGAAGTTGTAAGAATATTTTGCCAAGCCTCAAACGCCCGCCAATTTGACCAAAGTCCGTGAACCAAGACAACAGGTTTCGGCGCAATTTTCAGATTTTCAGTTTTTTCGTCGATCTTTTTATTGTTTTCTTCAAGTTCGGCTTTAATTCTTTGCACAAGCCGCGGACGACCATCATCGAACCACGCATAACCGCTCGAATCCCAAAGCATTTCGACTGTTTCTTCAGTATTTGCTTCAACTCGGACTGAACGGACATTATCTTCGAGCGGTGCATCAGGTTTCGCTCCGTCCCATTTATCGCCTTTGAAAGTTTCTTTAAAGCGCAGATCAGCATATTTGGTTTCGCCAGAAGCGTTTAGAATTTTCGCTTTGATCTTGACAAAATTTCCGTCAATCGTGCCTTTTTGTTCGGTAATTTCCTGCCAATCGTTCCAGTTCGGAAATTTCATATCTTCAAACTGCAGATCCGTAATTCTAAGCGGTGCGCCGCATTTTTTTAGACTCCAAGTAATTGTTTCAGTTACATTTTCCCAAGTTTTTGAAAAACTGCCGGAAAGCGTATTCGGATCTTTCGGATCAATTCGATTTCGTCCGTCCGTTGTTAAAGAATTTCCTTGAATATTCGTCGGTGTTGCAGGTAAAGAAAAGTTTTTCCCTTCTTTTTTGGTGCATTGACCGCTGAAAGAAGATTTTTCTGAACCTGTTACAAGCCCTTGAATCTGCTGTAAACCGACGCTAACTGTATAAGTTCCGTCCGAATTTACGCCAACGGAAACATTCGCTTCCTGATTGCTGGCTTGTCCTTGCGTCTCGGATTTTGACTCGAAATTCCCTGTCATAATTTGCCAAGTTTTTCCTCGATCGCACGAATTTTCTTCTTGGGCGATGGTTTTTTCGATTGACGTAAATTTGTGTTCGATGCGAGCTTTTCCGATATTCGAGCCGTTTCTTTCGGGTGATTCAAGCACGGCAACTGACGCTTTATAGTTATATTTCATCTCCCAATCTCGCTTATCTTTACCACGATTGCTGACACGCTCAGTGGTTTTGCTCTCAGACATTGATTGTGTGCGGGAATAAGTAATATTGCCCGTCCACGCGCCCGAACAAGTTGCCGAAGCCTTAGTCTGCATAGATTTCCCTTGTCCGAAAATTATCGAATTTGAAAGTAAATTAAGTAATAAAATTGCGATAAAAAATTGTTTCATCATAATAAAAAACCGCTCCCTAATAATTGAGGCGTAATTAATGCGGAAAAAGTATCATCTATTCGGCTAAAAAGATGACTTCATTAAAAAATTGAATTAAAATTTTATCTAAATCCAGAAGGCAAAAAACTCCTGTTATTTGCTTTTGCCTTCTTTACAATTAGCTTTTCTATGTCCCCGGAACGCTGGCAGAAAATTGAAGAAATTTTCCAAGATGCCTTAGACCTTCCTCCGTCTAGGCGTGTAGATTTTGTTGCGGAAAAATGCGCCGACGATGCCGAACTCAAATCTGAAGTCGAAAAACTTCTTTTACAATTTGAAGATGCCAGTAGCTTTATCGAAACACCTGCGTTGAGCGATGAAAAAGCAGGCGTTTTGTCATCGTTGATGGAATTTGACGAAGACGATCCGATGATCGGCGTTTTGTTGGGAAATTATCAAATCGTGCGCGAAATCGGACGCGGCGGAATGGGCGCAGTTTACGAAGCGATTCGGGCAGACGGCGAATTTCGTCGAAAAGTGGCGATAAAAATCGTCAAACGCGGAATGGACACTGATTTTATCCTTCGTCGATTCCGAAACGAACGTCAAATTCTCGCCACACTTGAACATCCATACATCACGCGTTTGCTTGACGGCGGCACGACCAACGACGGAAGACCTTATTTTGTAATGGATTACATCGAAGGTTTGCAACTCTATCGTTATTGCGACAAAAACCGTCTGACGATCGAGCAGCGTTTAAATTTATTTACGAAAATTTGCGAAGCGGTTGAATACGCACATCAAAATCTGGTCATTCACCGCGATTTGAAGCCGTCAAATATTCTTATTTCATCTGATGGAACTCCGCGTTTGCTCGATTTCGGTATCGCCAAATTACTCAATCCCGAATTAGCTTCAGATACGCTTCAACCGACCGCGACGGCGATGCGAATGATGACGATCGATTATGCTTCGCCCGAACAGATAAACGGCGAAAAAGTTACGTTTTCGAGCGATATTTACTCGCTTGGAGTAATTTTGTTCGAGCTTCTGACAGGTCATCGTCCGTATCGTTTTACCAGCCGCACACCGCACGAAGTTGCCCGTGTGATATGCGAAGAATCGCCGATTCTGCCGAGCGATGCGATCACTCGTTCCGAAGAAACTTTGCCGATAATTCACGTTGACCAAGAAGCTTTAACCATTCGGCATTTGGCGGATCTACGCAAAAATTCGCCCGACAAATTGCGGGAAATTTTGCGGGGAAATCTCGACAACATCACGCTCAAAGCACTTTGCAAACTGCCGGACGATCGTTACAAATCCGTCAACAAATTTCGTGAAGACATCGGAAAACATCTCGACGGTCAACAAATTTCCGCTCCTTTTTACGTTCAGCCAAAAATATCTCAAAGTTTTAAGACGCTTGAAAACACAAAACTTATAGCTGTTCTGCCTTTGAAATCATTGAATTCTTCAGCTACTGAAAATACTGATGAAAACTATTTGAGTCTCGGTTTGGCTGATGCGCTGATTACGCGTTTGAGCAATATCGGACGACTTACGGTTCGTCCGACATCAAGCATTTTAATGTTTCAAGATCTATCTGCCGATCCTTTTTCCGCAGGACGCGATTTGAAGGTTGAATATGTGGTCGATGGAAATATTCGACGAGTTGGCGAAAAAATTCGCGTAAGTGTTCAGCTTTTGCAAATCTCTAATGAAGAAACGATTTGGGCGGAAAATTTTGATGAAAAGTTTACTGATGTCCTCGAACTCGAAGACGTTATTTCAGAAAGAGTTGTCAAAGCATTATTACCGAAATTAACCGGCGAAGAACAACGTCGTCTGGAAAAACGCGGAACGAATAATGTTGATGCGTATCAAGCCTATTTACGCGGGCGATATTTTGCCAATCAATTTTCGGACGAATCTCTGCTTAGATCGATCGAATGCTATCAAGAAGCAATTCTGTTTGATCCAAATTATGCTTTGCCGCACGTCGGAATGGCTGATTTTTACGTTTGGTCGGCAGTTTTTGGAGAAATGCCCTGCCGCGAGGCTTATCCGAAAGCAAAAGCCGAGATCGAACGTGCCTTGAAAATTGATGATTCTTTGGGCGAAGCCTTTGCGATCAAAGCATTTATCACGTTGCTTTATGATTGGAATTGGACAGAAGCCGAGCGACTGATCAGACACTCGTTGGAACTGAATCCGAATTTTGGTTTTGCTCACGAATGCTACTCGAACTTCTTTTCCAGCCAAGGAATTATTGATAACGCGGTCAATGAAATTAAACGTGCCGAAGAACTCGATCCGCTTTCACCAAGAGCTAAACTGATGACATCTTGGTCGTTTTACGTTACGCGGCATTTCTCTGATTCAATTGCCAAAGCCGACGAAGCAAATAATATGCAGGAAAATTTTGCGCAAGGCTTGCTGCATTTAGGTAACGCTCAAATGCACGACGGCAAAGTTAAAAATGCGGTTGAGAATTTACGTCATGCCACTGAAGTTTGGGTTGGCGGCGCGATGCCGAAATTTATGCTTTGTTTTGCGTTGGCTGCCGATAATCAGATTGCAGAAGCCCGAAAAATTTTGGACGAAATTATAAGTTTAAGCAGAGAAAAGCACGTCAAACCGTATTTTCTCGGAATGGCTTATACAGCGATCGGCGAAAAGGATTTGGCTTTTGAATGGTTTGAAAAATCGCTTGAGGCGCGTGATGAATGGATGATCTGGTTCGGTGTTGACGTAAAATTGGACAACTTGAGAAAAGACCCGCGTTATCTGAAAATTTTACGGCAAACGAATAATCCGATCGTGGCGCGGCAAATCGAAAAAACATCTGAGACATCTAAATCCATCGCCGTTCTACCTTTTCAGTTCATTGGCGAGATCGAAACAGGTGAAGCATATTTGTCGATCGGATTGGCAGATGCGATGATCACGCGGCTTTCCAGAATTAAAAATTTGACTGTGCGTCCGACAACTTCGATTATTCGTTTTAACAATTCCGATTTTGCATTAAACGATACAGCTAAAGAACTTGGCGTGCAGTTTATTCTGAACGGGCATCTCAAAAAATTCAAAAATCGTCTGCGGATTACGGTTCAATTGCTTGATATTTCGAAAAACTCAACCGTCTGGGCAGAAACGATCGATGAAACGCTCGACGACGTTTTTCAGCTCGAAGATTCGGTTTGCTACAAAGTTTTGCGTTCGCTGACACCGCATCTTACGGGCGAAGAATTGAGCAAATTCGAGAAACGCGGAACGAGCAATCCGAAAGCCTACGAAGCATATTTGCGCGGTCGCTATCATTGGCACAGCTACACCGTTGACGGAATTTCAAAAGCCTTGGTTTGTTATTACGAAGCCATCGCGGAAGACGAAAATTTTGCTTTGCCGCACGCCGGAGTTGCCGATTATTACAATTTTCTGAGTATTTTCGGCGTAATGTCGCCCGACGAAAGTTTCCCTGCCGCCAAACAAGCCGCAGAAAAAGCGATTTCGTTGGACGAAAATTTGGCGGAGGCTTACACTTCGCTCGGAATTACGGCTTACGGCTACGATTGGGATTTTCAAAAAGCCAAAAAACTTTTGAAAAAATCTTTGCAGATCAATCCGAATTCCGCCGAAACACGGCTTTGGTATGGTTATCTTTTCGGCATCAAAGGCGAACACGAAAAAGCTGTCAAAGAATTTGAAAAAGCGGAAATGCTCAGTCCGCAATCGCCGTCGGTTCCGGTTTCTTTCGCTTTGACTCTGCGAAATGCCAGACAATTTGAAAAAGGTCGGCAAAAACTTTATCGGGCGTTAGAGCTTCAGCCGAATAATCCGACGGCGTTGCAAGGTTTCTGTTGGTTCGTCAGTTTTCTGAAAAATTTTGAAGAAGCCGAAGCAATGTGCCTAAAAGCTGTCGAAGTTTCAAACAGACAAAGTTTGCCGCTTTATGCTTACGGTTACACGCTGGCTTCGATCGGAAAAACCGACGAAGCGCGAAAAATTCTCGATGAATTGAAAGCTCACAGTGAAAATCAATACGTTCCGCCGATCTATATTGCATTGATCTATACGGCGTTGGGTGAAAAAGATTCGGCTTTTGAATGGCTCGAAAAATGTTTTGAAATGCGTGATTTTTGGGTAATTTGGCTTCCGATCGATCCGCGTTTCGATGATTTGAAAATCGACAAAAGATTTGCCGAATTTTGCGCTCGGATCAAACCTTTGTCCGTTCCTTCCGACGAAATTCATCAATCGCAAATCGATACGAAAATTTTTCCGCCTGTTTCGGAAACGAATATTATCGAGGAAAATCAGACCGCCGAAAAATCTAAACCGACTTTTATTCAGCGTCATAAATATAAATTTGCGGCGGCTGGTGTTTTCTTGATTTTGATTGCAATCGGATTCTCAAACGGCGTAATTACGTTTAGTTTTGATGATCGGCGACCGAAATTAGAAGCGGCAAATTCTGCAAACAACAAGCGTTCCGTAGCAATTTTGCCTTTCACAAATGAAACCGATAATCCCGAAAACGATTTTTTGTGCGATGGTTTGAGCGATACGCTGATCAGCCGTTTGTCGTATTTGCCCGAAGTTCAAGTTCTGCCGCGTTCTTCTTCGTTCAGCTACAAAGGCAAAAATCTCACGCCGCAACAAGCCGGCGCGGAGATGAATGTCGAGATAGTTTTAATCGGCAAACTCAGCAAAACAGATAGTGAAATCAGAATTATCGTCGAATTGATCGATGTTAAAAGCGGCGCGAAAATTTCGGGTTTCGATTATCGCGGCAAAGATTTGGACTTGATCGCGATGCAAAATAAAATGGCGAGCGATGTTGCGACGCATTTTAAAGCGGGCATTTCCAACGATTCAAGCCAACCGGCAAGCAAAAGTTTTACGCAAAACTCGGAAGCCTTCGAATTTTATTTGAAAGGCGAATATCATCGGCAAAAATCTACGCCCGAAGACATTAAAAAATCGATAGAATTTTATCAAAAAGCTCTGGAATTAGATTCAAATTACGCATTGGCTTATCAAGGTTTGGCTCTCACATATCGAATGTCGCCCGCATTCGGCACGCATTCGCCGCAAGTCGCGTATCCGATAGCCAAAGAAGCCGCAATGAAAGCCTTGGCGATCGATCCGCAACTCGGCTCGGCGCATATTCCGCTGGCTTCGATAAAATTTGTTTGGGAATGGGATTTTGTCGGCGCGGAAGTCGATTATAAACAAGCGATTCAACTCGTGCCGAATAACGCCGAAGCTCATTATTCTTACGGAAATTTTTTGGTCGCGATGGGACGTTACGACGAAGCCTTGAATGAATTAAAAATTGCCCAACAATTCGATCCGATTTCGCTGACGATTTCTTCAAATATCGCGTGGGCGTTATACGTTGCCGGACGTTACAATGAAGCCGAAATTCAAGCAAAACAAGTTCTTGCACGCGATCCGAATTTTGCTCGCGGTTATTTGGTTCTCGGCGAAATTTATCAAGAACAAGGAAAATTTGAGCAATCGATCGCCAATTTTCAAAAATCAAAACAAATTTCCAACGACACCATCGGCGAAATGGCTCTCGGACACGTTTATGCGACCGCCGGAAGAAAAGTTGAAGCATTAAAGATCGCGCAAGATTTAGAAGCAAAAGTCTTGAAAAAAGAAGTTTCGCCGTTTTTGCCCGCCGTCGTCTATGCCGGATTAAATGATAAAGACAAAGCATTTTACTGGCTCGAACGCGCTTTTCAAGAACGCTCGAATTGGCTCACGCTGGCAAAAGCCGGACACAGATTAAAACCGCTTCACGGCGATCCGCGATTTGACGATTTGCTGAAAAGAATCGGATTTAATCAGTAAAATTAAACAAATCTAATTTCGGAATAGCGAATAGCGGATAAATAAATTATCAGTTATTCGCTATTCGCTATCAGTTATTCCGAAGATTATTTACTCAATTCTAAATTTGTCAGACTAATTTTAACGGTTAACTGCATTCAAAATCGCTTGAGCAATTTGCTCGATCATCGGCGACAAAATATCTTCGCCGTCAGATTTGGCTTTGGCTTTATATTGTTTTGCAAATACCGAACTGTTGTCGGCTGATTTTTGCAATTTTATATCGAGCGAAATTTCGTCTTTTGATTTGACGTTTTCAGTAGCCGTAGCCGCGCTGACGATTGTCGTTCTGGCAATTTGACCGCCGACATCGCTGCTGCCGATGGCTTGCCGCGAAACGACTTCGCCGACTTTTCCGAGCATTTTGCCAAATCCACCGCCGCCTTTTTTGTGCGAAACATTAGCGAAAAGAACAAAATCACATTCTTTCGATTTTGCTTCCTCGGCGATCGTGGACGGCAATTTTGCTTCTAATTGGACGAGTTCGACCTTTGTTCCTTTCAAATAATCTGCCAAAGTATTTTGCACTGCCGCCGATAATTCGTTAGCGTTCATTCCTTCGCCGACCGCGCCGGTTTTTACTTGCGCTACGCCGATTCTGACCACACCTTCTCTTTTTACGCCGACTTCGGTCGAAACGGTTTGATTTGTTTTGGGTAGATTCGTTGTTTGATTGCTGCTCGAATTGTTAGAGTTTGAATCGTTTGAATAATTTGCCGCGTTTGTGATTGACGAAAAATCTTTAACTTCACGATAATCACCCGGAATTTCAAAAAGCGATGCGTCGAGCGTAGCTTTTGAAAGTTCTGTAACTTCTTGAATCATCGAAGTTGTTTCTTTGCCGTTTTCGTCAAAAAAAGTCATTTTTTGATACAAAGGATAACCGCTTTTCGCTGTTCCGATCGTTTTCGGCACGACTTTATCGCGGCAACCACCAACTTGCTGACGTTGATAATTTTGATAATCCTGCGTTCTGTCACATTGAAAACCAAAGGTTTCATCGATCACCCAAGCATCGATGATCATTTTTGATTTCGTCGGATTACACGAATCGGGCGAAGATTCCATCTCGATCGTTTGGATAATATGCCGCGCCGTATAACCGAACATTTGCTTGCGCTCGCCCGTGTCTTTGTTGGTCGTGGTGATGTAAAGCGTGCCGCCCTTGGTTGATACTACAGATTTGGTTTGCGTTGAGGAAACCGTTTGATTCGTCGAATTTCCGTCGTCAAAAGGCGAAACCGTATAGCTTTTAGCGGTTGGCAAAAGTTGCAGATCGCGCCGCAGATCGCATTGCGTAATCGTGATCATTTGCCCGTTCATCACATCGGTGCGCTGGCGTTTGCCTTTGATATAAGTCGTATTTTCGGTTTCTTGACCGCTCATTTTTTGTCTGATCTTGATTTTGACATCGGCAAAAATTGTGGACGAAATAGTTAAAATTGCGAATAAACTGAATAAAATTGCTCGTTTCATAATTATTTTGACTCCTGTATCTCCAATAAAATCGGCGTTGTAAATCGCCTTCATTTGTTAAGGCGCAAGTCGTTTGCAAAAGGTATCAGTAAAATAAAAAAGAGCATCGATTTTTTTTCGATGCTCCGTTAATTTACTGATCTATTAGAGCGGATTCGAGATGGATTTACGGGGCAGAACCATCTGCGGTAGCGGATGGGTTGCAGCTAATTTGTTCGGTTGTTAGTTTTCACCCGCCCGCTACCGCAGGCGGTTCTGACCTGTTTGCCATTCATTTATACAAAATCTGTTCTAAGTTTTAGCCGATTAAATTTAAATTATTCGGCACTTGCAATTTCGGCTCGAACGGCAATTGCAAAAAGTTCGCCCAATTTTGCGGTTGCGCCATTTCGACATATTTTGCGGTCATTTCAGGCGTGTTGACTTCGAGCAAAAATCGGTCTTCGATCCACAATTCGATCAGTTGAAACAAACCGTTTTCACGATTCGCCGTAAAACATCGCCAACCTTCACGAGCGGCGATTGCTTTGATTTCGGCTTCGCTCAAATTCGTATTTATATTCAAATGCGTTGCCGTAAAATTGGGCGAAAAATCGCTCGAAACGAATGCGCCTTCGTATTCGCGGGTCGGCGTATTGATGTCGAAATTTTCTTCGTTCGGCAAACCTTTGCCCGGAACAAGCACCGTGTTTATCGGTATAATTTCGACTAAAGTTCCACGATTATCATCGGCAAAAACTATAAAAGATTTCGGACTCGGCGGAAACGGATACGCGTAACCGTTCCACAATTCGGCTAAAACATTGGCGACTTTTTCGGGATTATGAACTCCGATTGAAATATGATTGATCATTATGAATAACTCCTTAAAATATAAAATTGAACGAAATTCGTTCGCATTTGTTAAGGCGCATTCATTTTTGAAAAAGTATCATTCGATTTTGGATTTTGGATTTTGGATTTCGGATTGGTATGCAATCAAAAGTAATTTTTTTTGAATCCTTTCGTTTCGCAAGCAAAATCTTTTCTATTTATTTGAAAGTTGTCCGTAAAGCCAAGCCTTTATCATTCGCCAATGCCGTTTGACCGTGATTGCCGAAACGCCAAGAACTTCGGCAGTTTCTTCAACCGTTAAGCCGCCGAAATATCTGAGTTCGACAATTTTCGCTTTCATTTCATCCATTTTCGCAAGCTCGTTGAGCGCGTCATCAAGCGCGATGAGTTCGGTAGATTGTTCAATGGCTTTGTCGATCTCTTCGTTAAGCGTCAAAATGTGAAATTCGCCGCCGCGTTTTTCGGCGTTGTGTTGACGCGCATAATCAACTAAAATTCGCCGCATTTGATTTGCCGCCACGCCGAGAAAATGAGCTTTATTTTGCCAATTTATCTGCGTAATATCGATCATTTTCATATACGCTTCGTGAACCAGCGCAGTCGGTTGTAAAGTATGATCGGAACGTTCGCGGCGAAGATAATTTGACGCAATTCGTTTTAATTCATTGTAGATCAGAGGCAGTAATTCATTGGCAACGGATTCGTTTTTACCATCAAACTTTTTTAATAACTCGGTAGTATTTTGTGTCGTCATAATTATTTAACGTCAGCATTGATTTAATTATTTAGCGTAAAAATTCGTCTTTGGAAATTGCATAAAAAACCAGATCCATTCCGTAGTGAAATTTTATTCCTTCAAATTTCATTCCGCATTTTTCCATAATGCGCCAAGAACCTTTATTTTCCTGATTTGCAACGGCAACGATTCTGTCTAATCCGGCAGTTTCAAAACCGAATTTGAGCCACGCCGACGCGCATTCGTAACCGATTCCGCGTTGCCAGAATTCTTTTTTCATTCCGTAACCGACTTCGATCTCGCCCGAATTTTCCAAAGGCTGAAGCCCGCTCCAACCGATATTTTCGCCCGTTTCTTTCCAAATCATCGCGCACATCGAAAAGCCGCGAGTTTCGTATTCTTCGAGATAAAAATTCAGACGTTTTTCGATAAATTCGGGCGTTTGCCATTTCAAACCGCCGATATAACGCGCAACTTCTTCCTGCGTCCGCTGTTCAATAATTACAGGCAAATCTTCGAGCGTGTATTTTTTGATTAAAAGTCTTTCGGTTTCAAGCATAATATTTGTCAGAACAGCCTGCGTAAGCGGGCTGTGAAAACTTAGCAAAGATAATATGTTATTAAAGTTCGACAGCCCGCTTACGCAGGCTGTTCTGACAGAAATCTTCCCGCGAAATCGAAT
>Ga0209480_10002313_pt1 | contig 13153 bp, 13 predicted proteins | sample JI61114C2DNA_FD_187501 | JGI IMG/M metagenome (GOLD analysis project Ga0209480, IMG submission 187501) | Wastewater effluent complex algal communities from Wisconsin, to seasonally profile nutrient transformation and Carbon sequestration -... | ecosystem: Engineered > WWTP > Effluent > Algae...
TTCTGGTGTGAAGATGTCTTCGCATTTTGTTTCTTTTACAAGGAATTGACCTCCTCTAATGATATCTGACATAACTTATTAAGTTTTATAGTTTTATTTTAAAAATTCGTAAATTCCTGCTGTTCCCTGTCCTGTTCCCACACACATGGAAACGATTCCATATTTACTACCTCTTAATCGCATTTCGTCAAACAATTGAACAGAAAGTTTTGTACCAGTACAACCTAGTGGGTGACCTAAAGCGATAGCTCCACCATTTACGTTTACGATATCAGGATTTAAGCCTAATTCTCTAACAACAGCTAATGATTGAGAAGCAAACGCTTCGTTTAATTCAATTAAATCAATATCAGATTGTTTTAAACCTGCTTGTTTTAATGCTTTTGGAATTGCCTTCACAGGACCGATTCCCATGATTCTTGGTTCTACACCTGCTGAAGCAAAATTTACTAATCGAGCAATAGGTTCAAGATTTAATTCTTTTACCATTTCTTCGCTCATAACTAATACGAAAGCTGCTCCATCACTCATTTGAGATGAGTTTCCTGCTGTTACACTTCCGTCAGCAGCAAATACTGGTCTTAAACCTGCTAATGCCGCAACAGAAGTTCCTGCTCTTGGTCCTTCATCTTTGTTAACAACATAAGAACGCGTTTCTTTTTTACCATTTTCATTGATAAAAGTTTCTTCTATTGTAATAGGAACTATTTGAGCATCAAATTTACCTTCTGCTTGTGCTTTTAAAGCCTTCATATGCGATTGATATGCAAACTCATCTTGATCTTCACGAGAAACGTTGAATTGTTTTGCAACCGCCTCAGCAGTTAATCCCATTCCCCAATAATAATCTTCGTGACCTGCTGCTGCAGCTTTATAATCTGGTGTTGGTTTGTAGCCTCCCATAGGAATATAACTCATACTTTCGGCACCACCAGCAATGATACAATCTGCCATTCCTGACTGAATTTTTGCTGTAGCCATTCCGATAGTTTCAATACCTGATGCACAATATCTATTTACTGTAACACCTGGAACATCTTCTACTTTTAATCCCATTAATGAAATTAGTCTACCAACGTTTAAACCTTGTTCTGCTTCAGGCATGGCATTTCCTACCATAACATCATCAATACGTGTTTTATCGAAATTAGGCAAATCCTTCATCATGTGTTCGATGGTTTCTGCTGCTAATTCGTCAGGTCTTTTAAAGCGAAAAACTCCTTTTGGTGCTTTTCCTACTGCTGTTCTATATGCTTTTACTATATATGCTGTTTTCATCTTTTAGTTTCTTAACGGTTTCCCTTTGGTTAACATGTACTGAATTCTTTCTAAAGATTTTCTTTCTCCTGTTAATGATAAAAATGCTTCTCTTTCTAAATCCAATAAATATTGTTCAGAAACTAAAGTTGCTTCTGATAAATCGCCACCAGCCATTACATAAGCTAGTTTGTTTGCAATTTTCTTATCGTGTTCAGAAATGTATTTACCAGCTTCCATTTGGTCAGTTCCAACTAAGAACATTCCCAATGCTTGTTTTCCTAATACTTTGATGTCTTTTCTTCTTACAGGTTGTGTGTAACCTTGTTCTGCCATTTGTAATGCTACTTGTTTAGCTGTTGCAATTTGACGGTCTTTGTTTACTACCACAATATCTCTTCCTTTTTGTAACACTCCGATATCAAAGCCTTCATAGGCTGAAGTAGCTACTTTTGCCATTCCTATAGTTAAGAAATATTCTTGTAAAACGTTTAATTCCACATCGTTTTTACGGAATAAATCAGAAGCTCTCAAAGCCATTTCTTTAGAACCACCACCGCCAGGAATTACTCCAACACCAAATTCTACAAGTCCAATGTATGTTTCAGCTGCGGCAACAGCTCTATCAGCATGCATAGTTAATTCGCAACCACCACCTAATGTCATTCCGTGAGGAGCAGCAATAACTGGAATTGCAGAATATCGGCAACGCATCATGGTATCTTGGAACATTTTGATTGCCATGTTTAATTCGTCATATTCTTGCTCAACAGCCATCATGAAAATCATTCCTAAATTAGCTCCAACAGAGAAGTTAGCGCCTTGATTTCCAATTACTAAACCATTGTAATCTTTTTCAGCAATGTCAATTGCTTTATTGATTCCTTGTAAAACACCAGCACCAATAGAATTCATTTTAGATGTAAATTCTAAATTGATGATTCCATCACCTAAATTGGTTATTATACTTTCAGAATTGTTCCATATTTTTTTGCTTGCGCGAATGTTATTTAAGATAATGAAGGCATCTTGACCTGGAATTTTCTCTACTTTTTTGTTTGTGATAGAGTAGAAGTGTGTTGCTCCATCTTTAATCGAATAGAAAGAAGTGTTTCCTGAAGCTAACATATCTGTTACCCAAGAAGCAGGTTGGTAACCTTCCGTTTTCATTAATTCGATTCCTTTTTCAATTCCGATGGCATCCCAAATTTCGAATGGACCGTTTTCCCAACCGAAACCAGCTTTCATAGCATCGTCAATTTTGTAGAAAGCGTCTGTTATTTCAGGAATTCTATTAGAACAATATTGGAACATAGAAGCAAAGTTTTTTCTGTAAAAGTCGCCTGCTTTGTCTTTTCCAGTAACTAAAACTTTGAATCTATCGATTGGTTTTTCAATCGTTTTGGTTAATTCTAAAGTGGCAAAAGATGCTTTTTTATTTGCTCTATATTCTAATGTATCTAAATCTAAAGTTAGAATGTCTTTTCCTTCTTTTTTGTAGAAACCTTGTCCTGTTTTGCTTCCTAGCCATTTGTTTTCCATCATTTTGTTAACAAATTCTGGAAGTTTGAATAATTCATGTGCTTCGTCGTTTGGACAATTTTCATAAATTCCGTTAGCCACATGAACCAAAGTATCTAAACCTACAACATCTACAGTTCTAAAAGTAGCCGATTTTGGTCGACCAATAACTGGTCCAGTTAATTTATCAACTTCTTCAACCGTTAATCCCATTTCTTTTACTTGGTGGAATAAACTTTGAATTCCGAAGATTCCAATTCTATTTCCAATAAAAGCTGGAGTATCTTTGGCAACAACTGAAGTTTTTCCTAAGAATTTTTCACCATATCCGTTTAAGAAATCTAATACCTCATTAGATGTTTTTGGACCCGGAATGATTTCAAATAATTTTAAGTAACGCGCTGGATTGAAAAAGTGTGTTCCACAGAAATGTTGTTGAAAATCGTCGCTTCTTTCTTCACTCATGAACTGAATTGGAATACCAGACGTATTTGAAGTAACTAAAGTTCCTAGTTTTCTATATTTGTCAACTTGTTCGAAAACAATTTTCTTGATGTCTAATCGCTCAACTACAACTTCGATAATCCAATCGGCAGTTGCAATTTTTGACATATCATCTGTTGTGTTACCAGTAGTAATTCTTGAAGCAAAACTTGGATTATAAATAGGAGAAGGCTTTGATTTTAAAGAATTAGCTAAATGATCATTAACTAATCGGTTTCTAACAGCTTTACTCTCTAAAGTCAATCCTTTTTTCTGTTCGGCTTCGGTTAGTTCGTTTGGAGCGATGTCTAATAATAAGACTTCTACACCAATATTAGCAAAATGGCAAGCGATACCACTTCCCATAATTCCAGAACCAATAACAGCAACTTTTTTAATAGTACGTTTCATGTTTATAGGTTTGTTGTTTTTATTTGTCGTTAAATATTTTTTTTTCGATAATTAATTCATTGATAACTTCGGCAACTTCCATGAAATTTTGTAATTTTTCTTCAGTTATATTTGCTTTCACAGTTTCATTAAATTTTAAAACTGTATTTTTTGAAAGTTCTCTTTTTTCTTTTCCTAATTCAGTTAAATAAATTAAAACACCTCTACCATCAGCTGGATTTTTTTTCCGTATAATTAATCCTTTTTCCTCCATTGATTTTAAAGTTCGTGTTAAACTTGTTGCTTCCATTCCCATTCTTGGACCAAGAGTAGTAGATGGAGTTCCATTTTCTCTATCAATACTTAAAAGTGCAAAACCTGTAGCCATTGTGGCACTGTATTTAGCTGCTTTTTCGTTATACATTCTGGCAACAGCCTGCCAAGTGTATCTTAATATATAGTCGATAGTTTTATCTTGCATGTTCTAAATTTATTCAAATATAAAAAAAAATACTATGCATGCATAGTATTTTTTGGTTTTTTTATAGATTTAATGTTTTTTTAACATTTATAAAATTAAATCCACTAATTAGTGGATTTAATTTTATTGCTCTCCGTAAATTTTTTTATATAAATTTTTATATTTTTCTCTTATAATCTTACGTTTAAGTTTCATAGTTGGAGTTAAATGCCCTTCATTAATGGACCAAACGTCAGGAGTTAACTCAAAACGTTTTACTTTTTCCCAATTTCCAAAGCGTTCGTTATAGTGTTCGATTTCTTCTTGAATTCTTTTAATAACAGCAGGATTTGAAATAATTTCCTCGTTTGTGTTTCCTAATTTTACATCTGGATGTTTTATGCCCCAATCTTTAATAAAGTCGAAAGCTGGTTGAATAAAAGCGGCTGGCATTTTTTCGCCTTCGCCAATAACCATAATTTGCTCAATAAAACGCGATTGTTTGAAAGTGTTTTCTAATAATTGAGGTGCTACATATTTTCCGCCTGAAGTTTTGAACATTTCTTTTTTACGATCGGTAATTTTTAAGAAATCTTCGTTGTCTATTTCGCCAATATCTCCGGTATGAAAATACCCATTTTTTAAAACTTCATTGGTCTGTGCTTCATCTTTGTAATAACCCATCATTACATTTGGACCTTTGCATAAAATTTCGCCATCTTCGGCAATTTTTACTTCAATGCCATCTAAAACTCTTCCTACAGTTCCAACTCTGAAACCTTTGTTTTTCATATCGTTAACAGAAATTACAGGAGAAGTTTCGGTTAAACCATAACCTTCCATAACTGGAATTCCGGCTGCAGTAAATACTTTTGTTAACCTTGGTTGTAAGGCAGCACTACCAGAAACTAGAAGTTCTAATTCGCCACCAAGAGCTTCTTGCCATTTTGAAAAAATTAATTTTCTTGCAATTTTAAGTTGAAATTCATAAAACCATCCGTTTTCTTTATAAGGTTTGAATTGAATTCCTAGACCAGTTGCCCAAAAGAATAATTTCTTTTTGATTCCAGTTAAATCAGCTCCTTTAGCATAAATTTTATCGTAAACTTTTTCTAATAATCGAGGCACAACCGACATTACTTGTGGATGTACTTCTTTTAAATTATCTGAAATTTTTTCAATGCTTTCTGCAAAGTAGATTGAAATACCATAATATTGGTATAAATACGTCAGCATTCGTTCAAAAATGTGACAAATTGGTAAAAAACTTAATGCTTTTGTATTACCTGGTCTTAATGGAACTCTTGGAGCACTCATTAAAACATCTGATACTATATTTTGATGTGATAACATGACACCTTTTGGTCTTCCAGTAGTTCCAGAGGTATAAATAATAGTAGCTAAATCGGTAGTCTCTACATTGTTTTTTCGGTCTTCTACTACATCTTGATTAGATTCATTTGCTCCAAGTTCATGAATTTCTTTCCAACTTTTACAGCCTTCAATATCATTGTAAGAGTAAATAGCTTTAAGATTTGGAATATTTTTTTGTACAGCTATTAATTTGTCATACACTTCTTGGTCAGAAACAAAGCAATATAATGATTCTGAATGGTTTAGAATGTATTCGTAATCTTCAGATGAAATAGTTGGATAAATAGGAACCGTTTGAGCACCAGTTTGCAAAACGCCAATATCTGTAATATGCCATTCTGTTCTATTATTTGAAGAAATAATAGCAATTTTATCATTTTTATTAACTCCTAGCCGAATTAATCCTCTAGAAATAGCATTAGCTTTATAAAGATATTCTTTTGTAGAAGTCTTAACCCATTCGTTACCATATTTTGTTACCAGAGCATCTGGTAAGTTGTACTTTTCTAATTGATGATAAGGAAAGTCAAATAAGCGTGTAATATTTGTCATAATTCACAATTAATATTTGTTGCAAAATATAAAAATAAAACAAGTTGTGCAATTTTTTAAACAATTGATAATCTATCAATTAAAATTTTATTAATTTAAAAATAGGACACTTACCTACTAAATTTTATAAATTGTATTAATAATATAAAATATTGATTTTACTGATAAAATGAGATCTATATAAATATTAATAGCGTTTATATAATGAATATGTAAAATAAATAACCACCTTTGAATAATTGTAATTGATTTTAAAAGTTATAAAGTAATTCAGTAAAAAAAAAGATAAAGCTAAACGAGTTTATTGAAGTTAAAAAAGGAAAAATTGACATTGTTTCAGAATTGATTGAATACATACCTAAAGCAGTAGTAGGTAAAATAATTATAAAAAAAGTAACAGGAAATGTTACGGCTTCTTCTTTTGATGCAGGAGAAGAATTAGATGAAAAGAAATCACCTTTTTGATACCTACATTCAAATTATTGATGGAGTAGCAGAGTTGACATAGATGAAAAATTAGAAGATGGTATGGTTATTCTAGTACATTCTAATCATCAATTTAAGATGATATCAACCGTAATTAAAAGTGGTTATGAGGATTAAATAAACGAAGCAAAAACTAATTTGCTCTTAAAGTACAAATAAAATGATACTCTATATTAAATATATGGTTAGTCTTCGTTGTAAAATGATGGTCAAAGAAGAACTAAGAAAAATAGGGTTGCATTACGTTATCGTTGATTTAGGAGTTGTTGAAATTTTAGAAGATATAATTCCTGAACAATTTGATTTATTAAAAAAGAATTTGGCCATGTCTGGTCTTGAATTGTTAGACGATAAAAAAGCTATTCTTATTGAAAAAATTAAAGATGTAATTATTGAAATGGTTCATTATACCGATGAATTGCCAAAAGTAAATTATTCAGATTACATTAGCGAAAAACTACATCAAGACTATACGTATTTATCCAACATTTTTTCTGATGTAAAAGGAATAACCATTCAACAATTTATTATCAATCATAAAATTGAACGTGTTAAAGAGTTGCTGCTATATGATGAAATGAATTTAACTGAAATTGCAGACTTATTAAATTACAGTAGTGTTGCACACTTATCAGGTCAATTTAAAAAAATTACTGGACTATCTCCATCCTATTTTAAACAATTAAGAAAAAAAAGAAAATCCCAACTAAGAGAGAACTTAGAAGATGTTTGTTTTTAAATATCTTGAAAATGTGTGATTTATATAATATTGTTTTTTAAAGCTGTAACTTTTTAAGTTTTATATGAACCACCTTTGTTTAATAAGATTATAACATTTAAAAACAGTTAAAAATGGAATTAAAAGTAAACAAAGGAACAGGAGTTTTTAAAATTTCTGGTGATTGGAAACCACAAGCAGTTAGACTGAAAGAAGAATTTCCACAACTAACAGATTCAGATCTCAAATTTGAAAGTGGAAGAGAAGATGATTTAATTAAGAGAGTAGAAACTCGTTTACATAAAAAACGAGAAGAGGTAATTAATATTATTAAAAAAGGGCAACCTGCAAAATAAAAATTGACTTTTTTTGTGGGCAACTTAGTAACTGAAAAATGCTAAGAATACACATAATAGCCAATAAAAGGCGTAGGTGAATTTTCATCTACGCTTTTTTTTCATCTAACTACATCTCAAAATGATACAAATCATAAAAGAAGGTATTCTTCTTAAAAAAACCGAACTCTCGTTTGAAAATGACAGTGTTTTAAATCCTGCAATTATGCAAGAAGGAAATACTGTTCATATGCTATATCGAGCAGTAAGAAGTGGTAACTATTCAACTATTGAAATAATACACCACTAATTATACCTTTTTTGGATGAAGAATCAAAAGGTATTGAAGATGCCAGAATTGTAAAAATAGAGGGTATTTATTACATAACGTATACTGCTTATAACGGAATCAATGCCTTAGGAGTCTTAGTAACATCAACCGATTTACTCACTTTTGAAAGACACGGAATTATTGTTCCAAAATTCACATTTGATGAATTTAAACGGTTAGCCGAATGTAATAATTTGGTAAATGCAAAATATTTTCGTCATGTGCGCCATTTTAAACACAATGAAGAAATATTTCTTTGGGATAAAGATGTAATGTTTTTTCCAAGAAAAATAAATGGAAAGTTAGCTTTTCTACATCGAATTCGTCCTGGAATTCAATTGGTTTTGATTGATAGTTTAGAAGATTTAAATAAAGAATTTTGGAATCAATATTTTCTCCATTTTAACGAGCATATTATCCTTGATCCAGTGGGAACCAATCATGAATCAGGATTTATAGGTGGTGGTTGTCCTCCAATAGAAACCGAATTTGGTTGGTTACTTATTTATCACGGTGTTTTTGATACTTCAGAAGGCTATATTTATTCAGCAGCAGCAGCTTTATTAGACATTGACAATCCTACAAAAGTAATTGCAAGATTGATAGATCCTTTGTTTGAACCCGAACTTGAGTATGAAAAAAATGGTGTGGTTTCCAATGTGGTTTTTCCCACAGGAACTGCTTTATTTGATGATACACTCTATATCTATTATGGCGCCGCTGACAAATGTATTGCTTGCGCATCTATGAGTTTAAAAGCATTGTTACAAGAACTTTTACAAAATCCAACACAACATGAGAGCTAATTTTTTTCCAATTTTTAATAATTCATTACTCGTTTATAATGAAGCGAAAAATAATTTGAGCGAAAGTGATTTAATGAAATTTATTATGAATTCTAAATACGAACTAATTCCCGTTGCGCCAAAAAAATTGCCCGAAATTGTATTTATAACTTCCTATCCACCAAGAGAATGTGGCATTGCAACCTATACGCAAGATTTAAAAAATGCTATACAAGAAAAATTCGGAACTACTTTCTCATTAAAGGTTTGTGCATTAGAAACAAGCGAATCAAATTACAACTATCCAGAAGAAGTTAAATACAAACTAAATACAGAAGTTGATAATCATTTTTCTGAATTAACAACAAAATTGAATGCGGATAAAAATATTGTAATGGTATTTTTACAACACGAATTTGGTCTTTTTGGTGGAGTTTATGGTGATTATTTATTGAAATTCATGAAGCATTTAAAGCGTCCAATTACAACTACATTTCATACAGTTTTACCAAAACCAGATGAAAAACTTAAAAAAGTAGTTCGTAAAATTACAGATTATTCTGATTGTTTAGTTGTAATGACTTCAATTTCAAAAGCTATTTTAATGTCAGATTACGAAATTGCTGAACGAAAAATTGCTGTAATTTCTCATGGAACTCATTTGGTTGCATCGTTTGATAATTTGCAACATAAAACAAAAAATCAGTTTAGCGATAGAGTAGTACTCACCACTTTTGGATTACTAAATGAAGGAAAAAGTATCGAAACAGCTCTAGATGCTTTGCCAAAAATTATTGAAAAATTTCCGAATGTTATTTATCTAATCATTGGAAAAACACACCCAGAAGTTTTAAAACGCAATGGTGAAAAATACCGAAATTTTCTTTATGAAAAAGTACAAGAATTGCATTTAGAAAACAACGTTAGGTTTATAAATAAGTATTTGTCTTTAGATGAATTAATGGACTATTTGCAACGCACAAAAGTTTATTTATTTACTTCAAAAGACCCCAATCAAGCGGTTAGTGGCACATTAGCGTATGCTATGGCTTGTGGTTGTCCTGTAGTTGCAACTCCAATTCCACATGCTAAAGAATTTTTAGACGGAGCTGGATTTAATTATGATTTTCAAGATGCCAATCAACTTGCAAAAAAAACCATTGAATTACTTTATAATCCAAAACTGTTGAGAGAAATGCGCTTGAATGCATTACATAAAATTAGCTCAACATCTTGGCAAAATTCAGCCATTGCACATATCGAATTAATAAAAAACAATAGCAAAAAACATAAAATTGTGTTGCAGTATGAAATGCCGATAATTTCATTAAACCATATCAAAAGAATGACGACTATAAATGGATTAATCCAATTTTCGGCTATTTCAAAACCAAACATAGAGTTCGGTTATACCTTAGATGATAATGCACGAGCACTTATTGCAGTTACAAAACATTATGAGTTGACCAGTTCTGATGAAGACTTAGAATTAATAAAAATTTATTTAAAGTTTATTTTATTTTGCCAGCAAGAAAATGGTAACTTTTTAAATTATGTAGATAAAGAAGGTAATTTCACATCTAATAATACTAATGAAAATCTAGAAGATGCCAATGGTAGAGCTATTTGGGCTTTAGGAGAATTTATTTCATGTGAAGAAATTATTCCAAGTAACATGATTAGAAAAGCAAAATTAGCAATTGAAAAAGCTTTAATTAATATTCACAAGTTTCATTCACCAAGAGCTATTTCGTTTGCAATTAAAGGATTATATTTTTACAATTTAGAAAGTCAAAGCCCAAGAATAAATTTTTTAATCACTTCGTTAGCTGATAATTTGGTTTCAAAATACCGCGGAATTTCAGACAAAAAATGGAAATGGTTCGAAGATTATTTTACCTATGCCAACAGTATTTTGCCAGAAGCAATGTTATTTGCTGGTTTGAGCACAGGAAGCGAGTTGTATAAAGACATCGCAAAAAAATCGTTTGATTTTTTACTTTCTTTAACTTTTAAGGAAGAACAAATAAAAGTGATTTCTAATCAAGGTTGGTATTACAGGGGAAAATCGGTAAATCAATTTGGCGAACAGCCAATAGATGTGGCATACACGATTTTGGCATTACAAACTTTTTATCAAGTATATAAAGATGAAACATACAAAGACAAGATGCATATTGCATTTGATTGGTTTTTAGGGAAAAATCATTTGAATCAAATAATTTATAATCCAAAAACAGGTGGTTGTTATGATGGTTTAGAACAAAACCATGTTAATTTAAACCAAGGAGCAGAATCAAGCATTAGCTATTTACTTTCACGATTAGCAATGGAAAAATCTGTAAAACCGATACATGAAACAGTTTTTTTTGAAGAAGCCTTTCAAAAAGAGTGAATCATGTAACTTATAAAATAGATTGTATAACACATTTTGATTGTTTCTACTACACCTTTGTAATATAAATTATAACTATTTTGATAGTAAGATTAATAAAATATTATGCATATAACTTAAATTGAAAAAAAAAATGAAAAAAGCAATCATAATGATCGCATTAGTTAGTTTATCGGTTACAAATTCTAAAGCTCAAGAGTCCAATCCAGCAGATAATCGAGAAAAATTATCTTTCGGATTAAAACTTGGAACAAATTATTCTAATGTATATGACTCAGACGGAGAAGATTTTGTAGCAGATGGAAAATTTGGATTAGCAGGAGGTGTTTTTATATCCATTCCTTTGGGGAAATTTATTGGAGTTCAACCCGAAGTTTTGTATTCACAAAAAGGTTTTAAATTTACGGGAACGTTTTTAGGAACACAATATAAAACCATTAGAACTACCGATTATATTGACATTCCGTTATTTATAGCAGTTAAACCTATTGAGTATGTTACTGTTTTGTTTGGACCACAATATTCATATTTATTAAAACAAAAAGATGAGTTTACTGGAGGTTCATTGAGTTCAACACAAGAAGAAGAATTTGAAAACGATGATATTCGTAAAAATACGTTTTCGCTTATTGGTGGTGTAGATTTTAATATTCAGAATCTTGTCATTGGAGTTAGAGGCGGTTGGGATTTAAAAAATAACAACGGTGATGGAACTTCTACAACACCACGTTATAAAAATATGTGGTATCAAGCTACAGTAGGTTACAGATTTTAATTTTTAAAAAAAAATACCATGGAAAATCTTAATAATAAAGGAAAATTAGTTTTTGGAAGTTTATTTGTTGGAGCACTTATTGGAGCCACTATTGGTGTATTATTTGCGCCTCATAAAGGTAAAAAAACAAGAAACAATATTGCTAAAAGTTTAAAAAAATCGGCATATAGGTTTAAAGATGAAATAAAAGAAGATGGTCAATATTTAAAAGACAAAGCAATAAAAGTTGAAAGTCTTTTAGAAGACAAAATAAGTAAAGCTTCTACTTCATTTAAAGACAAAGCTAATGAATTGCTTCACAGCGGTTCAGATCATGAAATGAATAAAAAATAAAAATAAAGACCAAGATCATGGTTTCATTTTTAAATTACCATTAAGAACAAGTTTGCAGAAGCGAGCTTAAGCAAAAAGGCGATAACATATATGACTACTAAAATGAAAATTTTACATATTTGAAAAAAGAAATCATGGTTTTATAAAAACAAAGAAATAAAATGAAAACATATATTATTAAAACAATTCTCATCACAAGTATAATCGGACTTTTTATGACAAGTTGTAATAATTCGCCAACTGCTAAAGAAGAAGATGTCAAAGAAGCAACTCAAGATTTAATCGATGCCAAAGCAGATTTAGATCAAGCAGAATACGATTCGATAAGCGATTTCAACACGTTCAAAGAGAGTATTCAATTGAAATTAGTTGAAAATCAAAACGTAATCAATGATTTAAAATCAAAAATTAGTTCAAAAGGAAAAGTGGATAGAGATATTGATGAAGTTGAAATCAATAAATTGGAAAAAAGAAATACTAAATTAAAACTTAAAATTGAAAATTACGAGCAAGGTCCAGAACAAAAATGGGCATTATTCAAAGTAGATTTTAATAATGAACTAGATGATTTAGGTAAATCGATTTCTAATATGGCAAATCGTAACAAGAAAAAATAATAGATTATGAAATTAAATTACACGTTATTTAAATTAGTACTTTTTTTAGTGTTACCTTTTGCCTTCTCGCTAACGTTTACATCTTGTTCTAAAAATGTAAATTTCGAGAATTCAAATGTTGTTCCTGCAGCAAGAGGTGATATATCTGTTAAAAAGGACAAAAATAATAATTACAATATCAGGTTAGAAATTTCATATTTGGCAGAACCAGAGCGTTGCAACCACCAAAAAAATATTATGTGGTTTGGTTGTCATCTGAACAAAATAAAATTCCTTTAAATATTGGTCAAATTGTAGGAACATCTAAACTTCATGTAAAGTTCGAAAGTATTTCTTCATCA
>Ga0209480_10002318_pt1 | contig 13146 bp, 10 predicted proteins | sample JI61114C2DNA_FD_187501 | JGI IMG/M metagenome (GOLD analysis project Ga0209480, IMG submission 187501) | Wastewater effluent complex algal communities from Wisconsin, to seasonally profile nutrient transformation and Carbon sequestration -... | ecosystem: Engineered > WWTP > Effluent > Algae...
CACGTCTCGGGCGATCAGGAGCGGGTCACGGCGCTGGTCGAAGGGCTGATCCCCCACGTCAACTACACCAACGCCGATCGCCAGCAGCTCGGCTGCCCCGGCTGTGTGCTCTCGACGATCTCCTTCTACCTCGGGCCGACCGCCGATCTCGGGCTCCTCGAGGAGATGTTGACGCCGGTCTTCGAGGGCCAGCTCATCTATCCCAACGAGGATCCCAAGGTCCTTCGCGCGATCAGGCTGGACGGCGGCCCTCGCTGCCCGAACTCCCTCGGCGCGCATATGCACTACGCCCGCGCACTGCTGTGGCGCGGCCGCGTCGCCGAGGCCGAGGAGCACGCCGCGCGGGTCACCCACCTCGATCTCGACGAGTGTTATCTGCTGCCGATGATCTTCTTCCTCGAGGTCGCCATGGCCAGCGGCAACGAGGCCCGGATCCGGGGGCGGGTCCGCCTCCTGCGGCCGCGGGTCGAGGCCCACGAGGACACGCAGGAGGCGATGCTCGGGACGATCCGCGTCGCTCAGGCGCTCGCCATTCTCGGGGAGGACGAGGCCGATCAGGAGCGGCTGTGGGGGCTCGCCGAGGCCCACGCCGCGCGCCTCGACGGCCGGCTCACCGCGCCGCGGCACCGCGCCGAGGTCGTCGCCGAGCGCTCCGGCGGCGCGCCCATCTTCGCCGCCCCGCGGGGCCGACCCACCGATCCCCAGGCATGCGGCGGTGTGTGAAGTCGACGCGAGCGTCGCAAGGGTGCCTCAGCGATAGCGGTCAGTGGCCTCGCGCGGGGCCGCGGCGATGCCGGGTTCGAAGGCCGAGTGGCCGCTGTCGGGGACGATGACGAGGTCCGAGCGCGGCAGTCGGCGGTGGAGGTCGGCCGCAAGCGCGATGTCGGCAAGCCGGGGCGCCGCGGGTGGCTGCGGCGTCGCAGGCTCGCCGAGCTGGGCCCACCCGCTCGGCGTCGGTGCGGAGCGTTTGCCACCCAACGAGAAGGTCTCATTGCACATCGCGGGACCCTTCCACCGCGCGCCGTAGCCCTGCAGCTCGCTGTCGTGGACGTGGAAGATCATCTCGGTGCGCGTCGCCCGGTCACTTCGCCCTCGCGTCATGTGGAGCCGGACTTCGCAGCCGGCATAGGGGCCGGCGAGAAGCGAGACCTACATATCGCCCACCTGTCTCCCGATCTTGCCGCGCCCGCCCACCGGCTTTCCGGCGGTCGCGAGCACGGTCTGGCCGTCCTTGTGGACGAAACCCAGGGCGAGCTCGAAGCGCTCTTCCGCCATCCTGCGGACCGACCGCGCACGACTACAGTGGGCCGGATTTCCGCTTGTAGACCTTGCTCATGGCCCACCCGGCGGCGAATAGGGCCCCGAAGCCCCCGATCCCCGCCACCACGGCTCGCTCGCGGGTCCACAGTGCTGGGCGCTCCCCGACCTCGCCCATCACCGCCCGGTCGGTCACAGGGTCTTCGCGGCCCTTGCGGATGGGTCTGTCATCCTCCCAGGCCGGGGGGACCGGGTTGGCGACCCGGAGCGGCGGGACGTCGGGCTCCGGGTCTTCGGGTTTGCCGTCGCCCGCGCTGAGGCCGGCCTTGACTCCGAACTTGCTCGGAACCTTGGGGACGCCAGACGCGAGCAGCTGGGCGCGCCAGTCCTTGCCGCGGTGGCGCTCGTCCTCGGGGACGTCGAGCATGTTGATCGCCTTGCGGGCCTCGCTCTTGAGCAGGAGGTCGCGCATGTCGTCGAGCAGGACCTGCAAAGCGGGGTCACCCGCGAAGGCCGAGTCGGTGCGGCGGACATAGGCCGAGACGAGGCTATATTTCAGATTGTGGCGCTGGCGGCTCTGGAGCGCGTTGAGCGTGTCGCGGATCGCGGGGTTGCGGTAATAAATCGTCCCCATGCAGTTCTCGAAGCCCTTCGTCGGCTCGTCGAGGATCGGCAGGAAGCCCCCGGAGTACCCGCTGTTGCGGAAGAGGTTGTGCGACTTCATATGCTCGCGGTGCTGGCCGTAGGGGCGGTCAAACTTGGTGTAGATCGGGTGCGCGGGCGTAACGATCTCGGCGACTTGGTGACCGGCAGCGGGCGGCCGAGCGGATGCACAGGCGGGCGAGATGCCCGCGTGCGCGAGGCCGTTCGGCTACGTGCCGCGTCAGACCCACGAGTGCGACGCGGCGGTGTTGGCGCGTCGGCACATCGCGGAGTTCCTGGGGCGCTGCGAGGAGCGGGCGGGGCCGCTGCCGGCGTTCGTGAAGGGGGAGCTCGAGGGCTTCGCGGGCTGCGGAGACTTCGAGCTCGGCTTCGTGCGGACCTGCTGCCGCAGCTGCGGCGACGAGCTGCGGGTGCCCTTCTCCTGCAAGTCGCGCGGCTGCTGTCCGTCGTGCATGGGCCGGCGGATGGCCGAGGGCGCGGCGTTGCTGGTGGACCACGTGCTGCCGACGGTGGGTTATCGGCAGTGGGTGCTGTCGTTCCCGGGCCCGATGGCGGTGCGGCTGGGCTACGACGCGCCGCTGCTGGCCGCCATCGCCGGGCGGCTGGCGCGGGCGGTGATGCAGGACATGCGGCGTGGCGTGAAGCAGCAGCACGGCCTGGCCTCGGTCGCGGCCTTGCACGCGGGCGTGTTCACGGTCGTACAGCGCTTCCGCAGCGACCTCGGCCTCTACGTTCACCTGCACTGCCTCGTCACCGACGGCGCGTACGAGGAGCAGGACGACGGCGAGCTGCGCTTCCTGGCCGCGCCGCCGCCGACGCCGGAGCGCATGACCGCCGTGCTCGCGCAGGTCCACGAGGTCGTCCGCGCCGCCGACGACGACCTCGACATCGACCCCGCGCTGGCCGCCTGCCTGCAGCTCTCGCTCTACTGCCCGCACCCAGCGACCACCCCTTCCGACAGCTCGCAAGCAGGCTAGACGGGCGGAATCGCTGGGTTTTTCCGCGCCCGGCTCACCAGCCGTCTCCCCTGGATGCCCGGCCGCCCCCCCCAGGCGAGGAGAAAACCAGGAGAACGGAACACAGGGGCCCCGCGGGCATTCAGTCTTCCGACGCCACAAGCGAGTGAGCCGCCCGCCGTGCGCGAGTAGTCGTCGAGAACGCGGCATTGGAACACTCGCACATCCAGAAGGCCCCCGTTCTTCAGCGTTATCAGCAAGCGGCCCGGCTGTCCGCTTGTCGCGCTCGACGGTCGCAGCGACACGTAGGCCTCGCTCGCCCTGTCCTCCTCGGATTTGGGCGAGCAGGTCTGAGCGGCAGTTAGAGCAACTTGGCCGCTCGCTTCGCGCCTGCCAAGGTACGATACGACGCTTCCGGCTTTCCGTCGATCAACAGTCCCCAGCCGTCATACGTCTCTGTGTGACCTCGGCGAGTCTCGGTGACCTTGCAGTCTTCGATGATGACCTCAGGCCGTTCGGCGTGTTGGTACCGGCCCGGTTCAACCTCTTTCCACTGGTCTGAGTTAGACATCTGAGGATGCTACCCTGAGCCTCACTCTATCCCATTCTTCGCCTTGTGAGGAAACTTCATGTCTGTGCACAGGTGCTGGGCCAACTAGGGGCTGGCGGTCCGAGCCTGGGGTCGAGCAGCCTCCAGGCGCTCGCTCCGTGTCGTCGGCAGTCTGCAGAAGCTCCTGGAGGAGACGCTCGGTGCTTGGGCCACGGAGCGACCGCGCGGATGGCAGGAGTGCACCCGCGTGATCGCCGATGTGGCTCGCGGCGTTGCTTCCGCGCACGCCGCTGGGCTCGTGCATCGCGATCTCAAGCCCCTATCACGGTTCCCATGCTAACCCCCTCAAACACTCACAGCGGCCCGAAGTCCTGGGATCACGCGGCCATGGTGGCCCGCGAGGAGACGCCGCGGGGGAGACACATGGGAGATGCGAGCGGGGGCCACCCGTCGCAAACCGGCCCAATTCTGGCTTCCGACCTGGGAAGGCCGGTTGATCTCCCATACCTAGCGCGGCAACGCGCAGACCTAGAGACAAGGCCGGGGGCGCGAAAGCGCCCCCGGCCTTGTCTCGTTCACAACAGCCGACGTCAACGACGTGAAAACAAAAACGCGCCTACTTCTTCGGCGCCAGCTTGAGTGCCTGCCTGCCCAGTTGCACTCCAAAAACCTCCGGGTCGGCGTCCGAAACACGAGTGACGATCCAGCCGTGATCCGCAACCGCGGCTGAAATTTCTGAAAAGGCCCAGACATCGTCACGATCCATCTCGCATTTAAGCTGCCCCTGGCCCAGCGCCTTCAGGATGATCGTTTTGACTCTGTCGACGACGATGGCTTTAACCTCATCGGGGGTAGGAAATTTGTCCTTGCTCATCCTGGGGACGCTAAGTTCTCGACCGCCAAAGTCAAGGGACGGCAGCTACAAGGCTCGGAGTGATCTAGCGGGTCGCCGCGGGCCGTCCGACAGCCCGGCCTAGGATTGGGATTGGGGCGGTGCGTCGAGGGGTCTCATACGGCCGAACTGAACGGCGCCCACGGAGGCAACGCTAACTCTTACAATCGGATGGGGAAGTTCTGTTATCCCCTTTACTGTAACCATATTGACGCGGGAAAGATGTATATAGCGTCCCCGATTCTCGTTTGAAACCTCAGCCGAGAGGAGATGTTTGAACAATCTGGCCCTCAGCGTATTTTCAATCTCGATCTCAGCGCGAAGAACGTCAGCCTCACTTTGCGAGCCTTTCTCGTCGGTTTGAGGGACACATGCGCCAGCAAAGAGAGTCATCGTCTGTTCTAGAAACGCGCGCTCGGTTGTTGTAATACCCGAAAGCCACACCCCACCGACGAGCAGTGAAACGCTAAGCCCCGAAGTTTCTGCGAAGGTTTCCAAGAAGCCGGGGAACACTGGATCTGTTGTTTCCATCACGCAAGTATGCGCGCCGGAAAAGCCCACGTCAAGCGACGTTTAAGGTGACGCTCGCAAGTCCACCACGGATCTCCATGCGACCCGGAGATTGGTACTCGTCCTGTTACGCAATTTAACCGCCCAGGCGGGGAATTCTTGTGAGAAACTCGAGCCCCCCCAGGAATACGGCGGAATGGGTGAAGGAATGGGTGAAGAGCAATAAGAAGATCTTCGTGGCACCGACTCACGATGAAGCCGTTTTTTTGACGAAGCTGTTTCAGGATTCGTCCTATCGCCTGCTCATTGGCAAGCGCCAGGCCCTTCAGGGCTGTCCTGTCGCCGACCCCTATCTCGTTGCAGCAGCCCATTCTCGAAAGGCTACCATCGTAACTCAGGAAGGCTGGAAGGAAAACAGTTCTAAGCTGCCAAATGTTTGTGCACGTGTTGGAGTGGGCTGCTTCTCACTTGACGGTTTTATGGAGGCAATGCGGTGGTCTTTCTAGGTCGCCACGCGCCGGTGCCGACAGGCCGACCGCCTGTGGATGCCGCCCGCCGCGCCTGCGTCAGCATCGGCGCAGTCGTGCTGCGCTGGGTCAGGGCCCGCGAGGCCGCGCTGCCGCGCTCGATCGGCCGCTTGGGTAGCTCGGCGATGAACACCGCCCACCGCCGGCGCATCGTACTCGGCACTCGGCCGTCTCCTCCTGCGCGCCGGCACGCTGCACGCTGCACGCCGGTGCTCGACGACCTCGCTGGTCTCCTCGCCGATCCGCCCGCTCACGCGTCGGTGTCGGCTCGGCCGGCGCATCGTCGGGTGCCACCTCGGGCGGCCCGAGGCCCGAGGTGGCGTCGCGGTGGCGACGTCGCGTGATGACCGTTCCTGCTGGGCGCGTAGCCCGAGCGGCGTTTATCTGTCGTCGCTGCCGATCGGTCGTCCCATGTGGGCCCGATGGCGCTCCAGGTCTCACGACCGTCCAAATTTACCGTCCGCGCTTGTCCTTTGGGGGACGGCGAAGTATCTTCCCCGTCGCATCTCGAATCATCAGGGCTTGACGAAAAGCCGGTGAAATCTCCCAGCGGACACCATCGTCAATGTTCGTTCGAGCCCTCAGTAGATGAGGCCTGTCCGCATACGAATGATGCTCGTAGATGCTATCGCCAAGGTTCCGCTTGGCCGTAATGAAATCGACCTGATACAAGAAATGTGCAATCTCTAGAGGTGTCGATGCCGGCCTCCCATTGATTACAGGTGTGAGGGCCTGAAGGATGCGTTTCGAAATCAAGGTCATCAACTCACTTGTCGCATACTCCTCGTTCTGTTGTGAGAACGCCTGTATGAGTTCTCCCACCTGTGGGCACTGAGATGAAAACTCGGCGATCGTATCGCTGATGCGATTATGACCATAGGTTTCCAGGCATTTGTTAACATGACTTAGGTCGATCAAAGACTTGCCGGTGCTATGTGCAAGCTTTGCAGCTTCTCTGCACAGCTCAAGTACCCACCTCGGCCTCCGACGAGAGAGAGTCGCCAAGGGCACATGCATTGGGCGATCGGCATTGCCCCATTTGACCCAAGGCTCGAATACAAGAGCCATGTAGTAAGTAGGGTTGTTGATGTGATTATGGCCTGGAAGATATTTTCCGGATTCGTCATCCTGCCGGGTCAAGCGAAGGTAGCCTCTAATGCGGGCCGCGAGCAGATCACGGATATCATCCTCTGACCACCTCAGATCCTCTACGTACTGCCGTACTTTTGAGAGCGCCTCAAAATCTTGCACGAGCAGTTCCCAGATATTTGGGCGGATCGCAGAGCGGATCCGTAGCTGAGGAATTGTGGCGGACAGGTCTCGTACGGCCATGAAGAATGAAGCGACTTTGATGCGATCTGCCGGAGTGTTCTTGAAATTTTCATCAATGTCGTCCGCGAAAACCCAGACGCTGTCTTCGCGAGCTAGCCAGCGCTGGACTAGTCGCTCTATGCTGGCGACAGGTAGCCGTGATCGCTTGATGCTCGTGCTTTTGCCAAGACGATCGAAAACCGCGGAGACAAAATTCCTTTCCCGGGCACCTGTACGCTCGGCCTCCTCCACAAGTGAAATTGCATCGTCCGTCCAAGCCATCCCGATCTGGCTACCGATTTGCTGTGCGACACACGAAAGAATGGATTTTTTCCATTCTCTGGTCCAGAGATCAGAATTGGTAGAGTCTAGAATTGGGGATACATCTTTACCCTTAACGGCTACAATAATAGGGGGCTCTCCTTGTTGCAGAAGGCGTGTCCGGACGAGACGCAACAACGCTGATTTGCCTTCTCCTTTAAGGGCTTTAGCGATACGTACGTAGTTCTTTGAGTCGAGGAAGGAGAAAGACTCGGGCCTGTCCATGACGTATGCTTGGAACACTTCGTCAGTGTCGTCTTCCGCTGCGTCCTTGCCGAAAAGCTCAGGATCTGTCAGGACGAACTTCGGGTTAGCGGAGAAGTGCATAACCCCTCTTACCATGAGAGACCGCCGGCGCTCAAGTGGGGTACCCTCGCCATAGGTGACGAGCAGTCCCTCGGGTCACAGTGTCGTCCTCCTCGTCCCCCAGAGGTCCAGATTCTCTCCGCCGTGGGCCGCGGGTCGCCCGAAGTGCTCGTAGAGCCGAAGCAAGACATGCGGGGCCACAGCCTCAAGGCCGTCTGCGCCCTGGACGCCGAAGTTTGGCGCCGCGCAGTCGCCGCGCGACCTGCAGCGTGTCGCTGGCCCTGACTGCGAGGTGCCCTCGTCAACAAGGGGATTCGAGGTCTCGACAAGTACGCCGAGGTGAAGATCCTAGGTACGGAGCCGCAGTTCTTGCGCATGGTGGTTCGCTCCCACGTTGCTGGTCCGCACACTGGGCAGTCCGGAGCATCGGATCTCCCGCATCCACCGGCCCGGCGAGGAGTGAGGCGCGCCGCGGTTTGGAGGCTAGTTGGGATCAAGCCTTGACACTACTGGCCATCAGCAAGTTGCTCTACTGGACGATAGGGAGCCGGACGCGCGACAGGCTCGCAAAGAGGCTCTCGATCTTGCGATAGGTCTGTTCCGGCAGCGGTCCCTCGTCGTGCTCGTGGTGCTCGGGCCAGCGGACGAGACCCCGGTCCAGCGCGTTGCCCAGGCGGGAGGCGCAGCGACAGGCGTTGCCGGGGTCCATGTGCTCGCAGCGGGCCCCCAGGTAGCCCTCTAGGTCTCGCCGGCCGCGCCCCTCGGTGACCGTCATGGCGCTGAGCGTCGTGCCGCAGATGGCGGCGCAGGTCTCTATGGACAGGCCGAGCACGTGGCGGAGGACGAAGACGGCGCGGCGTTCGGGGGGGAGGCCCCGGAGGGTGCTGAGCAAGCAGCTGCGTTTCAGCTCCAACAGGAGCACGCCCATGCGGCGAGCATCGCCCCGCACGAGCGGGTGGCTCATGTCGATCGGGATCGTGGAGTTGGTGCGCAGGATGTCGTCGAGCTCGGCGAAGTGATTGGTCCGAGGGGGCGAGGGCCGAACGAGGAATGGCCGCACGAGCGCCTCGAGCCAGCGCTCGGGCCCGCCGGGATGCTGCGCCGTCGCGTCGCAGACGGCCGCGAACGCCTCGTCGCGCGAGCCAAGCATGTGCACGGCGAAGATGTAGAGCTGTTCGAGCTGCTCGGTGTGGGTCATTGGGGATCCTTGGGGCTAAGGTCGATCGGCAGCGAGAACTTTGCGGGTTTGTCGGCGCGCGGGAAGTCGAGGCCGCGGAGCTGCGCGTGGACGCAAGCGTGGAGCGGGTCCAGCTCATTGAAGGGCATGCCGTTGATCGCGGTCAACGCTGCCCGCCCGCGCTGGACCGTGAGGTCCAGGACGAGCCATGGCGCGTCGCATCGGGCCCTGAGCCGGGCCGCGCGCGTGGCGAGCCGGGCTGCAACCACGGCCTCGGTAAGGGCGACGGCAGGGGATGTGGAGGTACCGACCGCGGGTTTCAGGTTGTCGGGCAAACCGCTCGATGCCACCGCGTCCGCCACGGGTTCAGGTATGGCGGGCGGCGAGGCATCGACCACAGGCTCGCGCGCGGTCGCGGTCGGGGTCGCCGGCGGCGATGCGTCGTCCGGCGCGGCGGGCGGGGCGACGACGGTTCCAGGCACAACCGCGACGGGTACCGTGGAGGCCTCGGGCGCTGCCGGGGTGGGTGGCATGGACGAGGGCAGCGCGAGCGCGAGCAGGCCCGCGACGACCGCGGTGCATGCAGCTGCAATCCCCGCTACCCAGGCCCGTTGTCGCCGCTGGCCCGCGTGCACTAGGCCGGCGCGGAGGATCTCGAAACTGCGCGCCAGGTCGGCCATGCTCGACAGGCGGTCGGCGGGCTCGGGCGCGGTGCCGCGGCGCAGCAGGTCCGCGATGGGGCCGAGGTCGGCCGCAAACTCGCCGCGCTCGATGGCGTGGGTCTGAAGCGTGGCGCGGTCGACGAACGAACGGCCCGTCAACATCTCGTAGAGCACGGCGCACACCGAGTAGACGTCGCTGCGCGGGCTGGCGCCGCCGTCGATGGCGAGGACCTCGGGGGCGGTGTAGCCGGGGGTGCCGACCGCCTCGAGCGCGCCGGTCGCGTAGCGCTCCTCGGCGGGCGTCGCGGGGAAGACGAGGTGGCGCTGGTGGAAACGGGGCAGGAGCAGGCAGGCGCCGAAGTCGAGGAGGCGCAACCGATCGCCGTGGCCGATCACGATGTTGGCGGGCTTGACGTCGCGGTGGACGACGCCGACCTCGTGTGCGGCGTGCAGGATCTCGGCGAGCTCGATCGCCAGGCCGAGCGCGCGCTGGGGCTCGATCTTCCCGTGCTTGAGCGTGGCAGCGAGCGTGATGCCCTCCACGATCTCCATGGTGAAGAACGGCTCCGGATCGTCGCCGAACTCGAAGAGGACCGGGGCGCCGCGCTCGAGGGCCGCGAGCGCCCGGGCCTCGCGGCGAAACCGGTGCTCGAGGTTCTTCATGCCGGCGTTGCGCGGGTGGATCGTCTTGAGGGCGACGCGGCGCCGGGTCTGGGTGTCGAAGGCGATCTGGACCCGGCCCATGCCGCCCTGCCCGAGCTCGCCGCACAGGATGTAGCGGTCGGCGAACCGCGGGGCCTCGTCCGGGGTCGGCGGTGGCTTGGGCGCGCTCGGGGGCTTGTCGAACAGCTGGGCGGCGTAGCGGCGGCGCTCGGCCTCCGCCTCGTCGGGGGCCTGCACGTCGGCCTCGCGCAGCGCCGCGTGCAGGCCGTCCATGGTGGCGAGGTCGTCGGTATGTAGCGCGGTGGTGAGGACCTGGGCGAGTGCAGGCGGAAGATCGGCGCGCGTCAGGTCGACGCGGTCCGGGGGATCGCCGGTGAGCAGTTCGGCCAGCGTGAGCGCCAGGGCGTGGATGTCGCGCCTTGGACCCTCGTGGCCGCAATAATAGGGGGCCGTGCCGAGCACGACGTCGCCGCGGGTCACCCGGCGCGCGCCCGGCGGGGCGTGCTCCGGCGCGGCGAGGTTCGATCCGCGCTCCAGCTGGGCGATGCCGAAATCGATGATCTTCGCGAAGATATCGCCGCTCGGATGGCGGACGAGCATCACATTGGAAGGATTGATGTCGCGGTGAATGACGCCTGCATGGTGAACATACGCCAGCGCGGCGGAGATTTGCAGGCCGATCTGGAGGACCACGGCGGCGGGCACCGGCCCGCGGCGCCGCAGCACGCCGAGGTCCATACCGTCGATGTACTCGGCGACGAGAAAACGCGGTCCGGTCTCGGGATCCTGGCGGTCGAGGATGCGGGCGATGTGCTCGTGGCCGAGGCTCGCGAGCACGTGTGCCTCGCGGCGAAAGCGATCGACGGGATCGCTGGGCAGGTCGCCGCGCATGATTTTGACGGCGACACGGGCCCCGAGGTGCGTGTCTATCGCCTCGTGGATCGTCGACATGCCGCCGCCGCCGATCCGGCGTCGCATCAGGTAGCGACCGGCGAACAGCTGGCCGGCGTGGTCCTTCGAGGCCGCAGCGGGGAGCGGCTGCAGGGTCCACCGCGCCGGGTTGGCGGGCGCGGGGCTCACGGGTGCGGTCGCCATGGTTGGAGCGTGCCGGCCATGCAGGCGCTCGTCAACCAGCGGCAGATCCACGGTTTCTGCAGAGGACCCACTATATAGTAGTAGGAGGTCCGGGCCCTGTTTCGCTTGCGGCCCGTGATCCGTGGACGCCAATCGGTGTATGCTCAGGGCGATGGTTTTTCGGTCCCCGATCATGTTCGCGGCGGTGCTCGGCGCGCTGACGCCGGGTCTCGCTCGCGGCGAGGATGCACAGGGCACCGCGCTGCAGGTCGTCCTGCAGGTGCAACGGCTCGGCAAAGCGGGCCAGCACGCCGAGGCGGCGAAGCTTGCGGCGGCCGGCGCAGCCCGCGAGGACCTCACGTCCGCCGAACGGGTGGGGCTCGCCGGGCTCGCGGCACAGAGCTTTGAGCTGTCCTATCGGGCAGGCGGACCCTTGACCGAGCTGTGCAGGCTCGTGGCTGTGATGCGCCTCGGCGCGTCGCTCGACACGGCGGAGGGGGGCGCGGCGAAGCGTGCCGCGGCCGCGAAGGCGGAGGCGCAGCTCGAGCGCGCCGCGGGGCCCGGGTGGCGGGCGGTGTGCGAGCCCGCCTCGCCCACGACGGCGACGACCCCGGAGCGGGCTGCGCCGGCTGCGGTGCACACGAGGCCGGATGCGGAGACCGGGACGACGAGCACGCCCCCACGTGACGTTAACACCGCGGCATCGCCCCGCGATCGGGGTCGGGGTCGGGTGCGGGCGGGGGTGGGGACCCTCGTCCCCGGCCTCGTGCTGTTCGCACCGATGGCCGCCGTGCTGGCGCATCGCGGCGCGGCCGAGCGCGACCTGAAGGCGTTGCAGGCGGACGCGGCCGGTCGGCGGCTGAGCGACGCGGAGCGTGAGCAGGCCGAGGGCCTCGATCGGCGCTACCAGGCGACCACGGTCGGCGCCGCGGTGCTCGGGGCCACCGGGGCCGTGCTTGCTGTGACCGGGGCGGTCCTGTTGGCGACCGGGGGGCGGCGTCCGCTGGTGGCGGTGGCTCCCTGGGGGGCCCGGAGTGTCGGCGGCCTCGTGCTCGAAGGGAAATTCTGAACATGCGCGAATTCGTCAAAACCGATAAGCTTTGCCCCGTGCGACTCCTCTCCGCGACGGCCCTGGCCCTGGTCCTCACCGCCTGCCACTCGCCCACCTACCTCGCCATCACGGCCGAGCAGGACGCGCTGGGCGACTCGTCCACGGGCGGTGAGGCGGCGTCCACGGGCGGCCAGGCCACCACCACCACGGGCGAGGCCGGCGGGACCGTGAGCGACAGCGCGGCCGACACGGGGAACAGCTCGAGCGAGGCGGCCGAGGTCACCGGCGATGCGAGCGGCTCGAGTGACATGGGCGGCGTGAGTGCCACGGGGGACACCGGCAGTTCGGGCGAGGAGACCGGCGACACCGACACGGGCGAACCCGTGGCGCTGCCGAGCATCGTCTCGCTGTCGCTCCCCGCGAAGGTGTACGCGGCCGGGCCGGTGCAGCTCGAGGTACAGGCCATCCACACGATCTCGGTGCTGGTCGAGGTCGACGGCGTGGACCTCGGCGAGTTGCAGGACGCGGGCGACGGCCTGTTCATCGGCACGCTGCCGGTGCGTGGCGCGGTCGATAACGGCCTCCACGAGGTCAAGGTCGTCGCAAAGCAGGGCCCGCACGAGGTCAGCGACGGCGCAAACTACGAGGTCTCCACGCCCAAGCCGGGCACGATGGCCTGGTTCAAGGCAGGTCCCCCCGGGAGCCGCACGAACCGCGTGGCCCTCACGGCGGAGGGCGACGTGCTCGAGGCGGGGCAGGTCGAGATCAACAAGATCACGCGGCCGGGCCTGCGCAAGCGCTCCGGCCTCACCGGCGCGGAGCTGTGGTCGGTGACGCTCGACACCCGTGAGGGCTCCGTCGCCGACCTGGCGGTGTTGCCGGACGGCCGGGTGTGGGTGGCGATGAACGTGCGCAAGCCGGGTGACCCGTCGCCCCAGCCGCGCATCGCCCTGTTCGACGCGGCCGGCAAGTTCACCGGCGTGGAGGCGCACGGCGACATCGGCCGAGTCGTCCGCAGCATCGCGGCCGACGCGGCGGGCGGCTGCTTCGCGGCGGGCTACGCGTCGATGGGCAAGGACCTCGACATCGCCTACTGGCGGATCACCGCCGCGGGCGTGCAGACGTTGGGAGACGCCTGGGACTTTGTGCCTGACAAGGTCCTCAATGAAGAACACAGCTTCTCGGAGTTCGCCATGGACGTCGTGATTCAAGATGACGTCGCGTGG
>Ga0209480_10002319_pt1 | contig 13142 bp, 10 predicted proteins | sample JI61114C2DNA_FD_187501 | JGI IMG/M metagenome (GOLD analysis project Ga0209480, IMG submission 187501) | Wastewater effluent complex algal communities from Wisconsin, to seasonally profile nutrient transformation and Carbon sequestration -... | ecosystem: Engineered > WWTP > Effluent > Algae...
AAACGGGAAGCTAATTTTTGTTGCTAGAAAAAAGCGACCAAAGGAAGCTCTTTTTATAGCTTACAAAAATAGCTTAACGTGAAAAAAACTTGAAACGGATAGCAGGATTAGCTTCTAATTATATAGCACATTTCCTTGATATAATTCCTGAACCTCAACTATTGGTGGAATATTTTTTAGAATAATATTTCCAGTACTGTTCATTATTCCTGTGATTTTTTCGATTGGGTGAACAATCATATCGTTGGAACCGCGGTGATAGACTTTAATTTCTTTGGCTAAAAAATCCTCAGCTTCTATGCGTCCGTCGCCAAAATAGAAGTTGAATTCGGCTTTTTCGGTTTGTCCAGTAAGATAAAATCGAGACACATTATTGTTGGCAATAGTCAAAGCAATATTGTCGATGTTTAGGATAAAATCGCCTGTTCCTGCGCCGCTTTCGCCATCGGCATCTTTGTCTAACGAGAGAATATATAGATTTGGAAAAGTCAATACGCCATTGGAACTGATATTTCTATCGGTTTTCGAATAGACTTCTTCAAGTGTTGGCGTCGTAACTAAAATTTTGGTTTGACCATAATCACGAACCCAATTGCAACTCGTATTGTCTTTGAAAATAAGTTGGTCGCCATTTTGTTTTACTTCAATATTATCGATAAAATTTTCGCCAGCAACTATTTGTACTTTGTATTCTGTGCCTTGCGTAATAATCACTTCGATGCCGCGATATACTTTTATCCTTTTAAAGTTAGTAACTTGAATTTCTTTGGTTATGATGGTTCCAGAACTTTCGATACAATCGCTTGGTTTTTCACAGGAATTGAAAATAAAGAAAATAAATAGTACTAAAGTTAACTTTTTCATGAGTGTAGTTTTAAAGTCTGTAACCAATGCCAAATTCTAAAGCTTCTGCTAAAAAAAGGTGTGTTTTGATTGTAAATCCACCAAAAATTTTATTGGTAAAATAATATTTTATACCAACTCTATCATAAACTGGAATGTCTTTTTTGAAAGGTTGATAGACGTAAAAACCAAGCTGTGCTTCGAGTGAAATTCGGTTAATTAATAACTCGTGACCAACAAAAACGCCGACTCTTTTATAGTCTGTGTTGGCGTCAATATTTTGGTCTGGATAAGCAACCGAATAATATTTTATATATTCTTTAATGGATTCAGTCAAAAACAATTCGGCTCCAAATTGTAGTGCGGTTTTTCTATTCAATCTCTTGTCAGCATAAAAACCGATATGGTAAAACGGAAATTGTCCACTATTTATAATAGGATTTTCATTGACACCTGTTCTAAAAATAAAGTTATACTTTATTGGTTCTTTATATGATTTTTTGACTTGAGTTGTATCTGCAATTCGGTTAAAATCTTTCGAAAAATTATAATTTACACCTACATTTAATAGATAAGTGTTAATTCCGCTATTTGGCGATTTTACTCTTCCGTTGGAATAATGTGTGAATAAAATTCCGGCGTGAAATCCAATATTTTTGAAAAGTTTTTGGTTATCATAGGTAAATCCGAAATTAGTATTTCCCATTAATTTACTTCCAAATGCTTTGTTTTTGCTGTTATCCACTTTATCATAAGGATTGGTTGTCATTGCAATTCCCTGAGAAAGTTTGAATTGAAGTTGTCTTTTCCAAAAATAAAAATTATAAAAAGCACCTACAGCATAATTTTGTCCCAATGGCTGGCTTTTAAAGTCTTGATATAAAAAATAACCACCATATTCCGGATAATTATACGCCTGATGCCATTCTTTTGAACCGTCTGTTTTTTTGCCAAAATTGATCATTATTCCATCCGGATGACCATTTACTAAATGATACATATCTTCAGTATGCGGCAAAGCATTTCCTCTCAACAGCGATACATCCAGCGTGAATGGACTCTTATTTTGCCCAAAAATCGAAAAAGAAGAAAACAAAAAAAGAAGGTAAAACTTCCTCATCCTAAAAATTTAAGTCACAAATATAACAGATTAACTTTAGGATTTATAAATTTAATTTGAAGCGAATGGTTTGGGCATTTTTGGTTTCCGTTTTCCTGCTATCCGTTTCAATATCTTTGACAAAGTTTACAACTTTGTCAAAGATGATTTCCACTTCTATCAGGGCTAATTGGGTTTTGTCTTTTGTAAAATAAAAAAACCTGATACAAACGAATTCATATCAGGTTCACAGTGGTTGGGTTAGTTAAATCTTAAAAAACTTCTTTGGCAATCGCTTTGATATTCTCCGCTTTTCCCATAGAATAATAATGTAAAACCGGAATTCCAGCTGCAACTAATTCTTTGCTTTGAGCAATACACCATTCAATTCCGATTTGCTTTACTGCATCGTTATCTTTTGCTTTTACAACTTCCATAATTAAATCGTCTGGAATTTCAAGTGAAAAACGATGCGGAATTAAATTCAGTTGTTTCTTAGTAGCCAGAGGTTTCAAACCTGGAATTATTGGAACTGTAATTCCTGCTGCACGACATTTGGCAACGTAATCAAAGTATTTTTTATTGTCAAAAAACATCTGTGTAATGATATAATCGGCACCATTTTTTATTTTTTGTTTCAAGAAATGAATGTCACTGTCTAAACTTGGTGCTTCCATGTGTTTTTCTGGATAACCTGCAACTCCAATACAAAAATTGGTTTCAGCTGAGTTTTTCAAGTCTTCGTCTAAATAAATTCCTTTATTCAAATTATTGATTTGCAAAACTAAATCGGTCGCATATTCATTTCCTTCTTTCTCAGGCTTAAAATAGGTTTCGTTTTTCAAGGCGTCACCACGAAGTGCAACAACATTATCAATTCCTAAGAAATCCAAATCAATTAATAAATTCTCGGTATCTTCTTTTGTAAATCCACCACAAAGAATGTGAGGAATAGCATCGACATCATATTTATTTTGAATTCCGGCGCAAATTCCAACCGTTCCAGGACGCTTTTTTACAATTTTCTTTTGCAACAAACCGCTTGGCAATTCCTTAAATTCGTATTCCTCACGATGGTACGTTACGTCAATAAATGGCGGATTGAATTCCATCAACGGATCAATACTGTCAAAAATTGACTGAATATTTTGTCCTTTCAATGGCGGAAGAATTTCAAAAGAAAATAATGGTTTTCCTTCGGCGTTTTCTATGTGCTGTGTTACTTTCATAATTTTTAGTTGTCTGTTGTCCGTTATCTGTTTCCAAAAGAACTGAAAACTGAAAACTGAGAACTGTTTTTAATCTGCTATATTCGGCGAAAGCCATTTACTTGCCATTTCAGTAGAAATTCCTCTTCGTTTGGCATAATCGATTACTTGATCTTCTTTTATTTTTCCTAGTCCGAAATACTTACTTTGTTGATTGGCAAAATAATATCCCGAAACCGATGATGCTGGCCACATTGCCATGCTTTCGGTCAGCGTTACTCCTATTTCTTGTTCTACATTTAATAATTTCCAAATTGTTGTTTTCTCCAAATGGTCTGGACATGCCGGATAACCTGGCGCAGGACGAATTCCGTTGTAATTTTCTTTAATCAAATCTTCATTCGATAAATTTTCATCTGATGCGTAACCCCAAATTTCCTTACGAACTTTTAAGTGTAAATATTCGGCAAATGCTTCTGCAAATCGATCACCAAGAGCTTTTACCATTATCGAATTATAATCGTCTAATTGTTTTTCAAATTCGGCTGCTTTTTCATCTACACCAAAACCTGTTGTGACACAAAAACAGCCAATATAATCTTGCTTTTTGCTGTCTTTTGGAGCAATAAAATCAGACAATGCAATGTTTGGTGCGCCAGCTGTTTTTTGGGATTGTTGTCTTAGCGTTAGAAATTTGGTTGTTAATTGAGCCTGAACTTCAATATCATCATCATTGATTGTATTTGCTGGAAAAATTCCGAGAATTCCTTTGGCAATCAACCATTTTTCGGATACAATTTTTTGCAGCATTTCTTGTGCATCGGCAAATAAATTGGTTGCCTGTTCGCCTACAATTTCATCCGTTAAAATCGCAGGATATTTTCCGTACAATTCCCATGAATTGAAAAATGGTGTCCAATCTATAAAATCAACCAATTCAGAAAGTTCTACTTCAATTGTTTTTGTTCCGATGAAATTTGGTTTTACTGGTGTGAAATTATCCCAATCCAATTTTAATTTGTTTTTTCTTGCTTCTTCAATCGAATGGAAATTTTTATCGCGACTTCTGTTTAAATATCCATCGCGCAACTTGTCGTATTCCTCACGAATTGCTTTTACGTAACCTTCTTTGGTTTCTGCTTGCAATAAATTACTAGCAACCGTTACGGCACGCGAAGCATCGTTTACGTGAACAACAGTTTGCTTATATTCTGGTGCAATTTTCACAGCTGTATGTGCACGAGAAGTTGTTGCACCGCCAATCATAATCGGAATTGAAATATTTAATTTGTCTAATTCTTTTGCCAAATAAACCATTTCGTCTAACGATGGTGTGATTAATCCGCTTAAACCTATAATATCTACGTTATGTTCAATTGCTGCTTGAATGATTTTTTCTGGCGGAACCATAACTCCTAAATCAATGATTTCGAAATTATTGCAACCCAAAACTACGGCTACAATATTTTTCCCAATATCGTGAACGTCACCTTTTACAGTTGCCATCAAAACTTTTCCAGCTGATGAAGATTTTCCATCTTTTTGTGCCTCGATGAACGGTAATAAATAAGCAACTGCCTTTTTCATCACACGTGCCGATTTTACAACTTGAGGCAAAAACATTTTTCCGCTTCCGAATAAATCGCCCACAACGTTCATTCCTGCCATCAGATTTACTTCGATAACTTCTATCGCTTTAGCGGAATTTACTCTGGCTTCTTCAACATCAATCTCTATAAATTCGTCAATTCCTTTTACTAACGAATGTGTCAATCGTTCTTGAACCGAACCATTTCTCCATTCGGCAATTGCTTTTTCGTTTACTTTATAATCGCCTTTGAAAGTTTCTGCTAAATCTAATAATCTTTCGGTAGCATCATCTCTCCTATTTAAAAGTACATCTTCAACGTGTTCTAAAAGTGTTTTGTCGATTTCGTCGTAAATCTCGAGCATTTCCGGATTTACAATTCCCATAGTCATTCCGTTTTGGATTGCATGGTATAAAAACGCCGAATGCATCGCTTCTCGAACGGTATCATTTCCTCGAAAGGAAAACGAAACATTACTTACACCACCAGAAATATTGGCATACGGAAGATTTTCACGTATCCATTTTGTGGCTCTGAAAAAATCCAAAGCATTTAGTTTGTGTTCGTCCATTCCAGTTGCAACTGGAAAAATATTAGGATCAAAAATGATGTCTTGTGCTGGAAAATGAACTTCGTTTACAAGAATATCATAACTTCTTTTACAGATTTCTATGCGTCTTTCGTAATTATCTGCTTGACCGTCTTCGTCGAATGCCATTACGATTACCGCCGCGCCATATCGCTTGATTAATTTGGCATGATGGATAAAAGTATCTTTTCCTTCTTTTAATGAAATGGAGTTGACAACGGCTTTTCCTTGCACAACTTTTAAACCAGCTTCGATGATTTCCCACTTGGAACTATCAATCATAACTGGAACTCGAGCGATATCTGGTTCGGCGGCAATTAGATTTAGGAATTTTGTCATGGCATAAACACCATCGAGCATTCCTTCATCCATGTTGACGTCTATTATTTGTGCGCCACCTTCAACTTGCTCTCTTGCTACAGAAAGTGCTTCGGTATACTTTTCTTCTTTAATTAATCTTAGAAATTTACGCGAACCGGTTACGTTCGTTCGTTCGCCAACATTCACGAAGATAGATTCTTCAGTAACGAAAAGCGGTTCTAAACCTGATAGTTGTAAATTTATTTTGTTTGTTCTTGACATATCTTTATATGAACACAGATTTCACAAATTAACACAGATTTAATTTGTGATAATTTGTGAAATCTGTGTTTGAATTTTTCTTGGTTTGAATTGTGCTGCGACTTCTGCGATTGCTTTGATGTGTTCTGGTGTAGTGCCGCAACAACCGCCGATTATATTTATTAAATTATCTTGTAAATATTCTTTAATTAAGGCTTGCATTTCTTTTGGTGTTTGGTCGTATTGACCGAATGCGTTTGGTAATCCTGCGTTTGGATGTGCCGAAATATTTAGTTGTGTATTGTGTGCTAGTCTTTTTAAATACGGTTTTAATTGATCGGCACCAAGTGCGCAATTGAATCCAACGCTTAATAAATCTATATGTTGAATTGAAATTAAAAATGCTTCGACCGTTTGTCCAGAAAGTGTTCTTCCTGAAGCATCTGTAATTGTTCCAGAAACCATTACTGGAATGTCTAGATTGCGTTGTTCTTTTACTTCTTCGATTGCGAAAAGTGCGGCTTTTGCGTTTAAAGTATCAAATATTGTTTCTACTAATAAAACGTCGCTTCCGCCATCGATTAATGCTTCAACTTGTTGTTTGTAGCATATTCGTAAATCGTCAAAAGTTACGGCACGAAATCCTGGATCGTTTACATCTGGTGACATTGACGCTGTTCGGTTTGTTGGTCCAATTGAACCTGCTACGAAACGTGGTTTGTCTGTGAATTCGTCGGCAACTTCTCGGGCTATTTTGGCGGATTGGTAGTTAAGTTCGTAAACCAAATCTTCCATGTGGTAATCTGCCATTCCGATGGTTGTTCCCGAAAATGTGTTGGTTTCTACAATATCAGCACCAGCTTGAAAATACAATCGGTGAACTTGTTTTACGGCTTCGGGTTGAGTGATGGAAAGTAAATCGTTATTTCCTTTTAATGGATGTGGAAAATCTTTGAAACGTTCGCCACGAAAGTCTTCTTCGGAGAAATTATTGCGTTGAAGCATTGTTCCCATTGCTCCGTCGAGGACGAGAATTCTTTGTTGTATTGCTTGGTTTATTTTTGACATATTGTTTTTTTCACAGAGTTGCACTAAGTTTTCACAGAGTTTCACAAAGGTTTTTATTTTCTTAACCGCAAAGCTCACAAAGGTTTTTCGCAAGGTTCGCTAAGTTTAATTTTATAATAATTTTTAACCCATTAAGAAAATTAAGTTTATTAAGAAAATGTTCTTTTGGAAACTTGATTTTACAAAAATGGAATACTGTTTAGCCCTGATTGCAGCGGTATCTTTTTATTTTTTTCTTTAAAAAATAAAAAATATAGCGGAAAGCAGGAATAGGGTTTGCTGAAAATGTGCAAGCCATTCGCTCTTAAAAAATATTTTTGTTATTGGGAAAGTGAGAGGAAATTCTCGGGGTTATCTGTTTCCGATAAATCGGAATAGAATGTAGCACCTTTTCTAGTTGATAGGTTGCTAAGCTTTCATCGAGTCTAATCTCTCCAGCTTTCGTGATAACGGTCAATAAGTTTATGAACGGTGCAAAGTAATGGTATAGATTTTTAATTTGCAAGTGTTTGTGAAAAATAAAAACCTACAACGATATAGTGTTGTAGGTTTTTGGGTTGGATCGGTTGGTAAATTATTGAAATACAGCTTCTTTTGTTTTTATTTTATCGGCGATTTTTAAAATATCGGTCAAAACGCCACGAGCTGTAACTTCTTTTCCTGCGCCTGCGCCTTGAATGACAATTGGGATTTCGCCGTAGGATTTTGTGTAGATTTCGATTAAATTATCAGCTCCTTTTAGCTGACCTAATGCTGTTGCTTTTGGAACAGAAATGAGTTTGACTTCGAGTTTTTGAGTGATTACATCGAGTTCGCCAACGTAGCGTAAAACGTGGTTTTGGGCTTGGGTTATTTTGGCAACGTTGAATGGTTTGTCGAATAACGTTTTGTTAATTGAGTATTGTGCTTTAGAATGTTTTTCGTTTAAATCTGGAAGTAAAAGTGATGCGATTTTGATGTCGGAAAACTCGAATTTCTGTTCGATTTCACGAGCTAGAATTAATAATTTTCTGGCAACATCGTTTCCTGATAAGTCTTCGCGCGAATCGGGTTCGGTGTATCCGTTTTTTTCGGCATCGGCTAGAATTTTGGAAAATGAAGTTTCCTCGGATGAAAATCTGTTGAAGATATAACTTAATGAACCAGAAAAAACACCTCTAATTTTAGTGATTTTTTCTCCTGAAAAATGCAAATCATTGATGGTTTGAACTACTGGTAAACCTGCTCCAACATTGGTTTCGTACAGGAAAGTTTTGTCGAAATTTTTTAGATTTCTTCTTAATTCGTTGTAAAAATCTAAATGTAACGTGTTGGCTTTTTTATTGGCAGTTACAATATTAAATCCATTTTGGATTAATGGAATGTAATTTTTGATAATTTCGGAACTTGCTGTAGCATCAACTGCAATTAGGTTTTCGAGATTTTGTTCTTGAACATATTCAATGATATCTTCAATTCTGAACGGAATTGCCGATTGCGCAAAGTTGGCTTCCCATTGATTTTTTACGCCGTCTTTTTCGAAAAAAGCCAAAGTTGAATTGGTAATTATTGGAAATCGAAGGTCGATATTTCTTTTTTCAAGGAAGAATTTTTGGCTTTCGATGACTTGATTGATTAATGTGCTTCCTACATTTCCGATACCGAAAAGGATAACATTTATTTTAAGCGTTGACATAATTTTGTTGTTTTTGTTTGTTAAAAATGGGTTCTAAAATTTGGGATAATTGATCGAATTCTATCAGAAAAGCATCGTGACCATGAATGGATTTTATTTCGCTGTAAAAAACATTTTCCTTAATTAATTTTATATTTTGATAGGTTTCACGGTTTTCATCGGCAGTAAAAAAATAATCGGTATCGACCGCAACGATGTGAATATTGGTTTGAATTTCTTTTAAAATTGACACAAAATCTTTTCTATTTCTAGTAATATCATTGGTTTTTAAAAGATGGTTCATCAGTTTGTAAGCCGATAATCGGAAACGGTTTTTGAGTTTAATTCCGTGATTGATTAACCAATTTTCTATATGGAAAACATTGTTGATTTTTTCTCTTTGAAATCGCTGATTGATTGATTTTGGTGTTCGATATAAAAGCATTGCGTGCAATCGTGCATCGGCAATTGGATCATCGGAATTATTTAGAATTTGATTTTGAATTAAAACATTGGCAATAACCCAATCGGTAGCTTTCCAATCGGTGGCAATTGGAATTAAGTTTTGGATTTTGTTTGGATTTAAAACCGTCATTTCCCATGCGATTGCGCCACCAAGACTTCCGCCGATAACCGTGAAAACATCTGAAATTTGAAGAAAATCTAAACCTTTCCAGAAGATTTCTGCAATATCACGAATGGTAAAATCGTGATAATCTGAAATTAGATTTCCAAAGTTTTCATCATATCCGTTTCCGGGAATATTGAATGCAATTACCGTGAAATAATTGGTATCGATGGTTTTATTTTCTCCAATTAAATCGTTCCACCAGCCGTTTTCTCCTGTAACATTAGAATTTCCTGTCAAAGCATGATTTACAACGACAACTGGAGCATTTCCAATAGGTTGACCAAAAATTTGATAGAATAACGGAATGTAAGGTTTCTGTTTTCCGATTTCTAAAGTAAAATTGAGAATATCTATTTTTTGTAATTCCTTTTTCATAACATTTTTTTTAAAAAGACTGCCTTCAACCAGATGATTGAAGACAATCTTCAAAACAAACAAACAAAACCTAATTTTTACTTTTTATGCTACTTGAGAAGTTTGAAATTCCTTGAAAAGTATCACATTTACTGGTGTTGGATTTACCAAATTATCTTGAACTGGACAACGATTTTCAACTTCGATAAGCCATTTTTTTAGTTCTTCCAAACTTGCATCTGACGTTGGTTTTACAATTACCTCAACCGAACTAAAGCCAGCTCTTTCATTGCTGATTTTTCCCTGATATTTGTCAAGACTTAATTTGGCAGACAGTTCAACTTGAAGTGATTTTAAAATAATTCCGTGTTCTTTGGCAACGATTTTTCCAACGGCATTGATGCATCCAGCGTAACCTGCCAAAATATATTCTAGTGGACTTGGACCTTCTAATTCTGGAAAATCATCGTTTTTACTAATTCGGACATCAAAATTTTGAGCTTTCACTACAAACTGATTTTGCTCTTTTGCGTATCCGACAACATTTACAATTTTCTGGCTCATGATTATACTTTTTGAGTGTTTTTAATAGTTTCAAATACTTCTTTTAAATCGGCTTTCAAGTCATCGATATCTTCTAAACCTACAGAAAGACGAATTAAATCTTTAGAAACTCCTGTCGTTTCCTGTTCGGCATCTGATAATTGTTGATGTGTTGTACTTGCTGGATGAATTATTAGTGATTTGGTATCGCCAATATTTGCCAAAAGCGAAAATAATTTGGTTTGATCTGCTACTTTTTTTGCTGCTTCAAAACCACCTTTTAATCCAAAAGTTACAATGCCGCTTTTTCCTTCAGGCAAATATTTATCGGCTAACTCTTTGTATTTTGAAGTTTCTAAACCTGGATAATTCACCCAAGCAACTTCTTCTTGAGATTGCAACCATTTGGCTAAAGCAAGTGCGTTTTCAGAATGTTTTTTAATTCTAATTTCTAAAGTTTCCAATCCTTGAATGGTTTGAAAAGCGTTAAACGGACTTAAAGCTGCTCCAAAATCACGCAAACCTTCAATTCTAACTTTGGCTATAAATGAAACTGCGCCAAGTGCTTCGTAGTATTTTAATCCGTGATAACCTGCTGATGGTTCTGTGAATTCTGGGAATTTTCCGTTACTCCAATCGAAGTTTCCAGCGTCGATAATTACGCCACCAAGTGAAGTTCCATTTCCTGTGATGTATTTTGTTAATGAGTGAATTACGATGTCGGCACCATATTTTATTGGGTTTAATAAATAAGGAGTTGCAACAGTATTATCAACAATAAATGGAACTTTATATGCTTTTGCTTCTGATGAAATGGCTTCTAAATCCAATACATCTAATTTTGGATTTCCTAAACTTTCTACAAAATACGCTCTTGTATTTTCTTGCGATGCTTTGGTGAAATTTTCAGGATTTGAAGGATCAACGAAAGTTGTTGTGATACCTAATCTTGGCAAAGTTACTTTCAGTAAATTGTAAGTTCCGCCATACAAACTGTTTGATGCAACGATGTGATCACCAGCTTTTAGTAACGTTAAAAATGTTGTTGCAATGGCTGCCGTTCCTGATGCGGTAACGACTGCGCCAATTCCGCCTTCTAATTTTGCTAAACGCTGTTCGAGAATGTCGTTGGTTGGATTATTTAATCGTGTGTAGATAAATCCAGCTTCGGCAAGACCAAAAAGATTGGCGGCGTGATCTGAATTATTGAAAACATACGATGATGTTTGGTAAATAGGCACGGCTCTTGTTCCTGCGTTTTTAGTAATATCGTGTCCTGCGTGAAGTGCGTTGGTTGAAAATTTTTGTGTACTCATTTTTTTAGAATTTAAGATTATTAGATATTTAGATTATTAATTTTTTGAAATAAAAAAAGTCCCTTCGGATGGCTTACCAAAAGGACTTTTAGGGATATAGATGAACTATAAATTAAGTTTTCCGCATTTGGCAATAGGATATGATCATGCAACACATCATCATGTGCATCATTCGGTTCATCATCATATTTTTTGCTATTGCGTTCATTTTGAAATTATATTTTTTGAATTTGACTTAAATAAAAAAACCTCTGCGATTTGCAGAGGTTTCATTTTGGATATATTTTAAAAATTTAAAATTATGCAATAGAAATACTCTGCGGAAGTTTCCACATCATATGACACATATTGCGCATTGTTAAATTCATTTTTTCTTTGTTTTTGATGGAGCAAACTTCTGAACTATTTTTGAATTGACCAAATAAAATTTCAAAATTTAACATTTGAAAACTTTGATTATATATTTAAATACTACGTATTTAGATTTTTGAAAATTGCGTTAAAAAAATAAAAAAAGTAAAATTGATTTTTCTATTCGAAATAGTCTTTATACATTTGCACCCGAAATAAAGAGGAAAAATTTGAACTGATTGCAACCTCATTAAAAAATGCTAAAGCAGAAACTCTCCTTTAGCCCTTTTTCCCGCAATTAGAATTTTCTTCATAAAAATTAATTTAAAATTAAATTATATTATGGCTTATTTATTTACGTCAGAGTCTGTGAGCGAAGGACATCCTGATAAAGTTGCAGATCAAATTTCTGATGCATTAATCGATAATTTTTTGGCATTTGATGCTGAATCAAAAGTAGCTTGTGAAACTTTAGTTACAACTGGTCAAGTAATTTTGGCTGGTGAAGTAAAATCAAACACTTATCTTGATGTTCAATCAATTGCTAGAGAAGTAATTAGAAAAATTGGTTACACAAAAAGCGAATACATGTTTGAAGCTAACTCATGTGGTGTTTTATCAGCTATTCATGAGCAATCTGCAGATATTAATCAAGGAGTTGATAGAGCTAGCAAAGAAGAACAAGGTGCTGGAGATCAAGGAATGATGTTTGGTTATGCAACGAATGAAACTGAAAATTATATGCCTTTGGCTTTAGATTTATCTCATGCTTTATTAAGAGAATTAGCTAATTTGAGAAGAGAGAATTCTGAAATCACTTATTTACGTCCGGATGCAAAATCGCAAGTAACTTTAGAATATTCTGACGATAATAAACCACAACGAATTGATGCAATTGTAATTTCGACTCAACATGATGATTTTGCTCCAGAAGCAGAAATGTTGGCTAAAATCAAATCGGATTTAGTTGGAATTTTAATTCCTAGAATTAAAGCAAAATATCCACAATATGCTCATTTATTTAATGACCAAATTACATATCACATTAACCCAACAGGGAAATTTGTAATCGGTGGACCACATGGAGATACAGGTTTAACTGGTAGAAAAATCATTGTTGACACTTACGGTGGAAAAGGTGCTCACGGTGGTGGTGCATTTTCTGGAAAAGATCCAAGTAAAGTGGATCGTTCAGCTGCTTATGCTACACGTCATATTGCTAAAAACTTGGTAGCTGCAGGATTATGTGATGAAATTTTAGTTCAAGTATCATATGCAATTGGAGTTGCAAAACCAACTTCAATAAACGTTGTTACTTATGGAACTTCGAAAGTAA
>Ga0209480_10002321_pt1 | contig 13139 bp, 9 predicted proteins | sample JI61114C2DNA_FD_187501 | JGI IMG/M metagenome (GOLD analysis project Ga0209480, IMG submission 187501) | Wastewater effluent complex algal communities from Wisconsin, to seasonally profile nutrient transformation and Carbon sequestration -... | ecosystem: Engineered > WWTP > Effluent > Algae...
GCTGCCATTTGCGCCGCCGATGGCGTCCTGCGATACGGCCGAAAATTGGACTTCGCCCGATGTGTAGGCAGTAACAATATCTCCCATGACCGAAGAGCCACAGGACGAATTATCCACCAGCTGAACTTGGTAGGTATGCCCGAAGGGTAAGTCAAACCACCAATGATTCTCGCCAGCTCCGGTGTCCACGGGATGTATGCTGTCCATGGCTGTGCCGTCCTGCAATAAATAAACCGTTACTGAACTTGGGTCCGGTGTGCACGCAGGGTTGTTAAACACTTGGGGCAAGCCGAATGGCTCAATTCGCGGCCAAATATGCAACTCCAATCCCGCGAATGTCGTCTGCACCGTTTGACCGAACTCCCAGTAGTCCTGTACGATCTGGAACTGGATCGTGTCATTCGACATTCCATAAAAAATGACCGAGTGGGGGCCGACCCCAAGATCCGTTTGTATATCCGTGGATCCATTGTCCCAAAGGCAGGAGGTGGCGTTGCACTCATTCAGATCGACGTTGGCGTAGCCAACGGTATCCGGCCAAAGCGGATGGTGCTTGAAGGGGCCGCATTGCGCCATGGCGGCGTTGGTCAAAAACAAAGTGCAGATAAGGGCGGCGATCGTTTTCACCATGAATGATGGATGAGTACAACGAGAAGACGAGATCACAGATCGATGGTTGCCTTTGTCCTTTCCAGAGTGAACCCAGGAATGCTCCATTATGCAACTCACCCTACAGAACGCCGCGACTTATTGAACGTCTTTTTGTCCGCTTTGAAGTCGCGCGCACCGGTGGCACCACCTCCGTCGCCTTCGTCCACGCGCACTTTGCGGCCCTTGTAGTTGGCCGCTTTGAAGTGGCCCATGGCCTCATCGAAATGGGCGGCATCAATGTCCACGAAGCTGAACATGTCCTTTAACAGGATGCGGCCGATGTGCTGGCCGGTAAGACCCGTAATGCCGCAGAGGTAGCCGAGCATTTTGCCTTTGTCGAAGCCGTCCTTGGTGCCGATGTTGATGAACATGGAACGCATAGGGGCGTCGCTGGAGCGGCCGAAATCGGATTTCTCCTTGCGCTCCTTCGGGTTGTGGTCCTTGCGGGCAAGGTCCACGTTGAGGTCGCGAGCGTCTTTGTATTGCTTGAGGAAGCGGTTGAATTCCAAGGAGATCACACGCTTGATCAAGTCTTCGCGTGTCAAGTCGGCCAAGTCCAGTTCCACTGCGTTCAAGAAAGGGGCGATGGTAGTCTCGTCCACCTTCACGCTCTTGATCTTGCCAATGAGGGTGAGCAGTTGGCGCTCGCAGATCTCCGCACCATCGGGCACGCGCACATAGGTGAAGTGGACCTTTAGCGTACGTTCCAGCCCGCGGACTTTGTTGATGTCGCGGCTACCGATGATGCTGAGCGAAACCCCGGACTTGCCGGCGCGGCCCGTGCGGCCGCTGCGGTGGGTATAGCTTTCCGGTTCGCCGGGCAGGTCGAAGTGGATAACGTGCGAAACGTTGCTCACGTCAATTCCGCGCGCGGCCACGTCTGTTGCGATGAGCATTTGCAGGCTCTTGGAACGGTAGCGCTCCATCACGCGGTCGCGTTGTTGCTGGCTCAGGTCGCCATGGATCGCATCCGCGTTGTAGCCGTCGCGTGTGAGGTTTTCGGCAAGGTCCTGCGTGTCCTGTTTGGTACGGCAGAACACGATGGCGAACATGTCCGGGTCGGCGTCCACAAAGCGCTTGAGGGCGATGTAGCGGTCGCGGGCCATCACCACGGTGTACTGGTGGTTGATGGTGCTTTGAGCCTTGGCGTCGTTGGCCAAACTCACCTCCTTCGCCTCGCGCATGTAATTGCGCGCAATGCGGCGAACTTCGCTGCTCATCGTGGCGCTGAAGAGCCAAGTGCGCTTTTCTTTCGGCGTGTTGTCCAGGATGGTGGTGAGGTCTTCCTGAAAGCCCATGTTGAGCATTTCGTCTGCCTCGTCCAGCACAGCTGTGCGTACATGGCCAAGATCCACTGCTTTGCGCTCAAGCAGGTCGATCAATCGACCGGGCGTGGCTACCACCACGTTGGCACCGCGCTGGATGTCGCGCATCTGTTCGCGGATGTTTGCACCGCCATATACAGCTGCCGTGCGCACGCCGGGCAGATGCGCGGCGTAGCGGCCGAGGTCCTTGGCGATCTGCACGCAGAGTTCGCGTGTGGGTGCGAGCACCAGGCCTTGCACGGCTTTTTCGGCGGTGTCGATGCGCTCCAACAGGGGAATGCCGAACGCGGCAGTCTTGCCGGTACCGGTGCGCGCCAGCGCCACCATGTCGCCTTCGTCCGCGAGCAGCAACGGGATGGTCGCGGCTTGCACGGGCGTGGGTTTTTCGAAGCCCAGATCAGTTAGGGCACGCAGGATTTCCGCGCGTATTCCGAGCGATTGAAATGAGGACATGGGCGAGGGGGTCAAGGTGGAAGCCGGAAAAACGGCTTTCCGAAAGGGCCGCAAAGGTACGACCTCTGCCCGGGGTAATATGCGAAGATCCTTTCAGGCCTCTGGGCGATCGGGTTTGCAGCCTTTGCCTGGCGGCGTGATGTGTAAATAGGAACGAACCACGGATGAACACAGATTCACACTGATACATTTCGGACTGGCCTCGCTGTTTGGTCCATGGCCGTCGTCCATTCATTCGGATATCAGTGTGAATCCGTGTGTATCCGTGGTTCTATACTGACACAAAAGTTGCCCAAAGGGCGCTTCTGACGTGATAGCCTTGTGTTCAACTCAAAAGCGCGGCACATATAGCCTCAGCAGCATGGCCATCGCCGAAGAGCGGCGGGCATGCCGGCGCGCCGATCGCCAGAAAATCCGCTGCCGCATTTGCGATGCGTGCAGGGTCGGCATCCGCCAGCACGGCCTGTCCGCGTTCCACCAGCTCCACCCATTCGGTCTGTGGGCGCAAGATCACGCAGGGCTTCGAGAAGAAAAACGCTTCCTTCTGCACACCGCCGCTGTCCGTTACGACCAGTTTGGCATGGCTCTCCAATGCGATCATGTCCAAAAAACCGGCGGGTGGGGCAAGAATGAACCCCTTGGCGGCCGCCAGCTCGCGGGCCAAAGCCGGGTCCATGCGCTCTTCCATGGCTTTTTTGGTCCGCGGGTGCAACGGCAGCACAATGGGAAGGCCGTGTAAATGATGCATTTTCAGCAGGGTGCTGAAAATGGCGTTCAACCGTTCCGGCTCATCCGTGTTGTTGTCGCGATGAACGGTTGCCAGTATGAAGCCGTTCATGCCCAGCCCCAGGTCGGCGATGATGGTGGACCGCTCTTTCGCAAGTTCCGCGAAGCGCATGCTGTTGTCGAACATCACGTCGCCGCAGTTCAGCACGTGGGGCTTGTCCGCTGTGGCAGTGCCTGCGTTCTTCAGGTCGAAGCCTTCGTTGGCAAGGTTCGTCACGGCGGTTTCTGTGGGGCAGAAGAGCCAGGTGGAGCAATGGTCGCACACCACGCGGTTCACTTCCTCCGGCATGGCCTTGTTGAAGGAGCGCAGGCCCGCCTCCACGTGAGCTACCGGAATGTGGATCTTCGCAGCAGCGAGCGCACCGGCCAGCGTGCTGTTCGTGTCGCCATACAACAGTACCACGTCGTGTTTTCCGGTCTTCAGTTCCGTTTCGATGCCTTCGATCATGCGGGCGGTCTGCGCGCCGTGGCTGCCGCTGCCCACGTTGAGGGCGATGTCCGCGCCGGGTATGCCGAGCTCATCGAAGAACACTTGCGACATGTTGTTGTCGTAGTGCTGGCCGGTGTGTAACAGCGTTTCCTGGATGCGTCCTTTGAATTTGCTGCTTACAGCATGGCTGATGGCGGCAGCCTTGATGATCTGGGGGCGGGCGCCGATAATGGTGAGGATGCGCAGTGGTGTGGCCATGTCAGCTCATTTGTCCGTTATCGGCGAAGCTGTAATAGTTTTCGCCAGCGATGATGATGTGGTCTTGAACAATGATGTCCAAGAAGCGGCCGCCCTCCATGAGTTTTTTGGTGAGGCGGATGTCCTCCTCGCTGGGCCGCAACTGGCCACTGGGGTGGTTGTGTGCCACGGCGATGCAGGAAGCGCCGGCTTCGAGTGCCTTGCGGAAGATCACCTTGGGATCGGCCACCGTGCCATGTACGCCGCCGATGCTGATGCGTTTGGAGTCGATCAGGCGGAGGCCACGATCCAGCATCAACATCCAGAATTCTTCCAGGTGCAGGTCGGCGATCTTGTGGCGCAGTTCTTCGAACACGTGCGCGCTGGTGGCAATGCGCGGGCGCTCTCGCGGTGCGGTTGCCCTGCGACGCTGGCCCAATTCCAATGCGGCAAGTATGCTGAGCGCTTTTGCTTCACCCACACCGGGGCGCTTCATCAGTTCGGTGGGAGTGGAGGTAGCCAGTGCATTGAGGTCATTGCCTGCTGCGGCGAGTATTTCGCGTGCCACTTCCAAAGCGCTGCGGCTGGGCGTTCCGGCGCGGATCAGGATGGCTACCAGCTCGGCATCCGAAAGGGCTTTGGCGCCCATCGCCATCATGCGTTCGCGCGGGCGGTCGCCTTTGTCCCAGTTGGGAATGCTGAGGCGTTTGTCTTCGGAATTCGTTTCGCTGCCCATCCGTGGCCAAAGATGCGAGTTGGCGCGGGACCGACCGGCACAAAATGCGAACAGGCCCCGGATAGGGGCCTGTTCAAAATGGGAATGGACGGAGCTTATTTCAGCCCGGCCACATGCAGTTGCAGGCTGCTCTTCAGGTTGGCGGCCTTGTTCTTGTGGATGATGTTGCGCTTCGCCAATTTGTCCAGCATGCTGTTCACTTTGGGCAGCAGCTCAACGGCCTCCTTCTTCTCGGTGCTGGCGCGGATGTCGCGCACGGCATTACGGGTGGTCTTGTGCTGGTAACGGTTGCGTTCGTTGCGGCTTTCGCTCTGGCGAATGCGCTTTACGGAAGACTTGTGGTTGGCCATGGGGTCCTGAAAAGGGACGGCAAAGGTAATGAGATCCGGGGTTCGTGCAACCCCTTGCGAAAATTCCTGGGAAGAGGCTCCGTTTTAGCCCGTCAATAGGCCATTTCCTCGCCGCCTGCAGCGTTGGTCACGGTCTTCAATACGATCTTGAGGTCCAGCATAAAGGACCAGTTCTCCAAGTACCACACGTCCAGGTCCACGCGCTTTTCCATCAATTCCGGGGTGCGTGTCTCGCCGCGGAAGCCGTTCACTTGGGCCCAACCGGTGATGCCGGGTCGCACAAAATGGCGCACCATGTATTTGTCAATAATATCGCGGAACTGATCGTTGAGCTTTAGCGGGTGCGGCCGTGGCCCCACCACGCTCATGCTACCCATAAGGACATTGAAGAACTGTGGAAATTCGTCCAAGCTTGTCTTTCGGAGGAACGCGCCGATGCGCGTAATGCGCGGGTCGTCTTTAGTGGCCTGCTTCATGTCGCTGTCGACGTTCGTGCGCATGCTGCGGAATTTGTAGCAGGAGAATTTCTTCCGGCGCTCGCCCAAGCGGTCCTGCTTAAAGAAGACTGGGCCTTTTGAAGAGAGCTTCACCAAAATGGCGAGGATGGGGAAGAGCCACGAGAAGATCAACGTGATCACCAGAAAGGAGAAGACGATATCGAAGGCACGTTTAACGAAGCGCGCGCTCCAGCGGTCGAGCGGCTCGTTACGCAGGCGGCTTACGGGTACGGCACCGTGGTAGGTAAGGTCGGCGGCATCTGCAACAGGAATGAAACTGTCGGTGCTGGGGATCACGCGGAAGCGGATGGTATTCCGTTCGCAGAATTCCATCAAACCATTGATCTCCTCGCGATAGCTGGAGGGCAGCGCGCAGTAGAGTATGTCGATGCGGTTCTGCGTGGCGAAGGCCTTCGCGGCATCTATGCTGCCGAGCTGTCGGGATGAAAGCACGCCGGTAATGGCCTTGTCGTGGAATACGCCCCGGAAGCGGTAGCCGCGCACTGTATGTTCATGGCAGTAATGGAAAATCTCCTCTGCCGCGGGTCCTTCACCCACGATGATGAGATCACGGACCGGGGTAAGTGGCTCAAAGCTGAGCACCTTGTTCAACCCCGACCGGACACCAGAGCGCTGGTTCCCGACATTGCGCAAGGCTTCGGATAGTTCTTCCGTACGGCCACCCCCGGAATTTTCTTCCCGATCTTGGAACTTTGGAAAGGATGCTCGGCGCGGGTCGAATTCTTCCATGTGGGACTTATACAACTTGTAACAACGCTGGTCGATGCGAAACTACGATTCGTCGATTATTTTGTCAAGTTGGTCGATATTCGTTCAATCCCGAGCAAGTTCCGATTGAGAGACGAAGGTCTTGCTTTCCCGTCAAATTCGGACTCAAAAATCATGCCGCAGCAGGAGAGCTAAGGTATACCCTTGATTCTAACGGACAAACGCCATTTGTGGTTCGCTGGTTCACTGCGAACTGTGGATAAAGCGCCGCATGTTGAACCCGCGCGGCTACATTCGCGGCCATGCCCCTGCTTTCCGCGAACGGCACGTTGCGCACCATTTTGGTGCTTCTGGTGCTCTGGCAACTGCTCCGGATCGTCACCAAAGTGTTGGCGGCGCCTAAGAACGGCGGTGCAGCCGGCACCGCACCCCGCAGGCCCAAAGGTGACATTCGAATCGAACAAGTTCAACCACCGCGTCATTCCATGGAACCGTTGGATGTGGAAGACGCCGACTTTGAAGAGATCAAAAGCCCTAACGACACCCCATGAAAGCCGTCAACTGGAAAAAAATGCTGCCTGTCCTGGTAGCCGTGGCCGCCTTCTTTGTTCTGGCGTTGGGGTATTTCAGCCCTGTGCTGGAGGGCAAGCGCCTGAAACAAGGCGACATTGTGCATTACACGGGGATGGCCCAGGAAATGCAGGAACACCGGGCCGCCCATGATGGCGAAGAGCCGTTGTGGACCGGCAGCATGTTCAGTGGTATGCCGGGCTATCAGATCGGCGTGGTCTGGCCCACCAATGCGCTCACGTGGCTGGATTCGGTTTTCAGTGGGTTCCTGCCGCGCCCGGCGTCTTTCGTCTTCCTCTATTTGGTTGGCATGTTCATGCTGCTGCTTTGTATGCGGGTGGACCCGTGGCTGGCGTTGTTGGGTGCGGTGGCGTATGCTTTCTCATCGTATTTTTTGGTGATCATCCAAGCAGGCCACAACAGCAAGGCGGTGGCCATCGGCTACATGCCCATGGTGCTCGGCGGGCTGTACATGTTGCTGCGTGGCCGAAAACTCGCCGGAGCTGCGCTTTTTGCGCTTTTCCTGGCCTTGGAGATCCATGCCAACCACGTACAGGTGGCTTATTACCTCGGCATTTTGTTGGTCCTGTTCGGGCTGGCTGAAGCGGTGAGCGCCTTGCGTGAAAAGCGGATCGGTGACTTCATGGGCCGCGGCGCGTTGGGGTTGTTGGGCGTGGCGTTCGCGGTGCTCTGTAACATCGGCCTGTTGTGGAGCACGTTGGAATACGGCGCCTATACCACTCGGGGAAAAAGCGAGCTCACCATCAACGCCGCCGGCGATTCCAATGCGGCCATCAAAACTGATGGCCTGAACCGGGATTATGTGACCCATTGGAGTTACGGCAAGCAGGAAAGCCTCAGCTTGCTGGTGCCCGACATCAAAGGCGGCGCGAGCGGTTCATTCCTCCAGAGCCGCGAGGACCTGGACAAGCTCACCGACCCCGCATTTAAAAAAGTGGTGCTTGAAAAATACCAAGCAGGTGGCTACCTCAACAATTACTGGGGCGATCAGGATTTCACCAGCGGGCCGGTTTACATAGGGGCAATCATTATTCTGCTGATGTTGTTGCTGTTGGTGCAGGCTGAAGCGCGCGCGCGCTGGTGGATGCTGGCCGTGGTGCCATTGGTGATCATCTTAACGCAGATCGGCAGCCCGGTGGTCGTGGGCCTGTTATTGATCGCTTATCTGCTTTCGGGCCTTTACTTCTGGAAGGATACCTTGGCTTACGCGCTCTTTTCAGCGTTCGTGCTCACGCTGTTGCTCAGCTGGGGTCACAACTTCATGCCGCTCACGGATTTCTTCCTGGACCATGTGCCCGGCTACAACAAATTCCGCGCGGTCACCATTATTCTGGTGATCGTTGAACTGGCCGCACCGGTACTTGCGGTGCTCTACTTGGGCCGCATGACCGAAGCGGGCAAGTGGGAGAAAGCTGTTGAACGCCGTTTCCTGGTCACCGCCGGGATGCTGGCGTTGCTCGTGGCTGTGATCGCCTTGGTGCCTGGCAGCTTGTTCGATTTCTTCGGCGAAACGGAGAAAGCGCAATTGAACGCCCAAATGGCAAGTGCCAAGGATGCTGGTTCCGTGCAAGCCTACATCGATGGCTTAAAGCAGTTGCGCACCGGAGTGCTGAGCGCGGATGCTTGGCGCAGTTTCGTCTTTATCATTCTTGGCGGCGGACTGTTGTTCGCCTTCGGGCGCAGGCTTGTAGGACGCACGGTGTTGCTGCTCGGCATTGGCGTGCTTGTACTGGTGGACCTGTGGGGCGTGGACCAGCGCTACGTCAACAACGACAAGGACGATAAAGGACAGTACATCGCCTGGGAAAATGCCGCGGACAACGCTTACCCGTTCAAGCCCCAACCGGCGGACATGGCGATCATGCAAGCGGAAGGCAATGCCGCCACGGATGCCGACTACGAGCAAGCCTTGGCCAAATTGAAGGCAAGCAAGGCGAAGCTAAGCGGCACGCAGCGTATGGTGAACAAGGAAGAAGAAGCCATAACACGCTTTGGCAGCCTTCGCCGCACCACGGATTTCCGGGTGCTGGGGCTGCAGAACCCCTTCCAGGGCACGCGTGTGAGCTACTTCCACAAGAGCATCGGTGGCTACCACGGCGCCAAGTTGGAGCGCTACCAGGAGCTCATTGATTTTTACATCGCGCCCGAGTTGCAAGCGGTCATCGGCGCTTTCGGGCCCGGAGCTACCATGCAAACGTTCGACAGTGTATTGGCCCATCAACCGGTGCTGAGTATGCTCAACACCAAGTACATCATCTACGCGGACGACAAGGCGCCGATCCTCAACACCAACGCACTGGGTTCCGCTTGGTTCGTGGACGAAGTGAAAGAAGTGAAAGATGCCAATGAAGAGATCACGATGCTTGGCACTATCGATCCCGCGAAAACAGCCGTCGTGGATGCGCGGTACTACAAGGAAGTGGCCAATGCCGCCAAGCCGGACCCCACCGCGAGCGTTAAGTTGAACGGCTATCGCTCCAACGACCTCAGCTACACGGTGCGCAGCGCGAACGGCGGCGTAGTGGTGTTCAGCGAGATCTGGTACGGCCCCGATTGGGTCGCCGAGATCGACGGCAAACCCGCGCCATACGTGCGTGCGGACTACGTTTTGCGCGCCATGCAAGTGCCCGCTGGCGAACACACCGTGCGTTTCCACATCGTGAGCAAACCTTATGAAGTGGGCGGGCGGATCGCCTCCATTAGTTCGTTTTTGCTGTTGCTACTGGTGTTGTTGGCACTGGGTTGGGATTGGAGGAAAAGAGGAGAAGAGGTAGAATAATGGACGCAGAGGCGCAGAGGCGCAGAGAAGAGAAAATGTTGGTGCGGACCGGACTCTTGTATATCGGCTTTCAAGGATTTCTCCGCGTCTCCGCGCCTCCGCGTCCAATACCCCCATGCATTTTCCGCGCCTCCGCTCCTTTGCGGCTCCTTCCATGAAGCGCGTCCTCATCATCACCTACTACTGGCCTCCGAACGGTGGTGCTGGCGTTTACCGCTGGTTGAAACTGAGCAAGCTGCTGCCGGAGCATGGCTGGCAGCCGGTGGTGTACACGCCGGAGAACCCTGAGATGGTCGCCGACGATCCGGGTTTGCTGCGCGACGTACGCGAGGATCTTGAAGTGATCAAGCGGCCCATCACCGAGCCGTTCAACTTGTACAAGCGGTTTACCGGGCGCAGCACCAAGGAGAAAGTGCAAGTGGGCTTTCTCAACGAAAAGAAACAGGGCGGCTGGAAAGAGGATTTCGCGCTGTGGGTTCGCAGCAATTTTTTCATCCCCGATGCGCGTGTATGGTGGGTGCGCCCCTCGGTGAAATTCCTGAAGGAATACCTCCGCGCCAAACCGGTGGACGCCATCATCACCACCGGTCCGCCGCACAGCATGCATTTGATCGGCCTGGAGCTGAAGCGCGCCTTGGGCGTAAAGTGGATCGCCGACTTCCGCGACCCTTGGACCGATATTGATTTCTATGCGCAACTGAAGTTGACCGGCCGGGCCGATGCAAAGCACAAGCGATTGGAAGGGGAGGTGCTGCGCGAAGCCGACAACGTGCTCACCGTTTCATGGCACTGGGCCGAAGACCTTCAAAAGTTGGGCGCACCGGCCGTGGATGTCATCACCAACGGCTACGACCCGGACGACCTGCCTTCACCGCCGGAACCTGTTGATGAAGCTTACAGCCTCGTCCACATCGGTTCGCTGTCGCCCACGCGCAATGCACCGGAGCTTTGGCGGGCACTGAAAAAGATCTGTGATGAAGACCCTGCGTTTGCTGCAAAATTCAAGCTGCGTTTCGTCGGGCCGGTGGACCACACCATTGCGGAGAGCGTGACCGAAGCCGGGCTAGGCGCGCACTTGGAGCGCACCGGGCGCGTAACACACGAGGAGGCCATGCGCCAAATGCAGCGCGCACGCGTGCTGCTCCTGCTGGTGAACGACACTTCGAACTTCCTGGGCATTTTGCCGGGTAAGCTCTTTGAATACGTCAGCACGGGCAGGCCGGTATTGGGCGTAGGGCCCGTTGCGGGCGACGTGTCGCGCGTGTTGGGCATTGCGCCGCATGCCGTGCTGGACCGTCCAAGCTTAATTGACCAGCGCGAGCTGATCAAGGCCATGTTCGCTGCACCGGCTTCACTACCGGATCCGCGTTGGTCGCGGGCGGCTACATGTGCGCAGGTGGTGCAGGCATTGGATGCGCTATGACGGTAGCGTCGCGACACCCCGCACTTTGGGCGCTTCGTGTCCTTTGCGGTTGTCCATCAGGGTTCCTTCATGTTCTTTCGTGGACAAACCGTTCTCCGTGTTCCTCCGTGCCTCTGCGTCTCTGTGGTATACCACCCCGTCCTCATCTTCGCACCTCGCATGGGCATCGTAGCTAGACAAGCCACCTGGAACACCCTGCTCACCACAGTGGGCATGGGTTTGGGTTTTGTGAACATGGCGCTGCTGTTTCCGCGGTTGCTCTCCCCGGACGAGTTCGGTCTCACACGCTTAATGGTGAGCATCGCCGTGGTGGCTGCGCAGATCGCGCATTTGGGGGGGGAGAACACGGTGATCCGATATTTTCCCTATTTCCGCGACAAGGTGAACGGCCATCGCGGGCTATTTGGAGTGGTGCTGGGGGTGGCCACATTGGGCGGCTTCCTAGCCATGTTGGTCCTAGGGCATTTCCACGATCAGTTCGTGCGCTGGTTCAGCGACAGCAGTGGGCTTTACCAGCGCTTCGGGCTATTGGTGCTGCCGCTGGTATTGGCGGAAGTATACCTCTTGGTCCTTCGGGGCTTTAGCCGTTCGGTGAACCGTAGCATCGCGCCGGTTTTTGCCCGGGAGTTCCTATTACGGGTACTACAGACCGTATTGATCGCCGCCTATGCCTTATGGGACATGGGCTTCACGATATTCCTGCTGTTATACGTCAGCACCTTCGTCCTTACCACTGCCATGCTGCTTTTCGACCTATGGCGTGCGGGAGAATTCCGGTTGGGCCTTACCAACATACGCGTGGGCAAACGCATGCGTAAAAGCATGGTACGCTACAGCTTGTTCACGTTCGCGAGCGGGATCGCCGGGATCGCCGTAGGTAACATCGACCAAGTGATGGTGGGGGCCATGCTGCACGATGGACTGTCCTATGTTGCGTTTTACGCGGTGGCCATGTTCCTCGCTAGCGTGATCACGATTCCCGCCCGTGCGTTGTTGCAGCCGACCATCCCCTTGTTGGCCGAGGCCTGGAAGAAGCGCGACAAAGCGAAGATCCAAATGCTCTACCACCGTTCTGCCAGCATCCAACTCGTCGTCTCAGCATTCATTTTACTATGTCTTTGGACCAATGCCGATGCTCTCTTTTCCTTCCTTAAACCGGATTATGCAATCGGCAAACCGGTGATGCTTATCCTTGGAATAACCAATGTGATCAATCTCTCCACCGGATTGAGCGCCGGCATCATCAGCACCTCGCGCAGTTATTCGGTCGATGCGATGACAGGTGCCGTGTATTTGGTGTTGAACATAGCGTTGGACTACCTTTTCCTTCTTTGGTGGGGCATGGTGGGCGCTGCCTGGAGTTCATTTGTAGCTGTGGTGATCATCGTCGGTTGGCGCGTGATCTTCCTACACTTCAAGTTCGGGCTCTGGCCTTTTGACGGGACAACCCTCCGCGCATTGGCCGTGATCGCGGCCGTGGCGGGTGCATTCTGGTTCCTGCCTCACTACAGCAGTCCGATAGTGGACATTGGGTGGCGCTCCTTGCTCCTCACGGCGATCTACTGGTCCATGGTGCATTTGCTGGGCCTTGCTCCGGAACTCGGTGCCCAAGTCAGGAAAGTGCTACGTGGCTTTGCCGGTGCGCTTCAACGCAGTTAGCGGGCCGGGTGACTAGATCGAGCTGGCCTACCCAGCGATCTCCCGGATCGCGAAGCTCAGGTGGCGGTCCGTCTCGTGGGTGAGCAAGATGAGTTCCCAATGGTATTTCACGCAGAACTCGTGCACCGCTTCCACCACACCGTAACGAACACCGCCGTTCCAATTGCCGATGACATAATCGTGGCCAGCGATTGTGCCGCCTTTCTTAACCTTGGTGCGCGCTAGTTCCAGCTCGGCAGCGGTCACCGGGTAGCCATGGTCGGTGTCGATGTAGACCCAATCAAAAGAACCGTCCGGGAAACGGGTGAGCACATCCGTTGACAGTCCAAGGTTGATCACTACCTTGCCTTCGGCGATCTCCTTTTTAAATCTGTCCTCCACGCGTGATCGCCCGGAAGCATAGCGGTCGCTCCCCCAAAAATCCACCAAGTGCAGGACTTGCGGAGCGCAAGTGGCGAGGATCATCGCTGAGAAGTCGCCCGAAGCCACGCCC
>Ga0209480_10002322_pt1 | contig 13137 bp, 13 predicted proteins | sample JI61114C2DNA_FD_187501 | JGI IMG/M metagenome (GOLD analysis project Ga0209480, IMG submission 187501) | Wastewater effluent complex algal communities from Wisconsin, to seasonally profile nutrient transformation and Carbon sequestration -... | ecosystem: Engineered > WWTP > Effluent > Algae...
CCAGATTACACCCACTCTGTCTTTATCTATTTTTTCAAGATTCAAACCAGCGTCTTTTACAGCTTCTTCTGCCGTAACGATAGCATATTGTGCATATCGATCCATTTTTCGGGCTTCTTTTCGGTCTATAAAATCTTCAACATTGAAGTTTTTTACTTCACAAGCAAATTGGGTTTTGTGCTTCGAAGCATCATAATGAGTTATTGTTGCGGCGCCACTAACACCGTTAATAAGGCCATTCCAGTATTCTTGTATATTATTTCCTATAGGAGTAAGCGCTCCTAAGCCAGTTACTACAACTCTCTTTAATACCATAACCTAAGGTTTTTATCTATTTTCAACAAATAAAACCCACGCTTTCTTATCTGTAATACTAGTACAAAAGAGACATGGGTAATTCTATTTTAAATATTGTTTTGATTGAAATTCAATCGAAATTTAGTTTTAAAATAATAACACCCAAATTTAATAAATTCCAATATTCAAAAAACAAATTCCAATTTTTGGAATTTGGAATTTTAAAATTTGATATTTTAAAATTGGGTGTTTTTTATTATTTCTTAGCTTCTTCGATATAAGAAATCGCTTGACCTACGGTAGCAATGTTTTCAGCTTGATCGTCTGGAATTTGAATATCAAATTCTTTTTCGAATTCCATGATAAGTTCTACTGTGTCTAATGAATCAGCTCCTAAATCATTAGTGAAGCTAGCTTCTGTTACAACTTCGTTTTCGTCAACGCCTAATTTGTCTACGATAATCGCTTTTACTCTTGATGCAATGTCTGACATAATCTTTAATTTTAAATTTTAATTTGTTGGCAAAAATAAAAAACTTTATTTTAAAACAACTATTTAGTTAATAAATGTGACAGCTAATTTATAAAATAAATTTCACAAAGACTTTATAAAGTTATTTATTATCACTTTTTATTCTTTTTTTTGCATAAATGAAATCAATTGGGTTATGAAGAAAATCGTAATTTTCGCTTCTGGATCGGGTACTAATGCTGAAAACATTATAAAATACTTTAAAAGTACGAATACAGCAACAGTCGTTTCTGTGTTTACAAATAATCCAAATGCCAAAGTGTTAGAAAGAGCCAAAAACTTTCAGATTCCAACAGAAATTTTTTCAAAAGAGGAATTATTTTCAGGTAAAGTCTTACAAAAAATACTTACTATTGCCCCAGATTTGATAGTTCTTGCTGGTTTTTTGTTAAAATTACCCAAAACCATCATCGAATCCTATCCCAATTCTATACTAAATATTCATCCCGCTTTGTTGCCAAAATATGGCGGAAAAGGAATGTACGGGATGAACGTGCACAAAGCCATTGTCGAAAATAAGGAAAAGGAAACCGGAATTACTATTCATTATGTCAATGAAAATTATGACGAAGGAAATATTATTTTTCAAAAAAAAGTAACACTTTTAGTTACAGATACTCCAGAAGTTGTAGCCGAAAAAATTCACGAACTGGAACAAAAATATTTCCCATCAGTTGTAGAAGATGTTCTAACTTCCAACTTCTAACTTCACATTTTGAATCACGACGTACATATATATACTGATGGCGCTGCAAAAGGCAATCCCGGTCGCGGCGGTTACGGCGTTGTGATGGAACTCGTGGGAACACCACACAAAAAAGAATTCTACGAAGGTTTTCGTCATACTACCAATAATAGAATGGAATTATTGGCCGTAATTGTGGGTCTCGAAAAACTGAAAAACCCCAATATGAAAGTTCTGATAGTTTCGGATTCAAAATATGTTGTGGATTCCGTTTTGAAGAAATGGGTTTTTGGCTGGGAGAAAAAAGGGTTTGCAGGCAAGAAAAACCCCGATTTGTGGAAACGATTTCTTGTGGTTTATAGGAAACACCAAGTCGATTTCAAATGGATAAAAGGTCATAACAATCATCCTCAAAACGAGCGTTGCGATGAATTGGCAGTTTTTGCATCCAGTCAAAAAGAACTTTCCGTGGATGTTTTTTATGAGAAAGAGGACGAGAAACTTTTGTGATAACTTTGAGACTTCCAAACTTTGCAACTCTAAAACTTATAAACTATCTTTGCCGCTTAATTCGAAACTCTTCAGATGAATAAATTACTGATTGTTGGAACCGTGGCTTTCGACGCTATTGAAACGCCTTTTGGCAAAACAGACAAAATATTGGGTGGTGCAGGTACTTACATAGGACTTTCGGCTTCACATTTTAATCTTCAATCAGCTATTGTTTCCGTGGTAGGCGATGATTTTCCACAAGAATATTTAGATTTATTAACTGATAAAAATATCGACATTTCGGGTCTCGAAGTGGTCAAAGGCGGGAAAACTTTCTTTTGGAGTGGTTTGTACCATAACGATTTGAACTCAAGAGATACATTGGCAACAGAGTTGAATGTATTAGCCGATTTTCAACCCAAAGTCCCACAAAATTTCAAAACTGCTGATGTGGTAATGCTAGGAAACTTGCATCCATTAGTGCAAAGTAGTGTTTTAGACCAAATGGATGTTAAACCCAAATTAGTGGTTTTGGACACCATGAATTTTTGGATGGATTGTGCCTTGCCAGAATTAATGGATGTTATTAAACGTGTGGATGTCATTACCATCAATGATGAAGAAGCAAGACAACTTTCAGGAGAATATTCTTTGGTGAAAGCAGCAGAAAAAATACACGCAATGGGGCCAGAATATGTGGTTATCAAAAAAGGAGAGCACGGTGCTTTATTGTTTCACGATCATCAAATTTTCTTTGCACCAGCTTTGCCGTTAGAAGAAGTTTTTGATCCTACAGGAGCTGGAGATACTTTTGCTGGAGGATTTGCAGGATACATCACTCAAAGTGAAAATGCCTCTTTCGAAAATATGAAAAGAGCCATAATTTATGGTTCAAATTTAGCTTCATTTTGCGTAGAGAAATTTGGAACCGAAAGAATGGTTAATCTGGATATAGATGAGATGATTGCGAGATTGCAACAATTTAAGTCCTTAACACAATTTGATATAGAAATATAGCTTTATAAAGAAGCCTCGGAAACGGGGCTTTTTTGTTTAATAATAATGAGTAAATTTTTATAAAATATCCTTATAAAGATTTAATAAAATTAATATTTATAAGGATTTAAGTTGGCAATTTTATTGTCAAACAATACAACTAATTACAAACTACACAAGACGATGAGCGACGCAATTAAACACGAATGTGGCATTGCCCTTTTAAGATTAAAAAAACCCTTAGAATTCTACAAAGAAAAGTATGGAACAGCTTTCTATGGGGTAAAAAAGATGTATCTCTTGATGGAAAAGCAGCACAATCGAGGTCAAGATGGAGCAGGTTTTGCAAGCATAAAACTCGATGTAGAACCAGGTGAACGCTATATTAGTAGAGTTCGTTCGAATGCCGCTCAACCTATTCAAGATGTTTTTGCTCAAATAAATGATAGAATTAATGAGGAATTGGCCTCTAATCCTGAATATGCAGATAATGTAGCTTTGCAAAAAAAGAATATTCCTTACATAGGTGAATTGTTTTTGGGACACGTTCGATACGGAACTTTCGGGAAAAACAGCATTGAAAATGTTCATCCTTTTTTGCGTCAAAATAACTGGATGCACCGTAATTTAATATTGGCTGGAAATTTCAACATGACCAATGTTACCGAGCTTTTTCAAAGCCTAATTGAACTGGGTCAACACCCAAAAGAAATGAGGGATACGGTGACAATAATGGAAAAAATAGGACATTTTTTAGACAATGCCGTTACTGATTTGTATCAAGAATGCAAAAATAATGGATTGAACAAAAGAGAAGCTTCGCCCGTAATTGCCGAAAAATTAGATATCGCCAGAATTTTGAAGAGAGCTTCCAAAAATTTAGATGGTGGTTATGCAATGGCAGGACTTTTGGGCCACGGCGACGCTTTTGTTTTTAGAGATCCAGCAGGAATTCGCCCCGCATATTTTTATGAAGATGACGAAATTGTGGTTGTTGCATCCGAACGTCCAGTTATTCAAACGGTTTTCAATGTGCCTTTTGAAAAAGTACAGGAATTACAACCTGGAAATGCTTTAATAATCAAGAAAAACGGAAAAGTTACCGAAGAAGAAATTCTTCCGCCAACCATTAAAAAAGCTTGTTCTTTCGAAAGAATTTATTTCTCTCGAGGTAGTGATGCCGAAATATATCAGGAACGAAAAAACTTAGGAAAATTGATACTTCCAGCAGTGCTCGAAGCGATTGATGATGATACGGACAACACCGTTTTTTCATATATTCCCAATACAGCCGAAACTTCTTTCTACGGAATGGTCGAAGCGGCTCAGGATTTTTTGAACCAAAGAAAGAATAATTACATCCTTGAAAATAGAAAAAAACTAACCAGAGAAAAACTAGAGGAAATACTAGCAGTAAAAATTCGCACCGAAAAAGTGGCTATCAAAGATGCCAAACTGCGAACTTTTATTACCGAAGACAGTAGTCGCGATGATTTAGTTGCTCACGTTTACGATGTAACCTATGGCATAATAAAACCTACGGATAATTTGGTTATTATTGATGACAGTATTGTTCGTGGAACCACACTCAAAATGAGTATCATCAAAATGATGGATCGTTTGAAACCCAAAAGTATTGTAGTAGTTTCGTCGGCGCCACAAATTCGTTATCCAGATTGTTATGGTATCGATATGGCTAAATTAGAAGGATTGGTTGCTTTTAGAGCTGCTTTAGATTTATTAAAAGACAGGAATTTGTATCATATTGTCGATGAAGTTTATGTTAAATGCAAACAACAAGAAGATTTACATGACAACGATGTTGTCAATTTTGTTACCGAAATTTATGCACCATTCCAGCCTCAGGAAATTTCAGACAAAATAGCAGAACTCTTAAGCTCTCCTGAAATCAATGCTGAAGTTAAAATTATTTTCCAAACCGTAGAGGATTTACATATTGCTTGTCCTAAGAATCTAGGAGATTGGTATTTTACCGGCGATTATCCAACACCCGGGGGGAATCGTGTTGTAAATAAGGCATTTATGAATTTTTATGAAGGAAAAGATGCAAGAGCTTATTAATAGATTGATATTTAAGTGTTTCATCGAGTATTTTAGTATTTCGTCTAAAAAACTTGTGTAAAACAGTAATTGAGTATATATTTGTCTCACCATAATATTAGTAGGTTAAGTTTATGGTAGATTTGGGGCAAAAAAGGTGAAAGCAATTTCACCTTTTTTATTGGAATAAAGTCAAGGAAATTCAGGGGACTAGGGATCAAGTCCACATTACTAAAAAAAATAATTTCTGTTGCAAAAATTGTTACTAAACCCAAATCACTTTTTAAAAAGTAATGTAATTTTTTATTTTTTGATTATGATGTAAATATGTATATATCAATTGCTATAATAAATTAAAATGAAGATCAGGGCAACAACAACTGAACAAGAATTAGATTTACACCTATCTGAAATCGAAAAGTATTATAACAATACACTGGAAAAAACAGATACTACAACAGAGGAAATTGAAATTTATGAATTAAGTTCTAAATTAGAAAACTTATTAGTTTCCGCAAGCAATTAATATAAAATTGAACCAATATCTGAACTTGACAAGAAAATTTCGAAAGCAAAATTAGTAGGTAAACGTATTTCAATAATGAGAAGATTTACTAAATTAAGAAAAAATTTTATTCAAAATAGGTAATACTTATTAATCCTCTTTCTACACCTTCTTTATCACATAAGTTACAATTCCCCAAATGATTAATTGGTTTTCTTCCGTGACTTTTATGGGAGGATAATTGGGATTTTCGGGCATCAGGTACAAGCAGTCTTTTTCGAGTTGGATGCGTTTTACGGTAAATTCGCCGTCAATAAAACAAATAGCAATTTTATTGTTTTGAGGTTCAAGACTTCGGTCAACAACCAAAACATCTTTGTCGTTAATACCAGCGTCTATCATCGAGTTGCCCTTAACTTTTATGTAGAAGGTGGCCAAAGGATTTTCGCTCAATTCCTTGTTCAAATCGATGCCGTTTTCCATAAAATCAGCCGCAGGCGAGGGGAATCCCGCCGAAACACCTTCTTTTATGAAAGGAATTCGCAGTTCACTTTCAAAATCAGGAGTGAAGAATGTTAGCTTTTGATCTTTGTTTACTGACATCGTATTTCGAGAATTTTTTTGAAGTCGGTCGTGTATTTTGGCGAGAGATGATTCTGATTCATATTCCAGGTGAGATTTAAATTTTGGGTCGCCAATTTTACTTTTTTATCCCCAATTTTATTGTTCAATTTATCCATCACTTGCATCAAAGCCAAATGTTTTGGGTTTTCTTCATCAAATAATTGCAGTTGTTTTTTGTTTTCGTCAATCAATTCGGTGACGATTACACCTGCTTTTTTGAATTTTATGTTTTCGTTTCCAGCGTACAATTTTTTCAAAATATCAATGGCTGTATTCGAAATGGTCAGCGTCGAATTGGTAGCAAAAGGCAGTGTAATCGCCATATTGAAATAATATTTCGAGGTTTGAACGCTGTGTCTATCAATCACTAACATCACGATAATGGTATGACAACAAGAATGTTGTTTTCGCAATTTCTCTGCACAAACCGAAGCAAAAGTCGCCACGCGTTCTCGTAACAAATCGAAATCAGCAATTTGTTTGGGAAAACTTCGGGTCACGGCTATACTTTTCTTTTGATCAGGAATAGGCTCCAAGTCTAAAACTGATTTTCCTTCAAGTTCATATTTCAAACGCATCCCTACAACTCCCATTTCTCGCCTAATCCATGCTTCGTGTTGTGGTTGAACAAAATCAAGTGCCGTGTTGATGTTTCTTAATTTTGTCTTTTTCGCTAATCGATACCCAATGCCCCAAACGTCCTCAATCTTCGTCCATTTCAAGGCTTTGATGCGTTTTTCTTCGGTGTCGATTACATAAACGCCTTGGGTTCTGTCTTGGAATTTCTTGGCAATTCTATTGGCCACTTTCGACAAAGCCTTAGTTTCGGCAAAGCCAATGCAAACTGGAATTCCAACCCATTTTTGCACACGAGTTTTCATTTGAATACCATAATTGTGGTAATCTGCAATATTCAAACCATCAAAATTCAAGAATGCTTCATCGATGCTGTAAATTTCCAGATTGGGTGTAAATTGGTTTAAAATTTTCATCACCCGATTGCTCAAATCCCCATACAACGCATAATTAGAAGAAAAAACCTGAACATTTTTTTCTTTAATCAATTCCTTGATTTGAAATGCTGGTGCTCCCATCGGAATGCCCACAGCCTTGGCCTCGTTGCTTCTAGAAATCACACAGCCGTCGTTATTGGATAATATTGCAACAGGTTTTCCGTTGAATTTCGGTTGAAAAACACGTTCGCAGGAAGCGTAAAAATTATTACAATCGACTAAAGCATACATTTTGTAAAATTACAGAATACCCGCTTATGGATGTGTGGATGAAAAGTTAATTTTAGGAATTGTTGATAAAAAATTTGGAATGATTATAACACAAATTTTCTGCCGAATCTAGTGACTTTTTGATGCTTTCAAAGGCTATTCAATGGGAATGTAAAAATCGACTATTGCAATTTTTTCAGGATGTTCGTTAAAGTTGTTGTGGTATATTTCAAACGGATTTCGATCTGCTTTTTTATATCCGTTTTCGTTCATCCAGATGAAAAGACCTGTCCAAGATTTTTCAAATTCGTGCATTCCAATTTCAAAATGGCCCACAATACATTTCCCTTTTTCGATGGATGTCAAACCAATTTCGCCACTAACTTTGGTTTGTTCGTTTAAAATTAGGCAAGCGCTCATTCTCACTTTGTTGGGTTCGGTAATTTTAAAACTGTCGTGATAAATCGTCAGCATTTTCGAATTTTCGTTCAAAAGACCTTTTGGAATTGCCCACTTCATTAGTTTGGTATAAGCTTCGCCTAAACCCAAATGTCCAATTTGTGTAACAAAAGCCAAATCCAACTTTGGCATTTCTTTGATTTCTATTTTTGCATTCATTTTAATCCAATTGATGAGGTTAATACTGTTGCAAATATATTCTTCAAAATTGCTTTTTTCTTGTCCATTCTTGCTTTCGACTTGACGAATCTTGCTGTATTTTTGCTTTGATCTTCGAAATTCAGAAGGACTTATGCCATAAAATTTCTTGAATGTTCGGGTAAAAGAAGAGTTGCTGTTAAATCCGTATTGAAGAGAAAGTGCTGTAATGCTTACGGTTTTTTGATGTAAAAGTATCGATGCGGTTTTTTCAATTCTTTTGCGGGTGATGTACGAATTCAAAGTTTCATTGGTTATCGCTTTAAAAATGCGATGCAAATGAAATGGAGAATAAAAACCAACATTGGCAACAATTTCTAACGACAATTCCGAGTCTAGATTTTCATCAATGAATACTAAAATAGCGTTTATTCGTTTGATGTAATCTTCGTTCATTTTTCGGGTATCGCTTTAATGACCTTATATTCCTTATATGGTAAAATTATTTTGATTCAAACTTCTTCAACTCAAAAGTCTCTCCATCAAAAACGCCATACGTAAAATAACCAATCCAGTCACCTAGATTCACATACTCGGAGTTTTCGCCAACAGGAATTATCATGGGTAAATGGCGATGACCAAAAACAAGGTAATTGTAATGTTTGGTTTCCAGTTTTCTTTTGGAATAAAGAATCAACCATTCGTTTTCTTCGCCAAGGAATTTCACATCTTCATCGCCAGAAATCATTTTGTTTTTTACTGAAAGATATTGCGCCAGTTTCATTCCAATATCAGGATGAAGCCAGCGATAAAGCCATTTGGAGACCGGATGTGTAAATACTTTTTTCATCCTTTTGTAGCCTTTGTCGCCAGGACCTTTTCCGTCGCCGTGACCAATAAGAAAGGTTTTTTCGTTGAAAGTATATTCCTGATTATCGCGAAAAGTAGGGATATTTAGCACTTTCTGAAAATAATTATTCATCCATAAATCGTGGTTGCCTACAAAAAAATAAATAGGAATGCCGCTGTCGCGAATTTCGGCCAATTTGCCTAGAACTCGAATATAACCTTTGGGAACCACGGTTTCATATTCAAACCAAAAATCGAATAAATCGCCTAGCAGGAAAATAGCTTCTGCATCTTTTTTGACTTCGTCGAGCCAAGCCACAAATTTTTGTTCTCTAGGAAAACTTAATTCTGGAGTTGGAGCGCCAAAATGCTGATCGGAAGCAAAATATATTTTTTTGTTTGGTGTGATTTGCATAGGGTTAAAATAAAGATTTTAAATTACAAATTATCACTGGCAAACCATTCGGCGAACGAAGATTCGGTTTCTTGTAATTTCAAGGAAAAAAGTTTAATGTTTTCGGGCAATCTGCCGATGATTCTTTTCGAAAAATCGACTACCATATTTTCGCTCGTTGGCTGATAATCGACAAGAATAACGTGATGTCCACGCGATTCTAATTCTTTAGCCAATTCAACATGAGGTGTATTTTTATTAAAAACTGAGGCGTGATCAAACTGATCGACGATTTCTTCTTTTACTATTTTTTTTAAATCAGTAAAATCAATTACCATCCCGTTTTTCACATTATTTACATCATTTATAGGTTCACCAATAACGGTAACCGACAATTTGTAACTGTGTCCGTGTACGTTTTTGCACTTGCCATCATAGCCATAAAGGGCATGACCGGTTTCGAAACCAAACTGCTTTGTAATCCTGATTTTGCTCATTCTATTTTTATTTGAGTGCAAATTTAGTCAATTTACTCGTTTTTGTCTGCTTTTTTCGCCCGATAATACATCCAATAAGCAACAATCACCAATACTACAAATGGTAAAAACGAACCGATGAGTACTCCAATTTGATAGCCAGTATCGGGAGAGTTTTTTAATTTTTCTTCAATATTGGTTTGTTGCAAAAGCAAAATAAGTGGTGTCATTGCCTATTTTTTTAATTGATTCAATGCTTTTTTAGAAAAATAGGATAAGACTAGTTTTCCTGAAATTTCAGCTCTTTCGTAAAGTAAAGCGTTCCAGTTTTCGGTTCCTTCCCAAAACACTTTTTTCATTTCGGACAAGGCTTCTGGGGTATAATTTACTAATTTATTGGCGAAAGCCGAGATTTCTGTATCTAATTCGGTTGTGGTTTCAAATACTTTTGCAAATAATCCTTTTTGTTTGGCCCAATTTGAAGATTTCCATTCAGTTTCCAAAGTCATTTCTGCCATAGCACTTTTTCCTATTTTTCTTGTAACGGCTGGTTCTATCACGAATGGTCCAATTCCGATGGCTAATTCCGATAATTTTATGGCACTTTCAGTAGTTGCCAAAGCATAATCGCAAGCGGCAGCAATACCAACTCCTCCACCAACGGCTTTTCCGTGAATTCTACCAATAATTATTTTCGAACAGTTGCGCATTGCATTCAAAACATTGGCAAAACCTGAAAAGAATTGGGTAGCTTCTTCCTGATTTGAAACTGCCAAAAGTTCGCTAAAAGAAGCTCCTGCACAAAACGCTCCCGAACCACTACTTTTTAAAACAATCACTGAAACTTCAGTGTTTTGGCTTAAAGTATTGAGCTCTTGGGTCAATCGATTCAATAAATCACTCGGGAAAGAATTGCTCGCAGGATGTCCAAATTCGAGGGTTGCAATTTTATTTTCGACAGTTGTGAGTAGGAAACCTTTTGAGTCTTGTATTGCCATTGTACAGATTTTGATGTAAAGTTAAAAATATTAAACGAAGCTGGATATTTTTTTTCGAAATTTGCTTTGTGCTAGATTTATATGTTATATTTGCGCCATAATTGGGGGATTAGCTCATTTGGCTAGAGCGCTTGCCTGGCAGGCAAGAGGTGGTCGGTTCGAATCCGATATTCTCCACAAAAACCGTAATACGCTATAAAGGCTGTTACGGTTTTTTTATTTCTTTTTAGTGCTTGGTTTAGTGAAACTATCAAATTTCCAACTTTTTTATTTTAATAGTTGGTAAAATAGATTCTGTTTCTGAACTGTTATTTTTTAAACAATTGTCTCTACATCTGTTATATTTTTATATTTTTGTAACAAATCATAAATAAAGTTTGATGAAAAATATAATTTTAACACTAGTTATTACGACCACATTAGGTTGCTATGGACAAAAACAAAACAACGTGAAATACCCACAAACCAAAAAAGGCGAAACGGTCGATGTTTATTTCGACACTAAAGTAGCCGATCCCTACCGTTGGCTTGAAGATGATAAATCAGCCGAAACCGCTTCTTGGGTAAAAGCTCAAAACGAGGTAACCTATGATTATTTATCAAAAATTCCTTTTAGAGATGCTTTGAAATCTAGAATGGAAAAATTGTGGAATTACGAAAAAATTGGTGCACCCACTAAAGAAGGGAATTATACCTATTATTACAAAAATAATGGTTTGCAAAACCAATCGGTGATGTATCGAAAAGATGCTAAAGGTTTGGAAACCATTTTTTTAGACCCTAATACTTTTTCTAAAAAAGGCACAACTTCCCTTGGTGGAGTTGATTTTTCTAAAGATGGATCAAAAGTAGCTTATTCGATTTCAGAAGGTGGAAGCGATTGGAGAAAAGTAATTTTAATGGATGCCGAATCGAATAAAATTCTCGAAGACACTTTGCTTGATGTCAAATTTAGCGGTGTTTCTTGGAAAGGAAATGAAGGCTTTTACTATTCAAGTTACGACAAACCTAAAGGAAGTGAATTATCGGCTAAGACTGACCAACACAAACTGTATTTTCATAAATTAGGAACTCCTCAAAAAGATGATGTTGTTGTTTTTGGTTTGAATCAAAAAAGAAGATATGTTGGTGGATATGTTACTGAAGACAATCGATTTTTGGTAATTACGGCTGCCAATTCTACCTACGGAAACGAATTGTATATTCAGGATCTAACAAAACCAAATGCTCCAATTGTTACTATTGTTGATAATTTTAATAGTGACAACACTGTTATCGAAAATGAGGGCGAAAAATTATTTATTGACACCGATTTAAATGCACCAAATAAACGCATTGTTGCTGTTGATGTAAGCAATCCAAAACCAGAAAACTGGAAAGATTTTATACCAGAAACCGAAAATGTGCTTTCGACAACAACAGGCGGAGGTTTTTTCTTTGCTAATTATATGAAAGATGCCGTTTCGGTAATCAAACAATACGATTATTCCGGAAAACAAATTCGTGAAATTCAGTTACCAGGCGTAGGAACTGCGGGAGGATTTAGCGGTAAAAAAGAAGAAAAAACGTTGTATTATTCGTTTACCAATTACACTACTCCAGGTTCTATTTTTGCTTTCGAACCTAATTCAGGAAAATCGGAGGTCTATCAAAAACCTAAAGTTGATTTCAAAAGCGAGGATTATGTTTCGACACAAGTTTTTTATACTTCGAAAGACGGAACAAAAATTCCAATGATTATCACACACAAAAAAGGAATAAAATTGAATGGCAAGAACCCAACAATTCTGTATGGTTATGGCGGATTCAATGTTAGTTTAACGCCAAGTTTTAGTATTTCAAATGCTATTTGGATGGAAAACGGTGGCGTTTATGCCGTAGCCAATTTAAGAGGTGGAGGCGAATATGGTAAAAAATGGCACGATGCAGGAATCAAAATGCAAAAGCAAAATGTTTTTGATGATTTTATTGCAGCCGCCGAATATTTAATCGCTAAAAAATATACATCTTCGGATTTTCTTGCCATTCGTGGTGGTTCAAATGGAGGACTTTTAGTAGGAGCAACAATGACGCAACGTCCCGATTTGATGAAAGTAGCATTGCCAGCCGTTGGTGTGATGGATATGTTGCGTTACCATACTTTTACCTCAGGTGCAGGTTGGGCTTTTGATTATGGGACTTCTCAAGATAGCAAAGAAATGTTCGAATATATTAAAGGATATTCTCCAGTAAATAATGTAAAAAAAGGAACTCATTATCCAGCGACGATGGTAACGACGGGTGATCACGATGACCGAGTGGTTCCAGCGCATAGTTTTAAATTTGCTGCCGAATTACAAGATAAACAAACAGGAAACAATCCTGTACTTATTCGTATTGATGTCAATGCGGGTCACGGAGCTGGAAAA
>Ga0209480_10002323_pt1 | contig 13131 bp, 12 predicted proteins | sample JI61114C2DNA_FD_187501 | JGI IMG/M metagenome (GOLD analysis project Ga0209480, IMG submission 187501) | Wastewater effluent complex algal communities from Wisconsin, to seasonally profile nutrient transformation and Carbon sequestration -... | ecosystem: Engineered > WWTP > Effluent > Algae...
TTCTTTAATTAGTTCTAAAGCTGGAGTCAATCCGCCGGTTTTGACTAATTTGGTATTGATGGTTTTATAATGTGATTTTAAATCGGAAAGTTTTGTTTGTTCTTGACAATCTTCATCGGCCATCCAATTCGCAAATTTGGAAGCTTTTAAATGGGAATAATTTGAAATTCCAGTTTTCATAGGTTGTTCAATGTAAGTAAATTGAGCTGATAAAGGATTTTCTTCCAATTGCTGACATTCAGAAATTGAGAAACTTCCATTGGCGTCTAAAGCGATTTCTTTTTTGCAATTCAGTAATAAATTCAATGCTTTTTCATCGTAATGATTCCACTTGACTTTAAATTTATTCCAATCTGATTTTGCGATTTTTTGCAATTGCTCTTCTATTGGAGCGACACTTATGGTGATGGAAGATTCAGGTAATTGTTTTACTTCAATCGAATTTAATTCTAAGAAACTCTTGTTTTCTAATTTCCCAAATAAATCCCAATACGCACAATCTAAAGCCGAACGCAAAAAAGAATGCAATTGTAAACTTTCTAAAAATGTATAAAATTCGGAAGGATGATTTAAAGATTGTTTTTCAATTTGTGCTTGAATTTCGGCTAATTTCTTAGTGAAATCAACTAAATTAATTCCGTAGTAATCAATTGCTGTACATTCGCCATAGCCTGTTTTTCCGTTTTTGGAAAGCGAAATAATTAAGGCTTCTCTGAACGAGTAACTCCCATAACTAATTGAAAACGTTTCTTTTAGTTGCAAGCGAACAATTTGCCAAGTGATTTGCATAGGAATTAGAATTGGTGTAAAAATAAAAAATCCCGAACAATCGGGACAACAATTCAAAAGAAATAAAAAATGGCAAGCGACCTACATCGCACCGCTACAACCACATACCTTTGCTGTGTTCCCACCCTGGAGGAGTCTGCAGGAGCTGGTCGTGTAGGACTTGCCGATGCAAATATACAACCTTTTTATATTTTTGCAAGGCAATTGTGAGTATAAAAAATCATTGTATATTTACCTTATTAAATATTTCAACCATGTTAAAAGTTAAGCTATTCGCTTTCATTGTTTTAGGTGTAATTTCTACTTCATGTAAAGATGATGAAAATGCATTAAAAAATTTATTTTCGATTGAAAATCCTACTATAAAACCAATTCTTAAGTTAGAAGAAAGCATCGATTTGGTCTTACAAAACAAAGAAAACAAAACCATCGACTCTGTTGTGTATTACATTAACGAAGTTAAAATTGGTTCGGTAAAAGGAAACGAAAAATTACCTTTTGCATTGAATAATCAGAAATTGGGAAACCAAACTATTAAAGCCTTAGTTTATTTTGAAGGACAAAATATTGATATTACCTCTGGATTTTCAATTTACGCTAGTACAGAACCAAAGATTTTGAACTATAAAATTGTCAATACTTATCCGCATGATATTAATGCTTATACACAAGGTTTTGAATTTTATAATGGAGTTTTATTAGAAGGAACAGGTCAATACAAAGAATCAACGCTAAGAAAAACCGATTATAAAACAGGAAAAGTTACCGAACAAATTAAGTTAGAAGACAAGTATTTTGGTGAAGGAATTACGGTTTTAAAAGACAAAATCTATCAATTGACTTGGAAAGAAAAAACAGGTTTTGTGTATGATGCAAAAACTTTTAAATTAGAAAAAACATTTCCTTACGAAATGGAGGGATGGGGAATTACTAATGATGGTGAAAAACTTTACATGAGTGATGGCTCTGAGAAAATCTACATTTTAAATCCAGAAACATTAAAAGTTGAAGATTTTATAAACGTTTATACGAATGGTGCAAAGATTGAAGCTGTAAATGAATTAGAATGGATTAATGGAAAAATTTGGGCTAATGTGTATCAAAAAGATGCAATTGCAATCATAAATCCTAAGAATGGTTCAATCGAAGCGATTATTAACTTAAGCGAATTAAAAAATAAGGTTACAAAACATGTAGAAATTGATGTTTTAAACGGAATTGCTTACAACCCTGAAACCAAAACCTATTTTGTAACAGGTAAAAATTGGGATAAAGTTTTTGAGATTGTAGTTGAGTAACTTTACTAGAAATTCATAAAAAAGCCTCATTTCTGAGGCTTTTTTACTTTTAGATTTTACTTGTAATAAGATCTAACCATTTTTTAGCAATTCTAAATTCTTCTCCTATGATGAAATTTTTCGCATCAGCATGAAAGAAAACCAAATTAACTTCTTTGTGATTGCTTAATGTTAGATGTAATGCTAATTTATTAATTTCATGATTGCTTTTAGGCACATTTCCATGTTTATCAAATTGAAAAAGCGAGCATTTCTTAACATCTTTAAGATTGATGACTTCTTTCATCGAATGCTCTTCTTCATTTCTAAAGAAACACAATTCATCTCCTTTAATTCCAATTCCTGAGTTATTTGCCCAAAAATCGGTATCTGAGAGCTTCGTGTTTTTATCTGATGATAATTCGTTTAACGTGTTTAATAATTTATTTTTTCTTTTCTTAACATTGTTATTAATAACATAAATAGGAACTAATATTAATAATAAAAATACAATTCCAATGATAGTGTTTGTGGTATCCATTTTTTAAATTTATTTTTAATTGAGTGTATAATAAAACTTCCCAAGTATTAGTATTACTTGAGATTAACTAAAAAATAAAATAAATTTTACCAGAAATAATGAAACGGAAAAATGATTCTTGAAGTAGTAAAAAATAGGTTTAAAAGATTTTTATTTTCAAAAAAAACTTCAAAACTATTTTTTTGTAATAATTCAATTTGTGCAAAAGAAGTAAAAATAAAAAGTGTATGAACTTGTTTTCTAACTACTTCGTTTACATTTGTTTGATTTTGATTGGATTTTAAAGAAATAGATTCTTTTTGAGTTCCTTCAGCATTGAAATGATATTCACTTTGCTGAAATTGAAAACCAATTTCTTTTGATAAATCATTTGTTTCAACATCAGAAACATCCGCACTATGCCACAACAAATAACCGAATACAAAAACGGTTATAATAGTAGTAAAATAGTGTATGATTTTCTTCAATTAAATATTTTTTACAAAGGTAATTATAAATGTGTTACTTAACTAATTTAGCAACAATTTCTGCTACAGGCAAAATAGCTTTTGTGTTTTCTATACTTGGTCCAGCTACCCAAACCGTTTTATAGGTTACTTGCGTTGCTGCTTTTTCGGTAGCTTTCATCCCAATGTAAAAACGAATCATTTTGACCCATTTTTTAAGGCTTTTATTCTTATTTAATAGCGTTTCTAACCAAGTTTGTTTAGTTCCAACTTTTTGAACATAAGGTGTATTGATTACGGTACATGGTGTACCAGAAATACGCTCTGTCATTACGATGTCTTTAGCACCATAATCCACACAGGCTTGTTTGTATTCTTGAGAAACACCTGATTCAATTGAAGCAATAAAAGGACTTCCTACGGAAACACCTACGGCTCCATAACTTAACATTTTATCTAAATCAGCCTTACTTCCTACTCCACCAGCAGAAATTACAGGTAAAGAAGTATTTTCATTTAGTGATTTTATAAGCTCTTCTGGACTAATACTTCCTCTGTGTCCACCAGCTTGGTTGTTTACTGCTACTAATGCATCGGCACCTAAACTTTCTACTTTTTTGGCGAAAGCTAAATCTGTCACATCACAAAATACTTTGATTCCAACTTTATGTGCTTCATTAATAGTTTCTTCTGGTGAACCTAATGAAGTTAGAATGAAGTCAACTTTTTCTTCACACAAAATACGTAATTGTTCTTTGTATTTTACATTAGATTTGTTGACAATTAAATTAAATCCAAAACTTCCTCCAGGAACTTTCGCAGCTTTTAATTCTTGAATTGAGGATTTTAATTCTTCTAGAGTTCTATAATTCAATGCTGGAATACAACCTGCAACACCACTTTTCATTCCTTCAATGACCATTTTAGTGTTAGACACCAAAAACATAGGAGCCATAATTACAGGATGCGTAATTTGTAAAAGCGAAGTCAACGATTGTTTTTCCATTTTTATTTGAATTTATTTTCAAATATAAGAAAATTTTAAATACTATGCATGCATATTATTTTTTCTTTTTGGGTGCAGATGAAGTTTTTGGTGTACCTTTTATTTCATATTTAGCTGAAGCAACATTATATGTGTAAGTACTGTTTTGAGTTTTTGTTTTCAAAACAAAACTACCATCAGCGTTTAAAGTAAATTCAAAACCTTCGCTTCTGTTTTTTTCAACATCATGAGAAGCTGTTTTATTAGCATCTAAAAAAATAGTCTCTTTTATATGAGAAGATTTATGAGTGTTCCCTAGTAAAAGTGTCTTGGTTTCAGTATCCCAAAGTTGGTCTTCTGTAACTACTCCATTTTCCTTTTTTAATTTAGTATCAATTTTAATTTCTTCTTTCCAGTTTACATGATAAAACTTTTTCCCTTGAGTTGAAAAACTTTTTACAACAAAACCAGTTGGCTTAAAATCAGTTTTTTCAAGTTTTTTTACTTCTAATGTATCAACTTTGTCTTCATTCTTTACAAAAAGAACAACTCTCTTTCCAGATTTTTCAGAAATAACTTCGGCAGAAATGTTATCTACTTTTGTTAAGACAACATTTTTTGAAGCTGCTGGTTTTGCTTTAGTTTTTCCTTTTTGAGCAAATCCAATTGTTGATACTAGTAAAATAAGAAGTAAAAATAATTTTTTCATAATAGTAGGTTGTTAATTAGGTTACCAATATACAAAAAAATTAAAACGAACCACTGTTAAATAAAAAAACCGAATCATCTCTGATTCGGTTTTAAAATTATTTTCGATTTGAAAATTATTTCACTTCTTCGAAATCTACATCTTGCGTTTGGTCTCCTGAAGCAGTCGCTTGTGGCTCAGCTTGAGAAGCTCCTTGCTCTTGTGATTTGTACATTTCTTCTGTAGCTGTTTTCCAAGCTGCATTTACGTTGTCTAAACCTTTTTGAATAGCTTCTAAATCTTGATTTTCATGAGCCATTTTTAACTCAGTTAAAGCATATTCAATAGCAGTTTTGTGTTCAGCAGTTAATTTATCACCAATTTCTTTTAATTGACTTTCTGTTTGGAAAATCATCGAATCAGCTTCATTAATTTTTTCTACTCTTTCTTTAGCTAATTTGTCTGCTTCTGCATTCATTTCAGCATCTTTTTTCATTCTTTCGATTTCTTCTGGAGTTAATCCTGAAGAAGCTTCAATACGAATATCATGTGATTTTCCTGTTCCTTTATCTGTAGCAGAAACTTTGATGATACCATTCGCATCAATATCGAAAGTTACTTCAATTTGAGGAACTCCTCTTGGTGCTGGTGGAATACCATCTAAATGGAAACGACCAATTGTTTTGTTATCATTTGCCATTGGTCTTTCTCCTTGTAAAACATGGATTTCTACCGATGGTTGGTTATCTGCTGCTGTTGAGAAAACTTGAGATTTTCTTGTTGGGATAGTTGTATTAGATTCAATTAATTTTGTCATTACACTTCCCATAGTTTCAATACCTAATGAAAGTGGTGTAACGTCTAATAATAATACGTCTTTTACTTCACCAGTTAAAACTCCACCTTGAATTGCAGCTCCAATTGCTACTACTTCATCAGGATTTACTCCTTTTGATGGTTTTTTATTGAAGAATTTCTCTACTTGTTCTTGGATAACTGGGATACGAGTTGAACCTCCTACTAAGATCACTTCGTCAATATCAGAAACTGATAAACCAGCATCTTTTAACGCTTTAGCAACTGGTTCCATAGAACGTTTTACTAAAGATTCAGCTAATTGCTCGAATTTAGCTCTTGTTAAAGTTTGCACTAAGTGTTTTGGTCCAGATGCCGTAGCTGTTACGTATGGTAAGTTGATTTCTGTTTGAGCAGAAGCTGATAATTCAATTTTAGCTTTTTCAGCTGCTTCTTTTAAACGTTGTAATGCCATTGGATCTTTACGTAAATCAACACCTTCAGCAGCATTGAAATCGTTTGCTAACCAATCGATAATTACTTGGTCAAAATCATCTCCACCTAAGTGAGTATCTCCGTTTGTAGATAATACTTCAAAAACTCCGTCTCCTAATTCTAAGATAGAAATATCAAAAGTACCTCCACCTAAATCGTAAACTGCGATTTTTTGGTCTTTTCCTTGTTTGTCTAATCCATAAGCTAAAGCTGCTGCTGTAGGCTCATTGATAATACGCATTACTTTTAAACCAGCAATTTCACCCGCTTCTTTTGTAGCTTGACGTTGTGCATCGTTAAAGTAAGCTGGAACAGTAATAACTGCTTCAGTAACTGAATGACCTAAATAATCTTCAGCTGTTTTTTTCATTTTTTGAAGTGTCATTGCAGACAATTCTTGTGGTGTATATAAACGACCATCGATATCAACACGTGGTGTATCGTTGTCTCCTTTAACCACTTTGTAAGCTACTGTTGAAGCTTCTTTTGCACTTTCAGTGTACTTGTTACCCATAAAACGTTTTACCGAAGCAATCGTTTTTGTTGGGTTAGTTACTGCTTGTCTTTTTGCCGGATCTCCAACTTTAATTTCTCCACCTTCTACAAATGCAATAACAGATGGTGTTGTTCTTTTTCCTTCTGCGTTTGCAATTACAACAGGTTCTCCACCTTCCATTACAGCCACACATGAGTTGGTTGTTCCTAAGTCGATTCCAATAATTTTGCTCATTTTTATACTTGTTAGATTTTAAATTTCAATTTTAAACTCGATGACTCTAATTCAAGGATTGTGCCATTACGAAAAATAATGAAAATTGACAGAAAACAGCTTTTGTCAGGTTTTCTTAACTGACAAAATGTCGCTTCATGGTGATTATTTGAGTCTATTCTGTCTTAGATTTTTAAAATTAGCGACATTAAAAACCACGATAGAAATCAAAATCAAGGAATAAGAAACGATTTGGGCAACAGAAACCGATTCTTTAAAATAGAAAATAGCTAAAAAGAAATGAATCAAGGGATTAGTGTACATCAAAATCCCAACAGTTGAGGAATTTAATCCTTTTAAAGCATAAAGATTAAGAAATAAAGGAATAATCGTGAAGACAATTACAATGATTAAAAGTAATGAATAAAACAGAAATTCGGTTGGAACTGCTCCACCATAAGTCGGATAAAATGGTAATAAAATAACTGAAGAAATCACCATTTGAATGGTTAATATCAAGAATTTATCAAAATCACTATTCTTTCTTTGAGAAACTAAATACAATCCAAAACTTAAAGCGATTATGACACTATAAATCAAATCTTTAAAATTTCCATAAGACAATATCACACAACTAATTACGCACAATCCTACTGCAATCCATTGCCAAACATCGATTCTTTCTTTCAATAATATAAAAGCTAAAACCGTAGTTAAAATGGGGCAAATTATATAGGCAAACGAAGCCGATTGCAAACTCACATGATTCACAGCATAAATGAATAAAAACCAATTCAATACTAATAAAAGCCCGCCAACAATAGTCATGATTACTGCTGATTTTTGTTTTTTATTAGAAAGTTCTTTGAACGTTTTCTTAGCTTCAAGTACAACTGATTTTCTGAAAAAGAAATTGATTCCCAATAAGAAAGCCGTAGCAATAAAAACTCGGAAGAATAAAATATCTAACGAAGGATAACCTGTTAAAGGCTTCAAAGCTAAGCTGAAAAATCCCCAAATAACAAAGGCAATAAGAGCAGCTAAAAAATACTTATTTATTGGCATTACTTTTTTTTTGCAAAAGAACTAAAAAAGAAGGAAATCAAATCCCAATTTTATGTTATTAATTCGTTTAATTTATAACAATCGAACACTTTTACGTGTTGTATAATTTCAATTTTAAAGACTATCTTTGCTATACTAAAGAAATGTTTATGGAATGTATATCCGTTTTTGATATGTTAAAGATTGGTGTTGGACCTTCAAGTTCACACACACTTGGACCGTGGCGTGCTGCCGAACAATTTTTAAAAGAATTGCGCGAACGTAATCTTATTGATACCGTAATTGGTGTCAAAGTAGATTTGTATGGTTCTTTATCATTAACTGGAAAAGGACACGCGACTGATTTAGCGGTAATGTTAGGTTTAAGTGGTGCTGATCCTGAATATATTCCTGTGGAAAGTATTGATGTGATTATTTCGGCTATCAAAAACAAGAAAGAAATTTTCTTGGGAAATGAAATTATCATTCCGTTTTGTTTTGAAACCGACATTGTTTTTAATAGAAACTTTTTAACTTTTCACGCCAACGGATTAACTTTTACTGCCAAAACCGATACCGAAACTTATTCTGAAACCTATTATTCTATAGGTGGTGGATTTGTTGTAAAAGAAAAAGAAGACCATCATAAGGAAGAAATTTTACATACTTTCCCATTTCCAGTTGAAAAAGCAGATGAATTATTAGCTTTTTGTGCTGCCGAAAATAAAAAAATATCGGAAATCGTATACGAAAACGAGAAAACCATGCGTAGCGAAGAAGAAATTCACAACGAATTACTTCGCATTTGGGATACGATGTTAGAATGCATGTACATTGGTTGTCATTCGGAAGGAATTCTTCCAGGAGGACTTAATGTTCGTAGAAGAGCGTATGACATGCACAAAAACTTGATTGGGGTTTTACCTTATGAAGATCCGTATTCGTGGTTGCAAATCATCAGACAAACCGAAGTTAAATTCCGTCAGATTTTAAAATGGGTAAGTTGTTTTGCGTTGGCAGTAAATGAAGTAAATGCTTCGTTAGGTCGAGTGGTTACAGCGCCTACTAATGGAAGTGCGGGAGTTATTCCAGCCGTTCTAATGTATTATTTGGTAATTGAAAACCATGAAGCGGGCGAAAAAGAAATCAAACAATTTTTAATGGTAGCAGGTGAAATTGGTTCTATCTTTAAAAAAGGCGCTACCATTTCAGCAGCTATGGGCGGTTGTCAGGCGGAAATTGGTGTTTCGAGTGCTATGGCAGCAGCAGCTTTGTGTGAATTAATGGGCGGAACTCCAGCTCAGGTTGCAATGGCAGCCGAAATTGCCATGGAACATCACTTAGGATTAACTTGTGATCCGATTGGTGGTTTGGTACAAATCCCGTGTATTGAAAGAAATACGATGGGTGCCATAAAAGCCATCAATGCAGCCGAATTAGCCTTAGAAACCGATGCTTTAAATGCAAAAGTGCCATTAGATAAAGTAATACATACGATGTGGCAAACCGCAAAAGACATGAATTCAAAATATAAAGAAACTTCTGAAGGTGGTTTGGCTGTAGCCGTAAATATGTCGGATTGTTAATTTATGAGAAAATTAATTTTTATCTATTTATTTCTATTTACGAATGTCTTTTCAATTGCTCAAGACAGATATTGGATTATTAATGATACCAAATTATTTGAAAAACCTTCTACAGAAAGTAAATTTTATGGCCATTTTAGATATGGCGCGGAAGTAAAAATCATTGAAGATTTGAAAAATGGTTGGCTCAAAGTGCAATCCGATAATTTTACCATTGGTTTTGTAAAAAAAGAGTTGATTCTAACTACAATGAATGGAAACGATAAAATTATTGAAGATCCTTCTAACCCAATAATTAAAGGTGGTGATGCTTATTATGGTGGCAATCACTTATTTGTTACGGTAGCTGGTTTAAAAGCTAGAAGTAAACCTGATAAGATGTCTTCTGTTAAAGAAATTCTTACTAATGGTGATGCGGTTTCGGTTAGTTATTTTCCTGTAAATAAAGAAGAATGGGTTAATATTGGATATGGATTTGAACCAAATGCAGCAAAATTTGTTTTAGCAAAATATTTAGGAAAACGACCTGTTTATGAAGATTTATTGACACAATTTGATAAACTACCAAAAACTGATGTTGCGAATAGAAAAACCATTGGAGAACGTTTAGTAGAATTAACATGGAACAGTGGTGATATTAGTGAATTACCAGCTTTAGAACGATACTTAGAGGTTGCCAAACAATTAAATGATGCAAAATTAATTACGGAGACAGAGTTTAATATCTTAATTGCTAAAAATATAGGATTGCATATAGATTTAAACTTTAAACTACTCCAAGAAAAAATAGAATCATCCTATTTTGAAATCAATGGTTTTAAGTTTGACAATACCGAGATTTCATTTACAGATTTGCTTAAAAAATTTGGCAAACCATCAAAAATAGAAAATGTTGAAGATGAATGTGGAGTTTATTTGTCTAATATTTTATATCATTATTCTGATTTTATTATTAGTGTAGATCAAGAAACCAATAAAGCAGAATTGGTAGAAATTTTTTTTAAACCCAATACTAAATATTATTTTGATTCAAAATCAATATTTAGCCAACAAATTTCTGAAAAAGATTTTATTTTGAAGTATGGTCAATATTTAGAATATAGCTTTAAGAATCCTCATTTTTATAATATCCCTTTTGATTCAGGTTTTTATTCTATTTATTTTAAAGATGGTGTTTTGTATTCAATCGAAATAAATTATTATTGTTAAATATATTGAAAAACAATAGATTACGTTATTTTTCAGCACATTTTACAACATTGATTTTAGGGGTTTTGTCTCGAAAAATTAGTGAAATTCCGCTGTTTATTGGAGATGTTTTGTATGCTGTTTTGATTTATTTTGGATTACGCTTCCTTTTCATTCATTTAAAAACACACAAAACATTCCTACTGAGTTTACTTTTTTGTTTTAGCATTGAAATTTTACAATTGGTTCAAATTGATTGGTTAATTGGCCTTCGAAAAACTACTTTAGGACATTATATTTTGGGCGAAGGTTTTCTTTGGTTGGATTTACTTTGCTATATAATTGGAACTTTACTAGCTTTTCTAATCGATTGGAAGTTCATTAAAACTCAAAACTTAAACTCGTTGTAACAAAAAAGTTATTCGATTTATTGTCAAAGAAAATAGCTTCTTTTGAATCGAAATAACGAGCTTCGGTTCTTAATTTTACTTTTGAATTAGGTAAATAATCAAAATTTAGAGAAGCGCCTGAGGTTTTAAACGCATCTGAAGTGGCAATAATCACGTTATCTTCATCTTGATAATATTCCAATCTAACCGCAGATTGCCATTTGGAATTAATTGAATATTGCGCAATCAAAACTGGACTCATCCAAAACAAATGTTTATCATTTAAAGAAGAACTGTCTTGAATGCCAAAATCAAACCCTAAAATGGTGCGCCATTTTGAATTCCATGTATTATCCCAATACAAATTACTGAAATAACGCATGGCTAATTCAGTTCCATAAAATTCTTTTCCAATAAAAGTACTCCAATTCAAAGTTGCTTTTTCTGAAGGTTTGTATACAACCTGAGTTCCTAAAGCTGGCGCTACCGTTTTATCAGGTTTATTAATGCGTTGCCAACCATTGGTTACTAATCCAGAAAAACTCCATTTTTCATTTGGCTTATAATTGTATTTGATTCCTGTCATGAAGTAAGGCGAATTTTCGGCTAATATTGAACGTGTTAAAGTTAAATTAGTAGCCGTTGTTGCCGATTCAAATCCGATGTAACTTGGCATGATTCCGACTTCAATTGATGATTTTTTGTTGTCATTCAAGTACATTCCTACATAAGCTTCGCTTACTAATTTTATATCTTCTGAAGCGTAATTATCATCCACATACGTTCCTGCATGAACCGCAATTGACGCATAAGCATTTCCGTATTGTAATTGAGTACGGATTAATCCATTATTGACATTAAACTCGTTATGACGGTTGTAATTGTACATAAATGGAAGTTTAGTTTCTGTAGTTGGATTGCTAAAATCATACGCATAATACGTTTCTAAAAAACCTGAAACTTTTATTTTTAAAGAATCTTTTTCCTGAGCGTTTCCCAAAAAGGATAAAAGCACTATACTATACAGCCAAATCTGTTTCATTGTCAATTTTTTTATGTTGTTTTTTAGCTAAAATGGCTAATCCAAAAGTAATAACGCCTACCCTTCCAATAAACATGATGCTAATTAAAATTATTTTTCCCCAAACCGATAAACTTCCGGTAATTCCCATACTTAAACCAACTGTTCCAATGGCTGAAGTAGCTTCAAATAGTAACTTTTCTAACGATTGATTTTCGGTAAAGCTCAACAAAAATACACTAAAAAATAAAATTGCTGTATAAAAAATAAAGGTCGAAACTGCCATTTCTAATCGGTCAGCTGGGATTTTTTTACCTAAATAAGTCACTTTTGCTTGATTTCTTACTTTGCTCTTTACAATAGCAATTACAGCCGTTAAAGTTGTTATTTTCATACCACCACCGGTACTTGATGGTGCTGCACCAATGTACATTAAAAAAATAATAGTTAGCAAAACTCCTAAAGTCAAATTACTTAACGGAATTGAATTATAACCCGCTGTAGATATTGCATTGACAGTTTGAAAAGTTGCAATTTCTAATCGTTCAAAAACTGGATAATGTTGTATGGTACTTTCTCCAAAAAAAGTAATTGCAGTTGCAATAAGTAATACTCCGAAGAACGATAAAGTAATCATTTTTGTAGTAAACGAAATGGAATTCGATTTTTTTGAAAAATAATACCAAATATCTGTTACCACAATAAACCCTAATCCTCCTGAAATAGTTAAAAAGAGTACAATTCCATTTAAAAAAGTATTGGTTGCATAAGCTTCAAAACTGGTATTGTATAAACTGAATCCTGCGGTACAAAAAGAGGAAACACTGTGGAAAATACTAGTCCAAACAGTAAAAAAAGTATCGGAGTGAATAGGTCTAAAAGCAAAATAAAATAAAATAAAATAGCTCCAATAATTTCTATGGTAAACGTGAATACAATAACTGATTTTAAGAAATCCTGAATTTTGAATTCTTTGGGCATAGTAAACTCGTTGTACAAGATTTTTTTATGCCAATGCGTAATCTGTTTTGTGGTAGAAAGTAGAATATATGTCGTTAAGGTCATATAACCAATTCCACCAATTTGAATCAATGTTAGAATTATGAATTGTCCAAAAAAGGTATAATTATCAAACGTACTCACCGTTGCTAATCCTGTAGTGGAAAGCGCTGATGTAG
>Ga0209480_10002325_pt1 | contig 13125 bp, 12 predicted proteins | sample JI61114C2DNA_FD_187501 | JGI IMG/M metagenome (GOLD analysis project Ga0209480, IMG submission 187501) | Wastewater effluent complex algal communities from Wisconsin, to seasonally profile nutrient transformation and Carbon sequestration -... | ecosystem: Engineered > WWTP > Effluent > Algae...
GCGCGTCACACCATGCAAAACGGCGACCCAGGTCGCCGTTTTGCATTTGCAGCAGATTAACCCTGCCGGATCAGGACCAGGTGACCGTTGCCGCGAGCAGGTAGCCGGCGCCGTACACCGTCTTGATCAGCCGGGCGTGGAGCGGGTTTTCCTCGAAGCGGCGACGCAGGCGCGAGATGCGCAGGTCGATGCTGCGATCCAGCGCCGACACGTCGCGACCGTCCAGCAACTGCTCGCGGGTCAGGATGTGGTTGGGGTGGGCCAGCAGCACGCTGAGCAGCTGGGCTTCGGCGGTGCTGAGGGTTTCGGGCTGGCCGCCGGGGCTGGTGAGGGTGTTGCTGCCGGGCTCGAAACGCCAGCCGGCAAACTCGGCCACGCGCAGCGCCGGGTCGGCCGGCAGCGTCACCTGGCCCGGATAGCGACGCAGGATGCTGCGCACCCGGGCGATGAGCTCGCGCGGCTCGAAGGGCTTGACCACGTAGTCGTCGGCCCCCAGTTCGAGCCCCATCACCCGGTCGTGGGTATCGCCGCGGCCGGTGACGACGAGCAGCCCGCAGGCGTGCTTGCCGCGCATCTGCTGCAGCACCGCCATGCCGTCCATGTCGGGCAGGCCAAGGTCGAGCACGACGAGTTCGGGCACCTGGTGGCGCAGGCCGTGGAAGAAGGCTTCGGCGGTGCGGAAGGTTTCGGCGCGATAGCCGAATTTTTCCAGCGTATCGGCAATCAGGCGGGCGATCGCCGCCTCGTCCTCGACGACGTAGATGAGTTCGGGTTTGCGGGTCTGGGCCATGATGGATCAGCTTCGCTCAAGCCGCGAGCGGACGCAAGGCGGCCAGCAACTTGTCCCGCGAGAAAGGCTTGGACAGCAGCGGCAGGTCCGGCTCGTCGAGCAGATCGGCACGGGTTTCGGCGAAGCCGCTCATCAGCACCACCGGCAGACCCGGCCGGAAACGCCGCACGAAGCGGGCCAGCGCCCGCCCGTCCATCGTGCCGGGCATCACCACATCGGAAATCACCAGTGCAATGGCCGGAATGTTCTCGACCATGTCGGCGGCCTCGGCGCCGCTCTCGGCCTCGACCACCGCGCAGCCCAGTTCGGCCAGCTGCATGCGCACCACTGCGCGCACGTCGGCGTCGTCTTCGGCCAGCAGCACCAGCTTGCCGGCCAGGTCGGCCTCATGCACCCGCCCGCCGGCCGGCAGCGTGTCGGGCTGCTCGGCCTCGGCAACGCTTGGCAGCAGCAGCGCCACCGTGGTGCCCCGCGCCTGCCGGCTGCGGATACGCACCCCGCCGCCCGACTGCTTCACAAAGCCATAAACCATCGACAGGCCCAGGCCGCTGCCCGAGCCGAACTGCTTGGTCGTGAAGAAGGGTTCGAAAACCCGCGCCATGGTGCTGCCGTCCATGCCCATGCCGTTGTCGCTGACGGCGATCTGCACGTAGTCGCCGGGCAGCACTTCAAGATCGGCGGCGGCCGCCGGGCTGAGCTGCTCGAGGGACGATTCGATGCGCAGCTCGCCGCCGTTGGGCATGGCGTCGCGGGCGTTGAGGGCCAGGTTGAGCAGCGCGTTTTCGAGGGGATGGGCATCCACCAGCGCCACCAGGCAGGGCTCGCGGCTGGCCGTGCTGACGGCGATGGTGCCGGGCAGCGAACGGCGGATCAGCTTCGACATGCCGAGAATCAGCTCATTCACCTCCACCGGCTTGGGCTCCAGCGGCTGACGGCGGGCAAAACCGAGCAGGCGGCGGATGAGTTCGGCGCCCCGGTTGGCGGCGTGCATGGCCGGCTCGACGAAGTTTTCGGTGAGCGGATCGTCGGGGTGGTTTTCCTTGAGGGCCACCAGGTTGCCGATGACCACCGTGAGCATGTTGTTGAAATCGTGGGCCAGGCCGCCGGTGAGCTGGCCGATGGCTTCCATCTTCTGGGCCTGGGCGAGAGCCGCCAGGGTGCGCCGGATTTCGGTCACGTCCACCGAATGCACGTAGCAGCCGATCACCGTGCCATCCGACCCCATGTCCGGCACCAGCGTGCTGCGGGCCTGGGCCGGCATGCCGTCGCGGCCGGTGAGGGTGTACTCGTAGGTCACCCGTTCGCCCGCCAGCGCACGGCTCACCCACGGCGAGACGATGGCGAAAACCTCCTGTCCGACCACCTCGCGGATCTTCCGTCCTTCCACCTCGCTGACCGACCAGCCGAACCACTCGGCATAGCCCTTGTTGGCGTAGCGATAGACCCACTCGCGATCGAAGTACGCCACCGCCGCCGGAATCGCGTTAGCGATCTCGCGGAGACGCTGCTCACTGCGCTGCAGCGCACAGGTGATGGCCTTGTTGGATTCGACGGCCGCGGTCAGCTCCACGTTGGCGCGGGTCAGCGCGTCGGTGCGGGAGCGGATGTGCGCCTCCAGCTCGGCCTGGTAGCGGGCGGCCTGCGCCTGGCTGTGGCGCTGCCCGGTGATGTCGGTATACACGGAGATGAAGCCCTGGTGCGGCAGCGGAAAACCGCGGATCGACAGGATCTGCCCGTTGGGCCGCACCCGCTCGGTGGCGTGGGGCTCAAAGCTCCGCGCCCGAGCCAGCCGCTCGGCGATCTGCGCTTCCACATCGCCGGGGCCGTAGTCGCCCCGCTCGGCGTTGTAGCGGATGAAATCCTCGAAGTTCCCGCCCGCCCGGGCCAGGGATTCCGGAAAGTCCAGCAGGCGCAGGAAGGCCTTGTTCCACGCCACCATGCGCAGGTCGGCATCAAACACCGTCACCCCCTGGTCGAGCAGGTCGAGCCCCGCCCCCAGCATCTCCCGGTAGCGCCGGTCGAAGGACGGCAGCTCATCTGCCGAAGGCTCAACCCCATCCACATCCTGCCCGCTCATTGCCGCTCCAGTTTCATCACGTGTCTGTTGATTCTAGCCAGCCGTCGGCGAACGTCAGGCGCCCGACAAGATTGAGTACATTTTCACGAAACTTCAGACAAGTTTGTCTGCGAATCTTGGGGTCGTAGCGAGTACCTCGATCACAAGAACGGAGACCCATTCACATGAAAATTCTCGTACCCATCAAGCGAGTCGTCGATTACAACGTCAAGATCCGCGTCAAGGCCGACCAGAGCGGCGTCGAGCTGGCCAACGTCAAGATGGCCATGAACCCCTTCGACGAGATCGCCGTCGAAGAGGCCGTGCGCCTCAAGGAAGCCGGTACCGCCACCGAAGTCGTCGCCTTCTCGGCAGGCGTCGCCCAGTGCCAGGAAACCCTGCGCACCGCCATGGCCATCGGCGCCGACCGCGGCATCCTGGCCGAAACCGACGTGGATCTTCAGCCGCTGGCCGTCGCCAAGCTGCTCAAGGCCGTGGTCGACAAGGAACAGCCGCGTCTCGTCATCCTGGGCAAGCAGGCCATCGACGACGACTCCAACCAGACCGGTCAGATGCTCGCCGCCCTCCTCGGCTGGCCCCAGGCCACCTTCGCCTCCAAGGTTGAAGTGAGCGGCGACAGCGTGCGCGTCACCCGCGAAATCGACGGCGGCCTCGAAACCCTGGCCCTGCCGCTGCCGGCCGTGATCACCACCGACCTGCGCCTCAACGAGCCGCGCTACGCCACCCTGCCGAACATCATGAAGGCCAAGAAGAAGCCGCTTGAAACCGTCAAGCCGGCCGACCTGGGCGTGGATGTGACGCCGCGCCTCACCACCCTCAAGGTGGTCGAGCCGGCCAAACGCAGCGCCGGCGTGCTGGTGGCCGATGTGGCCCAGCTTGTGGAAAAACTCAAGAACGAAGCCAAGGTGATCTGAGCCCCGCGCGGGCGAGTTCCGCGGGCGAGTTCATTTGCCCGCCGAAGGGAACCCACGCACGACGGGCGAATGAATTCGCCCCTACAGAAATAAAGAACGCGAGTCAGGAGACAAACCCATGCCCATCCTCGTCATTGCCGAACACGACAACGCCGGCCTCAAGGCCGCCACCCTCAACACCGTTACCGCCGCAAGCAAACTCGGCGCAGACATCGACGTGCTGGTCGCGGGATCGGCCTGCGGCGGCGCGGCGGCAGCCGCCGCCAAGCTGGCCGGCGTCAGCAAGGTAAAGCTTGCGGATGCCGCCGCCTACGCAGAAGCCGGCGCCGAGAACCTTGCCGCGCTGCTGGTCGATGTCATCAAGAGCGGCGGCTACAGCCATGTGCTGGCCCCCGCCAGCAGCTTCGGCAAAAACGTGCTGCCGCGCGTTGCCGCACTGCTGGACGTGGCGCAGATTTCCGACATCGTCAGCATCGAATCCGCCGACACCTTCGTGCGCCCGATCTACGCCGGCAACGCGCTGGCCACCGTCAAGTCGGCCGACGCGATCAAGATCATCACCGTGCGTATGACCGCCTTTGATGCGGCCGCCGAAAGTGGCGCTGCCACCGTCGAGGCGATCGCCGCCGGCGCCGATCTGGGCCAGTCGAAGCTGGTTGGCCGCGAGCTGACCAAGTCCGCCCGCCCCGAACTGGGCGCTGCAAAAGTCATCGTTTCCGGTGGCCGCGGCATGGGCAGCGGCGACAACTACCGCACGGTGCTCGAACCCCTGGCCGACAAGCTCGGCGCCGCCATGGGCGCCTCCCGCGCCGCCGTGGATGCGGGCTTCGTGCCCAACGACTACCAGGTCGGCCAGACCGGCAAGATCGTCGCCCCGCAGCTCTACCTCGCAGTGGGCATCTCCGGCGCCATCCAGCACCTGGCCGGCATGAAGGATTCCAAGGTGATCGTCGCGATCAACAAGGATCCCGAAGCCCCGATCTTCCAGGTCGCCGACTACGGCCTGGTGGCCGATCTGTTCGAAGCGGTTCCGCAGCTGGTCGGCGCCCTCTGAATGCAGGGGCATTTGTAGGGGCGACTGAAGTCGCCCGCGGACGCCGATCAACGGCTTGCCGGTAATTCAACGCACCGAGGGCGACCGAAGTCGCCCCACGTCGCCAGCCCTACCCATTTTCACCGAATTCGCAAGGAGCACTCCATGAGCACCTATATCGCCCCCGTGAAGGACATGCTGTTCGCCATGAACGAGCTGGCCGGCCTGCAGGACATCGTCACGCTGCCCGGCAACGAGGAAGTCTCCATCGATCTGGTCGAGGTCATCCTCGACGAAGCCGGCAAGTTCGCCACCGAAGTGGTCGACCCGCTCAACCCCGTTGGCGACCGCCAGGGCAACAAGTGGAAGGACGGCGTGGTCACCACCGCCGACGGCTTCAAGGAAGCCTATGCCTCCTTCTGTGAAACCGGCTGGAACGGCATGCCCGCCTCCACCGAGTTCGGCGGCCAGGGCCTGCCGGTCACGGTGTCCACCGCCGTGCTGGAAATGTGGAAGTCGGCCAGCATCTCGTTCTCACTGTGCCAGATGCTCACGCTGGGCGCGGTCGAGGCGATCGCCCACCACGGCTCGGACGAACTCAAGGCCACCTACCTGCCGAACATGGTGTCGGGCAAGTGGACCGGCACCATGAACCTCACCGAGCCGCAAGCCGGCTCCGACCTCGCCGCCATCCGCAGCAAGGCCGAGCCCCGCGGCGACGGCACTTACGCCATCACCGGCACCAAGATCTTCATCACCTGGGGCGAACACGACATGGCCGAGAACATCGTCCACCTCGTGCTGGCCCGCCTGCCGGACGCTCCCCCGGGCGTGAAGGGCATCTCGCTGTTCATCGCCCCCAAGTTCCTGGTCAATGCCGACGGCAGCCTGGGCGAACGCAATGACCTGATCTGCGCCTCCATCGAACACAAGATGGGCATCCACGGCAGCGCCACCGCCGTCATGTCCTTCGGCGACAAGGGCGGCGCCACCGGCTACCTGGTGGGCGAGCCCAACCGCGGCCTCGAATACATGTTCACGATGATGAACCACGCCCGCCTCAATGTGGGCCTGGAAGGCGTCGGCGTGTCCGAGCGCAGCTACCAGCACGCACTGGCCTACGCCCGCGAGCGCATCCAGGGCAAGATCATCGGCGACAAGTCCGGCGAGAAGAAGCCGATCCTGCACCACCCGGACGTGCGTCGCATGCTGATGGACATGAAGTCCCGCACCGAAGCCGGCCGTGCCATCGCCTACTACGTGGCCGGCTGCATGGACCGCGCCAAGAGCAGCCCCGACGCCGACGTGCGCAAGACCAACCAGACCCGCCTCGAACTGCTGACCCCGGTGGTCAAGGGCTGGTGCACCGAGAACGCCCAGGGCATCACCTGGAACGGCGTGCAGGTGCACGGCGGCATGGGCTTCATCGAAGAAACCGGCGCCTCGCAGTACATGCGCGACGCCCGCATCATCACCATCTACGAAGGCACCACCGCCATCCAGGCCAACGACCTGATCGGCCGCAAGACCGCCAAGGAAGGCGGCAAGAGCATGCAGGCGCTGCTGGCCGACATCACCGCAACCCGCGCCGCGCTGAACGCCACCGGCAACCCGGCGCTGGCGGCCCTGGCGGACAGCCTCGGCGGCGGCATCGCCGCCCTCGGCGAAGCCACCAACTGGCTGCTCGCCACCTATGACGCCAACCCGCAGGCTGCCGCGGCCGGCTCGGTGCCCTTCCTCAAGCTCACCGGCATCGTCGTCGGCGGCTGGCTGATGGCCCGCTCCGCGCAGGTTGCCGCCGGCCGCCTGGACGGCGCCGATGGCGATTTCTACAAGGCCAAGCTGGGCACCGCCAGCTACTTTGCCCAGCACGTGATGCCCGAGGCCAACGCCTACCGGGATGCCATCGTGAATGGCGCCGAGTCCGTCCTCGCCCTCGAAGAAGCGCTTTTCTAAGGCCCACAGGCTGCGGGGGCAAACAGCTTGCCACCGCAGCACAGCGTCACCCGGGGAGGAGAACAGCACTCACCCCGTCACCACCCCATAAAAAACCACAACAAACCCAAGCACCTGTTCAGGAGGAATCATGTCGGCAGACATCTACAAAAAAGTGCGGGCGAATCCGAAATTCGCAGAACTGGAAGGCAAGCGCAGCCGTTTCGCGCTGATGCTCACCGCCATCGTGATGGTCAGCTACTACGGAATGATGGCCCTCGTGGCCTTTGCGCCGGACGCCTTGCGCACGCCCATCTCCAGCGGCGCCACCCTCACCATCGGCGTCCCCATCGGGGCCGTCATCATCATCGGTTCGTGGCTGCTGACCGGCTGGTTCGTGCACCGCGCCAACGGCGAGTTCGACAGCCTCAACAACGAAATCATCCGGGAGGCCACCAAGTGATCACGCGCAAACATCTCCTCGGGGCACTGCTGCTGAGCCTCGCCGGCGCGGCAGCCTTCGCCGCCGACGCCATCGGCGCCGTCCAGAAGCAGCCGCTCAACATGACCGCCATCGGCATGTTCTTCGTGTTCGTGATGAGCACCATGGGCATCACCTACTGGGCGGCCAGCCGCACCAAGTCCACCGCCGACTTCTACACCGCCGGCGGCGGCATCACCGGCTTTCAGAACGGCCTGGCCATCGCGGGCGACTACATGTCCGCCGCCACCCTGCTCGGCCTGTCGGCCATGACCTTCTCGAAGGGCCTCGACGGCTTCATCTACGCCATCGGCTTCTTCGTCGGCTGGCCGGTGATCCTCTTCCTGATGGCCGAACGCCTGCGCAACCTAGGCAAATTCACCTTCGCCGACATCGCCTCCTACCGCCTCGACCAGGGCACCATCCGCACCTTCGCCGCCTTCGGCTCGCTGACGGTGGTGTGCTTCTACCTGATCGTGCAGATGGTTGGCGCGGGCCAGCTCATCAAGCTGCTGTTCGGCCTCGACTACGCCACCGCGGTGGTCGTGGTGGGCGTGCTGATGGTGGTGTATGTCACCTTCGGCGGCATGATCGCCACCACCTGGGTGCAGATCATCAAGGCCTGCCTGATGCTCTTTGGCGGCACCGTGCTGCTCTTCCTGTCGCTCTCCCAGTTCGGCTTCAGCCTTGAAACGGCCGCACAAAAGGCGGTCGCAGTGCACAAGGACGGCATCAAGCTGATGGGCACCGGCACCCTGATGGCCGACCCCATCACCGCCGTGTCGCTGTCGCTGGGCCTCGTGTTCGGCACCGCCGGCCTGCCGCACATCATGATGCGCTTCTTCACCGTGCCCAACGCCAAGGAAGCCCGCAAGAGCGTCTTCGTGGCCAGCGGCTGCATCGGCTACTTCTTCATGGTGGTGTGCGCCCTCGGCCTGATGGCGATCGTCATCGTCGGCACCAACCCCGAGTACTACGAAGGCGGCAACATCGCCGGCAAGATGCTCGGCGGCGGCAACATGCCGGTGATGCACCTGGCCAAGGCGGTCGGCGGCAACCTCTTCCTCGGCTTCATGTCCGCCGTGGCCTTCGCGACCATCCTCGCGGTGGTGTCGGGCCTGGCCCTGGCTGGCGCCTCGTCCATCGCCCACGACATCTACGCCCGGGTGATCCGCAAGGGCACCGCCAGCGAAACCGAAGAAATGCGCGTCTCCAAGTTCGCCACCGTCGGTCTCGGCGTGGTCGCCGTGCTGCTGGGCATCCTGTTCGAGAAGCAGAACATCGCCTTCCTCGTCGGCCTGACCTTCGGCATCGCCGCCTCGGCCAACTTCCCGATCCTGATCCTGTCGATGTACTGGCGCGGTCTCACCACCCGCGGCGCGCTCCTGGGCGGCCTCGCCGGCCTCGTCTCGGCGGTCACCTTCGTGGTGCTCTCCAAGGCCGTGTGGGTGGTCGTGCTCGGCAACAAGGAAGCCCTCTTCCCCTACGAGCAACCGGCCCTGTTCTCCATGCCGCTGGCCTTCTTCTGCACCTGGCTGTTCTCGGTAACCGACAGCAGCGCCCGCGCCACGACCGACAAGGCCGGCTTCGACGACCAGTATGTGCGCTCGCAAACCGGCATCGGCGCCGCCTCCGCCAGCTCGCACTAGGCCCTGGGCACAACACCCAAAAAAAGTCTCCACCCTCGTCAACGGGGGTTTTCACGGCGCCGCAGGGCGCCGTTTTTCTTTGGCGATGTCGCCAACCCGACGAAGCACCCGATGCGATCCAGGGCCCTTGTGGGGGCGACAACTCACCGGCAAGCGACGCAAAGATTCCACCGCTAACGGTGACAGGCAAGAAAAAGCCCGGCATGAGCCGGGCTGTTTTCATCAGGAGCATGATCTGAAAAGTCAGGCCACGCTACCTGGCACTACCACCAGCCTGGCGCTTGGCGCCCGGCCGGCATCGTTCGGCAATTAAGCAACCGGAACGATGTTGGCGGCTTGCTGACCCTTGGGGCCGGAAACCACGTCGAAGGTCACGCGCTGGCCTTCGGTCAGGGTCTTGAAACCCTTGCCTTGAATAGCGGAGAAGTGAGCGAACAGATCGTCACCGCCGGCTTCCGGGGTGATGAAACCGAAGCCCTTGGAATCATTGAACCACTTCACGGTACCTGCTGCCATTTTGAATATCCTTGAAAAAACTAATAAAAACAGGGAATGCCCCTGAATAGGGCGAAACTCAAGAGGGCGGGGTGATGAAGGAAAGACTGCCGCAGGGCTGCGGGTACTGAACCAGACAACAACAACACTACTTGAAGATCGCGAGGCAAGACTTTGCCCTGATTCGCCTGGCAATGCAAATAATATTTTATGGATGGATGAGAAAACCGGTTTTCCCACCCTGCCGGCCTGCCGCCACACCTACGGCGCTGCGACAATCCACCACATTCCGCCCTACCGGCCGGCACGTTAAATTCGGTGCTGGCCGACCGCTGCCCGCCCTCCCCCCGGCGTCTGTTTCAACCAGCTGAGTCACCCAACTGCGCCACCCAGCTGAGTCACCCAGGCATCGGCCGGCCCTTCCTGCCAGGCCCTTCGGGGATAATGCCCCGATGCCTTCCGAGCCCACCATGCCCCGCCCATCCAGCTCCACCGATGCCCTGCGCCGCCTGATCGGGCTGCGCCGGCTGTCCATCGCCGCGATGTTCGGCGTGCTGCTGATCGTGCCCTGGCTGCTCGACATTCCCCTGCCCGGCGCCTCGCTGCTGCCGGTGGCTGCGGCGCTGCTGGTCGCCAACGGCCTCACCCGGCTGCGCCTCTCGCGCATCAACGATGTCAGCGCGGCCGAGCTCTTCGCCCAGCTATGCATCGACCTCGCCGCCTGGAGTGCCTTCCTGTACTTCACCGGCGGCGCCACCAATCCGCTGATCTCGCTGCTGCTGCCCCTCGTCGCCATCGGCGCGGCAACCCTGTCGGCCCCCTACGCCTGGGCCCTTGCCGTGCTCGCGGTGGCCGCCTACTCAATCCTGTGGGATTTCAACGAACAGCTCGACATCTACGACTCCGGCCTCGCCGTGCACTGGCACCTGGCCGGCATGTGGCTCACCTTCGCCCTGTCGGCGGGCGTCATCGTCTGGTATGTGGTGCGCATGACCGCCGTGATCCGCAGCCGCGACCAGGCCCTGGCCGAAGCCCGCGAGGCCCGCCTGCGGGGCGAGCGCATCGTCGCGCTGGGCAACCTGGCCGCGGGCGCGGCCCACGAACTGGGCACACCGCTGGGCACCATGGCGATTCTGGCCGGCGAACTGGCCCGCAACCCCGCCCTCGACCCTGAAACCCGCGCCGACGCGGCCCTGCTCGGCACCCAGATCGACCACTGCAAGGCCATTCTCGGCGGCCTCACGCTGCGCGCCGGCAGCCTGCGCGCCGAAGGCGGCACGACCCTGCCGGCCGACGCCTGGCTGCACGGCATCATTGATCGCTGGCGCAGCCTGCGCCCCCACGTGCGCCTCGCCGCCCGCATCGACTGCGGCCACCCGGCGCCCTCGCTGGTGGCCGACACCACGCTGGAGCAGGCCATCCACAACCTGATCAACAACGCCGCCGACGCCTGCCCCGAAGGCGTCGAATGCGAAGCCGGAAGCGACGGCCAACACCTGGTCGTGCGCGTTCTCGACCGCGGCCCCGGCATCCCCGAATCATTGCAGGCCGGCCGCGAGCTGCCGCCCAGCCTCGGCGCCGGCCTCGGCATCGGCCTGCTGCTCGCCTTTGGCGCCGTCGAGCGCTGCGGCGGCCACATCGCCTTCGCGCCCCGCCCCGGCGGCGGCACCATCGCCACCCTCACCCTTCCTATCGCAGCCCTTCGCCCATGAACCCGCAGGACGCCCCCCACATCCTCGTCATCGACGACGACCCCGCCTTCAACCGTGTGCTCACCCGCGCCCTGGGCCAGCGCGGCTTTACCGTCTTTGGCGCCGCCGACCCGGAAAACGCCCTCGAACTCGCCCGCCAGCACGAGCCCGAATACGTGGTGCTCGACCTGAACATCGGCGGCAGTTCCGGCCTGCGCCTGATCAAGCCGCTGCTGGCCGCCAACCCCGACTGCCGCATCCTCGTGCTCACCGGCTACGCCAGCATCGCCACCACCGTGGACGCGATCAAACTCGGCGCCACCCAGTACCTCGCCAAGCCGGCCGACGTGGACGCCATCCTCAAGGCCCTCTCCGCAACCGACGTGCTCATCGACGACGAAGTAGCCGCCAGCCCGATGTCGGTGGACCGGCTGGAATGGGAGCACATCCAGCGCGTGCTCGCCGAAAACGACGGAAACATCTCGGCCACCGCCCGCGCGCTTAAAATGCACCGTCGCACACTGCAACGGAAACTGGCCAAACGGCCAGTCAGGGAATGAAACCAAGCGAAGACCTCGACGCACGCGTCCGCCTCGACAAATGGCTGTGGGCGGCCCGCTTTTTCAAGCACCGCACCCAGGCAACCGAAGCCGTGGACGGCGGCAAGATCCAGCTCAACGCAATGCGGGTCAAGCCCGCGCGCGACGTAAAGATCGGCGACCGGGTGGACATCCAGATCGCCGACACGCATTTCTGCGTGCTCGTGAAGGGTATCGCCGACAAGCGCGGCAGCGCCACCATTGCCCAGGCCCTTTACGAGGAAACCCCCGACAGCATCACCGCCCGCGAGGCCCAGCGCGAACAGCGCAAGCTCGCCGCCACGCCCGGCGCCAACCTCCACGGCCGCCCGACCAAACGCGACCGGCGGCAGATGGGGCGCTTTACCGGCGAGGGCTGATTCAGCCTCGCGCCCGACCGGAAGAGCCCACCCAAGCATGAAATCCTCAACACCATCGCGCCTGCCCGCGCTGTGCCTCACGGCCCTGCTCCTTGTGGGGATGATGCAGGCGGGCCCGGCCTTCGCCGCCCGGCTCCCCGACGACGTGGCCCGCTTCGTTGAACGTCGCGAACGCTGCGACCACTTCCGCGGCGAGGATTCCGACGACCCGCAGCGACGTGCCTATATCGCGCTAAAGCAGCAGCGCTACTGCAAGGGCGTCGACTTCGAGTTGCGCAGGCTCAAAATGCGCTACCGCCAGGACTTCAGGCTGCGCCGTCTCCTGAAAAGCTACGAGACACCCATCGAATAGCCTTCATCAAGCTGCGGGGCGCCCGCAGGCACCCCTGTTGCCGCGATATTGCGGCGGAGTGGATGACGGCCTTGCGATCAAGAACAGGGCCTTGTGCAGCGCAAAAACCCGTTGTTCGAGTGTTTATTGATCCTCAAAAGCCGGGAAGACGCCGCGCATGAGCGCCCAGCCCCGCACCTACAGGCCGATTGCCAGGGCCAGCGGCAGGAAGATCACCGCCATCAGGTTGCCGAGCAGCACCATCGAAGCGACCTTTTCCGGCTCCTGGTTGTAACGCTCGGCAAACATGTAGTTGAGCACGGCCGGCGGCAGGGCGCCAAAAACCAGCAGCAGCGCCCGCTCCCGCTCGGGCAGCGGCACCAGCATCACCAGCACCGCGGAAAGCGCCAGGCCGATGGCCGGCCTGGCCACTGCGCCGATCACGCCAAGACGGATCGCCGAGATGCGCGATTCGCTGATGCGGACACCGAGCGCAAAGAGCATCAGCGGAATCGAAATGTCGCCCAGCATCTTGATCGCCAGCATGGCCGGCGGCCACACCTCGATGCCGGCAATGCCCACCGCGAGGCCGCTCAGCGTGGCAATCACCGAAGGCACCCGCCAGACGCTCAGGAGCTTGATGTTGTGGTCCAGCAACCAGGCGCCAAAGGTGAAGTGCAGCAGGTTGGACACCATGAACATCACGACCGCCGGCGCCAGCGCCTGCTCGCCGAAAGCCAGCACGGCCAACGGCAGGCCCAGGTTGCCGCA
>Ga0209480_10002328_pt1 | contig 13118 bp, 10 predicted proteins | sample JI61114C2DNA_FD_187501 | JGI IMG/M metagenome (GOLD analysis project Ga0209480, IMG submission 187501) | Wastewater effluent complex algal communities from Wisconsin, to seasonally profile nutrient transformation and Carbon sequestration -... | ecosystem: Engineered > WWTP > Effluent > Algae...
CCGGGTCTTGCGCTCAATGAAAAAAAGATTGGCTACATGATGAGCGATATTGTGGAGCACTGCGAAAATTATATCCGTTATAATAATCACTTTGAAGAAGATATTGAAGGTTATGTGCATTTATTGAGCACCTATAATAAATGGGGAACCGATAAATTATTTGAACAAACACTTCGCGAAGCAAGGAATACATTAACAAAAAACCCTTTTAGAAATGCTCCGTATTTTTTTAAAGAGTATTTATTACAAAGCGAAGTGAATTTATTTTTCGACAGGCAAAAAAAACGGGCTTATGATGCCAGTCTGCAGGAAGCTGCCAATTTCCTGGATCTATTTTACATCTCTACCAAACTCAAATATAGTTGCGAGCTCATCAACAGGCAAAAATTAGTGGTGACAGATTATAATTTGCGTTTGCTCAAAGAAATTTCAGACCATCTAAAGGAGAATAGTTATGAAGAGTATCCATCCATCACTATCTACTACCAAATTTTAATGACCTTCACTGATACTGACACTGAAGTGCATTTTGAAGAGCTGAAAAGATTGTTAGATGAACATACAACTAAATTCCCGCCTGATGAAGCGCGCGATATGTATGCGTACGCACAGAATTTTGCGATACGAAAAATTAATGCAGGGGAAAAACGATATTTAAGAGAATACTTCGATTTATCGAAAGCAGCGTTGGAAAAAGAATTGCTGATGGTTGACGGCGATTTGTCGCCATGGACATTTAAAAATCTGGTAATAGCTGCATTGCGTGTTGGTGAATTTAATTGGGCAGAACAATTTATTAAAAATTACAAAAATCGCCTGAACGAAAAATTCAGGTCGAATGCATATAATTATAATCAAGGGGCTTTATTGTTTTTCAAAGGTCAATATGGTGATGCCTTGCGATTAATTAATCAGGTAGAATATACCGACATTTTTTATGCGCTGGATACCCGTACCATGCAAATTAAAATTTATTATCAACTCGATGAATGGGACCCAATGCAGAGCGCCATTGAGGCATTTAAAGTGTACTTGAGAAGAAATAAAACATTAAGTGAAAATGTAAAATTGTTGTATAACAACTTCTTGAAATACACTGATAAATTATCGCGATTAACAAAACGCGACAAACCAAAACTGACTGAACTGAAACAAAAAATAGAGGAAACAAAACAAATTGCCGATTTGGGTTGGTTGCAGCAAAAGGTAGATGAGAAACTTATTGATAATAAACGCTAACCTATAATAGCCATCATGTAACCAATAGTTAGCCATCCCTTGATGGTAAATAAAAAAGCCTTGTTACAATATTGCAACAAGGCTTTTTTAATGCTGGTAAATTTGTTATCTGGCAACAATAAATTCTACCGTAAATGTTTTATCCTGTTGTTTTAACTGACCAAAATAATAACCCTGTTCAAGCATACTAATATTGTATGAAAATTCAAGGTAACCGTTTTCGTCAGTATGAATAATATCACTGGTTAAAATTCTCCCTGTAATATCTGTAATAGTAAATGTGGCTTCACCTGGCGTGATATCAAAAATTCTGAAATTAGCATATTCGCTAGTTGGATTAGGGAATACACCCAATTGTGAATTTTCATCCATTGTCATTTCTTCATCGGCAGTAAGTCTGTCAAATTGCAAATAATTTACACCTCCAGGTAAAAATGTAGCTAAGTGTTCTTTAATTGAATTATAAGCAGGATCATCTGCTAAATTATCCCATTCGTAAGGGTCAACATTTCTATTTTTTCCAATACGATATAATTCTTCCTGAAACACGCTTAATGCTTCGTTACAAGCTGGAGCTACAGCACCATTTGTTTGATAACGTATGTAGTGGAACTCATCGTCGCGAACACTATATTGAGGAAAACAGAAACCTTCATCATAACCATGTAACTGCAATGATGATACTACCGGTCTGTCCCAAACTACATTTGGATTAGCTAAAATTGGTGTCAGGCTTTTACCATCTAAATAAGGCGAACCATCAGGAAAAGTTGGTAACGTAATACCAGCTAATTCTAATACTGTTGGCATAATATCAATATTACTTACTACTCGTTTTGTAGTTCTTTTAGCAGGCGTGCGCATATCGGCAATTACTAATGGAATGCGTACGTCTGTTTCCCACATACATCCTTTGCGCCAATGTGTTTTTTCTCCGAGTGAATATCCGTGATCACTAGTAATTATAAATACTGTATTATTAAATATTTCAGGATGCGATTTAATTTCATTGTAAAATCTTCCTATTTGTGCATCCATAAATTTAATAGACGCTAAATAGGCTATAATACCATTTGCTCTTTCTGATTCCTGGAGAATAAATGTTTTTTCTTCATCTGATAAACCTACACCAATCGGGGGAGGTGGAACTTCTGCCATCATAATATCACCAAATTGTAAAAAGTCGGGATGCACATAATCTTCTTCATTTAAAATTTTACCAACTAAATCATCTGGTAATGCATCGTAATCACTCCACATTGGGTCTGGTTGAGGTGGCATAACAAGACCATTGAAAGGTGTTGCACCTACAGGGTCATTGTAAGGTTTATTATAAGGGTCTTGATAATAATCAGTATTGTAATAAGGTAAAAAATATTTTTCAGGAACATAAAATGGTCCGTGAGGACGCTTATAACCAAATGTCAGAAAAAATGGTTTGTCGCAATAATTTTCAGGATTACTAGCATAATCTTCAATAAATGCAATCGCAGAATCGGTGATAATATAATCCACCATCTGAGTTTCCATAGAGTCGGGAATTGGTGTAAAGAAAAATCCGTTAACACCATCATCATTCGCACCACCATAATCTAAAATCGGATCCATATCTCCACCTTGTCCGTATGAAAATGCTTTACTCCACGATAAATCTTTTTCACAGGCGGGCACATTGGATGTATCATAATCTGGTAGACCAACATAACAATGCATTACCTTGCTTAACATATAAGTGAAATAACCACCACTGTCTTTTAACAATTCAGGCATGGTAAATACAGTTTCATTACCTTTTTCAGCAGTAAAGTTTTTACGGAAGTTTTTACATCCGATATCATCATTGTTATACACCTTGGTATAGTAGGCATCTTTACCGGTAATTAAACTTGTTCTGCTTGGTGCACATTTTGGTCCTGCGCAATACGCATTCGTAAATGTTGTTCCCTTTTTGGCAATTTTAGCAATATTGGGTGTTTTTGCCTGCGGGTGACCGTCGAATCCCTGCACATAGTCGTTGAGGTCATCAGCAATTATTAATACAAAGTTCGGTTGCGTAGGTGCTTGAGCCTCAATTAATAAGGCGCTAATGACCAGGCTGCTAAGTAAAAATATTTTTTTCATCATGGTAATTAAGTAGTATGTGTTATGAGTGATAATTGTTGAAATTAGTTGTTTTTTGGCAAAAATAATTTTTTTCGGGAAAAATTAATTGCCCAAATTGCGCATATTCGTAAGCACAATCTCTAAATCGTCGGTTACTCGGTAATCTCGTGCGTAGATGAAGTTTAAACGTGACGCCATTAACTGATTGTCCATTCCTTTATTGTGACCATTAACCGGAACCAACACGCCGGGTTTTAATTTGGGTAAGATTGGTGTTGACCCTGCAGGTACTTGTTTCCCGTTTTCACGGAAATAACCTACCCAGCTTTTTGAATTGGCGAAAACTGCAAAAATATTACGTAAAAAACCACCTTTATTTCTCACAAAAAACAACAAAACAGGAGCAAAAATCAAAGCTAAAAACGATATCCCAATATCAAATAATCTTTTTGCCCGTTTACTTTCAGGTTGGGTAATTTTTAACTGAATATCTACGGTGTAAATATCACCCGCCGAATTTTTCGAATTGCTGCCAATTATACTCAAACTCTGGTCAGGGATAATTTTAAAATCTATTAATTCGCCCAAGCTTACCATCTGACTAATGATATCCTGACTGCTGATATCTTTAGCGCAAAAAATAATTTCGTTTGCCTTATATACATTTATTAGTTCAGGTAAATTAGTAATATCACCTAATTCGAGTTCATCGTTGTTTTTATAATTACCGGTTCTTACATAACCCATAATTAAATTGCCCAATTGTAATTGATTTAACAACTGATGAGCGCGGGCTGTTTCTTCGTCGTTACCTACAATTAATATCTTTTTTTCAGGCGCTTCTCCAAACCTGAAATTTTTGTAACGCATAAAATGAAGTGTTGAGCGAACCGCAATAAGTAATGCAGTATTAAATGCAGCACCGGCAATAATCATCCCCCTTGAAAACCGATATGCTTCCGGCAAAAAACCATACACTGCAGCAATTACGATAGTGCCCCAAAACATACCTCTAACTATCCTCGAAATATTGGTAGTTCTGTCGTAACCACCACCAACAAATATGGCTAATATCCAAATAGCAATATAGAGCGGGATATTCACCAGTAAATAGTTAATTGGATATTCACCACCCTCGATATATTTTACATAATACTCCCAATATTCCTTAACTAAATACATGCCACCTAAAATGATAATGGCATCTAAAAAAGGTAATGCTATTTTTTGTAATACTCTGATGGTTGTCGCAATAAAAGCCCTGAAATAAATGGCTATATTGAGTAACGAAACAAATATGCCTGCCCGCCTTCCTGTAAAATGTTTATTGGCAAATATTTTCATTGCATTATAAAACATTTTCACATAATTGAAACTGGCTTTTTTAGTGCTCTCGCCTTTGTAATGTATAATTCGGGTATCTGCGAAATAGTAATTTTTATATCCTGCCTGAACAATGCGATAACTTAAATCGATATCTTCTCCATACATAAAAAACGCCTCGTCCAAATATCCGATTTTATCTAATACCGTTTTGCGTATAAGCATAAATGCGCCGGCCAAAACATCTACTTCATGCGTTGTGTTTTCATCTAGATATCCTAAATGGTATTTCCCAAATATTTTTGATTTTGGAAATATATTCGCCAAGCCAAAAGCCTTGTAAAATGCTACTTCAGGACTTGGAAATGCACGTTTGCTTTCCGGTAAAAAATTGCCTTTTCCGTCAATCATTTTTACACCAAGTCCACCTGCATCCGGTCGGGCATCCATAAAGGCTAAACACTTTTCAAATGTATCTTCTTCAACTACCGTATCGGGATTGAGTAATAAAACATAATTGCCATTTGCAATGGTTATCCCCTGATTATTCGCTTTAGAAAATCCGGTGTTTTCTTTGTTGGCAATAATATGTATTGGCGTTTTGGATTTTCCGCTTTCAATAAATTTTTGCGTAATAAATTCTACGCTTCCATCAACAGAATGATTATCAACAATAATAATTTCCGCTGTAATGTTTTCACAAGCTTTAAGTGCCGATAAAACAGCCTGCTCAAGAAAATACTTGACGTTATAATTAACTATTATTACGGATAATTGAATCATTCGTTTTGTTGCATATAGTTTTCAAATGGGCGTCGTGTTGCAAGTGAACGCGCTAATGTAAGTTCGTCGGTATACTCCAATTCGCCACCAAAAGAAATACCTCTGGCGATCGTGGTTATTTTTAATTGTTTATTGGTGATTTTTTTAGTGATATAAAAAATGGTTGTGTCTCCTTCAATATTTGGATTCAAGGCCATAATTATTTCATTATAATTGCCCGAGTTCGCTTTTTCAATAAGTTTTTCTAAAAATAATTGTTCCGGTCCAATGCCCTCCATGGGCGAAATTACACCACCTAAAATATGATACTCTCCAAAAAACTGATTGGTGCTTTCAATAGCAATTAAATCTCGGAGACTTTCAATTACACAAATTAACTTATGGTCGCGTTTGTTATTGCTACATATTGTACATAAAGTGCCGGCTAAATCGGAAATGTTATTACAATTAGGACAAAAATGAATATCCGTTTTGAGTTTTAACATCGCGGCAGCAAAAATGTCCACATCTTCTTTTTTCTGTTTCAGTAAATGTAAAACAAGACGCAATGCCGTTTTTTTGCCAATGCCGGGAAGTTTGGCAAAAGCATTAACAGCTTGTTCCATCCATTGAGAAGGTAAATTCACGCGTGTTGTTTCAATTTATGATTATAATGATTGCCCGTTTATATTGATTACTTTACAATTTTCCAGTTTGTTGCCATTGGCTACACCTTTCATAATTACTTTGTCACCTATCTTAACTTTATTGGCATCTGCTATATTTTGCTCCAAAAAGTAACATTTTATACCAAAAGGATCATTATTCAGACCTTTAAGCGCAAAATAAGTCCCTGTCTCAAAATCATTTCCGGTTTCACTAACTATACCTTCTATTTGTAATACAAGGTTATCGTATTTTTTTCGGTAAATGTCTTCGTTGTTTCTGAATTCCTGTGACATTGCTTCTGCAGAAAGCACTGCACTTATTTCTGCGCTTTCGATATCAACAACCATTGCCGATTTCAGCAGGCGGCTGCCACCTACAATTAAAAGGGCTGCAATCAGGAATGAGGCAATTGTTAATGGAAAAGTTTTACTTTTTGATACATCTTGTGACATGAATTTTTCATCACTTATAACCATGTATCTGCCTGTTTCGTATAAATGAAACACGATAGGCAGTGCAAAGCGTCCAAGCATAAAGGGCTCCCAATTAGGGAAAAGATTGAATTTTATAATGCCATATACTGCTCCCGGAATCAATACCCAGAAAGTGAGGAGAGTAACCCACCCTGCTGTATTCTGCCCTAAATAAAACCTGTCGGCCCCGGCACTGGCACCTAATAACGACAGTAATAAGCTTATCTTTTTTGATTTCATAGTTTTAACAGCTATCCGCAAAAATAGACACATTTATACGATTTCGCTGCAATGCTGAAAAATGTGACATTTTTGGTTTTAGTTAAAATGGCTATTTTTGTGCCCGGTATCAACGATTATTGCACAGAGTACAGCATATTTGTAATAGCAACAGCAATCCATGACACCACTCAAGTTGATGAAAAGAATAGTACTAATCCTATGTTTGGGGATGATGATGTGTTATGCCCATGCACAACAGTATGTTGAGGTTGGCGTATTTGGCGGTCTCAGCAACTACCAGGGCGATTTGGCCCCTGTTGCATTCGTGCCTAAAGAAACCCACGCAGCATTCGGAGCGTTTTACAAGTTCAATCTCAACTACTGGTTCGCTTTTAAAGGCAGTTTATACAGTGGTTTGATTTCAGGTAATGATGACAACTCCACTGAAGAATGGAAACAACAACGCAATCTAAGCTTCCAAACACCTATCCAGGAGGCTTCCTTGTACTTTGAGCTCTTTCTTAAAAAATACAATCCAAATTATAAGTGGAATATTATGTCCCCTTATATTTTCTTTGGAATCTCCTTATACCATTTTAACCCAAGGGCAAATTACATGGGCGTTTGGTACGACCTTCAGCCACTTGGCACCGAAGGTCAGGGCAATCCGGCATACCCCGACCGTGTTCCATATAAACTCACTCAGTACGCGTATCCAATGGGCTTCGGCTTAAAAGGCTCCGTAACCAAATATTGGAATATTGGTTTGGAAATGGGGTATCGCAAAACCACCACCGACTACCTCGATGATGTTAGTACAACTTATATTGCCAAAGAGTTGCTGTTGGCCGACAATGGCGATATCGCATGGCAATTGTCCAACAGGTCAGATGAAATGAACGGTGGCATCGAAATTTTAAGAGGTGATAAAAAGTATAGAGGCGATGATACAAATAAGGACTGGTATATCTTTACCGGGTTAACTATTTCACGCAATATTGAAGTGAAAGGCTGGGAATCAAAAAAGTATAAAGCCAGCGACAACCCTAAGAAACCGGGCCTTAAGAAGTCACGCAAAAAAATGTCATGTCCGGGTATCAACCAAAAATTATAACCCCCTCACAACCACACACTGTTGAATATTTTCGACACCGGGCACAATAAAAATGTCATTTTTGAGTTATAATAAACAAGCAATTTTACCAGTTTATCGAACAAAACCTTATTTTTGTTTTAATTAAACAAACCAAGCATCGGATGAAGATTGTCAAACTCCTCGGTTTTATATTCCTTTCTGGTTCATTATCGGCCCAGATGTCCTATTTCGAAATAGGCTTGATGGGAGGCGTGGCTAACTACTACGGCGATATGACCCACGATTATGTGGTTTTAAAAGAGTCTCATCCAGCATACGGAGGCTTCGTAAAATATAATGTTGATGCCAAAAAAGGTTTCAAATTCAATGTCTATAGTGGAACTGTTTCGGCTGCAGATAAAAATAGCGATAGAGCTAACCTTAATGCCCGCAACTTAAGCTTTACGTCTAATGTAACAGAAGTAGCATTTACCTTTGAATACAACTTTTTAGGCTACCGCCCCGTTGAATTTAAGCAACGTATTTCCCCTTATGCCTATGCAGGCTTAGCGGGTTTTCATTTTAATCCTCAGGCGTATTATGAGGGTGAATGGTATGATTTACAGCCACTCGGCACCGAAGGCCAGGGAATGGAAAATTTCCCTTATCGTGATAAATACCGTTTATATGAATTTGCTTTCCCTTTTGGGGTAGGAATCAAATTCGCCATGACTGAACGTTGGAACCTCGGGTTAGAATACGGTGCAAGGTGGACATTTACAGATTATTTGGATGATGTAAGCCGCACTTATGTAGATCGAAATTTACTTATTGAAGCGAATGGTATCGATGCATATAATTTATCTAACCGCAGTGGCGAATATTTATTTGGTGAACCGTTCGATTATCAAAATAATGACTGGAGAGGCGATCCAACGGATACCGACTGGTATATGTGGTTTGGTTTAACACTTAGCAGAAATATGATTAAAGGTGTTGAAGAAGGTTTCAGAACTTCCACTAAAGATATACTTGGATGTCCTGGCACACGCCATATTAATAAGCCGAAAAAAAGAAGATAATAGTAGCTATTAAAAATATTAACGGGAGCTTCAATTTGAACTCCCGTTTTTTTATGTGTATAACCTGCATGTGTTTCTTAAACTTTCGACTTATTTTGTCGCCTTAAGCATGTACTGATGTCAACCTGGTTTTTTCTTACGATATTAATTATTTACTTTTTGTGTTTGTTTACCATATCATGGTTTACATCACGAAAGGCCAACCAAAATGCCTATTACCTTGGTAATAAATCTTCACCTTGGTACGCAGTTGCTTTCGGATTAATTGGTGATTCGCTCAGCGGAGTCACTTTTGTTTCAGTTCCTGGTAATGTGGCGACTCAGGAATTTGGCTACATGCAAATTGTAATTGGTTACCTGCTTGGGTATTTTGTAATTGCCACTGTTTTATTGCCTTTGTATTATCGGTTAAATTTAACTTCGATATATACTTACTTAGGACAACGATTTGGTAAAAACGCGCAAAAAACCGGTTCGTTTTATTTTATAGTTTCACGATTAGTAGGTGCAGCATTTCGATTGTATGTTTCTGCAACGGTGCTCCAGTTATTTATTTTCCAACCATGGGGCGTGCCATTTGAAGTAACTGTTTCGATTGTAATTATCCTCATATTATTATATACCTATAGAGGGGGTATTAAAACACTGGTGTGGACCGATACGCTGCAATCATCTTTTTTATTAATGGGTGTTATACTTTCCATTATTGCAATTGCCGGCGCTCTGAATTTAGATTTTAATGGTATTATTGATACGGTGAGAAATAGTGAACACAATCAAATTTTTTTCTGGGATGTAAAGGCGCCGAACTATTTCTGGAAACAATTTATCAGCGGCGCATTAATTGCAATTGTTATGACGGGTTTGGATCAGAATATGATGCAAAAAAATCTCAGTATGCGTACGTTGCCTGAAGCACAAAAAAATATTTTATGGTTTAGTGTGGTGTTGATTTTTATTAATTTATTGTTTGTATCATTAGGTGCTTTGTTGTATGAATATATTGGTGTAATGGGTATCGATGCACCTGCACGCACCGATCACCTGTTTCCTATTTTAGCACTCGATTATCTTGGTGTTTTTGCTGCTGTAGTTTTTATTCTTGGAATTGCTGCAGCCACATTTTCAAGCGCCGACTCAGTGCTTACCACACTCACTACATCATTTTGTATCGACATATTAGGATGGGACGTAACACAAACTGAATCGGGTAAACAGAAACAAAACAGGCATATTATTCATGTGCTCTTTGCGGTTGTATTGCTGATTGTAATAATCATATTTAATGCTATTAATAACGATGCGGTAATTAATCAGGTGTTTGCAGTGGCCGGATATACTTATGGCCCATTGTTAGGGTTGTTCGCGTTTGGCATTATTACAAAAAGAAATATTATGGATAAAGTGGTATTATTAGTTTGTTTATTACCACCTTTTATTTGTTACTATTTGAACATGCATTCAAAAGCATTATTCAATGGTTATCAAATAGGATATGAATTACTACTGATTAACGGAATTTTGACTTTCATCGGATTATTGTTAATTTCATCCTCGAACTCTAATAAATTGGTTCAATCATAATTGTATGGCTGAGAAATATCGCAAGAAGAAATTGTTTAAAGTAAAAGACTGGACTGAGCTAAGTGCGCAATCTAGTTGGAGGATGTTTAAAATAATGGCCGAGTTTGTTGATGGTTTTGAAACCATGGATAAAATTGGCCCATGTGTATCGATTTATGGTTCTGCAAGAACTAAACCGGACCACAAATATTATAAATTATCAGAGCAAATAGCAGCTAAACTCGTACATGAAGGATTTGGTATTATTACAGGCGGTGGACCCGGAATTATGGAAGCCGGTAATAAAGGCGCCTATAAGGAAGGGGGAAAATCTGTAGGCCTTAATATTGAATTACCTTACGAACAAAGTCACAATCCTTATATCGACAGAGATAAACTCATCAATTTTAAATACTTCTTTGTGCGCAAAGTAATGCTCGTGAAATACGCCCAGGCATTTATCTTTATGCCGGGTGGATTTGGCACTTTAGATGAGATGTTTGAAGCACTTACCTTAATTCAGACACATAAAATTGAACGCGTTCCGGTAATTCTTGTTGGCAAATCTTATTGGAAAGGTTTGTTGGCCTGGGTACGTGAAACAATGTTGCACAAAGAACATAATATCAGCGAGGAAGATTTAGATTTATTTTATATGACCGATGATCCTGAAGAGGTAGTAAAACATATTGCTGCATTTTATGCCACTTCGCATCTGCGTCCGAATTTTTAATTAAAGTATGGCAGAATTACTTTCAATTACTCATCTCAAACCCGGAGATAAAGCGCCTGCATTTAATGCACTTGACCAGGATGGAAATAAAGTTTCCTCTGCAGGATTAAAAGGGCAGTGTTATGCCTTATACTTTTATCCAAACGACGACACAGAAACGTGCACCAAACAAGCCTGTAATTTGCGCGATAATTATGCAGCATTAAAAAAAGCAGGCATAAAAATAATTGGTGTTTCACATGCGCCTGTCGAGTCAAAGAAAAAATTTGCAGATAAATACAAACTACCATTTACCCTTCTTGCCGACACCGACTTAACCATTGTTAAAAAATATGGTGTTTATGGTGAAAAATTATTTATGGGGCGAACCATAACGACAATTCATCGTATTACCTTTTTAATTAATGAAAAAGGTGTCATCGAAAAAATTATACACAAAGTTTGGGCAGGCAAAGCCTCGTCGCAAATTCTCGAAACCTGACTTCCCGTTTGGAATTATGTAAGTAAATTGTCATTTTTGTAATTGTATGTATAAACATACATTTTTTTCAGGCACCTTTATTGTAACAAATTACATTATGAAAAGATTTAAATCGACACATGTATTCCTCAGCGCACTACTCATCCTAATTATTTCCGGGCTTTCTAAACTCAGTTATGGTAAAGAAGACGGTGCACCATCTGGTAATACAGGCTCGCCGGGCGATGACCAAACCTGCGCGCATGTTGATTGTCATACTGGTTCTGCATCTGAAAAAGACGGTTTAATCGCAACTGATGTTCCTGCTTCGGGATATTTAGTTGGGGAAACATATCTCATTACAGTTACTATCGAAGAAATCGGAATTACACGTTTTGGCTTCCAGGCATCACCACAAAATTTAGATGGTGATGAAATGGGTGAAATGGCACTTATTGATTCTGACCAAACCAAATTTACCGGTGGAGGTAAATATATTACGCATACTAATGCCGGAACCAATGGCACTGATTCTAAAACATGGACTTTTAACTGGACTCCTGAAGAGGCAACTGGTGATGTTACTTTTTATGTTGCCGTAAATGCAAGTGATGATGAAGATGATGCTTCCGGTGATCATATTTATACATCATCGGTAACTATTGCTGAAGACCCTGATAATCATCCACTTAGTATTGAAGATTTGAATGAAATTCTTTTTGATATTCATGGCATTGTTAAGGATGAACTTGCAGTTACAGTGAGCACTCCTGTAAATAATCCTATTGTTATTGATATCATTGACATCAATGGACGATTGGTGCTTTCCAATAAATATCAATATGCGAATGGCACCTTTGTTATGCCGGTAGATAATTTGAACAAAGGAATGTATTTTGTTCGTATCAGTAATGCACAAGGCGCGCTTACCAAACAGTTTTTTAAGAATTGATAATTATAGTTTAAATTGATTTAACAAAAAACGCCAATCAGGTTTAAACCGGATTGGCGTTTTACTTTTTTATAAAGAAGATTATTCCTTAGTAGTAGTTTCTTCAGTTTTAGCTGCAGCTTCTTCGTTGGCTTTTTCTTCAACTTCAGTCGCTAAAATGCCCTTTTCATCCAAAATCTGGAACCATTTAATAAACTTTTTGATATCACTGATATGCACTTTTTCGCGATCGTATTCCGGTAATACTTTTTCAAAGTAAGCAGAAAGTGTTGCATTGTCCGATTTTGCATCAACCGGCGGGTTGCTGGTTTTTTGCTCGTAGGCTTTTAACAAAACATCTAACAACTCAACGGTATCGTTGGCTGTATAAATAGAAATGTTATCCAGTGGTGAAAAAAGATGTTCGCGGTTAGATACAAATTTTGTCCAACCCTCTGTAAGTGAAGTAACTATGAGACCTGA
>Ga0209480_10002330_pt1 | contig 13117 bp, 10 predicted proteins | sample JI61114C2DNA_FD_187501 | JGI IMG/M metagenome (GOLD analysis project Ga0209480, IMG submission 187501) | Wastewater effluent complex algal communities from Wisconsin, to seasonally profile nutrient transformation and Carbon sequestration -... | ecosystem: Engineered > WWTP > Effluent > Algae...
CGGCTCGCTGCTCGGCCGCATCACCGAGCGCCTCGAGGCGATGGCCAAGGCGGAGACCCGCGCCCTCAAGGCGCTACAGCGGTACTCGGATGACCCGAACGTCGACGGTCCGGCCGGCGAGATCGACTGATCCGCGGCCGGGCCTTCGGGTCTGGGTGCTCAATCCCGCGAGAGCCGGCCTGTTTGGCTGGCTCTTGCGGTATTACGTGTTCGCGATCGCCTGCGTCGTCGTCGCCGCGGTCGTCGTCGGGCATCGCGTCTACCGCAGCTACGCCGCCGAGCTCCCGGACCTCGGGCAGGTCGAGCAGTACGACACCATCGCGCCCGGCGTGACCCGGATCTACGCCGCCGACGGCAGCGTGCTCGCCGAGCTCGCCCGCGAGCACCGCTCCTACGCGGCGATCGACGCCGTCCCGCGCGATCTGATCCACGCCTTCCTCGCCGCCGAGGACCGCCGCTTCTTCACCCACAACGGCCTCGACTGGCGCGGCCTCGGCCGGGCCATCCGCGCCAACCTGCGCTCGGGCACCGTCGTGCAGGGCGGCAGCACGATCACCCAGCAGGTCGCCAAGGGCTTCCTCAGCGACGAGCGGACCCTCGACCGCAAGCTGCGCGAGGCCCTGCTGTCGCTGCGCATCGAGAGCCGCCTCGGCAAGCGCCGGATCCTCGAGATCTACCTCAACAAGATCTTCCTCGGACACGGCGCCTACGGCGTCGCCGCGGCCGCGAGCCGCTACTTCGGCAAGGACCTCGACGAGCTGAGCCTCGCCGAGTGCGCCCTGATCGCCGGCCTCGCCCGCGCGCCCTCCCGCTACAGCCCGGTCACCAACCCCGAGCGAGCCCTCGCGCGCCGCCGCGTCGTGCTGCAGGACATGGTCGAGGCCGGCTACATCAGCGACGAGCAGAAGGAAGCCGCCAGCGCCGAGCCGCTGAGTTTGGTCGCTCCCGTCGACGTGTTTCGCCTGCGCGCCCCCTTCTACGCCGAGCACGTCCGCCGCGACATCGCCGCCCGCTTCGGCGAGTCCGTCGTCCTGCAAGACGGCCTGCAGATCGAGACCCCGGCCCAGCTCGAGCTCGGAGTGATGGCCCACGCCGCCATCGACGCCGCGGTCCGCAAGATCGATCGGCGCCAGGGCTGGCGCGGCCCGGTCGCGCACCTCGCCGAGGACCCCGCGCGCGTCACCTTCCGAGAGCGCGCCGCCGCCGAGTACGGCGCCGACGGCCTCGTCGCCGATCCCCTGCGCTGGCGCCTCGGCCTGGTCACCGAGGCCGACGCCAAGCGCGCCCGCGTCGTCGTCGGCGGCGCCGAGGCCCTGCTGCCGCTCAAGCGCATGAGCTGGGCCGCCCGCTACGACCGCAACGCGACCCTCAACGACGCGACCATCACCAAGGTCACCGAGGCGATCGAGGTCGGCGACGTCGTCTGGGTCCGGCCGGCCCAGAAGCGCCGCGTCGGCGTCATCGAGGAGACCGAGGAGAGCCACGATCCGCCGAAGCCCGACGCCGCCGCCGCCGCGGAGCCGGTGAAGGCCAGGGTCGTCGAGCCGCCGAGCCCGCCGGAGATCGACGCCGAGACCGGCCTCCCGGTGCTCGAGCTCGGGCAGACCCCGCGCGTCGAGGCCGCGCTCTACACCATGAACCTCGACAGCGGCTACGTCGACGCGATGGAGGGCGGCGTCGACTACGACCGCTCGCAGTTCAACCGGACCACCCAGGCCTGCCGTCAGCCCGGATCTGTCTTTAAAGCCATCTATTACTCGCTCGCCCTCGACGGCGATCAGTGGCGCATGGACTCCGTGCTCGAGGACAAGCCCTACGTGCCCGAGCCCGGCGAGGCCTGGAACCCGCAGAACCTCGGCCAGACCCTCGACGGCGAGGTGCTGCTGCGCACCGCCCTGATCCGCTCGCTCAACCTGCCGTCGATCCGCCTGTTCCAGTCGCTCGGCGCCGAGAAGGTCGTCGCCTGGGCGCGCCGCCTCGGCTTCACCACCGAGCTCATCGCCGACCGCGCCCTCTCGCTCGGCGCGTCGTGCGTGCACATCGACGAGCTCAGCCGCGCCTTCGCGATCTTCGCGCGCGGCGGAAGCTGGGTCGACCCGGTCTATGTGCGCCGCGTCATCAACAAGCGCGGCGAGGTCCTCCTCGACCAGCGCAGCCCCCTCGACGCCGACGTCGACGTCGCCGGTCGCCTCGACCGAATGGGCAGCCTCGCGCTCAAGGGCCCGCGCCAGATCATCGACGAGCGCAGCGCCTTCCTGATCACCCGCCTGCTGCGCGAGGTCGTCACCGCCGGCATCGGCGCGCGCGCCGGCCGGATCGGCGTGCCCGTCGGCGGCAAGACCGGCACCGCCTCCAAGGACACCAACGTCACCGACACCTGGTTCGTCGGGCTCACCTCCCGCGAGGTCACGGCCGCCTGGATGGGCGACGACACCTACGAGCGCTCCCTCGGCGAAGAAGACGCCAGCTACACCACCGCCGTGCCGATGTGGCAGCAGTACATGGCCCAGGTCGTCGCCGACGTGCCCCACGACCCGCTCCCGCGCAGCCGCCCGCCCGGCATCGGCAGCCGGGTCGTCGACGCCCGCACCGGCGAGGAGGTCACGCCCGGCATGCCCAGCGCGACGCTCTACCTCAAGGAGTGAGCTCGAGGGTCCGGTCGCCGCGCGTGACCCGGACCCGATGCCGCAGCACCTCGCGCCGGCCCATCCGCTGGCCTACAATCCGCGGCCATGACCCAGCCGCTCCGCGTCTGCGCCGTCTCGTTCCTCAACGCCTGGCCGCTCGTCAACCCGCTGACGGGCGAGCACCTGCCCGGCGCCCGACTCCCCGTCGACGCCGCGGGCCAGCCGCTCTTCGAGGTCAGCACGGCCCTGCCCTCCGAGTGCGCGAGGCGCCTCGAGCAGGGCCTGTGCGACGTGGCGCTCGTCCCCGTCGCCGCCTACGCGGCCCACCCCGAGTGGGAGGTCGTGCCCGAGGTCGGGATCGGCTGCCGCGGCCCGGTCCAGTCGGTCGTCCTCGTCTCCGAGGTCCCGCTCGAGCAGATCGCCCGCGTCCACCTCGACGCCGCCTCCCGCAGCTCCGCCCTGCTGGTCCGGCTGCTCCTCGCCGCCCGCGGCGTCGATCCCGAATTCGTGGTCGCACCGCACGGCGAGGGCCGGGTCCGGGCCCGTGGTCGCGACGCCGCGCTGATCATCGGCGACGCGGCCCTCGGCCTCACCGGCCCGCAGGTCCACGACCTCGGCAACCTGTGGCAGGCCCTGACCGGCTTGCCCTTCGTGTTCGCGTTCTGGGCCGCCCGCCCCGGCCTGTTGACCCCGGAGCACGTGCTCGCGCTGCAGCAGGCCCGCGCCTACGGCCTCAAGCACGCCGAGGACCTCGCCCGCGCCTACCGCAGCGCCCGCCTCGCCGATGGTCACGAGGCCCTCTCCGAGAACGCCTACGCCAACTACCTGCGCCGCTCGATCCGCTACTCGCTCAGCACCAAGGAGCGCGAGGGCCTGGTCGAGTTCCTGACCCGGGCCCGCGACGCCGGCCTGGCCGCGATCCCGGGCCTCGCGGACGACGACACCATCCACGTCCGCTTCGCTGGCGCGGCCGCCCCCGAGGCCCTGCGAGTGGCCCGCCAGCCGCGACCGCCGATGCAGGTCGAGGCGCTCCTGAACCGGGCGGCCAGCGGCGGTCGCCTCGACCTCGCCGAGGGGATCTTCCTCTACGAGAACGCCCCCCTCACCGAGCTCGGCGCCGCCGCCGATCGCCGCCGCCAGGCCCTCCATCCCGACGGCGTCGTCACGTACATCGTCGACCGCAACGTCAACTACACGAACATCTGCGTAACTCGCTGTAAGTTCTGTAATTTCTACACACCACCGGGCGCCAAGGGTGGCTACGTCCTGAGCCGCGAGACCCTGGCCGAGAAGTTCCGCGAGACCGAGGCCCTCGGCGGCGTCCAGATCCTCCTGCAAGGCGGCCTCAACCCCGAGCTCGGCCTCGCCTACTACGAGGACCTGTTCCGCTGGACCAAGCAGAACTTCTCGCTCGCCCTGCACGCGCTCTCGCCCACCGAGATCATCCACATCGCCGAGCTCGAGGACCTCCCCGTCCGCGAGGTCCTGATCCGCCTGCGCGCCGCCGGCATGGACTCGCTGCCCGGCGGCGGCGCGGAGATCCTCGACGACGACATCCGCGCCCGCATCTCCCCGTTCAAGAACACCGCCGACGAGTGGCTGCACGTCATGCGTGAGGCCCACGCGCTCGGTATGAAGACCACCGCGACCATGGTCTTCGGCTTCCAGGAGACCAGCGAGCAGCTGCTCCTGCACATGGACCGCCTGCGCAGCCTGCAGGACGACACCCGCGGCTTCACCGCGTTCATCACCTGGCCGTTCCAGGCCGAGGGCACCCGCCTCAAGCTGCGCGACGACACCAGCCCGCTGCGTTACCTGAAGATCCAGGCACTTGCCCGCCTTTACCTCGACAACATTCCCAATCTTCAGGTGTCCTGGCCGACCCTCGGACCCGAGATCGGTGAGGTCGCCCTGCGCTTCGGCGCCAACGACTTCGGCTCGATCATGATCGAGGAGAACGTCGTCTCCACCGCCGGCGCGCACTTCATGATGACCAGCGCCCAGGTCGAGGCCCACATCCGCCTCGCCGGCTTCGCACCCGCACGTCGCAACATGCGCTACGAGCGAATCGTCGGCGTCCCGGCGCAGGCCTAATTTCCCGGCAACACCACCGCGATGCCCTCTGCGCGGTCATCTGTGACCCGCCACACGTCCACGGGCACTCCCCCGGACGCCGCAAACCGGCGAGAACATAGTATTTGCACGCCTCAAAGCGGGGTACCGGGCCCCCTGTACCAATGCTTCACGACCCTCGGGGTCTGAACTTGCTGAGGACACACCTCTCCATGGCAGTACATCGCATCACGAAGGGCCTCGATCTGCCCATCGCCGGCGACCCCCAGCAGGTCGTCTCGCCAGCGGCGAAGGTTCGTCACGTCGCCCTCCTCGGCGCCGACTACCTCGGCATGAAGCCGAAGATGGAGGCCAAGGTCGGCGATCGCGTCCAGCGCGGCCAGCTCCTCTTCGAGGACCGCAAGACCCCGGGCGTGCGCTTCACCGCGCCGTCCGCCGGCACCGTCCTCGACATCAAGCGCGGCGAGAAGCGGGCCTTCCAGGCGCTGATCATCGCCGTCGAGGACGGCGGCGAGACCGACGATCAGGTCCAGTTCCAGGCCTACTCCGGCGCCGACGTCGCCAACCTCGGCGCCGACCAGATCAAGGCCCTGCTGCTCGAGTCGGGCCTGTGGACCGCCCTGCGCACCCGCCCCTTCTCGCGCATCCCCGGCCCCGAGACCACCCCGCACTCGATCTTCGTCACCGCCGTCGACACCAACCCGCACGCCCCCGACGTCGCCGTCGCGCTCAAGGGCCGCGAGGCCGACTTCAAGCGCGGCCTGGTCGCCCTCGGCAAGCTCGCCCCGAAGATCTTCGTGTGCAAGTCGAGCAAGCTCCAGCTCGACACCGCCGGCGTCGCCAACGTCCAGGTCGAGGACTTCGAGGGTGTGCACCCCGCCGGCAACGTCGGCACTCACATCCACATGCTCGCGCCCGTCGGCCCCGGCCGCGTGGTCTGGCACGTCGGCTACCAGGACGTCGCGGCGATCGGCGTGCTCTTCGCCACCGGCAAGCTCGACAACCGCCGCGTCATCGCGCTCGCCGGCCCCCAGGTCAAGCGCCCGCGCCTGCTGCAGACCGTCGTCGGCGCCAGCCTCGACGAGCTGAGCGCCGATGAGCTCGGCCCCGGCGAGAACCGCGTCATCTCGGGCTCGGTGCTCTCGGGCCGCAAGGCCAGCGGCGACGTCGACGGCTACCTCGGCCGCTATCACCTCCAGGTCAGCGCGCTGCTCGAGGGCCGCCACCGCGAGCTGCTCGGCTGGCTCGCCCCGGGCGCCGGCAAGTTCACGATCATCCCGGTGTACTTCGGCTTCCTGGGCCGCCTGTTCGGCAAGAAGTTCAACATGACGACGACGACCAACGGCTCCCCGCGGGCCATGGTCCCGATCGGCATGTACGAGCGCGTCATGCCGCTCGACATCCACCCGACCTTCCTCCTGCGCTCGTTGCTCGTCGGCGACACCGACCGCGCGGTCCAGCTCGGCGCGCTCGAGCTCGACGAGGAGGACCTGGCGCTGTGCACCTTCGTCGACCCCGGCAAGGCCGACTTCGGGGTCGTGCTGCGCAAGAACCTCAGCGAGATCGAGAAAGAGGGCTGATACCCATGCAGTTCCTGCGAAACCTGCTCGACAAGGCCGAGAAGCCGTTCCACAAGGGCGGCAAGCTCGAGAAGCTCTATCCCCTCTACGAGGCGACCGACACCTTCCTGTACACGCCCCCGGACGTGACCAAGGCGTCCTCGCACGTGCGCGACGCGATCGACCTCAAGCGCATGATGATCACGGTCGTCATCGCGCTGCTGCCCTGCGTCCTGTTCGCGATGTACAACACCGGCTTCCAGGCCAACTACGCGATCGCCCACGGGGCGGCCGCGCTGGCCAACTGGCAGACCAGCCTGTTCCAGATGCTCGGCTTCGGCTTCGACCCGACCAGCGTCCTGGCCTGCATGCTGCACGGCGCGATCTACTTCCTGCCGGTCTACCTGGTGACGATGCTCGTCGGCGGTCACGCCGAGGTCCTGTTCGCGGTCGTCCGCAAGCACGAGATCAACGAGGGCTTCCTCGTCACCGGCCTGCTGTTCCCGCTGACCCTGCCGCCGACGATCCCGCTGTGGCAGGTCGCGCTCGGCATCCTGTTCGGCGTCGTCATCGGCAAGGAGGTCTTCGGCGGCACCGGCATGAACGTGCTCAACCCCGCCCTGGTCGCCCGCGCCTTCCTGTTCTTCGCCTACCCCGGCCAGATCTCGGGCGACGGCCCCTGGATCGCCGCCGACCTGGCCAAGGCCGACGGCCTCTCCGGCGCCACCGCGCTCGCGCAGGCGGCCGCCGACACCCCGGCGATGATGGCCCACTGGGACTGGTGGTCGGCCTTCGTCGGCCTGGTCCCCGGCTCGATGGGCGAGACCTCGACCCTGGCCTGCCTGATCGGCGCCGCCATCCTGATCCTGACCGGGGTCGGCTCGTGGCGGACCATGTTCGGCGTCACCCTCGGCACCTTCGCCATGGCCGCGGCGCTCAACGCCATCGGCTCCGAGACCAACAGCCTGTTCGGCCTCCCGCCGATCTGGCACATGGTGCTCGGCGGCTGGGCCTTCGGCATGGTCTTCATGGCCACCGACCCGGTCTCCTCCGCCTTCACCGCGTGGGGCAAGGTCTTCTACGGCATCGGCATCGGCGTGCTCGTGGTCCTCGTCCGCGTCGTCAACCCCGCCTACCCGGAGGGCATGATGCTGGCGATCCTGTTTATGAACATGTTCGCGCCGCTCATCGACTACTTCATCGTCTCGGCCAACATCAAGAGGAGGGCGGCGCACTATGGCACGCGATAGTACCGGCTACACCGTGGGCTTCGCGGCCCTGGTTTGTGTCATCTGCGGCATCGGAGTTGCGGGCGCGGCCGTCTCGCTCGCGCCCCGACAGGCCGAGAACAAGGTCCTCGACCAGCAGAAGCAGGTCCTGCTCGTCGCCGGTCTGCTCAAGCCCGACCAGGCCGCGACCCCGGACGAGATCAAGGCGCTGTTCGACAAGAACATCCGCCCCGAACTCATCGACCTCAAGACCGGCACACCGGCGAAGGGCGTCGAGATCAAGGGCTTCGATCAGCGCCGCGCGCAGAAGGACCCGGCGACCAGCACCAAGGCGCCCGACAACGCCGCCAAGGTGTTTCGCCTGCCCAACAACGCGCTCGTCTACCACGTCCTCAAGGACGGCAAGACGGACATGCTGATCCTCCCGATCGAGGGCTACGGCCTGTGGTCGGTGCTCTACGGCTACCTCGCGCTCGACGACGACGCGACCACGGTCAAGGGCATCACCTTCTACCAGCACGCCGAGACCCCGGGCCTCGGCGGCGAGGTCGACAACCCGAAGTGGAAGGCCGGCTGGGCGGGCCGCAAGATCTACGACGACAAGGGCAAGGTCGCGCTGTCGGTCATCAAGGGCCAGGCCGGTCCGGCGCAGAGCGCCCCGCACCGCGTCGACGGCCTCTCGGGCGCGACGATCACCAGCAACGGCGTCACCAACACCATTCAGTTCTGGTTCGGCCCGAGCGGCTTCGGCCCCTACCTGAAGCACTTCCTGAAGTCGCAGGGGAGGAGCTAGCGGCATGGACAAGCAGACCAAGGGCGTCCTCTTCGACCCGCTGTTCAATAACAACCCGATCGCGCTGCAGGTGCTCGGCATCTGCTCGGCGCTGGCGGTGACGACCAAGCTCGAGACGGCGCTGGTCATGTCGATCGCCCTGACCGTGGTCACGGCCTTCTCGAACCTGGCGATCAGCCTGATCCGCAACTACATCCCCAACAGCATCCGCATCATCGTCCAGCTGACGGTGATCGCCTCGCTGGTGATCGTCACCGACCAGGTCCTCAAGGCCTTCGTCTTCGAGGTCTCCAAGCAGCTGTCGGTCTTCGTCGGCCTGATCATCACCAACTGCATCGTGATGGGCCGCGCCGAGGCCTACGCGATGGCCAACAAGCCGGGCATGTCGTTCCTCGACGGCATCGGCAACGGCCTCGGCTACAGCATGGTGCTGCTCGGCATCGGCTTCTTCCGCGAGCTGTTCGGCAGCGGCAAGCTGTTCGGCGTCGAGATCCTGGCCACCACCAACGACGGCGGCTGGTACTTCAGCAACGGCCTGATGCTGATGCCGCCCTCGGCCTTCTTCCTGATCGGCATCATCATCTGGATCCTCCGCACGGCGAAGCCGGCCCAGATCGAGAAGGAGTAGCCCATGTTCGAGCACTACCTCAGCATCGCGGTCAAGTCGATCTTCGTCGAGAACATGGCCCTGGCGTTCTTCCTGGGCATGTGTTCCTTCCTGGCGGTCTCCAAGAAGGTCGAGACGGCGATCGGCCTCGGCGCCGCCGTCATCTTCGTGCTCGCCATCTGCGTCCCGCTCAACCAGCTGATCCTGAGCTCGCTGCTGCGCGAGGGCGCGCTGGCCTGGATCCACCCGAGCCTCGCCTCGGTCGACCTCAGCTTCCTGTCGTTCCTGGTCCAGATCGGCACCATCGCCGCCGTGGTCCAGATCGTCGAGATGGCGGTCGACCGCTTCGCGCCCAAGCTCTACTCGGCGCTCGGCGTGTTCCTGCCGCTGATCGCCGTCAACTGCGCCATCCTCGGCGCCTCGCTGTTCATGGAGCAGCGCGAGTACAACCTCGGCGAGGCGGCCGTGTACGGCATCGGCTCGGGCATCGGCTGGGCCCTGGCGATCATCGCCCTCGCCGCCCTGCGCGAGAAGATGCGCTACAGCAACGTCCCGCACGGCCTGCGCGGCCTCGGCATCGCCTTCATCCTCACCGGCCTGATGGCCATCGGCTTCCTCGCCTTCTCCGGCATCCAGCTGTGACGGGCTGCTGACACCTCCAAGGGGGCACACACCACCATGGCGTCCACCATCATCATCCTCGGCGTGGCGATGTTCACGTTCGTGATCCTGGCCCTGGTGTTCATCCTGCTCGGGGCCAAGGCCCGGCTGGTGAACAGCGAGGCGGTCACGATCGGCATCAACGGCGACGCGGCGCACTCGCTGCGGGTCGCGGCCGGCAACACGCTGCTCAACACCCTCGCCAACAACAAGATCTTCATCCCCTCGGCCTGCGGCGGCAAGGGCTCCTGCGGGGTCTGCAAGGTGATCGTCAAGAGCGGCGGCGGCACGCTGCAGCCGACCGAGATGGGCTACGTCTCGAAGGCCGAGGCCCGCGAGGGCTGCCGCCTGTCGTGCCAGGTCAAGGTCAAGTCGGACATGGAGATCGAGGTCCCGCACGAGGTCTTCGCCGTCCGCAAGTGGAAGTGCCACGTCAAGTCGAACAACGGCGTCGCCACCTTCATCAAGGAGTTCGTGCTGAACCTCCCCGAGGGCGAGGTCGTCCCGTTCCGCGCCGGCGGCTACATCCAGATCGAGTGCCCGCCGCACGTCGCCAAGTACTCGGACATGATCATCGAGGATCAGTACCGGGACGAGTGGGACAAGTACAACCTGTGGCGCTACGTCTCGACGGTCACCGAGACCGTGACCCGCGCCTACTCGATGGCGAACTACCCCGAGGAGTTCGGCATCATCATGCTGAACATCCGCATCGCCACCCCGCCGCCCAAGCAGCCGGACGCGCCTCCGGGGATCATGTCCTCGTTCATCTTCAGCCGGAAGCCCGGCGACGAGGTCACCATCTCCGGGCCCTTCGGCGAGTTCTTCGCCCGCGAGACCAAGAACGAGATGGTGTTCATCGGCGGCGGCGCCGGCATGGCGCCGATGCGCTCGCACATCTTCGACCAGTTCAAGCGGCTCCGCACCGACCGCAAGGTCAGCTTCTGGTACGGCGCCCGCTCGATGCGTGAGGCCTTCTACGTCGAGGACTTCGACGCCATCCAGGCCGAGTTCCCGAACTTCAAGTGGCACCTCGCGCTCTCGGAGCCCAAGCCCGAGGACAACTGGACCGGCCACAAGGGCTTCATCCACCAGGTGCTGCTCGAGAACTACCTCAAGATGCACCCCGCGCCCGAAGATTGTGAGTACTACATCTGCGGGCCGCCGATGATGAACGTCGCCGTCACGAAGATGCTGATCGATCTCGGCGTGGAGCCCGAGAACATCATGATGGACGACTTCGGTGGTTGATCCGCTGCGCGCGCGGTACGGGAGGAGGGCGAAGGTCCTACTCCCGTTGCTGCTGCTGAGCTTCGTGGGCCTCAGCGCCTGGCGCCTGTGGCCACGGGACGCACCGGCGCTCGCTCAGGAGGAGCCCGGCACCGCGCCGTCGATGACCTTCGCGGGCCCGACCATGGGCACCAAGTACAAGGTCACCGTCGTGGGTCCGCTCGCCGCGGCCGAGCAGCGCGAGATCGAGGACATCATCGCCGCCGAGCTCGCCGAGGCCGATCGCCAGATGTCGACCTGGCGGCCGGACTCCGAGATCTCGCGCTTCAACGCCAGCGCCGAGCTGGCCCCCTTCCCCGCCTCGCGTGGCCTGCTCGAGGTGGTCGCCACCTCGCGAGAGATCAGCGAGGCCAGCGGCGGCGCCCTCGACGTCACCGTCGGCCCGCTGGTCGCTGCCTGGGGCTTCGGCCCCGCCGGTCGCAAGGACGGCGCGCCCACGCAGGCCGAGATCGAGGCCCTGCGCGCGCAGGTCGGCTGGGCGAAGGTCCACGTCGACCTCGCCGCCGGCACGCTCAGCAAAGACCACCCCGGCCTCACCCTCGAGCTCTCGGCGATCGCCCCCGGCTACGCCGCCGACCGCATCACCGAGCGCCTGCGCGGCGCCGGCCACCAGCGCTTCCTGGTCGACGTCGGCGGCGAGATGCGAACGTCGGGCCTCGCGGCGCACGGCGGCCCCTGGCGGCTCGGCATCGAGCGCCCGGACAGCAGCGGCGGCGTCGTCCACGACGTCGTGCTCGCGCATGATCAGGCCCTGGCGACCTCGGGCGACTACCGCAACTACTACGAGCAGGACGGCGTCCGCATCTCGCACACGATCGACCCGCGGAGCGGGCGCCCCATCGCCCACGCGCTCGCCTCCGTGAGCGTCCTCCACCGCAGCGCCGCGCTCGCCGACGGCTGGGCCACCGCGCTCAACGTCCTCGGCCCCGACGAGGGCCTCGCGCTGGCCCACAGGCACGGCATGGCCGCGCTGTTCCTGGTGCGCGGCCCGGGCGGCTTCGAGGAGCACAGCACGCCGGCCTTCGCGGCCTTGCGTCCCGCCGCCCAGGCGGCCACTCTGGACCCGCCATGATCTACCTGCTCACGATCGGCGTCCTCGCCGCTGTCATGCTCGGCATGGCTGTCGGCGTCATGTTCGCGGGCAAGGTCCTGCGCGGCTCCTGCGGCGGCGTCGGTGCCAAGTGCGACTGCTCGACCGCCAAGCGGGCCGAGTGCACCAACAAGTCGAGCTGAGCCCCGCGAGCCTGCGGGCCAGTCGCCGCGCATGATCCAGTGAGCCCGCGCGACCGGGCTCACTCGGCCCTCACTCGCGCCTCGCTCAGCCCCCGCCGTGTCCGCTGCAATACGCGTGGGCCGGCGCCTTCGCCCCGGCGGTCGCGCGTCCGTCGGCGAAGAAGAACGGCGCCGGCTTGCTCTTCGCCCCGCCGATCTCGACCATCGTCGCGGCGTCGAACAGACGCCCGCCGATCATCACCATCGCCACCTGCGAGGTGACGCGGATGTCGGTCCGCGGATCCTTGTCGAGGACCATCAGGTCGGCGAGCTTGCCGACCTCGATCGAGCCGAGGTCGCCCTCCATCCCGAGGTACTGCGCGCCCGCCAGGGTCCCCGCCCGCAGCGCCTCGAGCGGGGTCATGCCGCCCTGGACCAGCGACCACAGCTCCCAGTGGGCCGCGAGGCCCTCGCGCTGGCCGTGCGCGCCGAGCTGCACGTGCACGCCCGCGTCGAGGAGTTGCTTCGCCAGGGTCGCCACGCGGATGTGGTTCCAGTCGTTGTCCGCCGCCATCGTCCGACGCCGAGCGGACGGCTCGAAGGCGAAGGGCGGGACGAAGCGACGCAGGCGCGCCTCCTCCCACACCTGGGTGTGCGCGTACCAGTAGAGCTCACCGCCGAGGCCGCCGTAGGCGACCCCGAGCGTCGGCGTGTAGCCGACCTTGGTGTGCCCCCACAGCTGCATGACATCCGCGTAGCCGCGGCCGATGGGGAGCGCGTGTTCGACCCCGGTGTGGCCGTCGACGACCATCGTCATGTTGTGGTGAAACAGCGAGCCGCCCTCGGGCACGACCATCATCCCGAGCTCGCGCGCCGCGGCGAGCACCTGCTGGCGCTGCTCGCGACGCGGCTGGTTGTAGCTCTTGACCGAGAACGCGCCGATCGCCTTGAGTCGGCGCAAGTGCGTGCGCGCGTCCTCGATGCCGGCGATCTCGGCCTTGAAGGGCGCCTGGGCGCCGTAGAGGATCGTGCCCGTGGAGAAGATGCGCGGCGCGACGATCAGGCCG
>Ga0209480_10002331_pt1 | contig 13112 bp, 9 predicted proteins | sample JI61114C2DNA_FD_187501 | JGI IMG/M metagenome (GOLD analysis project Ga0209480, IMG submission 187501) | Wastewater effluent complex algal communities from Wisconsin, to seasonally profile nutrient transformation and Carbon sequestration -... | ecosystem: Engineered > WWTP > Effluent > Algae...
AATTTAACCACTCGATGCCCCCAACCTCAGCTACACCTACCCCCTCGAGCTTTTCCTCCGCGTCATCACTGTGAGCCTGGAGACGATAAAGATCGTGAACGGGCTGCCGAAGCTGGATATTGCCTCCTGACTTGTTTTACCTTGCACTCGCATCGCCGCCTTTATGCAAATTAAAGAACCCTCCAAAGTCACGATCTGGAACTATGTGCCTCGAGTGTGGTGCGCACTCATTCATGGACGTTCCGTCAAAGAGAAGCCCAGTGATCCGTTTGCTAATCTCACCCTTAAACCAACCGATCTTCAAGACTACTTAGCCCTCCGGGAACGGTTTACCAGTGAGGGTACATTCCGTCGAGAACGGCAAACCAGTGTGATGAGCTGGGTTAGCGGCATTTTGCTAGCCATCATGGTTGCCCTCATACAGATGATTGCGGAAGGGCATTCGCTTCCCATCTGGATCAAGGTATGGGTGGCACTGATGATTGCCGTGTTTGGAGCCGGTAGCGCGCTGCGCATTCTCCATGACCAAGTGGTGGCCCAATTTCGGAACGACATGTGTGTCCATCTTGACGTCAAAATGGGTCTCCGCATCAGCGACCGGAACTACAAGCTGCCACCGCAGCAACATCAATTGTTTGTCGCCATGATCAGCCTGCTTTCAGCGGGCGCTATCTTCATGGTGTTCTCAATAAACCGCCCCGCCGTAACGAGCCACACCACCCAACAGCAGGATGTGCCAAAGGCGCTTACGCAACAGGTGGAAGTCAATACAACAGCGCAGCCACCTGTAACGACGACCACCAAAGTCAGTGAACCGCCGCAGATGGTAGTTGCCACGCCCATTCCGACCAAGTTGCCTGACCCGCCTCCGAGCCCAATGCCAGCGGCGGCGCCAACCTCTGGGCCACCGAAACCATGAACAATCCCAGGTACTGGAGTTTCCAAGCCGTCAAAGAAACTACACAATAGGAAACTCAAACTTCCGCTGGCGGGAGAATGTATGATCCATCCAATGCGCTGATAGTTGCGTAAAGATTCAGTTGTTTATTACCTTCCTCTCGCCCTTCCTTCTTTGATTTCGCCATCCTCCATGCAAGTCCCCCACCTCCCCGCTCTCCGCAAAGGCCGCCCCTACGAGTCCCTCGATAAAGTTCAGGTCAAAGATCACAAAACCGGCGAAGTCTGCGCCGAAGTCAGCCAGGTGAATGCCGGCATCGTCCGCAAGGATCTGGGCCGCATCAGCGAGGCGCGCGCGGCTTTGAAGAAGTTCACCGTGGCCCAGCTCATCGAGATCACCGCCAAGGCGGGTGAGCTTTTCCTGAATGGCACCCTGCCACTCGGTGACAAAGGGCACACGCAGAGCCCGCAGGAATACATCGCCACGCTTTCCCGCACCAGCGGCCTGCCGCACATCATGGTGAAACGGAACATGGCCAAGTTGCACTATGCGCTGACCCACATGGAGATGATCCTCAACGGTCTCTCGCGTGGCCTGGACATGAGTGTGATCGACAAGGGCTTCGGCACGCAGGCGGGCTGCCCCGTCTCGTATTTCCCCACCACGCATTCCCTCGGCCTCGTGATGCCGAGCAACTCGCCTGCGGTGAACTCCCTCTGGCTGCCCGCCATCGCCCTGAAGATCCCGGTGGTGATCAAACCGGGCCGCGAGGAGCCCTGGACGCCCTTCCGCCTGATCCAGGCTTTCATCGCTGCGGGCGCACCGCCTGAAGCCTTCGGCTTTTACCCCACCGACCACGAAGGCAGTGGCGAGGTCGTGAAGCTCAGCGGTCGCAACCTCGTCTTTGGCGATGTGGCGATGGCGAAGATGTATGAGGGCAACCCGCGCGTGCAGGTCCACGGCCCCGGCTGGAGCAAGATCATCATCGGCGAGGACAAGATCGAGAACTGGAAGGACTACATCGACGTCATCGTCAAATCCATCAGCGACAACGGCGGACGCTCCTGCATCAACGCCAGCGCCGTCATCGTGCCGAAGTATGGCAAGGAGATCGCCGACGCCATCGCGCAGCAGCTTGGCCCCATCCAGCCTCTGCCGAGCGACGATGAAAACGCCCGCCTCTCCGGCTTTGCGAACACCAAGATGGCCGACTACATCGACAGCACCATCGACGCCGATCTCCAGACGCCCGGCGCGGAAGACGTGACCGCCAAGTATCGCAATGGTCCCCGCAAGGTCGAGTTCCAGGGCGGTGTGTATCTCCGCCCGACGATCATCCGCTGCGACTCGTGGGAGCACTCGCTCGCGAATCGTGAGTTCCTCTGCCCCTACGCCAGCGTGGTGGAAGTGAAGCAGAGCGAGGTGCTGAGCAAGATCGGCTACTCCCTCATCGTCACCGCCATCACCTCTGATCCTGAGTTCACCGAGCAGCTCCTCGAATGCTCTGACATCGACCGCCTGAACCTCGGACCGCTCAGCACGATGAGCATCAGCTGGGATCAGCCGCACGAGGGCAACATGTTCGAGTTCCTCTACAAACGCCGCAGCATCGACCGTTCCGCCGCTTGAATGTAGCACGGGTTTTCCAACCCGTGGTGGACTCTCAATCGGGTTGGAAAACCCGCTCTACCTTTCAATGTCCCTCCCCTCCTTCGACCATCAGCCGCGCACGCGACTCATCTACGGCAATGGCACGCTTTCCCGGCTCGGTGAGCTGGTGCGTGAGCTGGGCGGCCAGCGTGTGCTCATCGTCAGTGATCCTGGCATCGTCAAAGCGGGCTACATCGCGCGGGCGCAGACCTTTCTGGAAGCCGCAGGGCTGGCCGTGCAGGTCTATGGCGAGGTGCGGGAGAACCCGAGCACGGAGGATGTGGAGCATTGCGTGGCGGTGGCGCGCGAATTTCAGACCGATCTCATCATCGGCCTCGGCGGTGGCAGCAGCATGGACACCGCGAAGGGCTGCAACTTCATCCTCACCAATGGCGGGCGGATGCACGACTACTGGGGCACGGGCAAAGCGACGAAGCCGATGCTCCCGCTCATCGCCATCCCCACCACCGCAGGCACCGGCAGCGAGTGCCAGAGCTACGCGCTCATCTCCGATGCCGAGACGCATGTGAAGATGGCCTGTGGCGATACAAAGGCCGCCGCGAAGATCGCCATCCTCGATCCTGAGCTGACGGTGTCACAGCCGCAGCGTGTGACCGTCTGCACCGGCATGGATGCGCTTTCGCACGCGCTGGAGACGGCGGTGACGAACAAACGCAACGCCTACTCCACCGTCTTTTCCCGCGAAGGCTTCAAGCTGTGTCACGCGGGCTTCAGCCGCGTGCTGCGTGATCCGAAGGACATCGACGCACGCGGCCAGATGCTGCTCGGCGCCGCCTACTCCGGCATCGCCATCGAGAACTCGATGCTCGGTGGCGCGCACTCCTGCGCGAATCCGCTGACCGCGAAGTTTCACGTCGTCCATGGCGAGGCCGTGGGCGTGATGCTGCCGCACATCATCCGCTTTAACAGCGCCCTCCCTGAGATCGCCGCCATCTACGAAAGCTACTTCGATGGTGATCTCGCGGATCGTGTCAGCGAGCTGCTCTGGGAAGCCCAGATGCCGCGCCAGATCAGCCACTACGGAGTGACGGAGGCAGACATCCCCGCGCTCGCCGAGATGGCGATGAAGCAGTGGACCGCGCAGTTCAATCCGCGCCCGCTCACCGTCGATGACTTCGCCGCGCTCTACCGCGTGGCTTTGTAGCAGCCGCGAGAAACACGCGGCGAGATCAGGGCCGCAGCACAGCGCCTACACCACCTCTTACCCCGTCGTCCGCAACCCGGAGGCCAGGGCGTTCACGGAGATGAGCAGGTCGGGCATCATGGACTCGGCGGCCTCGATTTGGCCGGATTGCTGGCGGGCGCGCCAGTCGCGCAGCAGATTCACCTGCTGGGCGTGCAGGACCTTCAGCGGCTCTTCCCGGATCTCCAGGGTGTAGGCGAGACGCGGGCGACGCGCGGCGAAGGTGCCATCGAAGATGTCCTCCAGCACAGTGCGGGTGCGCTCATACTCGGCGAGGATGATGCCCATGAAGCGCTCGCGGATCTCAGGCTCGGCGACGAGGCTCGCATAAAGCTGCATCAGGTCGGCATTCACACTGACGAGACTGCTCTCGATGTTGGTTAGAACGTAACTGACAAAGGGGGAGTCCTTCAACTGAGACTTCAGGGCGGCAAAGCCGACGCTGTCCGTGGCACGCAGCTTCTCCAGAGCGGAGCCTGCACCAAACCAGCCGGGAAGGTAGAAGCGGGACTGTGTCCACGAGAAGACCCACGGGATGGCGCGAAGGTCATCCAGTGAAGCCTGGCCCGTGCGGCGTGAAGGCCTTGAGCCGATGCGCGCATTCTCCAATGCGTCGATGGGCGTGGCCTGGCGGTAGAAGCGCATGAAGTCCGGCGTCTCCAGCAAAGCTCGGTAGGTCGTGCGGCTGTCAGCGGCGAGCTGATCCAGCACAGGAGCGAGCGACTGATCCGCAGGCGTGCCGTGGCGATGCCGTGCGGTGGCGGCGGCGGTGGAAGCCATGAGCAGCTCCGTGTGATACACAGCAGAGCCAAGATGAGCGTATTTCTGCGCAATGGTCTCCCCCTGCTCCGTCATGCGCATGGTGCCACCGAGACTGCCCTGCGGCAGCGCCTCCATGAACCAATGCGTGGGGCCAGCGCCACGCCCCACCGTGCCACCGCGTCCGTGGAAGAAGATAGGCTTCACGCCATGCTTCGCCGTCGTGGCGCTCAGCGCGGCCTGCGCACGATGCAGCGCCCACTGGCTCGCGAGGATGCCACAATCCTTGTTAGAGTCCGAGTAGCCCACCATCATTTGAAAGGTCGGCTTGTCTGCGCGCAGACTACGCTTGGTCACCGGATGCTGGAGGAACTCATCCGAGATGCCAGGCCCAGCCTCCAGGTCAGCCATCGTTTCAAACAGCGGCGCGACTGGCAGCGGACAGCGCAGACCGCCATCACTCCACGTCATCAGCCCTGCTTCACGCGCCAGCACATACACCGTCAGCAAATCCTCCACATTCCGGGTCATCGATACGATCAGCGCGCCCAGCCCCGCCGTGCCATGCTGCGCGATGTGCGATGCGAGCACGCGATGACAGGCGAGCACCGTGTCCGCCTCGGGTCCGGCGGACATGCCAGCGGCCAGGAAGGGGCGTGGGGAGCACAGCTCCTTCTCCAAAAGCGCACGCTTCTCCGCCAGCGTCCATTGACTGAGCGGCTTATCGCCAAGCAGTCCGGCGGCTTTGAGTAGCTGCTCCAGCGCCTTCTCATGAAACGCTGAGTTCTGCCGAACATCAAGGATGGCACTGTGGAAGCCGAAAGCCTCCAGCCTCCGCCGGAAAGGCACGATGTATTCGATGACGATCGCATGTGCTCCCACGCTCTCCAGAGCTTCAGCATAGGCGTTCATATCGGCCAGCAGTGCCTCCGGCTTGCTGTAGGCTCCGGGGCTGCCAGGTCGCTCGATCTCTGCCAGCAGGCGAGCGCGCATCAGATAGGCAGCGGCACGCCAGGGCTCTTCTTTGTTGCGATCCAGAATGTAGGCCACGTCCGCATTACCTTCACCACCGAGCGCGGCACCGAGGCTGCTGATCAGCGTCTCCAGCACAGGCGGTGTCTTTTGGAAAAGAGAACTCAGCGGCGAGTGACGCGCGATCTGCTCCAGCGCACGCCGATGCACACGAAGCGCATTCTTGCGCAGCTCACGCAGAGCATTCGCCGTCACATCAGCCGTCACGAAAGGATGACCGTCACGATCTCCGCCGATCCAGGTGCCAAAGCGGATCAGCGGCGGTAGCGCGTCCACGCCAGCAGGGTCAAAGCCCGCCGCCGTCCATGCCTCCCGCAGGTGAATGTGAGCGCGGGACAGCGCCTCGGGGAAGACCTCCCGCAGATAATGCAGCGCGTTTTGCAGCTCGGCATCGATAGTTGGGCGGGTGACATGGATCTCCCCGGTGCGCCACAGGTTCTCCAGTTGAACCTCAAGCTGCGACTGGATGCGGGCCTGCTCGCGTGGCGTGAAGTCCTTGTTCTCGTGGCGATTCATCAGCGCGTAGATCTCCAGATGCAGATCACGCACGGACTCGCGTTTGGCCTCCGTCGGATGTGCTGTGAGCACCGGCTCCACGCACACCTCCCGCAGCACATTCAGCAGATCGGCCTCGCTCACGCCCAGCTTCTTCATGGCGCGCAGGTTCTCCGGCCACATGCCCGGTTCAGCCTCCGGGCCACGGTCCTTTTCCCGCAAACGTCTGATCTGCGCCGCTGCGCGCTCTTCCACGATGTTCAGGAGCTGAAAGGCGATCGACAGCGCCTGCCCCAGCGTGCGGTTCGGCTCCGTGCCGACTTCCTGGATATGCCCCAGCCAGGGCAGTTTATCTGCCAGCGCGCCCTCGCCGAGGCGATGCAGCACAGCGGCAAAAGCCGTCATGAGGAACTTAAGATCGTCTTCGAGAAGGCGGAAGCCGCGCTCCCGCAGGGGGTTGGTGGAGGTCATTTCCCCACTCTAATAAGCAGGAAGGATGCCGCTGCACGTTTCTCGCGTCATGAAATGCATTCTTCCTGCGAATAATTGCCTTCCTCTCCCCCTTCTCCCCCTGCTAGGAGGAAGCAAGTTCATGAAAAACGCCCCCCACTCCTCCGCCCCCTGCCTGGAAGCCTTGGAACCCCGACTCGCTCCCGCCGGCATCGTCACCATCACCATCGCTGGCGGAGTCCTCACCCTCAGCGGCGACGGCCTGGACAACAACGTCAAGATCTCCTCCCCCACCGCCAATATCTGGGAGATCAGCGACCTCAATGCTGCCGTCGAAGGCAACATCCCCACCACCTTCCGCACCGCAGGTCGGGCAGATGCCACCACCATGAGCTTCGGCACCTACGCCGGGCTGAAAGTCTCCCTCAATGGCGGCAACGACAAACTCGACGTGATCAACCTCTTCACCAACGGTGCGGTCACCCTCGCAGGCGGTGATGGCAATGACGACCTCTACCTCTCCGGCACCATCAATGGAGCCATCAACATCGACGGCGGCAACGGCAACGACAACATGGGCATCGCCGGTGGCATCATCAACAACACCGTCACCATCAAAGGCGGCATCGGCGATGACAGCGCCTACTTCGGCTCCGGCCACTACTCACGCGGCCTCACCGCCGATCTCGGCACCGGCACCAATCAATTCAACCTCTACACCGACACTTCCCTCAACGTCTTCGGCAACATCAACTTCACCGCCGCAGGTGGAGCCACCAACAACCAAAGCTATTACTTCGGCGTCAAAGACGCCAGCATCGTCGGCAACATCGTCTTCAAGACCGGCGCAGGTGCCTCCAGCTACTCCTTCGGGCGCGACGCCGCCAGCTCCATCACCATCTATGGCAGTCTCAGTGCCACCGGAGCCGCAGGCAATGACAGCCTCCTCTTCGCTGGTAAAGTCAGCATCGGCGGCGGCATGAATCTCAACTTCGGCGCAGGCAGCAACTTGGTCGCCAACGCCCTCGACACCGGCGATGTCAATCTCCTCACCTCCCTCCGCCTCGGCAGCCTCAGCTACACCGGCGGCCTCGGCAATGACACCCTTTCCCTCGACTGCCCCGAGTTCATCGTCGGCAGCAGCGTCAGCACCACCATGGGAGCAGGCATCAATGCCTTCAACCTGCGCAGCACCACGGGTGCCATCATTGGCGGCGCTCTCACCTACGTCGGCGGCACCGCCGATGACACCCTTTTGATTTACGGAGCCGAGCTCACCGTTGGCGGCAAGCTCAGCTACAAAGGCGGCGGGTCCACCATTGGCAACGGCTCTACAGGCACGGATGCGGCCTACATCGTCACGAACTACGCCGCCATTGGCTCCGTCGAGCTCATCGGCGGCACCAAGGGCAGCGATGTCTTCTACCTCGGCGACACCAATCAAACCGGCTCCACCCTCATCACCGTGCTCGGCAACGTCGTCATCAACACCGCAGCTGGCAACAGCGTCGTCTTCCTCACCGACACCTACATCCAGGGCAGCGTCAGCCACACCAGCGCCGTCGCCTTCGCCACCGGCACGAACCTCGACATCTTCAGCGTCGAAGACAGCTACATCCAGGGCAGCCTCCTCGTCAATGCCGGCGGCAGTGCCAGCGCTGGCATCTCCCTCAATGACAGCATCTTCGTCTCCAGCGTCACCCTCACCACCGGTGCAGGCGACGACTTCGTTTACTTTGATGCCAACCCCACCACCATGACCACCGAAAGCTTCCGCCGCAGCTTCTTCTACGGTGTCGTCAATGTCAGCCTCGGAGCAGGCAACGACACCTGGATCGCCGGCATGGACCCCCTAACGGAAAACGTCGGCAACACCTTCTATGACAAAGTCAAGATCGACGGAGGCACAGGCACCGACAACAAAGCCATCTTCAGCTACAACAACAACGGTAGCAACGAATTCGCCATCGCCCCCGTCTTCACCGGACTGATCCTGAGCTGAAGCTTTGGTATCCACATCCGGTTAGGTCAGATCGCGCCCCTCCATGACACATCTCGGCACAGCCAGTGCTGCGGACTTGGAGGTCTGTGTTCCGTGGGGCTCTTTGACTGGCAGCCTTCTTTGAATGAAGTCGAGTGGCACTCGAATCTACGCCAGAATCTCCGTCACCACGCGCGCTTTGGGATTCTCCACGAGCACCTGCTCGGTTCCGTTGCGCTTGTAGCTGAGCTTTTTGGCATCAAGCCCGAAGAGGTGGAGGAGGGTGGCGTGGTAGTCGTAGTGGTTGACCACGTCTTTCACGGCGTGGTGGCCGAACTCGTCGGTGGCACCATGGGCGTAACCTGCTTTGAAACCACCGCCGGCCACCCACATGCTGAAACCGTAGGTATTGTGATCCCGCCCGACGGTGGCGCGGCCTTTGGCTCCGGCGCGGTTTTGGATGACAGGGAGTCGGCCCATCTCGCCGCCCCAGTGGACGATGGTGGTGTCGAGCAGGCCGCGTTGTTTCAAATCCATGACGAGGGCGGCGGCGGGCTGATCGACCTGAAGGCAGGCGTTTGGCAGACCGGTGAGGATGCTGCTGTGGTGATCCCAGGTCTGATTACCGGTGAAGATGGAGACGAAGCGGACGCCGCGCTCGACGAGGCGGCGGGCGATGAGGCAGCGTTTGCCGAACTCTTCGGTGGCGGGTTTGTCGATGCCGTAGAGCTTCCTCGTGGCCTCGCTCTCCTGCATGATGTCGAGCGCCTCTTTGGCGGCGGTTTGCATCCGGGCGGCGAGCTCGAAGCTCTGGATGCGGGCCTCCAGATCGGTCTCACCGGGGCGGGAGTCGGCGTGCTCGCGGTTGAGGCGATTGACGAAGCTGAGGTAGCGGGCCTGCGCCTCGCCTTTCAGCGACATGGGCGGGTCGAGATTGAGGATGCGGGGCTCTTTGGACCTGACAACGGTGCCCTGGAACATGGAGGGCAACCAGCCGTTGGAGAAATTGTCCACACCGAGCACGGGCAGGCCGCGTGGGTCGGTGAGGGCGACGTAGGCGGGCAGGTCCTGGTTTTCACTGCCGAGGCCGTAGGTGAGCCATGAGCCGAGGGTGGGGCGTCCGCCGACGATCTGACCATTGATGAGGGAGTAGATGGACTGGCCGTGATTGTTCACGCCGGTGTGCATGGAGCGGATGAGCGTCATCTCATCGGCGATGCTGCCCATGTAGGGGACGAGGTCGCTCATCTCGGTGCCGCACTGACCGCGCGGCTTGAACTTCCACTGCGGGCCCATGACCTCGCGGCTGGCACCGGCGGCGTCGTCATACTTCACTTCACCGGGGAAGTCTTTGCCATCGAGCTTCATGAGCTCGGGCTTTGGCTCAAACATGTCGATGTGGCTCGGGCCGCCCTGCATGAACATGGAGATCATCGCCTTGGCCTGGCCGAAGCCATGCGCGGGCTTGGGTGTGAGGTCGAAATGCTGCTGGCCGCCAGCGAGTGCAGGATTGGCGAGCAGGCCCTCCTTTTGCAAAAGGGTGGCGAGCGCGATGGTGCCCATGCCATAGGCACCGGAGAGGAACTGACGACGATCGAGGGGGGACGACATGCCTCTATCTACGCACGCTGGGGGCGGAGTTTAGCGATACGGATGCGGCCAGTGCGCGGCGAGATGTGATCAAGCGAGCGCGGCGGCCCATTCTTCCTCCCGGAAGCCGGTGAGGTGGATGCCGCGCTTCGTGTCGATGGCGAAGGGGCGCTTCACGAGGTTGCCGGTGGTGGCGAGTAGTTTTAAAGCCTCGTCTGTGGTCATCGCGGGAAGTTTGTCCTTGAGGCCGAGGGCGCGGTAATCCAGGCCGGAGGTGTTGAACAGCGGGCGCAGCTCTCCGCTGTGGGCGGCGAGCATGGCGCGGAGTTCGGCGAGTGTGGGCGGTGTCTCGCGGATGGGGATTTCATCAAAGGCGATGCCGCGTGAGCGCAGCCACTTCACGGCGGCTTTGCAGGTGGAGCAGGCTTGGTAGGTGTAGAGTTTCATGAGGAGGGAGTGCGCTTCACATGGGCGAGCATCCAGCGGGCGATGGTGGCGTAGATGGGGAAGTCGGTGATGAGGACGTTGTGATGATCCGCGCCGGGGATCTCGATCCACTGCTTGAGCACGTTTTTGGGTAGGGAGGCATAGAGGCGCTGGCCCGAAGCGAGAGGGATGACGCGGTCGGCGCTGCCATGGGCGATCATGACGGGGCGGAACAACTGGGAGGCGGGCAGGTCTGAGCGGATTTCGCCGAGGGCGATGCCGGTCCTGTTCTGATACACCCAGCCTGCGCCGAGGCTCCAGAAATGGCCGATCCATGAGCCGACTCGGAGGGCGACATTGTTTTGAATCGTGGTGTCGAGCCGGTCAAAGCTGCTGATGACGACGAGCGTGTGCCATGGGGCATCCCGCTGTGCGGCGGAATGAATGGCGACAGCTCCACCCATGGACATGCCGAGCAGTCCGGCAGGCTGAGGATTGAAGAGGAATTTGCCACCAGCCTCGCTGAGAACACGCGCGGGGATGTCGGCCTCGCGGAGGCCGAAGGTGATGGTCGGCGTGGGGTGCTCACCATGCGCGGGCATGTCTGGCAGCAGGCAGCGGAAGCCCACGGCGCAGAGTCGCTCGCCGATGAGCAGGTAGTCTTCTTTACGACCATGTCGCCCATGCACGAGGACGAGCGTGCCAATGATGTCGCCCTCTCGCGGCAAGGTCACGTTTTGTGCGGTGAGCTGCTCGCGCACTTTTGCTCCACGTTGGCCGATCCTCGCCAGTGGCTCCATCATGAGGCACGGCGTTCCATCGCTGATCGTGAAAGGCTTCACTGTCACGCCATGCGCGGCTGGATCAGCGAGGAACTCGCGGTGATAGTCCTGCAAAGGCCGCCGTGCCGGTGAAGCGATCTCATTCCCCGCCCACCAGCAGGCTCCGACGATGCCGAGGAGGAGCAGCGAGAGGAGGAGCATGAAGCGGCGGAGACGAGACATAAATGATGGCGACCTTACGCGGAGACCAAGTTTTTGATCCATCCAGCGGCTATCACAAAAAGGAGAAGGGCAAGCAGCACCTTCGAGGCATCACGCACTCTCAGTCTGCCTGTGATTGGCACGCAGCTCATGCCAAGGGAATAGACAAAGATGATGGGATACAAGGGCATGATATAGATGCCGACTGTAAACATCTGTCCATCACCAGGTCCCTTGGCGAACAACATGGCGGTGAGCATGAGCAACATGCAGGTTCCGAACGTCAGAAAGAGAGCCAGAGCCAAGCTTTCCAACACATGCAGGATCTTGCCGCCAGTCGTGCTCATGGCTGGATGATACTCAGTCCTCTTCGCGTGCTTTGCGGCCTTCGAAGCTGAGGAGGATGCGGAAGCCGACGTCGGCGAGTTGATCGGTGACGAGCACTTTTCGGCGATAGGAGGCGAGCAGTTCGCGGGGCTCGTGCGTGGTGAAGGCACCGCCGCGGACGATGCCTTCGTTGGCATCGGTAGCCCAGGGATCGGTCACCCATTCCCAGACGTTGCCAGCGAGGTCGTGGATCTGTGTGCGGGGGTCGGCCTTGAAGCTGGCGACGGGGGCGGGGCCTGCGTGTCCATCGGCATAACCAAGGATGGACTTCTTGCCGCTCGGGTCGGCGGTCTTGTCGGCGAAGTTGCCTGTTTTGGCAGGTGGGATGGGGGTGAAGCCCCAGGGGTAGAAGCCGCCGATGGCTCCGCTGCGCTGATCCGCCGTGGCTCCGATCTCGCGGGGAAGATTGACCGCCATGCTCCATTCGTCGTCGGAGGGCAGGCGATACTCCTGGTCAGGTTCAAGCAGGCCTTTGGCACGCTCGCGGTCGGTCAGCCAGCGGCAGAATTGCTCGGCCTCGGTGCGTGAGACATTGGTCACGGGCAGGTCGGGTGCTTGGCTGAGATCACGATTGGCGACAGGTGGGCGATTCGAACTGCGGGCAAACTCGGCGAAGTCCTTTCGCCGTGTCTCGAAGGCGGCGAGCATGGCTTTGCCGAGAGGCACGAGCTTCATGCTGAGGCTGTTGTCCCAGGGCTTGCTGAAGACGACGGCACCGGTGGCACGCAGGCGGAGATTGAAGCTCATGGCCTGACCTTCCTTGAGGGTGCCGCGCACAAACTCGCTTTTGTAGCCGGGCAGGCGCACTTCAAAGGAGAACTTGTCCGCGCGTGACTTCTCGAGCTTCAGCGGTGTGCGTCCGACGATGAGTTCGCCATTGAGCACCTCGGCACCAGCGGGAGTGGAGTCGATGCTGAGACGACCGAAGAGCACACGGACGATCTCGGTGCGCACGGCCTGACGACCGGGCGTGGGCATCATGCCGGGTGGCAGCTTCACATTGGCAGGACGCCAGGCGTATTCATGGGCGAGGTCGAGCCTGCCGCTCTGGCGGTCGCGGGAGGTCATCCAGGCGCAGAAGGCATCGGCATCTGCGGCAGGCACCATGACACAGTTCAGGATGCGTTTGTCCGGCGCAGTGAAAGGCACGACGTCAAAGGCGGCGGCGCGCAGGGTGGCTTCCAGGAAGGCGCGGAAGTGCGTCACCTCGATGGGCAGATCCGCCACATGACGGTCTTTGGCATAGCTGAACCACTG
>Ga0209480_10002332_pt1 | contig 13105 bp, 10 predicted proteins | sample JI61114C2DNA_FD_187501 | JGI IMG/M metagenome (GOLD analysis project Ga0209480, IMG submission 187501) | Wastewater effluent complex algal communities from Wisconsin, to seasonally profile nutrient transformation and Carbon sequestration -... | ecosystem: Engineered > WWTP > Effluent > Algae...
GGTATTCTGAGCAGCTCGTTGCCCAGCAACGTCACACGTGGGCGAGTGGCGGAATTGGCAGACGCGCTAGACTTAGGATCTAGTGTAGCAATACGTGGAGGTTCAAGTCCTCTCTCGCCCACCACATTAGAAATGCCGCCCGAAAGGGCGGTATTTTTTTAAGCATTTTAAAACTTGCGAACTTTTCTTTACTGGTCACGTTCGTGACAGAATAGTTCAATCAAGTTCTCGACAAGTTAGCACTCAATTTTGTGCCTCAATCACGGAAGGTCAGGAATACCAATGGCGGCAAGAAGTCACAATTTTCAAACAATTGCATGGTTTTGGGACTTGTACAAGAGAGACCTAATTGATTTAGATCCTCCTTACCAGAGGAGAAATGTCTGGAACAGTAAATTCAAAGAATATTTCGTTGACACTGTCCTACTAAACTACCCAGCCCCGGCGATTTTTCTGTTTCAAGACGTCTCGCCGGATGGAGCTCTTCATTATGCAGTGGTTGATGGAAAGCAGCGTTTACTGAGTCTATTTCAATTTATCAAGGACGAGTACCCGATTGGCGACCAAGCCGAATTAACTGAACTGCGTGAACTTTATTTTTCTAACCTTTCGAAAGAGCGGAAGACCAAGTTTTGGAGTTACACATTCAACGTCGAGTATCTGGACACCACAGACGCTCAAGTTCTTAATAGCATCTTCGATCGTATTAATAGAAATGTCGCGAAACTAACTGCTCAGGAATTGAGACATGCGAAATACGACGGACCATTTATAAAAGCAGCAGAAAAGCTAGCTGAATGGATGCTATCAACCTCTCCGGAATTTCCCAAAATTACTCTAAGCGCAAGAAACCAAATGAAAGATGTGGAATTTGTAGCAGGCTTGCTACTGGGCCTAGAGGAGGGCCCAAAGGGTTATTCCACAGCTGAGTTCGACCAAGCTTTTAGCGATCGAGACATCGAATGGGAGGCTGGCCTTAACGTCGAGCCAAGGTTCATCGAAACCATAGAAACATTGAAATTGCTAATAGATACTGAGGCCGGTGCGTCCTTAAAAACTAGCCGTCTTAAAAATCAAGCTGACTTCTATTCATTCTTCCTTGCGGTTGCAGAGAACGTATCCAGAGTGACAGCAAATCCATCAGCCATTTCGGCTGCCCTACTTCGATTCGTCGAGAAGGTAGACTCTCCCGAGACTAGGGCGGCAAGCGAAATCGCACTTGAATATTTCAATGCTGCAAGATCGGCATCAAATGACTCAGGACCGCGCAGCAAGCGGGTTAGAATTCTAAGTTCGACGATTTTATCCGCTACGCTATGATAGTTCCAACTGAGATTTCCCAACGTTATCAGCAAGATGATTTGCTGCTCGATCACATAGCAAAGGATGTCAAGGATACAGTTCTTCGATTTTGTGAACAGAATGGCTACGCCTACTTAGGTAGACGAAAGAAAATTGATTCATTAGCGGAAAAGCTAGAATCAGGCAGATACGCAAATTGGTCAGAACTGGACGACCTATTCGCCTGTAGCATTGTGATACCTACGCTTAGGCACGAATCTACCGCCATCGATTTTTTAGAGTCAACTTTTCAAACTCGTACCATTCGAAAACGCGGCTCAACAAAAAAACCACCTGATCAGTTCAGATTTGATTCGACAAGATACATTGGTTCCCTTCCAGTACTTCCAGGAATGGAGCCTAATTCGTTGCAAACCATTCCATTTGAAGTTCAAATTAAATCAGCATTCGACCATGCCTGGGCAGTAGCAACTCACGATTTGGTGTACAAAAGCAAAGAGATTGACTGGAAACGTATGAGGCTTGCTGGACAAATGAAAGCTGTTGTTGAACAGCTTGATGCGCTTGCCCTAGCGTTTGAGCAAACCACAGACCATATCACAGAATCGGTTTGGGAAGAAATAGAATCAAAAAAGAAAATTGCATTTTTCTTCAATGATTTGATCGAGAAAAAAGTTATCCCTGAAGAGGCTAGACCCAAAGATATTAGTCGATTTGCCGACAATATCCTCAGCCTCTGTTCAAAGCCTGACACCGCTGCACGCCTAGACAATCTCTTTGCTGCAATCGAAGATGAGCTCAAACAAAATGCGTCATTCCCTCTCCAATTATCATTGTTTCAATTCGCCTACGGCGTTGCCTCAAGCAAAGAAAATGTGCTTAATGTCAAAGCTAACTATTCGGCCTTAGTTACAGAAGCCTTAACGGCGCGTTACCCGAAAACCAAAGATTGTTTGAGGATTTTTGATTTCCAATTTCCGGAACAGAACAAACAAGAGGAAGGCCTCGGGTAAATAATAAGCTACTGAGCTTTAGTAAATTCGATTTGATGGGGATGTGGCTGTTCCAAAGTCCATCATCCTAGTGTTAACTACTTCAACAACATGATCACAAAACTGGCGACACAAAAGTACGACAAGAATTGCAACAGCCTGATAGATCTTGGCCATATTGTTTTTACACTTTTCTTTGAGGTTCATTCTTTTGCCACTACACCCTCACAGCCCGTTTAACGTCGAAAACAAAAATAGCAAACTTTGGCGATACATGAGTTTTTCAAAGTTTATAGCCTTGCTCGAAAACCAAAGTCTGTTCTTTGCACGATCAGATAAGCTAAGCGACCCATGCGAAGGCTCATACCCAAAACTCAGCGTGGCGGAACTGAAAAAATACATCCTAGATCCTAAAGCGGCAAATCCAACAACAAAGCAAGCAGAAGCAACAAGAGAAACTCTTCGTTACACGATGATGATTAGCTGCTGGAACAAACGCGAAGTCGATTCGTATCTGATGTGGAAAGCATATACAGACTCGATTGAGTCAATTTGCATTCAGACAAACGTAGATACCCTTTTTAAGTGCCTTGACGCACAACAAAACTATCACGTCCTTGTATCAGACATCACCTATATTGACTACGAATCAGAGGAAATCCCGCACGGCAATATTCTCTCGCCCTTTGTCTATAAGCGGCACTACTTCAGAGAAGAAACTGAACTTCGAGCGATGATTTGGTTACCCGGTGACGAGTGGCGCTATATTGAGAATGCTCTGCCGCCCGATAGTTTTCCAGTAGGTCTTGAAGTACCAGTTATGGCGAGCACTCTGATTCAGTCTATATATTTACATCCAGAAGCGCCGTCGTGGCATCGAGAATTAGTCAAAAAAATAGCTCAGAAATATAGTTTAACGTGTGCAATTGAGAAATCAGATATACAAGCTCGACCCATATTTTAATCAACCAAGCCTCGCATTCTTTTAGAAATTGAACGGTTTGACTGTGCAATTTCTGGCATCGATAGTAGAGTCAAAAGTCACTTGGAAGAGCATTCAAAAGCTACTATCAGCTATTGCGGCTAAACGATCAGGGCTACTTCTTTACCCGGATCTGACAGCTTGTAGCTGTTAGTTGCACGCTCAACTATTAAAATGCTTAGAAGTTCCTGCTGAGCACGGGCTTTATCCAAAGAACTCCTTAGGCGATCGCATATCTCCATCAGTTCATCTACTTTGGCGACGATGCGGTGCTGCTCAGCTAATGGGGGCAATGGTATCACTGCAGTGCGAAGGCTGCTCTGTGTAATTTGGTTGATAGTTGTGGTATTAACATCGGCAATAACAGTTCGGAACATGGGCGAACATAGGAAATAGTATATATAGCTGTTTAATCGACTTCTATAAATAGCCATAAAAGCTCCAAATGCGGCCTTCTCGTCTAACCGAGGTATCAGAGCTGTCTTGCCAACAAGCGCAGGACTACCGTTTCTAGCGCAAATGAGAAGATCACCTTCATTTACCAGTGCCCTTTCATTAACGGCGACATTCACACGCACAAGCTCCCCCCAAAACAATTTACCATTTTGAATATTGTTGGAGCGAAGAACTGGCGTACCCACTTCTGATATATTACTTGGCGAATAGGTAAGCCCAACATTGGTGTCGCCTATTTCACCTAACCTTACTGGCATCCAACCAGACGGCAACCGACAGGGGACCTCGGCCGGTTGAATCGCTGGAAGTGCTTGCTGTTCCTTGACTCTTCCCTTTTGAAGAAGCATTTGTCTCTCAGCTCTAATCTCTTCGATAATGCTAGATACAGGTACGTCGTCGGGATCTTGACGCACTAATCTACCCATCACCGCTAGTTGCAGCAAAGTTTGCTTCAGTGCATCAATGCTCGACTCGGTGGTAAAGATAGTATCAAAGTTTTGCTTGATCCGTTCCCAGCTGGTAGAAAAATCGGCTTGATCCGTGCTCTGAGTAAGGGTATCTAAAAGAGCCTTTACGAGCTGTTTATGAGCCTCCCTAGTATCTGATTGCTCTGCATCAAGGCTGTCGCATAAAGCCATCAATTCATCAACCTTAGCAACTATGCGGCGCTGCTCGGCGAGTGGTGCCAAGGGGAATGCTTCAAACGCGAGAAAATCCTTAGGCAGCCTCTTTTGACCAGCAGTGCCAGTCATTTTCATTTCTCCTCGACTAAGGAAACTCGGGGATTTCAGAAAAGCTAAAATATATCTACAGTCTAGAAAGCCATCTATCGGTCTGACAATGTGCAGTTCAGTAGTACCGGCACCGATAGCACTCTTAAGACCATCAAATACACAAGCTTTGCTATTTTCGAAACACGGCGTTATTTTAGCAATGCCGACATCGCCATTCGCGAAATGGGTAAAGCCACTTTTAACATCCCGCCAAAGCCTCTGTTCTTGACCATGCCGACCGTCAAAACACTTAGTGACTAAAGACATCGGCACAAATGAAACTACAGTATCATCATCAGCAACGTTGCGTGGATTAATCAATGCAACTTCATCAAGGCAGGTCCAAAGCCATCCACTCGGAAGGCATTCATTACTATCTCGTGCTCGACTGCCATTTGCTAATATTTTTCTTCCTCCAGACGGCTTTGACCTCAATTGTGACTTCGCTATTTGGATCTTTCGCAACAACTCACTCGCGGGTTCATCATTCGGATCTTGCGGCACAAGCTTGCCCATTACCGCTAGTTGCAGAATCAGCTCACGGAGCTTCTTAATGCCATTAGGAGCCGAAGCGACAACTGGTAGATGTTCAATGAGTAGCGCTGTCATTAGTGCACCTCAAAAGCAGCAGCAATGATATTTTTTAGTTGCTCGCGTGTAGTTGCAATCTGTTCTTGCATTGCCTGGTAGTCACTTAAAAGCTTCTCCGGATCGTGCGATTCAAGTTCCGGAGCATGCGGATTCTTGCAATCCAAGTTGTAGTTACGCGCTTTGATCTCTTCTGCTGTCACCTTCCAGGCGAACTCAGTTTCTACACGCTTTTTGAAACCTTTGGCCTCATTACCCCACCATGCTTCCTCTGGCTTGAACTCTGCAATATTCATTGGTTTGGTCTTGTTGTAGCTCTTCACGCCAGCCGGGTACGGGTGCTCGTAGTACCAGACATCTTTTGTTGGTGTTCCTTTGGTGAAGAACAAAAGATTAGTGTTGATGCTCGTGTATGGGCTAAACACACCTTTCGGAAGGCGGACGATTGTATGAAGGTTGCAGGTTTCAAGCAGCTGCTCTTTGATGCGTGTCTTAATGCCTTCACCAAATAGGGTGCCGTCAGGTAGAACCAACGCAGCACGACCGCCAACTTTTAGTAGGTGCATGATCAGCACCAAAAACAAATCTGCAGTCTCTCTAGTGCGGAACGTGGCAGGAAAATTACTCTCAATACCATCTTCTTCCATGCCACCAAAGGGCGGGTTTGTCAGAATCACATCGACTCGGTCTTTCTGAGTCTGGTCTCTCAGTGGCCGCGCAAGAGTATTGTCGTGGCGAATGTTAGTTGGCACTTCAATGCCATGGAGAATCATATTTGTCGTGCAGAGCAAATGCGGAAGAGGTTTCTTCTCGACTCCATGAATGCTGTCTTGAAGCAATTGCTCATCTTCAACAGTTTTGACATCGTTCTTTCGAATATGTTCTAGCGTGCAACTCAGAAATCCACCAGTCCCACATGCAGGGTCGAGGATGGTCTCGCCAAGCTTTGGGTTGACCATTCTGACCATGAACTCTGTTACGGCTCTAGGGGTATAGTACTCACCGGCATTGCCAGCGCTCTGAAGATCTTTCAGAATCTGCTCATACATGTCCCCAAATAGGTGCCGCTCTTGCGCCCTGTTGAAATCAACGCCTTCCTGAATCTTATTAATAACCTGCCTGATCAATTGACCAGACTTCATGTAGTTATAGGCATCCTCAAATACAGAACGAATTACAAAGGCTCGCTTGTCTTTGCCTTTTGCCTCAAGATTCTGTAAGCCCGGAAACAACTGATTGTCGATAAAGTCTTTCAACTCATCGCCGGTTATTCCTTCGGCATCGGCTGCCCAGGTGCGCCATCTAAATTGTTTCGGGATAGGCGACTTGTAAGAATCATTGAGCAGCTCCCACTCAAGTTCTTTGTCATCAAAAATCTTCAGAAATAGCATCCAGACAAGCTGACCAATACGCTGGGCGTCGCCATCAACACCCACATCCTTGCGCATGATGTCTTGAATCGATTTAATTGTTGATGAGATGGACATGATTCTTCCTATTCAAATTACGCGTACAGTACTTCTTCTAATTCTTTAAGTGCCTTGAGATACTCTGGCTTGCCACCAAATGACTTTACGATTTCCGGTGCCGTGCCCATTTGAGAAAAAGGTTCTAACTGAAGAACCTTGAGGTCCTCAATGTTTTCGATACCAGTATCAGCATATTTGTCCAGCAGCGCTTCGAGCACCTTGCGAGCTTGGTCACCATATTTAGTGAAGTAGTCACGCTTTCTAACATTGTCAGCCCGCTCTTTTCTAGACAGCGGCGGCTGACCATAAGCGACGTGGCAAATCAAGTCAAATGGATCAAACTGCTTACCAAGCTTACGCTCAACTTCTTGAGAAAGCGGTTCCCAGAATACGCCTTCTTCCTCAAGCTGTTTGATAATAGCCTTCTTCTGATCGGCATCACTCCACTTGCGAAGGAAATCATCGAGTGAAGCGAACTGCTTAGTCACACAAGCTCGTGTGTAGTCTCTCATAGACTCAGTAATGAGCTTGCCGTCTGGGCCGTAATATTGAACACGCTCATCCATCACATACACTGGCACATCATCAACGACATACTTAATTCGGCCACCCTCGTGCGGATTCGAGCCAGAGTCAGCTGGTGGCTCTGGGCGATCGCCTGGTTCAGGTTGGTTGCCAGGGTTTGCTTCTTCATCGCCGGGCTCAGGCTCTGGAGGGTTGACCGGATCGGTCGGGCCAGGTTCATAGATCTGCACCGGCTCGCCGTCAAAACGCGGATCGGCAAACAACTCTGTGGCCCGCTTGAAGTCCATGATAGTAAACCAGTACTTGTCAAACTCTTCGTTTATGCGCGTACCTCTGCCGATGATCTGCTTAAACTCAGTCATCGACTGAATGCGCTGGTCTAGCACGATGAGTTTACAAGTCTGCGCGTCAACGCCAGTAGACATAAGCTTAGAAGTAGTGGCGATAACAGGATAACGACTTTCTGGGTCTATGAAATTATCAAGTTCGGCCTTACCTTCTGGCTCGTCACCGGTAATCTGCATGACATATTTTCGATTCTCTTTCACTCTATCTGGGTTGAGATTCACTAGACAGCTTCTCATTCTATCGGCATGGTCTACATCGTCGCAGAACACAATGGTCTTCTGGTATGGGTCTGTGGCTTCTAGAAATTGCGTAATCTTTTCGGCAACGAGCTGAGTGCGTTTCTCTAAAACTAAGTTCCGGTCAAAGTCGCGCTGATTGTATATTCGGTCTTCAATCAAATGCCCGTACTTGTCTGTCTTACCTTGCTTAGGTCTCCAACCTTGAAGGTCTTTATCAAAATCTATGCGAACAACTTTGTAAGGAGCGAGGAAACCATCTTCGATGCCTTGCTTCAAGCTGTAGGTATAAATCGGCTGACCGAAGTAGTAAATGTTGGAGACATCTTTAGTTTCTTTCGGAGTAGCTGTCATACCAATCTGAGTGGCAGACGAGAAATATTCAAGAATGTCTCGCCATGCAGAATCTTCAGCTGCGCTGCTGCGGTGACACTCATCAATGACAATCAAGTCGAAGAAGTCTGGAGAAAACTGTTTGTAGATATTCTGCTCTTCTTCGTTGCCAGTAACAGCTTGGTACAGCGAGAGGTAAATCTCATAAGCCTTGTTCACTTGCCGTTTGCTAATCTTGGTCATAGCAGGGCCAAATGGCTTGAAGTCGTTGTTCTTGGTTTGATCAACAAGAATGTTCCTGTCAGCCAAAAACAAAATGCGTTTCTTCCTCTTTGATTTCCAAAGGCGCCAGATTATTTGAAAAGCAGTGTAAGTCTTGCCAGTGCCGGTAGCCATAACAAGCAAAATTCTCTTCTGCCCTTTGGCCACGGCTTCAATAGTTCTGTTTATAGCTATTGTTTGGTAATAGCGGGGCATCTTGCCAGAGCCATCATCAAAGTAAGGAGTTTCAATAACAGCTTCAGCTTCGCCTTCGATATTTTTCCACTGGCAATATCTCTTCCAGAGTTCTTCCGGCGAGGGAAACTCGTCAAGCGAAATCTCCACCTCTGTCATTGCGGCATTGCCAGTACGGTCATGAAATTTGTAACCATCGCCATTGCTTGAAAACACAAAGGGAATGTCCAAAGCCTCCGCGTACACAAGAGCCTGCTGCATTCCTTCGCCAACCCGATGATTGTTGTCCTTGGCCTCGATTACCGCGATTGGTAAATTTGGCTTGTAGTAGAGGATGTAGTCAGCCCTGCTGGCCTTGCCCCGCGAATGCAGCTTGCCACGAACAATAATGCGGCCCTTGGTGAAGTAGACCTCCTCCCGGACTTGGACATCCAAATCCCAGCCGGCGCCGACAATGGAGGGATTTATATACTTCGTGCAGATGTCACGCTCTGTAAGAGCTTTCTTATTCATGCATTGCGGCCATTTTGCTGAAGAACAGACCCAAGGCGCTCAATTATCTAGTAGTTTGGTCTTGGAGTAAATGGTTGGGGGTGTTTTGGGTTGAATAACGAAGCACAGCATTTCAGGAGCCAGGATGCTCAATTTTTGTCAAGTGGATAATTCTCATCTACGAGAAATTTCAAAAACTGTTTACCTGTCTCAGTCATCATTACATAGCCATTTGTCTGCTTAACAAGACCCGAGCTGATCATAAAACCAAGCCAATTCTCTTCGAAGTTATCTGGTCTCTTCCACCGAGAAAAGAAGCCTGCCATATTTTCATTGATGTCTTCCACTGCTCTCATAGGTAAGGGTCCTATGTTTAGAATTTTCAGAACATGCATCTGCTCTCTGGTCAAACTAGTATAAATTAGCCCAAATCTTTTAAGCCTCTGTGCCTCTTGTAAAAGCGCGATTTCTCTCAACTGACCGGGATCAGAGATCACTCCACTCAAAGCTCTTATAGTTGGCGTCTCTGGTATCTCGACCTCCTCCTCCTTTGTCACCGACACTTCGACAGCTTTCGATAGCTCAACAACATATTTAGCTCCGCTATCCAGAACAGAATCACCTTTGCTAACACCCGAAGAACCAAGCGGCTCCGATGCAAGAGTACCGACAAGTGCCTTTTGTTCCTTACCTTTTTCCTCATAGAACGTTGTTTCAGCGCCATACGCACTAATCTTTTGCACTCGCTGCGAAAGATTTTTCAAGGCACCAATACAGTGCAAATAAATCACAAAAGAGACAAAAACAATTGGCCATAGTATTTCTTTCAAAAGCGGCGCAAGTGCGGGATCAATATGCAAACCAAATTCTCCAAATTATTTTAGAATCACGCAATAGAACAGCTATCAGGTATACAAACAAGAGACGCCCAGGGTATAAACAATAGCTATATTAGCTTACTCCCAAGGAGCAAATATGTCGGAAACACCGATGTTTGAGAAACCACGTTTCAATTGTCCGCACTGCAGCGCTTTTGCCCAACAAAACTGGTATCCACTAAAAATATTCGAAGGCAACTATTCCTCGTTTTTCTCAGCATATGGCAGCATCTGTGTTAGCTGCACTAAGGGTTCAATCTGGCTTGACAAAAAGCTTGTTTACCCAGCCGCAACTACTTGCCCGCCGCCAGCGGGCGACATGCCAGAAGAAGCGCGAAAAGTCTATATTGAAGCAGCGACGGTTTTTAACAGCTCTGCAAGGGCCAGTGCTGCATTGTTAAGACTAGCACTCCAAATACTATGTAAGGAAATCGGCGGAACCGGCCACAATATAAACGACGACATTGCCGAATTTGTTGCACAGAAGCTCATTCCGCCTTCAGTTCAAAAGGCTATGGACGTTGTTCGAGTAGTTGGTAATAACGCTGTTCATCCTGGCACCATAGATATAAATGACAATCCGACTGTCGCTATTAAATTGTTCAAACTTATTAACATCATAGTTGAGACATGCATTACAACCCAAAATGAAATTACTGACCTTTTTGATGAATTGCCAACTAATTCAAAAGCAGCAATTGAGAAGCGTGATACGAGCAATAATTCCCAGAACTAGTTTTTGCAGTTAGTATTTAAAATGCTAGCAACTGGCTTGATTGAGACCAATAAGCATTTTCTGCAGCGCTTCCCAGAGGAGTAGAATTAGTGACATCCAGCCATGCTGAAGAGAGCGGTAAAGTCAAACCGCACATTTGGTTCAAATTGACCTACAGCCTAGTCAGTATGTCGGTAACCCGCAAACCTAAGGAGCCGATTACGGTGTCGCTCCCCAACGATCAGCAAATTATCTTCTGGATGAGAACCTTTCCAGAAGAAAAACAAATCCAACCGCAGCTATGCTGCAGCGCCACGGCTCAGCACTCGATGAATGAAAAACTCTACTCGCACTTTCAAAAATTTGCGGAACGACTTTTGCCTCAAGATTCAACCTCACAGGTAAGTCTGCCCCATAGACTATCATTCGACGCCGAGATAGACGAGCATGGAAAGATCCCGGAAAACTGGGGAGTCCGTTTGGCGATTTTCCCAAACAACTTTCAGGCTCTTCACAGAGAAATGAGTTCCAAGTTACATACAGTGGTTGAAAGCTATATGAAGACTTTGAGGTGGGTTCAGAGTGCATCTGGCAAACAAGCGGCACTTGCCCGGGTGTCTTTTGAGTACTCATTTGACAAAGAAACTTGGCACAGTATGCCAAGCAATTTCAACGTCTCTGTTCACTCTCCTAAAGCAATTGAGCTCAACAAATTGAAGGCTGTTACAGAGCTTTGGACCAGAAACGAATTTGAACCGCTTGCCCACGAGTTATTGCGTGAAGCCTTTGATTTGCTTCGCTCCAACCAACGCAGTGCACTGCTAATCGGCTCTACGGCCCTGGAAACTGGATTTAAGCACTTCATTGATTTCTTGCTTCCCAACGCCGGAATGTTGCTGGAAAAAATGCCTTCGCCTCCGCCACTAACAATGATCCGCGACATTATCCCAGAGATTCAAAAGAAGTTAGCCAAGCCTGAATTCAGGCTCCGGAAGGACGAATTAGACCTTCTGCAAAAGTGGAACACCATCCGAAATAAAGTTGCACACGGGCTTCCGCAAAAAATTGACAACGACGCACTGGAAGAATATTTGCTCTTTGTGCAGAAACTCCTATACTGCCTTGATCAGCAGAGAGGGCATTCGTGGGCAAGCACCTTTGCGGAGCCATTGGCAGAAGAGACAAGACCAAATGAGGGTTAGAAATGGCAATAGCAGAAGCTAGCACAGATGCTGATAGAATCGTTGTCGATGTACGAAAGGCCCTTGTTGAGAAGGCTGTCGGTGATGTTCATCGTGCAGTCGGTAAAAAATTCCCGGCTCAGAGAGTCTCGGTTGGGCTCAAGCTAAAGGCTGGCCAAGCCAGCTTAGTTGGCGCATTTTTGTTGTCATGTTGCGCAATTGAAGCAGCCGGTCATTTCTTATCGGGAACGAGCGAGAGCCGTCGATCATTTGAAACCTTCGCCAGCAAGTATCTGGGAAACCGCTATGAACCAACTGTACTGTATAAGGCGCTGCGCTGCGGACTCGCGCATTCCTACTCATTGGCAAGCGACAATGCAAATTTACGAGAGCGATATGATCTTACGCACAATGATTCACTAGCGCATCTCAGAGCTGATGACGGTGATCCATACATCCGGTACATAAACCTGCAGAATTTCATTGTCGATGTTACCGACGGCATTGAAAATTTCATGACCGATGTTGCGAACAATTTGAACCATGAACAGTTTTGGTTTTTACATTATGCCGAATCTGCCGGTTGGCTGAATGAATTTGTTGCGGCTACTGCACCTGCCACGGGCACAGCAGCTACAGTGGCAGTTCCACCGGTACCGCGGCCACCCTGGACACCTGCCACCATTCCATTTCCTGCTTTGTGGAATAGTACCATTCAGCCTGGAGTTACTACAGGGAAACTGACTGGAGCGACATACGATATTAATCCGCTACCGCCAGGCGAGCCAATACCGCCTGGCGGCCTCCGCACTTTTACAGTTACAGGAAGCGGTCACACGACTCCTGCAGATCTTGGAGTTTCAGGAACACTTTTTACCCCAACTACAGCAACAAGAAAAATTACAATACCACCAAATTACTACGCATCACAGCCAGCAAACAACCAGAAACGACTGGAGCGAGAACGGCAACGAAAGAGGAAATTCAGATAATTGATTGCAGAAAGGCAGTAATGAACGTCAAACTGAGACAAGAATTGCCGTTGATTAATACTTACATCAAAGACAATAGGGCTTGTTAAAATTTGGCCGCCCCAAGCAAAAAATATCTGAGCTTAACCCATTGGCCTACCTTGTTTATAAATTCGACTTTAAATTGCCTTGTTCGGTAACCGACCGACCACTTGTTCAATTAGTGCGCTAGCAAACTCAATTCTATAGCTGACGATTATTCCACTATTCTCTATGTATCTCTGTTCAGAGGTGTCCGTCCGTTCCGCCACGTGGTAGGCGGCAATCGGTTGGCGTGGTTTGCTAAATAGGCGCGGCGATCGGAGAGGCTCGAATCCCGTTAGCGAAAGCCTGCGCAAGCAAAATTTC
>Ga0209480_10002334_pt1 | contig 13100 bp, 10 predicted proteins | sample JI61114C2DNA_FD_187501 | JGI IMG/M metagenome (GOLD analysis project Ga0209480, IMG submission 187501) | Wastewater effluent complex algal communities from Wisconsin, to seasonally profile nutrient transformation and Carbon sequestration -... | ecosystem: Engineered > WWTP > Effluent > Algae...
TATTTCTTCGCCTGATTTTATGTTTTTCAACGCGATGAGACTCACGCGGTCGAATTCATCAATGCCGATGTATGCATTGTTTCTAAAACCCGATCTCGGATAACCGGACGCATCATTCGCATACCGTGCAAAACTCTCTACATTCATACAATCGAGCATAGAACCATCCGGCAGGTTTATGAAATACAGGTCCAATCCATCTTTGATTCGTTGCCTGATTTGCAGCTTGCTCAATAACTCACCTTCAAAAACAGAAATGATTTCATCCACGAAGATTTCAATGGCTGTGAACAGGCCTTTACCCGCAGAAGGCAGTCGCGATTTTTTGACAAGAAGATAATCCGATTCTTCTATATCGATCGATTGGTTTTGTGAAGGTTTTTTCATGTGGAGACTAAAAATTCAACAGATTCAGAGGCATGAAAAAATTTTCACCCAACGAGTGCGAAGTAAGACATTAAAAGAACATTTGCTGAAAAAGAATTTGTATCAATACAGATTCGATAAACATGAAAACACAATCAGCTTAAAAAAACAAACCCCGCTCAAGCGGGGTTTGCCTTTTCTATAACCAACACAACCCACTGTGTTACCACAGCGAATTATCATTAATGTCTTTCAATATGACCTGTTGTTGATTCAGGATTTCTTTTTAGTGCACGATTCAAACGTGCCTTCGTCTGTTCACTCATCTCATACATCACCGGCACAAGAATGAGTGTGATGAAGGTTGCAAAACCAAGTCCGAATACAATTGTCCATGCTAGTGGTCCCCAGAATGCGACACTGTCACCACCGAAATAAATTTTCGGATTGAGCTCTGTGAACATCGTTACAAAATCGATGTTAAAACCAACTGCAAGAGGAATCATTCCGAGAATGGTCGCTGTCGCGGTGAGCAACACAGGCGTCATACGCACACGTCCTGCTTCTGTAATTGCATCGTGCAAATTGTATCCGCGTTCACGCAAAATGTCAGTGAACTCCACCATCAAAATTCCATTTCGAACTACGATTCCCGCAAGTGCTACGATTCCAATTCCAGTCATTACTATGGAGATGCTCATATCGAAAATCGCAAGTCCAAGCAAAACACCAATGATGCTGAAGAAAATTTCAGAAACAATGATCATCGTTCTTCCGATGGAATTAAACTGAGTAATCAAAATCAGCAAGATCAACATCAACGAAATCAACAATGCTCGTCCGAGGAATGCTCCCGTTTCCGCTTGTTCCGCACTTTGCCCTTCCAGATTCACTGAAACTCCGCTTGGAATCGCCGAAAATTCTGCTGCGGCCGCACTCACTTTTGCGGCTACTTCATTTTCATTAAATCCGGTGAGAACATTGGAAGAAAGTGTAACGACACGTTTGTGATTTTTTCTTTTAATTCCAGAATAGGTGCTTGTGTATTTCACATCTGCAAAAGCTGAAAGCGGCACTTGACGCACCTGGCCGCCCATATTCATATCACGGTATGTGATGATCAAATTGCGCATTTCCTCAATGCTGTTTCGTTGATCAACATCATAACGTAACACAATCGGATAATCATCATTCGCATCTTTAAATCGCGAAACTTCGCGACCCAACACAGCTATGTTCAACTCATTGCCAATTTGCCCGGTGCTGATGCCTTCCCTGTTCGCTCTTTCACGATCGATCTCCACAATGACTTCGGGTTTATTCAATTGCAAATCGGACTTCAATTCTTCTACACCTTCAATTTCCAAAGAGTCGATGTAGCGTTTTAAATTGATCGAAGCCACAATTAAGTCTTCAAACTTTTCACCGCTAATTTCGATGCTAATTGGTTTCGCCGTTGGCGGACCACCTTGCTCTTGATCCACTGCAATTTCAACTCCAGGAATTCCTTTCGTTGCTTCACGAATCTTCTCCAAATAATCTGCTGTACTTTGACCATTGCGATGCGCGTATTCCACAAATCCAACACCCACTTTCGCTTTGTGCGAATAAGGGCTTCGATCGTCTTGTGATTCATTAGCGCCAACAGCGACGTTGGTAATAACAGATTCTACAATCGGGTTATTTTCACCAACAACACTGTACACGCGTTCTTCAACAATTTTTGCCACCGAATCAGTTGCCTCAGGTTTTGTTCCTACCGGCAACGTTGCATATACATAGATAAAGTTCGGATCTGCTTTTGGGAAAAAGACAACCTGCGGACTGCGTGCGAATGTCAACACTAAGACAAAGATCAATAATCCAACAGTACTCCAGAAAATAGCACGTGGACGCTTCAATGCCCACTCCAAAAATCTTCCGTAACGTGCCTGCGCTGCTGGCCAAACATTTTTTTGGAATTTTTTGATAGCACCTTCCAATACAAAACGATAAAAAAGATATACAAGCATCGCTGTGATTGTAAAATTCCCCATTCCGAATGAGCCGAAAATGTAGAACAACACTGCTAATCCTAGCATAATCCCCACGATAAGAATAAGGCGTTTTTTCTTTTTCTTTTTGTCGACATGCTCGCCTTCATGCTGCATAAAATCAACCGCAAAAACGGGATTGATGATGTATGCAACAATCAACGATGCAGTAAGTGTGATAATCAGTGTCACCGGTAAAAAACGCATGAATTTTCCGATCACTCCACCCCAAAATGCGAGCGGTATAAATGGTGCAAGAGTGGTTGCAGTTCCTGATAACACTGGCAAGAAAATTTCACCGGCAGCTCTTTTCGCAGCTATCTTAATTGGCACTTTCCCGTTGTCGTAAATACGGTGTGTGTTTTCCACAACTACAATCGCATCATCTACTACAATGCCAAGTCCGAGTAAGAATGCAAATAGCACAATCATGTTCATCGTAAAGCCAATCCATGGCAGTACGATGAATGCGATGAACATAGAAAGCGGAACCGAAAGCGCAACGAAGATGGCGTTGGTTGCTCCCATAAAAAACATAAGGATCAATGTCACCAAAATAAATCCGATGATGATCGTATTGATCAAGTCATGAAGCGTTGTGCGCGTCTTGCTTGACTGGTCGCCGGTTACCTCGATCGACAATTGTTCCGGGAACTCTGTCTTCTTCATATCGGCAATAATTTCTTTGATTTTATCTGACGACTCAATCAAATTCATTCCGCTTCGTTTTATGACATTCAAGGTAATTACCTTTTGATGATTCAAACGACCGTAACTTTCCTGATCATGAAATCCGTCCTTTACATCAGCAATGTCTTTGAGGTAAACATTGGCGCCCGACATCGAGCGAATGAGTAAATTTTGTATCACAGAAATATCTTTGAATTCACCACTAACGCTCAATGAACGTTGCATATCATCCATGGTGATATTACCGCCCGGTAGCGTAAGGTTTTCATTCTTCACGGCCATCATCACGTCATAAGTGGTGACTTTGGCTGCTTGCATTTTGTACATATCCAAGTTGATGAGAATCTCGCGATCCAAAGCACCAACAACATCCACACGTGTGATTTCCTTCAAAGCCTCGATACGATCTTCAAGTGCTTCCGCATAGCGTTTCAATTGAGCAAGATCATAGTCACCAGCAATGTTCACGAAGAGGATTGGCATTTCAGAAAACTCAATCTCTTGCACTGTTGGATCATCCGGCAAATCGGTTGGTAAATCTGGTTTCGATTTATCGACCGCATCTTTCACTTTCTGTTTCGCCTGAGGTACATCCACATCGGTGTTGAACTCAACCACAACCGCTGAATAACTTTGAACAGAAGTACTGGTCACCTTTTTCACACCAGCAATCGATTTGATTTGTTTTTCGATTGGCTTCGTGACCAAATTCTCCATGTCTTTTGGTGCAGTTCCAGGATAAATGGTTTGCACATAAATCGTCGGAATGACGATGTCCGGAAACTTTTCTTTCGGAATACTCTGATAAGAAAAAATACCGAATAGTGTAATGATGATCGTCAGGAGATAGACCGTGGTCTTGTTATCAATCGCCCAACTCGTCGGTTTAAATTCTTTAAATTTTTCTAACATAACCTTTGTTTTGAGGATTGATTAAAAACGAATAGACATACCATCTACCAGATCAAGTTGACCAGATGTGATGAGTTTGTCATTTGCGGATAAACCTTCCAATATTTCCACTTTACCATCGTAGGTGCTGCCAATCTTCACCATCTTCTTTTTCGCCACAGCTTTGTTTCCTTCGATTTGCGCAATGAAAACAAAGTGTTCGTCATTGATTGATTGAAGCGAATTGATAGGGATTACCATAGCGCTCGTATTTTCATAATCGATAATTTTCATGATAGCTACCATGTTCGGATGATAATCGCCTTCAGATCCATTCAATCCTGCCTCTGTTGTAAACGAACGCGTAAGCGGATCGATAACCCGTTCAACAAATGTGATTTTGGCGTCTACATTTTTATTCAAATCAGGAAAATGCAACATGACATCTGCACCTCTTTTCACTTTTGAAGCATATGATTCCGAAATTTCACCTTTCACTTTTAAGCCTGAAAGATTTACGATTCGAAATGCAGGATCCATCGTCGCAGCAGTGCCAATTTCTCCGATTTTCAATCCAACAAAATCAACTGTACCGCTGATTGGTGATTTAATCAATGCCATGTCGATATTCTCTTTCAACGTTTCAGCTTGTTTCTCCAATGATTCTTTTTGTGTTTTTGCTTGAAGAAACTGCAACTCAGAACCAATTTTCTGATCCCATAATCTTTTTTGGCGATTGAACAGTTCAACAGCAAGATCAATTTGTGGTTGCAATGAATTCAATTGCTTTGTGTATACATCGTGATCTATTTCCGCGAGCACTTGACCGGCAGAAACATTATCACCTTCCTTCACATTCAACCGTACAACTTTTCCTGCCATGACAGGACGAATGTCCACCGACTCATTCGCGTCCACCGCTCCTTGCACATCGATGTAATGTCTGAAAACACTCGGCTGAATTTCAGTGACAACCACATCCTTCACCTTCGCGCTTTTAGTAGTGTCAGTCGCTGAAATTTCCAACTCCAACGCTTTGATTTTTCCTCCGATTTCCGCATAGCTCGCTTTGAGTTTTTCAAGTTCTGCTTTCTTATCAGGATTTCCTCCGCACGCAACAAGTATCATTGTCACTGCTAAAAAAATGCCTGCATTCATTTGATTTAATTTCTTATTCATCGTATTATGTTTTGATCGTGGTTTGAATTATAGTTGGTTGAGTATTTTCTGCATGGCAGTCTTTGCATTCAGCAGATTAATCATGGCACCGATATATTGTCCTTGTGCAGTAAGCGCTTGACCTTGTATTTGCGCTACTTCGAAACTTGAAGAAACGCCTTCTTTGTATTTAATGCGGGTCTTGTCAAGTATGCGATTTGATAATTCCATGCTTGATTTTGCATTGTTGTAATTTTCGAAAGCGAATCGGTAGGCGCTTCTTGCATTGTTGTATTCAAGTTGTTTTGACTGCTTTGTGAAATTCACTAAATCCTGAGATTGCTGCAATTGAACTTTCGCTATTTGAATATTCTTCGCGTTTGACATACCAGAAAAAATAGGAACACTTATTTGTAATCCCCACAATTGAATGGGAAACCACTGCTTCGAAGTATCGAAGAAATTGAATTCCTGACGTTGTGCTTGTGCTTGCAGATTGTAAAACGCAGCGGCTGAAGGCAGCAACTTTGATCGTTCCGCCTTTAAGTTTAACTCTTGCATTTTTAAAGCGTCTTGCACAACCAACACATCAATGTTGTTGTCCAGAACTGCAGCCGTGTTGAGAAACTCCAAACTATTTTCGGACACCAATGCATCCGCATCCTCTTTCAAAACCACTTGAGTTTCGATTGGCATGCCCATCGTAAACTTGAGCATATCCATGGTTAATCCTACTTGCTGATCCGCATTGGAAATTTTAATTTCAAGATCCGCAAGGGTTAATTGAAGTTGTTCCACATCTTGTTCTTCGACAAATCCATTGATCAAAAGTTGACGTGTGTCTTCAAGTGACTTGCTCAACACTTCACGACTTTGTTTGAGCAAAGCTGAATTTCGCTGCGAAATGAGGGCAACATAATAAGTCTGGGCAACATTGTTTTTGATGTCCACATGTGATTTCGACACGTTCTTTTCTTGAAGAGAAGCATACGCTTTTGATGCTTGAAGACCCACTAACCACGTTCCATTAAATAAAATTTGCGTTGCAGAAATTCCGGCGGTCACATTTTGTGGAACACCAAAACGAACCGGTGCATAGTCACCAGGTCGTCCTCCTAAAAATTCCGCCGGCAGCAACTGTGTAGGAATATTGATGTAATTATTATATTGTAAACTACCGCTGATTTGGGGCAAACCAGTTCCCAACAACGCATCCGACTTAAGTTTTGCAGTCATTGCATCATAGCCAGTCGTCTTCACAGAGAAGGCATTTTTGATTGCATAATCCTGCGCGTCTTTGAGCGTTAGCTCAACCAATGCTTGAGACGCGCCGACTTTCGACTCCGCCATCAAGAAGATGAGCACAAAGAATTTTAATATTAATTTCATAGTTTGAATGATTTTGTACTGGTTAGTATTTTACGTTCTTCATTTTCTCTTTTAAATATTCAAGTCCTTCATTGCTGGCAATTCCACGAATGTGGTATTTGAAAATTTCACGGTACAAATCGCCCAAATTGTGTTCGCTCATGGGGAACAACTCTTGATCGAAAATGATATCGATTCGCGATATATACACCTTAGCAATGACATCGGCATTGAAGTCCTTTCTGTATAATCCTTCCCGTTGTCCCTTCTTCAAGTTCAACCGCATACAATCATAGATTGCTCTATGGCGATTCTCTTTCATCGCACGTGCAACTTCAGGATGGTATTTCTCCAAATCATAATTCACGGAAGGGGGCACATTTTGTAGAACACTTAGCACCCACTTCATAATCTCCAGGCTTTCATCAATAGCATTGAGACCCATGTGACATATCTCGCGAATTTCGTTGTCTTCCTTCGTGCAGAAACAAGCTACCGACTTCCTCACCAAATCTTCCTTGTCTTTGGCATATAGATACAAGGTTTTCTTGGACATTCCGAGGTGGCGCGCCATGTCATCCATGTTCACGCTTTTGATGCCATACTTCATGAACACGCCTGTAGCGCTATCGACGATTTTTGATTCTTTAATTTGAATTTCTTCCATTGCGGGCGCAAAAATAAGCGTTCAAGTCGTCGTTGGAAACGTTTTGACACACAAATCGTTTCCATTGGTCAGATTGTGTCGGTGAGTTGTTGGAAAATGGAGGTGAACGGCATGCCCGAATTCACTCTACGCTAGCCTATCAAAGGCACAAATGCACATTAACATCTGAATGAATACTTTTAAGAGAACACTGGAAACGATTCCGCACTTACCAACAGCCTTAGAGATTTAAGGAAAGGTCCAATCAGCTAAATTTACCTTCTGAATGAAAAAGGCACTCGTATATATCTCGCTCGCAGCGTTATTCTTTTCTTGCCAAGTGGAAACCAAAATCAATTCACCAGAGCCATCAAAAAAAACAGTAATAAACTCAGAATTTCCTGCCTTAACAAACCACGATATAGATACAATCGCCGCAATAAAAAAGTTGGAAAAAACCACCGACGAACTAGATCAAAAGACAGAAGCTTCGAAATCAAGGTGCCAAAAAAACCGAAAGCAACACAGAAGCCAAAAGAAGCAATAATGCCCCTAGCTAGAAATGAGAAAGGAGATCAACTATTCTATTTTGAAGGAAGCAAACAACTCTCCGTTAAAGAAACACCATGGAATTCAGATAAAAGAAGAATTTTTGTTTATGGGAGAAAAGGCAATTTAACCTACGAAATCGAAAATGTGCGCATGAGCTATCAATCAGTATCTACCGTGAACTATCGGAAAAACGGTTCTGTTGAATCAATTGACACACACGAAAACCCTGGCGCAAGCAGATATTGGTATGAAACGCACATCACTTTTTCCGAGGACAATGTGCCCCTGGAAAAATCAACTATAACATATCCGATGGATCATTTGTCGATGCCGACAGCGATGATTTGGGATCCCTCCGCTAAAACTTGGATTAAAAAATGAATCATACATGATTGTTTTTTAACCCCGTGAAAAGTCTTTATCAAAAAAGGCCTTTCATATTTTCATCACTAACGTCATTGGCCAATGTCACTTTCAACTTCGGTTCCATTTCCATGGCGCGTTTGATTGCAAAATTCGCTTCCTTATTTCGAGCCCAGGCGCGACGTGCGATTCCATTGTTCACATCCCAATGAAGCATAGAAGTTAGTCTACGTTGGCTGTCTGCGCTTCCATCCAACAACATTCCGAAACCACCATTGATGACTTCGCCCCAGCCCACTCCACCGCCATTGTGCAAACTCACCCAAGTAGCACCACGAAAAGAATCGCCTACAAAATTCTGCACCGCCATGTCAGCGGTAAAACTTGATCCATCATAAATATTTGACGTTTCTCTGTATGGCGAATCCGTGCCACTGACATCATGATGATCGCGACCCAAAACGATTGGACCCACTTCACCTTTTGCTATGGCATCATTGAATGCTTTTGCAATACTCATACGACCAAGTGCATCCGCATATAAAATGCGCGCCTGCGATCCAACCACCATTTTATTCTTTCCAGCTTCTTGAATCCACTTGATATTATCCGCCATCTGTTGTTGGATTTCCTCAGGCGATGATTTCATCAATTCTGTCAAAACATATTCCGCAATTCGATCGGTTTTCTCTAGATCTTCAGTCTTGCCACTGCAACAAACCCAGCGGAACGGGCCAAATCCATAATCAAAACACATTGGCCCGAGAATATCCTGCACATAACTTGGATATCGAAACTCTCGTGGTGTTTTTCCTTTTCGTTGTTCACTTGAAGAAAGGACATCCGCGCCGGCCCGCGATGCTTCCAGCAAAAATGCATTTCCATAGTCGAAGAAATACATTCCCTTTGCAGTATGCCTATTGACTGCTGCCGCGTGACGCACCAAAGTTGATTGCACCTTTTGTTTAAAAAGCGATGGATTGTCCGCCATCATTGCGTTGCTTTCTTCAAAACTCATTCCTGCCGGATAGTAGCCGCCCGCCCATGGATTATGAAGTGAAGTTTGATCACTACCAAGATCGACGGCAATGTTTTCTTCATCAAATTTCTCCCACACTTCAACGATGTTTCCGATATAAGCAAACGATACAATACGATTCTCAAGAAGTGCTAGCTTCACTTCTTCACACAATGAATCGAGGTTGTCTGTAATCACATCCACCCAACCTTGCTGGTGGCGTTTGTTTGCCGCCTTTGGATTCACTTCTGCCGTCACCGAGATAACTCCAGCAATGTTTCCTGCTTTTGGCTGAGCGCCGCTCATTCCGCCAAGACCAGCAGTGATAAAAAGAACGGGCTTATCGCTTGCGATGTTCTTTTCCCTTTTCATTTTTCTAGCCGCATTCATCACTGTGATAGTTGTGCCATGGACAATTCCTTGTGGACCGATGTACATGTATGAACCCGCTGTCATTTGACCATATTGCGTTACACCCAGTGCGTTGAATTTTTCCCAATCATCCGGTTTGGAATAATTCGGAATCATCATTCCATTTGTGACTACCACACGTGGCGCATCTTTATGAGAAGGGAACAAACCCATGGGGTGACCGCTGTACATCACCAAGGTCTGGTCATCGGACATTTCACTTAAATACTTCATCGTGAGAAGATATTGCGCCCAGTTCTGAAACACAGCGCCATTGCCTCCATACGTGATAAGTTCGTGCGGGTGTTGCGCAACACGAGGATCCAAATTATTCTGGATCATGAGCATGATGGCAGCCGCTTGCTGAGATTTTGCAGGATACCAATCAATTGGCCTTGCATACATTTCATATACAGGGCGGAAACGATACATGTAAATACGCCCAAACTGCTTCAGTTCTTCGGCAAACTCAGGTGCTAGTTCTGCATGAAACTTCGGCTCAAAATACCGCAGCGCATTGCGCAGTGCCAACTCCTTTTCTTCTTTGGTAAGAATATCCTTCCGTATCGGGGCATGACTAATTTCACCGTCCCATAAATTCTTAAAAGGCAAATCGTCGGGTATACCTTCCGCGACCAATTTCCCAAACTCTGTTTTCGTCAATTCACTCACAATTGCCATGTATAATAAACTATTTAATAAAAAGAGAACTACTTCAAAATGCGATTGACAAACTAGAAGTTAGTCCCGAATAATTCGATCGACCCATGCCGTTTCCACTTTCGAAAGTGTTCGACTTGCCCTCGAAATGCCTCGCTTCAACTCTCAAAAGTACATTCTCATAAATGGCGTAATCGAAATTAAGCGAGTACGCGAAGGTATTAAAACCTTTATTCCAAAAATTGTTCACGATAATCTCCTGTTCGTCGCTGAACTGTTCCATCCGCGCGGCTACAAAGAGCTTTTCTATGATTCGATATCGGACAACTCCAAACCAGCTATACCAATTGTTGTTTGCAATGTTGTTATCATTCAATTCACCCTGCACGCCAACATCAAATGCTCCCATCAACGATAATGTTCTACTCGGATTGTAAATAACATACAAGTCATTAAAAAAACGCAATCCAAAATCCTTTGTAGGATTTTCATCCCCTAAGTAATTACTATAATTAATCAGCAACGATTCTGTTGGCTTAAATGTAATCTGCATGCCAAAAGACGGGGAGTAATTTCCCGTTGGCATGTATATGCGTTGCCATCCGTTTAAGACAAGAAAATTAAGATTCCATTTCTCGTTCTTGCTTTTGGTCGAGAGTTTTAATCCCGTTTCATAGTAAGGAGAATTTTCAGCAGCCATGCTTCGTGTCAACGTTGGATTATCTATGCCGATTGCCGACTCCATTCCTAAATGTGAATTGATAATGCCCATGTCCAACCAAATGTCTTTCTTAGTCGAAAGCTTTAGGCCAACATTGGCTTCATAAACATGTTGAAACACTTTTGGTTCCGCACTTAGATTTCGGCTGGCATAACTTCCAGTCATCATAGCTAGATTACATCGTGTCTTATTATCTGTCCAAGACACCTTTACCAGCCCAAGATTCAGAGCTAATTCGTTCGTTCGAGTGTTGTTGTACAAGAAGGAAGGTCGTTCATGGCTTTTGCTAAATGGATCGTCTGCAGCGGCGTACATTTCCAAATAAGCATTGAACTTCACGTTCTTTAAATTCAGAATAGAAGTTGTGTCTTCGACTTGTGCTCTGAGCACAATGCTCATAGCCATAAAAGCGAAAAGCGCACCCATTTTCATGACGCGAATATGCGCACATCAAAACTATTTCTCCCGGAAGGTGCCTGTTTTTTTATCGAATCCGTAAGGACAATGTTTGCAGCCGCTCTGACAGCAATAACCGCGCTTTCGATGATAGGCCTCTGTAAACACGATATACCCTTCTTCCGTCAGGTAATAATCTTCACCCACTATTTTGACATTCTCGTTCATGGAAATGCTCATTTATTTTTTCGAAGCCGGTGAATCATCAGGTTCGAAATCCATCGAAATAGAATTCATACAATAACGCATGCCTGTTGGTGGCGGGCCATCGTCGAAGATGTGTCCGAGATGTGAATCACACCTGCCACAAATAACTTCCGTCCTGCGCATTCCATGCGTATTGTCGGGAACATAGATGGTCGCATTTGGGCGGACAGACTCAAAAAAACTCGGCCAACCGCAAGAACTGGCAAATTTGGAGTTGGATTTAAATAACTCATTACCGCAAACCGCGCAGTAGTATGTCCCTTTTAGGTCCTGATCCCAAAACTTCCCTGTAAATGCGCGTTCCGTCTCTTTGTTTCTTGCAACGCCATACAAATCTGGCGGCAATATTTTTTTCCATTCGTCATTGGCAACTTGCAATTTTGAAGTATCCTGACGAGAATAATATGGATTTCCAGTTGACATTTTTTGTGGTGTATGTTGGGCTGAGTTGCTTGATTCGCTTGTGCACGCGATGACTGCAATAAAAGCGGGGATGAGTATGACGATTACTTTCTTCATGATTCATTAATTACACGAATAACGCAAAAAAGAAATCGTTCATTGTGTAAAAATCCAAAACAAATCTGAGGGCGATTTGTTCGATCCACGAACGAAGATAGTGTTTTCCCTCGAAATAGTAAACCTTTGGGATCGCGCTCATTGAATCTGAACTCGAAAAAGTCCTCAGAATCAAGATGCGAGATTACTCACATCTTCAACTGTGAGAATTTTACTCACGCCTGAAAAACGAGTAATTATCTATCAGGATGCACAAAGAAAAATCACAAACCGAGCAATCTGCAGATGTACAAAGACAGCGCGCCGAGCAACGCAGAGATTGGAATGGTAATGATCCATGCAACAAGAAGTTTACCCGTAACACCCCATTTGACAGCGCTAATACGTTTGGTTATTCCAACTCCGATAATAGAGCCGGTGATGGTATGTGTAGTGCTCACAGGAATACCTTTGATTACTTCACCACCAATTTGCCATGGAAACTTCAATCCCTCAGTGAAAAACAATGTAATTGCTCCCGCAGTTTCTGCCGCTACACCTTCAAACGGAGTCACTTTGGTAATTTTTGCCCCCATCGTCTTTACAATCTTCCATCCGCCACTCATAGTTCCCAAAGCGATGGCTGCATAACATGACAGAGGAACCCAGTTAGGCATTTCCTTCAGACTAGTAATTTGCCCACCCGCGATCAACGCAACGGTGATGATACCCATGACCTTTTGAGCGTCATTACCACCATGTCCGATGCTGAATGCCGCAGATGAGAACAATTGCAATTTTTTGAAACTTTTGTTTGCACGTGAATTCTGCATGGAACTTAAAAACAAGGTAAAAACACCCATAACAAGGACAATGAATCCAAGTAAAATCCACTTGAAATTTGCACCATGAAACAAAACCTTGAGCCAGTATGTCTCAAAATTGTTTTTAAGGTTTGAAGTGTCGTAACGGTCTGAAGATTTTTCAGTCACTCTTGCAACCTTAGTTATGACAGAGGCGACTCCGACCTTTTCCAATTTTTTCGATAAATCATTGCTTAGC
>Ga0209480_10002335_pt1 | contig 13098 bp, 3 predicted proteins | sample JI61114C2DNA_FD_187501 | JGI IMG/M metagenome (GOLD analysis project Ga0209480, IMG submission 187501) | Wastewater effluent complex algal communities from Wisconsin, to seasonally profile nutrient transformation and Carbon sequestration -... | ecosystem: Engineered > WWTP > Effluent > Algae...
GATGTCATTGTAACTGTGAATGCAAGCGCTTCTCCAAGTGCAGAAGAAATCGTGTATGTGCGCTGGTCCAACGACGCATTTGCTACTTCAAATCTTGCGTTAGTCACATTTGCTGGAAACATTGGCACGGCAACTATTCCTGCGCAAGCGGCTGCCACACAAGTTGACTACTACGCATTTTCAACAACGATCAACTCCCCTAATGTGGCTGATGCCGATAAAGTAACCATTCGTTTTCTCAACGCCGGTTCTGGCAACTTCTCATATACGGTAAACACTCCGTTGCCTCCTGTTACAATTACGTTTCAAGTAGACATGAGCCAACAAACAGTGCCAGGTGCTGTCAACATCGCTGGAACATTTACTGGATGGAATTCAGTGGCAATGACTGACGCAGGTGGCGGATTGTACACTTACGATGCGGTTGTAAATCAAAATTCTGTTCATCAATACAAATTCATAAACGGATCATCGTACGAGCCGAACTTGGGATCACCTTGTGGTGTGAGTGGCAATCGAGGATATACCGTTGGCAATGCAAGCATCACTGAATCTGCAGTTTGTTTCGGATCATGCTCATCTTGTCCGCCAGTGAACAACGTAACATTCCGTGTGAATACAACCAATGAAACGGTTGCTGGAAATATGTATATCAATGGCAGTTTTCCGCCTGCCAACTGGACTACTCCTCAACTAATGACCAATGCAGGAGGCGGAGTTTATACCTATCAAGTTTCACTTCCTCAGGAGGCTTCATACGAATACAAGTTCATCAATGGAAGTACTTACGAAAACAACTTGAGCTCACCATGTGGTAATGGCAATAACAGAACAATCAATGTTCCTTCCTCATCAAGTACTCTTTTGCCATTGACTTGTTTTTCATTTTGCAATGATTGCATCGTGATGAGACAGACCACATTCAATGTCAATATGGCGAATGTAAATGTCTCAAGCAATGGAGTTCATCTTGCCGGAAATTTCTTATCTGCTGGTTATGATGATTGGAATCCATCCTTCATATCCATGTCCGATGCAAATGGAGATGGTGTTTATTCTGTCACGCTCAATTTAGCGCCCGGAGCAACATACAACTACAAATTTTTGAATGGAAACGCATGGGGAACAGATGAATCCGTTCCAGGTGGATGCAATTTCAGCGGAAATCGTGAAGTCACTGTTCCAAATGCAAACTCATCGATTCCTGCAGTTTGTTTTAGCAGTTGCTCGAATTGCACTTTTGCCGTGAGTAACGATTCCCCTTACACAGCAACCAACGTTTCATATAGTTCAAATGGAGCATATCCAAATTGTTATGCAATTAATGGCTCTGTTGCTAATGCCACCAATTCTGACCAATCCATTACTTTCAGCGGAAATGACACATGGTACAAATTTGTTGCGCAATCAAGTGCGGTATCCATTACACTGACGAGTGCAGGCATGGATGACGTCATTGAACTTTATTCCAAAGTAGGATCAGGATTTACGCTAATACCTGGAGGTGTTGAAAATGCGAGTGGCGGTGTGACAGATTTCGAACGCTTGAATTACAGCGGTCTTACACCAAATCAGACTTATTACATCTCCGTTGGAGCTGTCAACAGCAGTGCCAGCAGCGCGTTCACATTGTGCATTCAGCACCTTATGCCAAGTGGTTGTGCTTATTCGATACCCGTGAGTGGGTTTCCATTGTGCAATAGCTACAAGGCCATTTATCGTGGATCACCGGGACAAGGCGTAACCTATGGTTTTAATTTCACGGGCATTGGAGGCGGAGCATCAGGCACAACATCGGTTGATGGAACCAACGGCTTGATTTCATTATCAAACTCTCTCCTTGCGTTACGCTACGGCGGTATTTATGATGTTTCTGTTGATGTAACTTATGGTCTCTATAACAGCGCTTCCGCACTAGAAGAAATTACCATTTTAGGAAGTTCAGCAGCTAACAATTGCAGTGGAGTAAACATCATAAGTCAGCCATTGATGGAAGTGAAATCATCGCAACGTTGTCCAGGAACACTTCTGAGAAGCAATTATTTAATTGGTACACCGGCAACAGGATCTACAAATGCGTGCGGTGCCATCAACTACACTTACGAGTTCACCCAGATTACAAGCTGCGACGATAACACACCTGTTTCAGCATTTCCCGTTGAATATACTACAAATGGAAATACACCGTATCTTCAGTTGGGTGTACTCAGCAACTTACCAAATAGCGGTGCATGGCGCGTTAGTATTCGTCCAAACTTCTCCTATGGTCAGGGTGTTTATGGCGCAGCGTACAATATCAATGTAAACAACACGGCTTCAGGCATTATGCTTACAGACGAAGAATTGGCGAACAATGAAGAAAAGTCATTTACGGATGAATCACACAGTGCTCTGTATCCAAATCCGAGCAATGGAGATTATGTGAATATAAATATCACTGACATTCAATCTGACGCTGTATTTGTGCGTGTGCTAGATGGTATGGGCAGAATGGTATATCAGAATCGCTTTACAGTTAATGGATCATTGAATACCATGATCAACTTTTCTGAACCATTAAGCAGTGGAATTTACATGGTAGAAATGACGATTGACAATGAGGTAAAAACAGAGCGAATGCTTATTGAGAGATAACATATTCAATACAAATGAAAATAAAGGCCGCCTCAACTGGGCGGCCTTTTTTAAACCCAAAATCTGCATTAGGAATCGTAAAGAAGTGATGAACGCCAATAATAGCGAGTGCTCTCGGAAGATTTTTAGTTGCAGACGTATACTAATACGTCAATACTAAAAATCGAGAAAGTGTTCGCTTTTGAAGGCGTTCATCACTGAATAGATTTCTAATGCGGAATTTGAGTTAAATCCAATCAGATGATAGACAAAAGAGTTCTCATCAAACATAAAAAAATTTACATTAACGAAGAGTTGAGAATTACATGCCGCTTTTGTTCATCTTGTGATTCGCGTATATCCAAGATCAAATTATAGACAAGATTTGCAAGATCACACAATCAAGATTATAGTAGGCGCTCTTGGAAGAACTTTGGATGATTGTCCTCAATTGCAGGTTCTCATCAATGAATAGTTTTTTTTTGCAAATGTGACCTATGAACTTTTACTTCAAAGCGTCGGTTCTAAGTGAGAAATGATAAAACACTGACATCACCATGTAAAGAAGAATTGAAATCGGAATACACACTAAAAACAGATGTGTGAAGGTGCAAACAAGTGCAGTGAGCAGAACCAAAATCAAAAAAGACACCGGGAAAAGATTTGCTTTAATCCCACCAGGTTTAAACTTAAATGAAAACATTCTTATCTTAGAAATCATCAGAAAAGAAGTCAATAAAGTCAAAAGCATGATGCTCCAAATCGGCAATTCAATCATAGAATAGTCCGCGTAAATATCAACGCGTGACCACGCCATGATTGCCATGATGGATGCCCAAAAAATACCATTAGCAGGTGAGGGCATTCCGCTAAAATCATGAGTTTGATCTTTAGAAATATTAAACTTCGCAAGGCGATAAGCAGCGCTCACAACGTTTATCAAAGAAACAAAACGCAGAAATGAATATTCCGCCGGCAAACTTTCTTCCAGCAATTTATAAATGACAACTGTAGGAACAAGTCCAAAAGAAACAACGTCGGCAAGTGAGTCCAGCTGCTTTCCCATCTCACCAGAAACATGCAGAGCTCGGGCAATCGCTCCATCGAGCAAATCGAAAAAACCTGCTAGAAATACGAGAAAGATCGCTGTAGAAAAATAGGAGAACTGAGCCACATAAATTGTTGCAACGGCGCCACAAACAAGATTTGCCATTGTGAACAGATTTGGTATCTGACTTCTGATATTCATATCGCAATATTACATGGAACTATAAGAAGCGTTTCAACTTTTTCTCATTCGTGATACATTCAAGTATGTGTGTCCCTTTCGTTAGGCAATTCTTTAGTAACAACAACGATGCTTCCGTGCAAAAAACAAGTAATAAAAAAGGCCGCATCTTTTTTGATGCGGCCTTTTCAAAATTGTTAGATCAGAACTATTTCTGAACCACCATGCGTTCAGTAACAATCGTATCATTCATTCTGAATTCAACGAAGTACATACCTGAAGTAAGCGGCTGATCGAAGGAAACAATTGTGTTGAGCGAACCATCCACAGTGAAACGATCGCTGTAAATGACACGTCCAACATTGTCCATAATACGAACGTACACTGCATCACTGGTGACATCAGTAAGATTCAAATTCAACAAATCACCCGAGTTTGGATTCGGATAAATAGTAGCACCTGGAGTGATGTTAAACATTTTATCCGCATTATCACTCAATTGATCATCAGACAACATGCCAATAGCAGCTGTTTGATTTACCAAAATGTCTTGAGGTGGACCATAAGTCCCAATGCCATAAGAGAACACAGGAGCAATTGCAACTCTCCATGCACCTTGGTTTGGAAGAATTGGCAGATTGCCCAATTGCAAATAAGGAGTAGCACCATTGGTAGTGAAATACACCGGCAATCCATTCGTTGCAAGACCACAACCATCAATCGATGTAAATTCATAACTATAGTTTATTGCTCCACATGCATTGGTGTTACCAGCGACAGGTGTTCCGATGAGGTAATTGCTTCTTAACAATACCGCATTGCAACGCTGAGAAAGTTTTACTTCAATTTGTGGCTGAGCCATGATTGTAACACCAGAACAATTTGCAGAAGCAATACTTCCGTTTACAGTAATTACTTCTGTATCGCCAGCACTATCGAGCAATGAATAAACAACATCAACGGCAACATTATAAATTCCACCATAACGCAAGGCAAGAGTAGGATTCGAAAGCGGCACCAAACCATTCGTGCCATTGACAGAAGTTGTGCCTGAAGCACCGCCACCAACACCTGTGAACGTGAAATTATATGTTACACCCGCCGCAGTAGATCCGCGGAAAATTGCTTTGTAATTACTACACAAACCAAAACCACCAACCGGTTGCGTGTAGGCACATCCACTTGGCATCAAATTCTGAATACACAAGGTGAATGAACCACCAGCAGCGCCAGTAGCTTCACTTGCAGAGATATAATAAGTAGTACCTGGAGTCAATCCAGAAACATTCAATCTTTCAAAATCACTCACCCCCGAACTTGCATTTTCCGAAGCAATCAATGTGTATGAAATTCCTGATTTAGAATAAAGAGCAATGGCATCATCCATTGTTGAGCTGGTCATGGTGATGGAAGCAGCAGTTGATTGCGCCACGAATCTGTACCAAGAATCCGGACCGTCGAAAGCAACCGACTCACCGCTATTGTTTGCTGTAGTGTTATTGCCAGTGATAGGATAACAATTCGGAAAGTTCATGTTTGTGCTATATGAAATCACAGGAGCACCAGCTGGAGTATCATTCGGAAAATTACCAGGACACAACTCATCAATGTTACCATCGCAGTTGTCATCGATAAAGTTTGCACACACCTCGGGAGAAGCCACAAGAGGTGCGTCTGTTGACAAAATAACACGTGGAGTTGCGATACCACCATTTGGGTTTACAGTATTTGCACCACCTGGCCAGATACCATCAGCATCTGTAGAAGCACAACCAGCCAAAGCACCATCCGAAAGTTGGCGTTGTTCAATACGACGGATACCATTTGCAAGTGTGTTTGGAATAATGACGCCATATGCACCAGCCACTCCATCCACGTTTGCAGAATAGAAAGTCGAATATGAATTTGTTCCATTGTCATTCAATGAACCATCCGACTCGATGAATGAACCTGCAATTGGACGACCAGTTCCAGCAACGTTGTTATAAAGCAACACAAAATTTCTAGCAGGCGCGCCTGAGTTACCACGAAGAGCTGTGCCTTGTGCGGCAAGTGCTCCTACTTCAATAACACGCACGCTGCTTGCAGTTGTCAAACGCACTGTTGGTATTGTTCCATCATTTCCATTGTTCAAGATAATTCTGCAATACACATCAGTACCAGGATTAAAACGAGTCGCATTTCCTGTTGGCTCTGTAATAAACCAACCAGTGTAGCTACCAGCACCATTCGTGGTGAACTCACCGTAGTTACCGGCTGTAGCCAAACTTGTTCCTCCGCTTCTTACGAAACCAGCTGGGTCTGCAAAAATTGCATTACCTGCACCATTTGAATTTGCAGCATCAGATCCAACAACAACTGAGTTGTAATATCTGAAAGTGCTATTTGGTTTCAAACCATCCAAAGTAACACGGTATGCATATGGAATGCGATTTGTGTTTGTAGGTTGTTTACCTTCCATAAATTCAGGAAGGAACACTTCTGTCAATGAAGCAGAAGAAACAGTGATATTGGAAGAAGTCTCTGTTGGCAATACACCAACAACAACATCCAATTGTTTTGTTCCAGCCTCATCAAAAGAAATATCATTGAACGACGCAATACCCGCAGTGACAGGCTTGGTCAAAGTTCCCAATACTGTTCCAGTGCCAGAGCTCAAAGAAATTGTTGCACTTCCAATGTAGTTAACATCGACAGAATTATCAGGGCGACGTGCTTCAACAGTGAAAGTAGGAATGTTGTTACTTGTGTAAACGTAAGATTCCAAATTCACAAAAGCAAGATGATCTGCTGCATCATCAACAGTAAACGTTGAACTAGCACCTGAAGTCAAAGACATACCAGCGATTGCTGATACAGTCAAAGACACACCTGTTTCTGCTGTGTTATAGATAACACCTGTGATATCCAAAGTTCCATTTCCAGCAAAGATAGTTCCTGTCAATGTTCCAAGGAAAGAACCTGTTCCACTCAAAAATGAAATTTGAAAATCAGTATCGATCGCCACCGCGGCTGCATTGTTAGAAGCATCACGTGTTTCAATACTCACGGTAAATGGAGTATTCACGCTTGGGTTGATGCCGCCATTGATGGCAGTAACCGCCACTTGTGTTGCAACGTTTGGATTTACAGAGAATGCAGTTACATCTACAGTAACCAAACCAGTGCCTGTTACCTTCGTCCAGTTAGCTTGGTTATTCACAAGATTGCGGTATGCAAGGATACTTCCCAATGCGCTGCGTGTTCCGGTGTATTGACCACCCACTGCGTTTCCTGTCAAGGCAATATTTCCATTGGCAACATTCAATTCAGTAGGTAGATAAGAGTCATTCGAATTACCTGAGCCACTTGACAACCAGGTTGTGGCCGGGCTGCTTCCGTGAGCGTTGATTCCGAAAAGAATATTTCCTGTGAACGTTGTAGTTGCAGCAGCTGAAGCGTAATCCGGAGTCGCACCTGTGAGTGCATTCCCTTGATAAGCAAAAATTTGATCTCCACTACCACTCAAACCGCCCAAACCAGTTACAGCCGTTCCAGCAGTTACTGTTCCAAGAGTTGCTGTGAGAGCTTCAATTTTTATAACAGTACCAGCAGCAATTGGTCCTGCTGTAGTGTTTTTCCAAATTACAAAATTCTCAGTTCCACGCGCATTCAAGGCAGTAGTTGCTGAGTTAGGCGCTGTGCCATTAAAACCACCATCGGTGAATTTGATCACCATGTTTTGTGGAATAGACACCCAATTGACAAAAGCAAAGTTGTCTGGTGTGCTTGCGTTATAAGCAAGAATGCTGATATCTCCAACGCTCAAAAACTCCTGACTTGTTACAAACGTTTGTTGTGCAGTATAAGTTGGACCATTTCCGTTGATGGCATACGCTTTCCAGTAAATAGTAGTGTTAGATGGAAGACCCGTAACCGCTTCTGTAAAAGCACCAGTGCTGAACGTACCTGTTTCAGAAACAGGAGTTCCAGCGCCATTCGCAAAACCGTTTACAAGACTCCATTCGATACCACGCTCTGTGACGTTGCTGCAGTTGAGCGAAGCAATTGTTGCACCCAACGTAGCTGTCGTCGACATGATGTCTGCCGATGCGGGTGTGTTTACTGTAGGAGCACCGCTAGATATACCGCTACCACTCACAGCAACGTTGATGTTTGTTGCACCACCGCCACCAACAACAATGTTTCCATTGTATGCAGTCACTGCTGCCGGTGAAAACAACACATACACATCCTGTGTAAATGAGCCACCGCCTTGAGTCAAACTCAAACTAGCTGTATAAGAACCTGGGATGCCTGTTGTAGAAAAAGTGTACTGTGGAATCGCAGTAGTAACCGTGACGTTTGCCACAGTCAAATTTGCGCCGGAAATGGTAAACATATTCGGGCCATAATCGCTGCCTGTGCATTGCGCGCCAAATGCAGTGAGTGTTCCGGAAGAAAGACCAGGACCAGCCGCAGTTGATTGGCTATTTGGATTCCCAGTATCGGTGTTTGTGTTATACACACGACCTGCATCACAATATTCATAGACACGGAAATAATAAAGAGTGCTTTGAGTAAGTCCGTCAATTGTGATTGGACCAGAACCAGTTCCATTGTAGACAACCTGTTCACCGGCATTTGCCCATGTAAGGTTTGCCGTAGGATTAGAACCATTTGCAGGAGCAGTGAATGAGTTGGAAGTATTCATCTTTACAACACGACCGCCGCCGCTGCCGCTTGTCCAACTGATATTCATATCAGAAGTCGTGATTGCAGGAAAAGTAATGCTAGTTGCTTGCGTAGTTGGTGCAGTGCATAGAGGAAGTGCATTTGAATACTCCAAATCATCGAGATAAATGAATGCTGCATTAGCTGTGCTTGCTTCACCCCAAAAACCTAGACCACCAAGAGTCAAATCCGAAACCAGTGTTCCAGCTTTTGCCCAACCACCTGATGGAGAAATTTTAGTACCATCCACCCACAAATCCCACGACTGAGCGTTTAGCGAATTAGTTCCACTTTTTTCGTAAGAGGTAGAAGTAGAAGCATTGTTGCCAATCACTTCGATAAGTTGATCTGTATCCTTAGCTATACCTGAACCAGTAACAGCTACCCAAGATCCCGAGATTCTACGCTCTACGCTTGTAATCGCAGCTGTTGCATAGTTAATTCTAAAGCAAGCAAGGGAATTATTATAACTCGTATATCCAGTTGCATCATTAAAAGGAACGGTTGCGCCTCCACCCAAATGAAAAGACAAAACCCCATTTCCAGAGGATGTATTTCGCATCTTGAATGAAGCATAAGATGCAGTAGTAGGAGATGTCCATCCAAAAACCGTAAATTTGTTTGTAGATGCTCCTGTAGTCGCATTTAATTGTGCTTCGCTTCCACCAAGACCTAGCGATGTTCCCGGATTGGCCAAAGTAACATTGCCTCCTCCTGTTCCGATTCTGACACGATACGTGCCACCTCCAGAAGGTGTGCTAGTGAAAAAAGCTGTGTTTCCAGAACCGGAGTTTGCGTTGTTTGCAACACCCGTTCCCGTCCCGAAATCATACGACCACGGTTGGGCCGAAACATTTAATGCGAAAATGCTGCAGACTATGGCAAGCAGCGCTGTGTATATTGTTTTCATTGTAGAAATATTGAATTGGTTAATTCGGCTGCAAAGGTGGTTCAAGACGATACCTTCTATGTTAGGCCAATGTTTCTGAATTCTGATTCTTTCGAACAATCTGTCCACGATTCTATGAACATTCGATCGTTTTTCGCACGAATTCTTTATTCTCAAAACATAAATCATTTGCATTTTAATACTTGTTTCGTAAATGGCCGCATTCATTCAATAGAACAATCAATTTCTTCAACCGAGTCGACCAATTACCTTCGCGCGGCATATTTTTCAAAGAATGGACTACAATTTTCCCGAAATAGAAAAAAAATGGCAGCAGAAGTGGCGTGAAAGTGCTACCTACCGTGTGACCGAAAAAAAAGACATCCCAAAATATTATGTTTTGGATATGTTCCCATACCCCAGCGGAGCGGGCTTACATGTTGGGCATCCGCTCGGCTATATTGCAAGTGACATCATCGCCCGTTACAAGCGCCATCAAGGATTCAATGTTTTGCACCCCATGGGTTATGATAGTTTTGGACTTCCTGCAGAACAATATGCCATTCAAACCGGACAACATCCAGAAATAACCACCAAAACGAACATAGCGCGTTACCGCGAACAACTCGACAAAATCGGTTTTGCGTATGACTGGGATCGGGAAGTGCAAACCAGCGATCCGAATTATTACCACTGGACACAATGGATTTTTTCGTTGATCTACAATTCCTGGTTCAACTTAGACACCAATAAAGCTGAACACATTTCAGTCTTGGTAGAAAAATTTAACCAAAATGGCAGCTACAATGTAAACGCAGCCATCGATGCAGACTGGTATAAAAATTTACCTGCCGATCGTTTCCCGCTTTTTGGAAAAAATTTCGTAGGAGAATTTACTGCAACGGATTGGAAAAGCATGAACGAAGAACAGCACCAATTGCTGTTGATGCATTTCCGCATGGCTTATTTGGCCGATAGTTGGGTAAACTGGTGCCCGGCGCTGGGAACGGTGCTTGCCAACGATGAAGTAAAAGATGGCAAAAGCGAACGCGGTGGACATCCGGTAGAACAAAAACTGATGAAACAATGGAGTATGCGGATTACCGCATATGCACAACGTTTACTCGATGGATTAGACAGCATCGACTGGCCGGAAAATATCAAAGAAGTTCAGCGAAACTGGATTGGCAGAAGTGATGGTGCAAGCGTTTCATTTCAATTGGAAAATCATGCTGCAGCCATCGAAGTATTCACGACACGACCTGACACCATTTTCGGTGTATCGTTCATGACACTTGCACCCGAACATGAATTGGTTCTTCAAATTACAACGGATGAATACCGCGCTGATGTGGAAAGCTACATCGCTCAAGCAAAACTGAAGACAGAACGCGACCGACAATCGGATGTAAAAAACGTAACCGGACAATTTACAGGTGCGCATGTATTGCACCCTTTTACAGGAGAAAAAATACCTGTTTGGATCGGTGAATATGTTCTTGTAGGATATGGAACGGGCGCCGTCATGGCGGTGCCGGCGGGAGATCAACGAGATTGGGACTTTGCTAAAAAATTCAACCTATCAATTCCATCCATTTTCGCGGGTGTCGATATCAGTGAAAAAGCCGAGGCATCCAAAGAAGCTATTTTGTGCAACTCACAAATGCTCGATGGACTTTCATTTAAAGAAGCCACAAAAAAAATAATATCGGAAATAGAGTCGCGAGGTATTGGACAAGGAAAAATCAACTACCGCATGCGTGATGCTGTATTCAGTCGGCAGCGTTATTGGGGAGAACCATTTCCAGTGTATTACAAAAATGACATTCCCTATTTATGTGCTGATTCTGATTTACCGATTGAACTTCCAGAAGTAGATAAATACTTGCCTACAGATACAGGAGAACCACCACTGGCCCGCGCAGCAAATTGGTTTTACCCAACTGGACACACAGACGCGCATGAAGATTCAACTTTAGAAGAAACAACGTCATCCGAACAATCCAATTCCAATGCAGACGCGGTAAAAAAATGGCATGACTGGCAATTGGCAAACAAAGACATTTGGAAAGAACTCAAAGACCAGGGAAAAGAGCAACGCAAACACCACACGGATGTCGGTCAAAAAATGTGGCAACATCTTCGTGACAAAAAGCAAGGAGTTACATTTAAAAAACAACATGCTTTTGGACGTTTCATTGTTGACTATGTCTGCTTTGAAAAGAAGTTGGTTTTGCAAATCGATGGTGAGTTTCATGCCCATGAAAAACAAAAATTGCGTGACGATGTGTGCGCAACATACCTTGGAATATTTGGCTACACCATTTTGCGCATTCATCATGACGAAATACGCGAGGATGTAAAAGGTGTTTTGAAAAAAATCCACGCAGCGCTAAAAAAACCAAGCACCTCCATTGCGAAAGCGGCAACTGCACAGCATCAGGAAAAGCAACGCATGGAGTACAATACAATGCCAGGTTGGGCGGGATCTTCGTGGTATTTTTTGCGTTACATGGATCCTAAAAACAAAAAAGCATTTGCATCGCGTGAAAAAGTAGATTATTGGAATCAAGTAGACCTTTACATGGGCGGCGCAGAACATGCAACTGGACATTTATTATACTCACGCTTTTGGACCAAGATATTGTTTGATCATGGTTATATCGGCTTCGATGAACCATTTAAAAAGATGATCAATCAAGGAATGATATTGGGGAGAAGCAATCATGTTTACCGAATTCAAAACTCCAACACCTTTGTGACTTCGGAGAAAAAAGAAGAATACGAAACACAGCAATTGTATGTCGACATCAACATCGTTGACAACGACATCCTCGACACTTCAGCGTTTATGAAGTGGTTGCCTGAATATTCAAACGCAGAATTTATTCTCAATGACAAAGGGCAATACACGTGCACGTTTGCGATTGACAAAATGTCGAAGCGTTGGTACAATGTTGCAAATCCGGATGATCTCTGCGAAAAATTTGGTGCAGATACATTGCGCATGTATGAAATGTTTTTGGGACCGGTAGAACAAAGCAAACCGTGGGACACCAAAGGCATCAATGGCGTTCACAATTTTTTACGCAAATTCTGGAGACTGGCGCATGACAGCAACAATACGTTTTCAGTAACTGATGCGGAGCCAACCAAAGCAGAATTAAAAACGCTTCATACCGCTATCAAAAAAGTAACAGAAGATTTGAATCGTTACAGTTGGAATACAGTTGTAAGTACGTTGATGATTTGTGTGAACGAATTAACAGAGCAGAAGAGCAACAATCGCAAGGTGATAGAAACATTAAGCATTCTTATCTCACCCTATGCACCGCACTTCGCAGAAGAAATGTGGGAAGAGCTAGGTCACACCGCGAGTATAACGACATCCACGTGGCCGGTATTCAATGAAGCATATCTCACAGAATCGGAATTTGATTATCCCGTTTCATTCAATGGCAAGACACGATTTAATATTTTATTGGGAGTAGAACTTTCGCAAGACGAAGTAACCAAAGCCGTGCTTGCGCATGAACAAACAGCAAAATACTTAGAAGGAAAAGAACCGAAAAAGATTATCGTCGTTCCGAAGCGGATTGTGAATGTGGTGGTGTGAGAATTTACCCCACGTGATTTTTGAGATTACTTGCACCCG
>Ga0209480_10002338_pt1 | contig 13084 bp, 10 predicted proteins | sample JI61114C2DNA_FD_187501 | JGI IMG/M metagenome (GOLD analysis project Ga0209480, IMG submission 187501) | Wastewater effluent complex algal communities from Wisconsin, to seasonally profile nutrient transformation and Carbon sequestration -... | ecosystem: Engineered > WWTP > Effluent > Algae...
CTCGGGTGCTGGTAATGACATGTTTTCCTTGCTCGCCGGGAACTGATTCAGCATTTTTTCCAGCCGCTCAAACGCGCCACGTGCGGAGATTAGCTGCTTCCAGGAACCAATCAACTGTTCGACTGGGGCCAGGGTTCGCCCCATCAGGATTGATCCGGCGATCATTCCACCTGGCGTCAATTCACCTTCAATGACAAGCAATGCACCAATACCAAGAATCAGGGACTGCTGCCCGAGGCGAATGAATTTACTGACGGCAGTTATTGTGCCGGCGCGATCACTGGCGACCGACTGCATGGCCAGCAGGAGTTTGTAGCGGTCATACCAGCGCTGGCGAAGGTTGTCGATCATGCCCATGGCCTGAATGACCTCGGCATTACGCAAGTTGTTGGTGGCGTAATTGTTGGAGACGATGGCAGCCTGATTGGCCTGGGTCAGTGGTCCCTTGGTTGCCCATTCATTGATCAGGGTCAGGGTTACAAGCAGCAACGCTCCGCACAATGAAAACCAGCCGATCACCGGGTGCAACAGGAAAATTACGCCAAGATAGATTGGAAACCACGGTGCATCGAAAAAAGCGAACAGGCCATTGCCGGTAATAAACTGCCGGACATTGGTCAGGTCGGAAAGTGCTTGTCCGGCATTTGTGCCGGGACTGCGCAGGTTGGTTTCGAAAGCGGAGGTGAATACCCGGTTATTCAGAGCTGCATCAAAGCGGGCGCCAATCCGGACCAGTGATCGTGAGCGCACCCATTCAAGTCCGGCAAGGACGGCATATAAACCCAGTGTAATCACTGTCAGCATGAGCAAGGTCATCTCACTGCGGCTGGTCAGGACTCGGTCGTAAACCTGTAGCATGTACAACGATGGAAGCAGCATCAAAAGGTTGATCACAAAACTGAAGCCGCCAATCACATAGAACGGGTGCCGGAGCTCCCAAATGGCAGCAGCAATCTCGGAACGACTGGAAAACTTATTTTTCATTTTTATCCGTGGCCGGTTACGCCGGCATCCATGGGAATAACTTGAAGCGAATAAAGTTGTTTGCCCCGAAGTTGCATCCTTCGCATTGTGGACCGATGGATACACACGAGGAGCGACGCGACGTGGTGGTTGATCGCGGCGGATTATACAGTGAACGATTGAAATCTGTAACGTTAAATGTGATATTCGTCACTTGTTAATGTTTTCTTTGGGTGGTATTGGTTAGCTTCTTTTTTGGGGTCTAATCGAGACCAATTGTGAATACCTCTATTGTTGTCTCGGTTCCCCGCAGTGTGATTCGCCCGAGCGAAGTGGTCTTGTGTTTTATCAGTTTGCGCTGTGCTGCTGCACCGATTACCAGTTGGGTTGGCAAGTCACGCGCTGCAGCTTCGAGTCGTGATGCAAAATTGATGCAATCGCCTACTGCCGTATAAGTGCTGCGGAAAGAGGTTCCCAAGTCGCCAACTAGCGCATTGCCGCTTTCGATACCGATACGTACGCGTACAGGCGGGAACCCACGGGACTGGCGTTGGGTATTGAACGCATCGACCTCCAATAGAATGTCCAGTGCGGCACTGACCGCACGGTCTGCTTGATCGGGGCAGGTCAGTGGCGCTCCCCAAAAGGCAACTAGCCCGTCACCGCTGTATTTGTCCAGCGTACCGTACCAAGCTAGTACCGGGCGGGTCAGGCAGCCAAGAAAACCTTTGGTCAGGGCGGCTGCCTCATCCAGCGCTAGGGAGGAGGTTGTGTGGGTGTAGTCCTCCATGTCAGCGATCAGGACGGTGACCTCGCGCAGCGTCGGCGTCAGGCTGTGCGTCAGTCCTAGGCGTAGAATTTCATCGAGTACCGGTTGGGCAACGTAATGAGAAAAAGTCGCAAGTAAGCGTCGGCTTCTACGCTGCGTTTGCCACCATTCGTGAGGAATGGCGATTAGAAGTAACAAGAAATAAGCCCAGAGCGGTGCTGTCACCGACCATTCCGCTTGCCGCGAGATGCCGACAAATGCCACTCCCAGCCAGCCAGCAACAAGACTGGACAACAGCAACAACCCACCCCAGGCGGGTAGCCTTGCGATGCAGATCACGCTGAGAGCGATACTCAACAGGCACCACACTAATAGCCATGGGCGTCCCGACCAGGGTGGGAGCGCCTTTCCTTCTGCGATGTCCAACAAGCCGGAAAGGCTGGCGGCGTGGACCATAACGCCAGCACTGAGCGGTGCGAGCGGGGTACTGACCCGGTCGCCGAGTCCAAGCGACGATGAACCGACCAGCACATAACGATTTCTGATCAGTGAGTGCGGTGCGCTCTCGTGCAGGATGGCAATGGCAGGAATTACATTGTAGGCCGACAACGAGCGCCTAAAAGGAACTCGCCACAGGCCATTTTCATTGGTCAGAGACGTCGATACAGGTGGCTTGGCAGAAATGGCTTTGCGTTCGTTACGCCCAGCACAGTCAAGTAAAGCGCTTGCCAAGTGTGGGTAATCTTTTTCCTCGAAGCGCGTTTGCACCGGTGTATGCCTTAGAACACCATCGATATCCGGAAGGTAGCCAATATTCCCGATACAACGCGCACTCGCCAGGCCGGCATGGTTGGCGATGTAGCCATAAGCCGTCAAAACTCCCGTGTTGGGTGATGCAGCCAAGCCACCGGCAATTGTTCCTTGGCGGATTTCCGGACTGCGCAGCGTGTAGTCAAAAATTTGAACCAGAGTCAGCGGTGCATGGACAGCCAGTGCTGCAAGCCGTGCATCGCCCTCCTTGTCTCCAGGTTCGGGAAAAACGATGTCTAGCGCAACTGCTCGGGCTCCATACGATCCAAGCAATATTTCGACAAGGTCTGCCATTCGTTGGCGAGGCCAGGGCCAAGGGCCAATTTTCTCCAGCGTAGTTTCGTCGATGTCAATGACGACCAGTCGATCTTCTGGCTCTTGGTCAGCAGTGAACTGAATGAAGGTATCACGCACCCCTTCATCGATACGGACGAGGAATTCGGGGCGTTGCCATTCAAGGAAGATTGCCAAGGCGCAGGCCAAAACACCAATGGCGATGCGTATCGCACCAATTGTCGAGAAATTGTGCGCTGGCATTAACGGGCTGTGGCTATCTGGGTTCAGAGTTCGTGTTATTCCTCGAACTGATCGTTGGGAAGTAGTTCATCATAAAGTCGACGATAGGCCGTTCCTACTACTGTTGGCGAGAAATGTTTCTGCCAGCGCTCCCTTGAGCACTTCCCAAGTCGAGCACAAAGATCGTCATCGCTGGCTAGCAGATTCATAGCCTGTGCCAATGCGGTAGAGTTGGCTGGAGGAATAGTCAATCCTGTTTCATTGTGCCGGTTTACCCAAGTGGTGCCGGTGCCGATTTCACAGCAAATTAGTGGCTTGGCAGCACGAGCGCCTTCCAGTAGCGTGATGCCAAAAGCCTCCGAACGCATGTGGGAAGGGAAAACCACTGCACGGCATAATGAAAACAGTGCAATCTTGTCATCATCAGGCAGTGCGCCAAGGAAGTGCACATTGGCAATTTCGCTACGCGCGACTTTTTCACGTAGTTGTTTGCCCTCCGGGCCTTCACCAACAATAACTATGCTTGCTTTGACTTGGCTAGCGGCAGCGATCAGAAAATCCAGGCCTTTGTAGTAACGCAGTACACCAACGAAAAGGAAAAAGTTCCGACCGAGTCGCGTTTCCCAGTGGGCGCTCAAATCCTTCCTTGGAGTAGATGTGTCTGCCAGGCAGTGAGGAATGCAACTGAGCTTATCGAGATATCCGCGAAGTATCTCACTGCTTTGGATGTAATTCGGCGAAGAGGCGACTATCCGTGTTGCTGTACCCAGCAGGTAACGCCGGAGTGGTGTGTATAAATAGCTCAGGCTGTTCTGACGAACGATATCCGACACATACGTTACGACTACAGGCTGATTCCGTCTACGGATAAAAGGTAGCAGCATATCGGCGAAGGGCCAAGGGTAGTGAATCTGGATGATGTCGCTCTGATCCGCAACCTCACGACAACGCTGCAAGGCAGCCCAGGCGCCAAAATCACAAGAGGCAATTTCCAACCAGGAACGTGCGCGTACCAGTTTTCCCTCTGGCAAGTGCATAACAGCCGGTTCCGGATTGTGGGCCAGGGCAAAAACCGTATTCTCAACATTGAGCGGTTGGGTCGCCAGACAGAACTGGCGAATGGACTCTTGTCCCCCTCCTTGCGTTTCGGGGAAATAAGTACGATAAATATGTAGGATGCGGAGTTTCTTCAACGATAACCATCCTGTTGCGCCATGACTTTTTCATAAACAGCGAAGGTTTCCTGGGCGCAGCGTCTCCAACTGAAGGTCTGAGCGCGAATCAGGCCACGGTTACCCAACTCCTTGGCAAAGACATGATCCTCAAGAAGTTGGCACAAGCTTTCTCGTATTCCGGCAACATCGTCCGGATCGGTCATGATGCCTGCGTCTCCAACCACTTCAGGCAGGGAGGTCAGGTTGCCTGTAATTACCGGAATGCCGGAGGCCATAGCCTCAAGCACGGGCAAACCAAAGCCTTCGTAGCGCGACGGGTAAGCAAAAGCAGCCGCGCCGGCATAAAGTTTTGGCATCAATTCGTCAGCGACATAGCCGAGTAAACGTAGCTCGCCACGACGAATTAACTCTTTCGCAGAGTTCATCAGTCCTTCTGTGTTCCAGCCATTCATGCCCGCCACCACCAGTGGGTAGCGCTGACGCAAGGCGGCAGGCAATCCGGCGTAGGCGGCAAACAGCGTGTTAAGATTTTTTCGCGGTTCCAGCGTGCCAACACTAAGCACGTAGCTGCCGGGTGTTAAGCCTAGGTTTTTCAGAGCAGGGGAAAGTAGTCCTGAACCGTGTGGCTGGAACCGAGGGTCGGCGGCCAAATAAGTCTTTGTGATACGTGCTGGATCAACATTGAACCAGTGACGAAGCGCTTGAGCAGATGATTCGGAAATAACAATTACGTGATCGGCACGTTGTAGCGCCTTGGGAAGACCGCGCTCCATGATTCGTACGCGTTCGGCTGGGTGTGCTTCGGGATGATCGAAGCAGGAAAGGTCGAATACAGTTATCACCGTTGGCCCGTTGAAGGGCAGCGGTAAAAAATTTGGCTCGTGGTAAATGCTTCCTGATGGAATTGATCGTGCATGATGCCGGAACGCCATCGCCTCCAACAAGCGTTTCATCGCTCGTGGATTCGGTAGCAGTCTGCGCGCCAGTCCGTATGCTTTTTGTATTGATCGGGTAGCGTCTTGCGACGGTACATGCATGCCTTTTTCGCATCGCAGCCCGTAACAAATATGCAAATGAGCATCCTGCAATTCGTTCATTGCGAAGAATAGTTGACGGATGTATTGACCAATCCCGGTGACTGGTGCAAGCAGAGGGGTTGCGTTAACAAGAATGTTCATGGTTCAAAAAAGGGCCCCGGCAAGATACTGGTAAAAATCAGGGCAAAGGCAATCCCAATGAGATTGGCGCAAATGTCAAAAACGCAGAACCCGCTACCATAACGACTATCCCAGCACTCCTTGGCAAAGCCCAGCAAAAAAACGGCAACAAATGCCCATGGAGCAGACCATAGAATCCTGGCTATAAGCAATAGCCAGAAACTCCAAGCCATGTGCAGGCGCTTGTCTTCCTCGTGCAACTTGGAATAAAGCGCCACAAGCAACTGGCGCAGGGTGACGGTCACTAGATTATTTTTCTGTCAAAAAAGCCGTATTTTAGTCGTTAACCATCATGAGTAATTCTCTAATTGACATCCTACTACTTGTCTCCAGAGCCTGCTTCGGTGGCCGCCACCTTGCGTAGGGCCTCCGGCTGACGAACGATCAGACGACGCATATCTTTTTCCACCACGCCTTTTTGGATCAAAATATGAATTGCGCGCGATACCGTTTCCCGGCTGGTGTTTACCATAATCGCGATTTCCTGTTGAGTCGGCATTTTTTCGATAACTACCAAGCCACCGGGGGCAATCTTGGCAAACTGGTTGAGTAGAGCAAATACTCGCTGAAAGGCGTTTGGTATACCAAGGATGGTCCGGTAATTTGCTGCTGTGCGGATAGTCGACGCCATGCGCTTGAGCAGGCGCTCAGCCACCAGCGGATTCTGATAGATAAGTACTAACGCCTGTGCACGTGGCAAAAATGCGACTAGGGATGTCTCACACGCCAACACAGATGCCGAACGTGGCAAGCCATCAATTATCGACAACTCGCCAAAGTAGTCGCCCGGTGTGAGAAAAGATAACCCTATTTCCCGCCCATCTTCGGTCAGATCGACGGCTTGCAGTCGTCCCGAGAGCAGGAACAACAAGTGATCACCCATGCCACCCTTGTGAAGCACATGCTGCCCTCGGTCCACTGAGCGAATCTGTAAGGCCGCTGCCACCTGGGTCAATGTTTCCGTATCGACGTTGGCAAGCAGCGGGATTTTCTGTAAATGCACAGTGACAACCTGCCGTAAGGGTGGGTCAGATTGTTCTGTGCTTTCCGTCGCCGTTGGAAGAGGAGTGGAGTCGGTACTCATTTAGTACTTAGACGGGCAATTGTTGATCATTCCTTGCCAACACGCAGCATATCGGCATCCACCATCATGCAAATCAAAGTTTCGAGATTGGTCTTGGCAACCCAGCCGAGTTTGACCTTAGCCTTGCCCGGGTTGCCAAGCAATACCTCTACTTCAGCTGGGCGGTAGAGCTTTGGGTCAATAACGATATGATCTTCATGCTTTAGCCCGACGTGTGCAAATGCAATTCTACACATCTCGCGCACTGTCGTTGTTAGCCCGGTTGCGACCACATAATCGTCGGCAACCTCCTGCTGCAACATCAGCCACATCGCTTCGACATAGTCTCCCGCAAACCCCCAGTCGCGTTTTGCATCAATATTTCCCAGAAGCAACTTTTTCTGTTTGCCCTGTTTAATACGCGCTACCGCATCGGTCACCTTGCGTGTAACAAATTCGATACCGCGCAGGGGGGATTCGTGATTAAACAGAATGCCACTTGAAGCGTGTAAGCCGAAACTCTCACGGTAGTTTATCGTCATCCAGTGAGCATAAAGCTTAGCCACTCCGTAAGGACTGCGGGGATAAAATGGAGTTGTCTCACTTTGCATTGTTTCCTGAATCAAACCGAACATCTCGCTGGTCGATGCCTGATAGAAACGTGCTTGCGGGTTGACCAGTCTGACTGCTTCAAGAACATTCAAAGCACCCACGCCTGTTACATTCGCGGTGACTACTGGTTGTTCCCAAGATGTGCCCACAAAACTCTGGGCACCTAGGTTATAAACTTCACTGGCGGCTGAATTTTCGATTGCACGCAGCAATGATGAAAGATCAGTCAGGTCGCCATTCAGTAGTTTAACTTCGTTTTCGACATCGAGGTCCCGCAAGCGCCAAAGCGTGTCAGTTGAGCGACGGGCATGCAGACCAAATACCTTATAACCCTTGTCGATCAACAGTTTCGACAGATAGGCGCCATCCTGGCCCGTGATGCCGGTAATCAACGCGTGCTTACTTGCCAATTTCATGCTCCCAATAGCGGTAAAGATTGAATAATGTTTCATCGATTGGCACCTTTGGATGCCAACCTGTGTGTCTAGACAGTTTTTCGTAGCTAGCACAGACGCGCGGTTGCTCCGCCGGGCGGAAACGAGAGGGATCAGTGGTCACTTTCGCTCCGACGTTCGAAATGTCGATCAACCTTTCCAGAAGAGAGCGAACCGAGCGCTCGATGCCGGAACAAACGTTATACACCTCGCCGGAATGGCCGCTTGCCAGCAGCAACGCATAGGCGCTCAACACATCGGCCACATCGGTAAAGTCGCGGGTGATATCGATATTCCCAGTATGCAGGATAGGAGGTCGCAAGCCCGTTGAAATCTCCGCTAGTTGGTGGGCAAAATTTGAAATGGCAAAAGTCGTGGCTTGCCCGGCACCTATATGATTGAAAGGCCGCACCATCACAATCTCGAAAGGACCAGTCTGGCTCCATTGGTAGCAAAGCGCCTCGGCCGCTGCCTTGCTTACCGCATAGGGATTGCGCGGCCTGAGTGGCAAGCCTTCATGAATGGGCAAGGCTTCGGGCGCAACGACGCCATACGCGTCGCCTGTGCCGACAAACAGAAAACGTCCAGTAAAACCCGTTTCAGCGAGAACCTCTAACAATCTTAGTGTACCTAGGAAATTTACCTCAAAAGTGGTTTCTGGTGAATCAAAGGAATCTGGAACAAAACTCAAGGCCGCAAGGTGAAGTACCGCGGCCGGCGGTCTTTCGCTCAGGCATTTCACTAACGCTTTTTTGTCGCGGATGTCTGCACCGCCGGTAAGTGACGAAAGACCATAAGCCGTTGGCCAGGCCGCCAGAGCACGGCGGCCGACAAAACCTGTGTCGCCGGTTATCAAAATATCGGAAGCAATCGATTTAGCGGTTGCGTTCATTTTCCCCCCTCCATAATCCAGGAAAATATAACGGAATTATTATTGAAACCATAAATTGGAATTGTGTCTTTATTATTTGTGTATTGGTATTCAACCCTTATAGACTGACTTTCACCCACTTTTCGTTCAGCACTCACGGAGAAAAACTGCTGGCGTTGATTACGCACAGCGGGAAATAAAGGGGGGGAGTAAGGCAAATCAGCGTCTATAAATCGCGCCTGCCAAGCCATATATCCCGTCCAGCCGTTAGCAAGCGGGAAGGCTGTTTCCGCGGCCAGAATTGGTCCGGATCGATTACCACCTGGACGGCTTTCTAAGGCCTTGTCAAATGTCCAACCGGCTAGTACGCGTGCCCGGGTCTCCTTCCCGAAGCGAAGAATGTATGGCACAAAAAAAGCCACCTCAACGTTGTTAAAGGCAGGCCGATCCGGGTAGCGTGAGTACGCTGCTTCCATTTCGAGCCCGAAAAGGGACCGGTCTGGGTAAGGGGCGAAGGCGAGCAATTGGATATTGCTGGAGAATGACTCTTGATACAAAGAGCCGCCGAGCGTTCTCAAGATAACCTTGATGTCGGCGGATGCCTGCCAGTTTTCACGGGATATAGTGTGGCCAAATCCGGACAAAAAAGTGGATAAATCAAAATCCGACGTTGACGTATAATTCTGGGCTGAGAAGCGGCCATAAACATAATTTTCATTATCCAGTTCGCGATAAACCTGAGCGCTAACTCTGAAGAAATAACTAGATTTAGGTAAAAAATCGTCGGTTAATATCACGTTTGTCAGATATAAGTCTGACCCTATTGAGAAACTATTAACTCGGCTACCTTGGTTAAAATTTGAATCGTAGCCTAGTGAGCTAGCAACGGCCCATTTGGTGTTGCCTTGTGTGACAACACAGCTACGTTGTCGAAGTTGTTGAATCAAGTTCAGTATTTTTGGTGGAGGGCTGAATTCCGATTCGAGTGTCGATAACATTTGTATCATTTTCAATCGTTGCCCGGCGTGGCAATACAAATAAGCCAGATCCAGGAGCGCGCCAGCATGTCTTGGGTCCTGTTGGTGCAGAAACTCCAAGTGGGCTATCGCCTGCGGAATATCATTATTTTCAATTGATTCAAGCGCCTGTTCATATGTTTTTTCTGAAGCAGTGCCGGATTCAGCGCATGCGATTTGTGCTGTCAGTGAGCAAAATAGACCAAAAAAATAAACTAGTGCCTTGACCCGGTTGCCGTGCTGCTTTGTCATCGCACCCAGGAGGTTGCACCATATGCAGTCACATTGGGCGTAACCGGGCGGTGAAACAAGAAGCCAGCCTGACTAGCGCCGGGGCCTGCCAAAACTCCTCTGACTGAGGCATTGGACGAAACAACATTGGAAACGAATCGACCGTCAGGAAATAACCCTCCTTTAGCCTTGATCTCCGTACTGAGGTTTTCGGCGCGCATGGTGAAGTCTGTTGCAAAAGTGCGAGCTGCGAAATCTACTGAAAATTTGGCATTTTCAATGATTGCAGGCGTCGACTGATTGAGGCTGGCGTTAAAAAAGAAACTTTCCTGATTAGCCAAGCGGAACGAAACGTTTCCCTCGTGAGGCATGGTGAATGAACTTGGGTTCTCTCGGAACAAGGCGAACTTGGCGTTCGCTGCAGTCCGAGTCCAGTTCTCACCAATTTCTTCTGTGTTATTCGGCTCCAGCAGTTTTTCCCACCGACCCCACTTGATTCGACTCGGCTCTGCAGTCTCCGGAAGCCTCGACTCGATTCCTCGGACAACCGCATCTGCAGCACGACTTTCGATGCTGGTCGCATAAATCTGGGCTGTTGGCTTGCTTGCGGAGTCGCCAGATGAATCGGGGCTTGCCTTGGTGGGGGCGTCGGGTTGAAGAGCTGGGTCATGGCGGTTGATAATTTCCGGTTTGATGCCGCCGGCGTTAACCTGAAGCATCAATTGTGAATTTCCGGCAAAAAGTTCAGTTGACCGCTGGCCCTCGCATGGGCCAACACCTAGCGCACTGCAAGTGTCACCCAGCAGTGCCATGACAATCCCACCTGAGGTTACAAGAGCGCGAGTGGTTTGCTGGTCGGTATAAACCATGAAGTCTGTGCCGCGGACGCCAAGCGCCGCGACAGGGGTGTTTAAACGGAATTGTCTGGGAGCCGCTTTGGCCCCAGCGCCAGTTATGCTTCTCACCGTTCCGTGCAACACCATAATGCGCATTCGCGACTGTGAAGGGTCCGCTGAATTTAACGAATAGTTTTCGACAACACTGGTCGTACTCGGTCGCAGTATTAGTATTCCTCCATCAATAAACTTGATGTGCAGATGACCGTCAGCGCCGGTTTCCAGCGCTTCTCCTTCGTTAATCTTCGTGCCGATATCAACTGATTTTCCGTTCGATTTGCCGATGCGAACTTCACCACTGGCGAAAGTGATCTCTCCAGCGACATCGGCAAACGCCGTCACCTGAAAAAAGGCAAAGCAGATAAAAATCAAAAATGCAAGCTGTCTCATGATGTAATCCTCTCTCGACTGCGAAAGGGAAATGTCCAAATAAATCAAATTCAAGTCAGGCGGTGCTGAGGCCCGATGGTTGTGTGCACTCCCGACACAAATTGAGGGTAGGGGAGGTTGTGGGCAATAGTTGCTGATTTTTCAGGTAATCCAGTACCTGGGTGACACAAACGGTGAGCGACTGGCTAGCGGTATCCACCACCAACTCCGCAGCCAGCGGCGGCTCGTAAGGCGAAGAGATTCCCGTGAACTCCTTGACTTCGCCAGTTCGTGCCCGTTTGTATAATCCCTTCACGTCGCGCGCCTCGCAAATGTCCAAGTCACAAGCGCAATAAATCTCGATGAACTCACCGGCAGCCATCATGCCGCGTACCCGATCACGGTCTGCGCGGAAAGGCGAGATAAACGCCGTCAAACTAATCACACCAGCATCCATCATCAACTTGGCAACCTCACCAATGCGTCGAATGTTTTCACTGCGATCCGTTGCCGAAAACCCCAAGTCTCCGCACAGACCGTGGCGCACATTGTCGCCATCAAGCACATAAGTCTGACAATCCAGCGCATGCAACCTAGCCTCAACCGCATGCGCCAAGGTAGACTTGCCCGCACCTGAGAGCCCGGTAAACCAAAGCACAACGCTCTTGTGGCCATTTTTTGAGGCACGATGCGAACGCTCTACAACTGGGTCTTGCCAGACAGTATTGCTGGATTTTTTCATGTGCTTCGGAATAATGTTTCTCAAGATGAGGCACAAATTTGTGCATCAATATAAAAAATTTGTCAAACAAAGACAGTATTTTACGAAGACTATGTTCAAAAGCCTACCAGTAATTTGCATGATGCAATCCCTGCAGCTAATCATTGATGCTGGAAGGTGTTTCGAAAAAGCCGAGCATTCTACTGAAATAGCGACGATCAGGAGGCTACGGCACACTATTCGATGCAGGTATAATCTTTGCCATGTTACGACTTCACACGGATGATCTGGATGCTGATCAGTTGCGGAATCGCCTCGAATTGCTCCTCGATCAGGGTTTCGAGCACCTGCCTGAAAACCGCTACTTGACAACAGTACTGCCGCTATCGCCACTCCGGAGATTACTCAGGCGTTCGGGTTTTTTGCGCCTGATTCACGGCAAGTTGATCGCCTGGAAACTCTCCGGCTGGTCCGCGCGATGGTTGGTGCGGCATACGCCGCTCGTTGGCCCATTTGCTTGGCACGTCTGGGGCAAATTGACTCTGCGCGGCTTTCGCCAGCACGCCCTTACCGAACTGGACAAACTCAGTGCCGCCAATCAACAGTTCCAGGGCAGGCTGAGCCAGATCGAATCGACCTTGAAGCAATATCAGGAGCGCGGACAGCGGCAAGAGGAGCGTATTTCGACGGAAGCACGCAATAACAAGGAAATACTACTAAAACAGTCAGCAGCTATACGTCATCTTGAACAGCGCGCGATAACCGTGACCCAAGCAGGCTCTGGCCTGTTTCCCGAATGGTACCTTTCGTTGGAAAACCAATATCGAGGCAAAGTCGAGGATATCGAGGCGCGCCTCTGTCGCTATCTGCCATATCTCGATTGCGCACAGGTTGGGCAAGTCGACTGGCCTGTGCTTGACCTCGGTTGCGGTCGTGGAGAATGGTTACGGCTACTCAGTCACCATCGTATCTGCGCGCTCGGTGTTGACAGCAATCCAGCCATGCTCGGTGAAGCCCGGCAACAAGGTCTGGATGTTGCTGAATCAGACCTCCTTGCTTATCTGCGTGCCACCGATTCGGTCAGCATCGGTGCAGTCACTGCGTTTCAAGTGGTTGAACATCTCGATCAAAATACCTTGCTCGAACTCTTCCAGCAGGCCAGTCGGGTGCTCAGGCCGGGCGGTGTATTAGTGCTGGAGACACCGAATCCCGAAAACCTGCAAGTTGCCGCTTACAGTTTCTGGCTGGATCCCACACACGTGCGGCCGATTCCCCCCCCGTTGCTTGCCCATACTGCCGCCTATTTTGGTTTCATCGATATTTCTATCGAACGCAGCAACGCCTGGAGCGAAGCCTTGCAACTGCAAGACACTAGTGAGGCGGCGCGCCACCTTGAAAAACTCATGTTCAGCGCTCAGGAC
>Ga0209480_10002340_pt1 | contig 13076 bp, 13 predicted proteins | sample JI61114C2DNA_FD_187501 | JGI IMG/M metagenome (GOLD analysis project Ga0209480, IMG submission 187501) | Wastewater effluent complex algal communities from Wisconsin, to seasonally profile nutrient transformation and Carbon sequestration -... | ecosystem: Engineered > WWTP > Effluent > Algae...
GGGCGCGCTGGCCTTAACCTCAGGATGCTGCATCGCCTGCGCGGCCAGGGTCGGCCAATCGTTCAGTTCACCGCTGATGCCGGTAATTTGTATATGCGAGGCGACGCCGAGAATGCGCGTCCGCAACTCCTTCTGGAAACCATTCATCACCGAGAGCACGACAATCAGCGCCGCCACACCGAGGCCAATGCCAAGCATGGAGATCATCGAAATGAAGGAGATGAAGTGATTACGCCGTTTGGCGCGCGTGTAGCGCAGACCGATCAGTAGTTCGTAGGGCAGAGCCATGCAGGAGGAGTAGTTGAGAAAAACGCTATGGTACACTCATCGGCCTTCCCCACCCCAGCAAGACACAGCCCCCGTGCGCCTGACTCTGCTCGTCCCCGAACTCATCTGGCCCGAACCGGCCGACCAATTCACCCTTGGCAAGCTCAGCGCTCCCGGCTTTGAATGGCTGATTGCCCACGCTGCCTGCGAACAGAAGCCGCGCCACCCGTTTGAAAGTGCGCTGGCTGACTGCTTTGGCCTCAACCAGGCTCCGCTCGGCGCCCTGCGCCTGCTTGGCGAAGGTAACGACGACGCCCGCAACGGCCACTGGCTATGCGCCGATCCGGTGCACCTGCGCTTTCATCAGGAACGCATCATCCTCGCCGATGCCGGCGCCTTCGAGCTCGACGATGATGAAGCCTTGGCGATTATTGAATCGCTCAATGCCGAATTTGCCGACATCGGCCAGTTTCACGCCGCCAGCGCCAAGCGCTGGTATTTGCGCCTGAATGCTGCGGTCAACCACGCTGCAGCCCCAATTTCCGCCGTCGCCGGTCGTCGCGTGGACAGCGAACTGCCCAAGGGTGATTCGACCCTGACCCGCTGGCTCAATGAAGTGCAAATGTTCCTGCATGGCCACCCGGTCAATGAACGCCGCCAGGCTGAAGGCAAGCCGGCAGTCAACAGCATGTGGCTGTGGGGCGGCGGCGAAATGGGAGAAACGAGCCTTTCACCGACCACAAAATTCACCAGTATCTGGACCGACAATCCGCTCGCCACCGGCCTCGCCCGCCGCTTTGATATCCCGTTGCACGCCCCGGCTGAAAACCTGAGCGCGGTGCTTTCAGCAGGTGGGGATTCGCCGCTACTGGTGCTCGACCAACTGCTGCAATGCGTTCTTTATGAAAACGGTGAGGGCTGGCGTCAAGCTTTTGAAAAACTTGAAGCCAACTCCTTCATGCCGCTCAAAAAAGCCCTCGGCAGCAAGCTTGACCGCATCAATCTGATCGCCCCGACCATCTACGGACAGTTGCACTACACGCTGACCGCCGGTGAACGCTGGAAATTCTGGAAAAAAGGCCAGCCGGTCACCGCCATTGCCCAGCAACTTGCCGATCAGGCTAAAAAATGACCCATATCGTCACCCGTAATTCTCCGCAGCGCGCTGTCTGGCAGCTTGAGCAACAAGGCATGCACCCGCTGCTGGCGCGTCTTTACGCCGCCCGTGGCGTCAAGGACAAAACGGAACTTAATTACGAACTGAAATCACTGATTCCGCCGACCGCCCTTACCCACGCTACCGATGCCGCGCAAATTCTCGCCGACGCCATCGAAGCCGAGGCAAAGATGCTGATCATCGGCGACTACGACTGCGACGGTGCCACCGCCACCGCAGTCGGCGTCCGCGCCCTGAAAATGCTCGGCGCCGATGTCGATTTCCTGCTGCCCGACCGCTTTAAGCTCGGTTATGGGCTGTCGCCGGAAATCGTCGATGTCGCCGCCCAGCAGTCACCCGACCTGATCATCACGGTCGACAATGGCATTGCCAGTATTGAAGGCGTCGACCGCGCCAGGGAACTTGGTATCGCGACCCTGATCACCGACCACCACCTGCCGGGCGAAACGCTGCCCGAGGCCGATTGCATCGTCAATCCCAATCAACCGGGCTGCGATTTCCCGTCCAAGTGCATCGCCGGTGTCGGCGTCATGTTCTACGTCATGCTCGCCCTGCGCGCCGAACTGCGCGAGCGCGGCTTTTTTGCCGAACGCCCCGAACCCAACTTCGCCAGCCTGCTTGATCTGGTCGCGCTGGGCACCGTCGCCGACGTCGTCAAGCTCGACCGCAACAACCGCATCCTGGTCAGCCAGGGTTTGAAGCGCATGCGGGCCGGCCAGTTGCAACCCGGTCTCGCCGCGCTGTTCAAGGCCGCCGGCCGTGACCCGAAAAAAGCGACGGCAATGGACCTCGGCTTCATCCTCGGCCCCCGCCTGAATGCTGCCGGCCGGCTGGCCGACATGCGCCTTGGCGTCGAATGCCTGCTCACCGAAGACCCCAGCCGGGCTTTAAGCATCGCGCAGCAACTCGACGCCCTCAACCGCGAACGTCGCGAAATCGAATCCGGCATGCAGGAACAGGCGCTGATCCTGCTCGAATCGATTGACGCCAACGATGCCGCCCCCGGCATCGCCCTCTTCGACCCGAGTTGGCACGAAGGCGTCGTCGGCATTCTCGCTTCGCGCATCAAGGACAAGCTGCACCGCCCGGTATTTGCTTTTGCCCCCGGCGAAGGCGGCATCATCAAAGGTTCCGGCCGCTCGATTCCCGGCCTGCATTTGCGCGATGCACTCGACCTCGTCGCCAAGCGCAGCCCCGGTTTGCTCATCCGCTTCGGCGGTCATGCCATGGCAGCCGGTGCTACGGTCAACGCCGAAAATTTTGAAAAATTCCGCGAAAGCTTCGCCCAGGTCGCCGCCGAACTGCTCGCCCCGGCCGACCTGACCCGGACGCTGGAAACCGACGGCAATCTGGAAGGCGCCTACTTCTCGCTGGAAACCGCCCGTCTGCTGGAAAACGAAATTTGGGGCCAGGGTTTTCCGGCGCCGCTGTTCATGGATGAATTCGAGGTCGAACAACAGCGGGTCTTGAAGGAAAAACACCTCAAGCTGCGCCTGCGCAAAGGCGGCACCCGCATCGACGCCATTCAGTTCAATTTCAGCACCCAGCCCGGCCACACCACCCGCGTTGCCTACCGGCTGGCAATCAACGAATACATGGGGGTGGAGACCACCCAACTGATGGTCGAACATCTGGATTAGGCACTATGCCTTTGGTGATATCCCGTTAATTGGGATTAATATATGCGTTCCATTGAATTCACATAACAATAGACGGATTCCAAAGTGAAAATTTTGCTGGTAGATGACTCGAAAGCAGTCGCCATGATGACGACTGCGCGCCTTGAATCGTTCGGCTACGAGGTCACGCATGCTGCCGACGGGCCAGCAGCCATCAAGCATTTTCAGCACACCCGGTTTGATCTGATTCTGATGGATATCGAGATGCCGGGCATGAACGGCTTCGAAACCACGACACGCATCCGCGCCCTTGAAGGCCATGAACCCTGGGCCTGGACACCGATCATTTTTGTCACCGCTACCGACACCGCCACCAATGTGGTGACGGCGATCGAGGCGGGTGGCGATGACTTTATTTCCAAGATGGCACCGGAAAGCGTGCTGCAAGCCAAGATGAAAGCGATGTCGCGCATCGCTGCCATGCGCGCCCGACTGGCTCAGGCCAACACAAAATTGCAGGACCAGGCGAATCGTGACGGACTGACCGGGCTGCTCAATCGACGCGCGCTCGACATGCAAATCGACCAACTCTGGGACGATGCGACCCGCACAGCAAAGCCCTTCAGCCTCCTGATGATCGACGTCGACAATTTCAAGAAATACAACGATCACTACGGCCACCTTGACGGCGACGATTGCCTGCGCGCCATCGCTAACTCACTGGAAAAGACCGTGCAAGAAACCAACGACGACAAGGTGGCGCCGGGTGCCTTTGTGGCGCGCTATGGCGGTGAGGAATTTTGCGTGGTCATTCCCGAAATGCCGCCTGGCGTGCACATCGGCCTGGCCGCTACACTGGTAAAAAATATTGCTGCCCTGCAACTGGCACACGAAAAAAATGCCGACTGGGGCATTGTCACTATCTCAGTCGGCGCCGTTTGTGCCGTCCCCGCTGGTGGCCAGGTTGGCCCCCTCTTCCGACAAGCCGATACGCTGCTCTATCGCGCCAAGGAAGCCGGCCGCAATCGCGTCGAAGCCGAGTAATTCCAGCACGACCGAGACTACTCTGCGTCATTGCCAGCCCCGCACTGAACCGGGACAATACAGTGATGAGCCGCCCCTTGATCGATTTTGCATCTGCCGCCGCAGTCGCCCGCTGGTCGGCCATTGACGATGCCGTTATGGGTGGCGTTTCCCGCAGCCAACTCCAGCATGACCCGGCAGGCCATGCCGTTTTTAGCGGCATTGTCTCGCTTGAGCACAACGGCGGCTTCGCCTCGGTTCGTTCACCGACGCTTGATACCAACGCACCGGGAACGAGCCTTTGCCGGCTTGAGGTCTATGGTGACGGCAAGCGCTACAAACTCAACTTGCGCACCGACAACAGCTTTGACGGCGTGAACTATCAAACGGTCTTTGAAGCACCGGCGCATCTCTGGACCCAACTCAGCCTGCCGCTCACCGACTTCCAACCCAGTTTTCGCGGTCGACGCGTCCCGGGTGCTCCCCCATTTGACCCGGCACGGCTGCAACAAATCGGCCTGATGATCGCCGACCGCCAAGCCGGGCCTTTCGCGCTGGCGATACGTTCGATCAGCTTCGGATGAAGGCCGCCAAACCCTGGTACCTCTACCTGATCGAGTGCATCGACGGCAGCATCTACACCGGCATCACCGTCGACCTCGACGCCCGCTACGCTGCCCACCAGGACGGCAGCGGCGCACGCTATACACGCTCACACCCACCCGCCAGACTGCTCGGATTCGAGACCCATCCCGACCGCTCATCAGCGTCGAAAGCAGAACACAGGATCAAGCAACTCAGCGCCCCCGAAAAGCGCCGCTACGCAGCCAAGCTGGTTGTCGATCAACCGATATCGAATGATTCGATCGTGCTGATAGATCAGGTAGCCTCGAGTGTTCTGCCTGACCATTCAGGTGTCGGCATCACTGAAACTGGATAACCTTCAGTAGCGGCATACGGCCAGGAGCATCCAGTCATTCCGCCGATAGAGCGATCATTTGAATGGCCGCTTCACTCTGGAAGCGACCTGATGGCCAGTGCGTCAGTTTGAACGGTCATTGACCACTTGCTGCACGAACGATAGCTGAACATCGCATTACCGCCGTTCGGTCTAATCCGGCGAAAATAGCCAAAAACGAAATTCAGGACGGGATGGCGCCAGAAAAGCCCCGCCCTCAGAATTGCCTACTGTACTCAACCATATACGCGTCGCTGACATGCTGTCCCGTATGCACGCTCCAGCTCCGCGCCCAACGAAACTCGATTTCGCTGCGCTCCGTCAGGTCTATGCTCGGCCCCAGTCGGAACTTGTGCAGGTCATGCTCCTTGCCCGCATCTATGCCATGTACCAGACGGTAGCCGACCATCATCTCAAAGTGTTTGAAGGCGTACTTGAAGCTCGGTTCGACGTAGTAATAAGCGAATTTCTCGTCGCCCTGCCAGGCATGGCCCAGCAGCCCGCGCAACACAATCTTGGCTGCCGCGGTGAGCGGAAACTCGTGGCGCACCCGCACGCCAAGCTTGCGTTCGCTGGCGCGCTCACCGGTCTGCTCGTCGTGCTCGCGAGCGCCTTCGAGCAGCAACTCGACCATGCTGATCCAGCGATTGTCCAGATTAATGCCGGGCACCAGGGTCAGGCTTCGGCTCTGCCATGCATTACCCGCGCCTTGTTCCAGTTCGAATTCAATACCCAGCTTGGTCTTGCCAGTATCGGACCAGTCGGCACAAGCGATAGCCGGCAACAGCGACAACGCCAAGCAAGTCACCCAGGAAAAACCGTTTCGTAACAAAAACATGCAAGCATCCCCAAGGCAGCGCCTCTGTACCGACGAAAACGAGGTCAAGCGCAACCTACCTCGACGTCACTGGCGGCATTGTAGTCGCGGAATCGGACGACGCAGGGGAGAGCTAAGGTTGACCGAAAAAGTGGCCAAAATAGAAACGTCGGATCAACGGGCAAGCAGCCACCCTGCGATCTGCCGCCCCCGAGCAGCCACACTGGGCGACAGTTTTACTCAAATACATGCCGTTGAAACAAGGCTGCCTTGAACAGCCGGAGTGGGTCACAAGCTGCCCTTGACCTACATCGCCGGTGCTTCAGGACCTTTACCATTGGTAAGTTGACCATTTTCCCCTGTGAAGCGGGACACTGCGGTTCTGGATCACCCAGTTTTTGATCAAAATTCTACTGATCTTCAGTGATGGGCACGTGGGCCGGCATATTTTTTAATCATATAGCCCACGCCGTGGAACCGACGACCACCCGTACACTCTGACTCCCGTCGCTTCTCCAAGCCTGCCTCAATGCCGCCAATTTCCATCACCGCCGTCAGCGCCGCCCGAGAGATCGAGTTTGCCGACTGGGCACGTCTGTCGCCCGGCCAGCATCCGTTTCTCAACGCCGACTTTTTCGGCATTCTTGAGGCGCATGAAACTGCCGGTCCGGCCTGCGGCTGGCTGGCCAACCATTTGCTGGCCAGCGGCGAAAACGGCGCGGTGCTGGGTATTGCACCGACTTACGTCAAGCTGAATTCACATGGCGACTTTGTCCGTGACTGGTCGTGGGCCGCGGCTTATGAGCAACTGGGCAAAACCTACTACCCGAAGCTGTTGACCGCAGTACCGCACACGCCCGCCAAAGGGCCGAGATTGCTGGTGGCGGCGGGCGAGGATGCCCCCGCCATCCAGCAAAGCCTGATCGAGAACGGCCAGGAAATGGTGGCGGCGAACCAGCTTTCGTCCTGGCACATTGCCCTGCCCGCCGACAACGAGGTTGAGCTGTTTCGCGCTAACGGTTTTCTGGTCAGCCATGACGTTCAGTTCCAGTGGCGGGACCGTGGTTTCGGGGATTTCGATGGCTTTCTCGGCGCTTTCTCTGCCGAGCGGCGCCGCAAGGTCCGGGCGGAAAGACGCAAGGTGAGCGAGAGCGGCCTGCAAATCGAGGTTCGCCACGGCAACGAAATCGCCCCCGATGAATGGCCCGAACTGCATCAACTCTATGCCGCCACCTTCGACAAGTTCGGCAATTACGCCGCCTTTTCGCCCGCCTGTTTTGCCGAACTGGGCGCAACGCTGGGCCGCCGGATGGTGGTTTTCATTGCCCGTGATGCGACAAAACCGGTCGCCATTTCCATCTGCTTTCGTAGCGACGACACCTTGTATGGGCGCTACTGGGGAACCAGCGGCCAGTACCATAGCCTGCACTTCGAACTCTGCTTTTATCAGGGCATTGCCTACTGCCTGCGCGAAGGCTTGACCACCTTCGAGCCCGGTGCCGGTGGCGAGCACAAGGTAGCGCGCGGCTTCGAGCCAACCATCGTCCGATCCTGCCACTGGATTGCCGATGACCGAATGCGGCAACTGATCGGCCAGCATCTGGCGCGGCAGCAGGGCGGAATTCTGAGCTATGCCGACGAGGCGGCAACGCATCTGCCTTATCGCAATAGTGAGGCGGATCTCAAGCTTGATGCGCGGTGAAAATTCGCTATTTTTTCGGGTTGACCGTACGGCCAGCCTTAGTTTCTATGGTCCTGGGGCCAGCATTTGTTTCTATGGTCCTGGGGCCAGCCGTTGCTTTCATGGTCGCAGCAATTGTTGAGATGACTTTATTCCCATCGCAGCCAGCAATCGGCTAGCCGTGAGTTGCCCGACGCCGGTATCTCTATTTTCTTGAACGCAAACTGAAGCGAGAAATATTAGAAAACGCTGAATTAATCGTCTATTATAGTAAGCAATTAATTACTTAATAGCCGAGGCGCCATGCAACAGCAAACCCGGGTTCGTCTCTCGACCGAGACTCGTCAGGCCGAAATTATCGGAGCGGTACTGAAGCTGGCCGCCGAGCGCAGCCCTGCTCACATCACGACCGGCGACATTGCCAGGGCGGTATCCCTGACCCAGGGCGCCATCTTCCGGCACTTCCCGAACAAGGATGCGATCTGGCTTGCCGTCATCGTCTGGGTCGAAAGCAATCTGCTGGACTCGCTGGAAGCCGCTGCGCAAAATGCTGCGACCCCGCTTGCCGGTTTGCAGGCCGTGTTCATGGCGCATATCGGCTTTGTGACGCAACACCCCGGCGTGCCGCGCCTGATTTTCAATGAACTGCAGCAGCCCGATGACAGCCCGGTCAAAGTCGGCGTCTGGCGTATTCTGGAAGCTTATCGTCAGTTGTTGACGCGCTTGCTCAATGACGCTGAGGCGACTGGTCAGATCGATCCCGAGATCGATAAAGGCGCGGCGGGGATGTTGTTCATCGGCTCGGTTCAGGGGCTGGTCATGCAATCCATGTTGGCCAACGGCGCCCTGAACATGAAAGCCGCCGCCGAGCGCGTTTTCGTGCTCTATCTCAACGCAATCCGGGGAACGCGATGAACCTTGCTATCTTCCGTAGCCGCAGCTTCGGGCTCATTTTGCTGGTGCTTGTCCTGCTGCTCGCCTTCGGCTTCGTCATAATGCGCGCCGGCCCATTAGCGCCGACGCAGGTCACGGTCAACCCGGTAAAAGAGGGCAAATTGACCCCGGCCCTGTTCGGCATTGGCACCATCGAAGCCCGCCGCGCTTACCTGATCGGGCCGACTGCCGCCGGCCGCGTGCTCCGGGTATTGGTCGATGTCGGCGACACAGTCAAAGCCGGCCAGTTGCTGGCCGAGATGGACCCGGTTGATCTGGATGAACGAATCGCTGCCCTTGATGCGTCGCTGGCCCGTGCCGGCAGCACGATTGCCGCCAGCGATGCCCAGCGGCGCGATGCCCAGGCGCGTAACCAGCTGGCCGGGATGAACGTCAAACGTTATCAGGATTTGGGCGAAAAGCGGTTTGTCAGCAGCAGTGCCGTTGAGGCCAAACAACAGGAAGCAGTTTCCGCTCAGGCCGGCGTCAGTGCCGCCGAGGCCAATCTGGCAGCGGCCCGGCAGGACAGCCTGCGCCTTGGCGCCGAACGTGATGGCCTGCGCCAGCAACGGGGAAATGTTCGTCTGCTCGCGCCGACCGATGGCATTGTCACGACGCGCGATGCCGAACCCGGCTCGACCGTGGTCGCTGGTCAGGCCGTCCTGAAATTGATCGAACCGGCCAGCCTGTGGGTCAAAACCCGTTTCGATCAGGGCCGCTCGGCAGGACTGGCGTTGGGTCTGCCGGCTGAGATCGCCTTGCGCTCAAACCCCTCCCGCCTGCTGGCCGGCAAAGTTGTCCGGCTTGATCTGGTCAGCGACAGCGTGACAGAAGAACGTATCGCCCAGATTGCTTTCGACACCTTGCCAACTGGCATCTCGCTCGGCGAACTGGCTGAGGTCACGCTGAAGTTGCCGACGACTCAAGCCCGTTTTCTGGTACCCAATGCCAGCCTTAAACGCCTGAATGATCAACTCGGCGTCTGGCTTTATCAGGAAGGCAAAGCAAAGTTTGTCGCCGTTAAAACCGGCCAGAGCAGCCTCGATGGCCAAGTCGAAATCCTCGACGGCTTGAGCGGTGGCGAGCAGGTGATCGTGCATAGCGCGAAAGAAATCTCTGCCAACAGCCGCTTGAAGATCGTCGAATCGCTGGCCGAGGCGGGCAAATGATCAATCTGGCCGGGCGGGACATCCTGCATTCCTGGGGCAAGTTTGCCTTCACCGGCCTTGGCCTGGGCTTGCTGATTGGCGTCACGCTGACCATGGCCGGCGTTTATCGCGGCATGGTCGATGATGCCAAAGTGCTGCTCAACAACAGCGGCGCCGATCTGTGGATCGTGCAGAAAGACACCCTCGGCCCCTATGCCGAATCCTCCAGCCTGCATGACGACGTTTACCGCAGCATTCTCGGCCTGCCCGGCGTGGCGCAGGCGGCCAATGTCACTTACCTGACCATGCAGGTGCGCCGCGGCGACACCGATGTGCGGGCCATGGTCGTCGGCTTCGAGCCGGGGCAACCGGGCGAACCGGGTTATCTGACAGCAGGCCGGCAGATCACGCGCAGCCATTACGAAGCGGTGGCGGATGTCAAAACCGGCTTTCAACTCGGCGAGCAGATCAGGATTCGCCGCCACGATTACACCGTGGTGGGCCTGACCCGGCGCATGGTTTCCTCTGGCGGCGACCCAATGGTTTTCATTCCCTTGAAGGACGCGCAGGAAGCGCAGTTCCTGAAAGACAACGACGCCATTCTCAATGAACGGGCCCGCACAGCGACCAACCCCAGCCTCAACCGCCCCGGCGTCCCCGGTTTGCTGGAGGCAATTCAGGCCTCGCAGGCGAGCAACCGCAATGTCAATACCGTGCTGGTCCGCGTTCAGGCCGGCCAGTCGCCGGAAGAAGTGGCGGCGCCGATCCGCCGCTGGAAGCACTTGCAGGCCTACACCCGGGTGCAGATGGAGGAAATCCTGATCGCCAAGCTGATCGCCACTTCAGCCAAGCAAATTGCCATGTTCCTGGTCATTCTCGCCATCGTCAGCGCCGCCATTGTCGCCTTCATCATCTACACGATGACGCTCGGCAAAATTCGTGAAATCGCCGTGCTCAAGCTGATCGGCACGCGCAGCAGCACCATTGCCGGAATGATCCTGCAACAGGCGCTGGGCCTTGGGCTGATCGGCTTCATTGTCGGCAAAGTCGCCGCTACCTTTTGGGCGCCGGCCTTCCCGAAATATGTGTTGCTCGAATCAGGCGACGCCATAAGTGGTTTCATTGCAGTAATGATCATCTGCGCGCTGGCCAGCACCCTCGCCATTCGCGCCGCGCTGCGCGTTGATCCTGCAACCGCCATCGGGGGCTGAGATGCAACAAAAAATGCAGCAAACATTCGGCATCACGATCGAAGGTCTGAGCAAACGCTACGGCAGCGGCAATGCTGCGGTCGACGCCTTAAAAGACGTAAATATGACCGTTGCGCCGGGCGAGGTGGTCGGGCTGATCGGCCCTTCCGGCTCGGGGAAAAGCACCCTGCTCAAATGTCTGGGCGCCATCATCGAGCCAACCGCAGGGCGGATGACGCTAGGCGAAGAGGTCATTTTCGATGGCGGCTGGAAAATCTCCGACCTCAAGGCGCTGCGCAGGGACAAGATCGGCTTTGTCTTCCAGGCGCCCTACCTGATCCCCTTCCTCGACGTCACTGACAATGTCGCCCTGCTCCCGATGCTGGCCGGCCAGCCCAATGCCGCCTCCCGCAAGCGGGCACTTGAACTCCTGACGGCGCTCGATGTAGCGCACCGGGCCAAGGCCCAGCCCTCGGAGTTGTCGGGCGGCGAACAGCAGCGCGTTGCCATCGCCCGCGCCCTAGCCAACCAGCCGCCGGTCATCCTCGCCGACGAACCGACCGCGCCGCTCGACAGCGAACGCGCCTTGAGCGTCATCCGCATCCTCAACGAGATGGCGCAGCAATATCAGACGGCGATTATTGTCGTCACCCATGATGAAAAAATCATCCCGACCTTCAAGCGCATTTATCACATCCGGGACGGGCGAACTTATGAGGAAGCCGGTGAAGGGAGGGCGCTTTGAAGCGGCCTGACAGCAGATTGCATGCATCGACCATCAAACCCTGAAACAGAGAGCGAGCCATGAAAAAACGATACTGGATCATCCCCCTGCTGGCTTTTCTCGTCGGCCTCGACTGGTACATCCGCGCCCCGGACTCTGCCGCTCGCCAACTAACCAGCGCCATCGAAAGCCAGGGCAGCGCGAAGCTGAAGGCATATCCGTACAAATTCTGGGTGATCAAAGTGAAGGATGGCACCGCCTACGTCAGCACGCCGCGCAGTTTTGACGTGCCCGCTTTCAAGGCGTTGGCCGTGCTTTACCCCGACGTGAATACCAAAAACCCCAACGACCCCGCCTTCATTGCCACCGAAAAACTGCTCGGCGAAGTTCAGTCTGAAGCCAGCGCCATCGTCAAAGCTCAACCCGGCATCAAGGAAGTGCGCTGGGAACTGGATCGGGATTGGCTACGCGCTCATTTTATTGAGGTGCCGGAGAAATAATCGGCCTTCCTTCCGTGTCCCCCGGCGGGAGAAGGCAGCGTCGGCTAGTCACTTTCAGGTAATCAAAATACCGCCCGAACGGTATTCATACGCCCCGTCAGGTAATTAGGCTTGCGCCACACGGCAAGAATATTTTTGACTTCATCAGGAACGGGGCTGACATGAAAAAAGCAAACGCAGGGAAGATATTTGCGGCCATTGTTCTGGCCGGCGTGGCGTCAGCCAGCTGGTCAGCGGATAAGGAAGATATCGGAAAGCGGGAATACGACAACAATTGCATTGCCTGTCATGGCGTTGATGGCAAAGGCGGAGCCTATGTCGATTTCCTCAAGACCACTCCGCCGGATCTGACGCAGTTGACCAAAACCAACGGTGGGGTTTTCCCGCTGGAACGAGTTTATGGCGCCATTGACGGACGCCAGCAGGTGAAGTCCCACGGCACCCGCGAGATGCCGATCTGGGGTCGGGATTACCAGATCAGGGCGGGTGAGCACTATTACGGGGATGTGATCTATGACTCGGATGCGTTTGTCCGGGGACGGATTCTGGCGCTGGTTGATTATTTGAATCGTTTGCAGGCTAAGTAATTTGCGGGTAGTCAGGTCAGCAAGTTGGCGTGAACATGGAAACAACGGCTGGCCCTACGGTCAACGGCAAAAAACGGCAAAAATCGGGTCGCATCGGTGTGGATGTGGGTTGGGTTGTTGAATGAGCGAATGAGCATTGCTCATTGAATAGGCTGGGGGTTCCGCCCTGCGGGGCGTCTCACTTTCTTTTGCTTCGCCTGTACAGACCGGAGAGATAGGTGACAGGTGTGCGAGGACATGGTTGACACTTTGTGCAAACATTTTGCACGGAAGAACCATGCCCTGGGATATCCAAGACACCATGAGCCTGAGAGAAGAATTTGTCTGCCTGGCAGGCCAGGAAGGCGCCAACCGGCGGGAATTGTGCCGACGTTTCGGCATCAGTCCGCAGACGGCCTATAAATGGCTGGCGCGGTATGCGAATGAAGGGAAGGCGGGATTGCTGGACCGCT
>Ga0209480_10002342_pt1 | contig 13068 bp, 9 predicted proteins | sample JI61114C2DNA_FD_187501 | JGI IMG/M metagenome (GOLD analysis project Ga0209480, IMG submission 187501) | Wastewater effluent complex algal communities from Wisconsin, to seasonally profile nutrient transformation and Carbon sequestration -... | ecosystem: Engineered > WWTP > Effluent > Algae...
TGGTAATTTTAAACCATCAGCCAATCAATATTTAGTTTATGAAGATTTAAAAAAACAAATCAATGAACAGTTGGAAATCTATCAGGATATTTCCGTTACCAGAGTAAATGCATTAAATAAAATGATTTTAGGAATGAATTTGCCGGTAATTATTTCGGAATAAAAGCCATTTAAACACCTATTATTTTGCTTTAGGCTGAGCTTAAGAATTTGAAGGTCAATTACAATTTGTATTGGCTTGCTAGCCGCTGTAATAGCTTGCGCAATCGGCTTTTGTAATGAAGCTATAGCATAGCCAGCATAGGGTTGGGTAAATAAATATTTCCATTTATTATTCTTAATTTTGCAAAAAAACACAATCATGAAAAACCTTACCCTCATTACATTACTGGTGCTCAGTTGCACATCATTTGCGCAGGTAATCAATATTGAAGATAAAAGGATAAAAACCGATACAATAGGCTGGGCAGGTAGTGCAGAAGCCGCAGTATATTTAAATAAAAACAATGACTTTGTTTTGTCGTTTAATACGGATATTCATATTCAGTATAAAAATAAAAAAAGTCTGTTTTTGTTGTTAACCGATATCGCGAGTGTGCAGGTAAATGAAACGCAAAGTTTTGTGAATTCAGGGTTTCAACATTTTAGGTATAATTATAAAATCACCGATAGGTTTGTATGGGAAGCATTTGTACAGGGACAATATAATGAACCCTTGGCAATCGATTACCGAATATTAGTTGGAACCGGTCCGCGATATAAAATTATTGGAGCGGATAAATTCCGCTTATATGCGGCAGCTTTATATATGAATGAAAATGAACAAAATACCGGTGTTGAAATGGTACAAAATAATCATCGTTTAAGCAGTTATGTTTCATTTACATTATCACCAAACGATAAGTTTTCGCTGGTAAGTACTACTTATTTTCAACCGTTGTTCACCGATTTTAGCGACAGAAGAATTTCAACAAGTCTCGATTTAAAAAGTTACCTCACCAAAAAACTTTACCTCGACCTCAACTACAATTTCCTAGATGACTCAAAGCCGGCAGAAGGAGTTGTAAATACTATTTATGAAATGACTGCGGGGATTGGGCTGGAGTTTTAATTAGCAAATTAGTTAATTAGCAAATTAGCTGATTAGCAAATTAGCTAATGGTTACTTTTTCGAAGTCTATACAATTTAGATTCCACCTATCATTCTGCAATATTCCGCCTTTGGCGGAATAATATTTTGAGTTCGAAGTTGGTCGGTACAATTATTTTCTAAACCCCCATTTGCTAATCAGCTAATTTGCTAATTGACAAATTACTATTCATCAAGTGGATGTCGTTAATCATCAATTAAGGCTCTTAATTACATTCCAAATCCGCACCCGGCTGTTTAATTAGCACATTTGTACATTAGCACATAATCACATCAACACATCCTGCAGCTCCTTCAACTTCATCAAAGCCTCAATCGGGCTTAAGCTATTGATGTCGATATTTTCCAATAACTCACGAATTTTTATGAGTTGGGGGTCGTCCATGCTGAACATATTTAATTGGAAATTTTGGTGTTGGATTTTTTTGAGTTTATCCTTCAAGTCTACACCAATATGTTTATCTTCTAATTGTTTTAAAATTTCGTTGGCTCTGTTTACTATTCCCGGAGGCATCCCCGCCATTTTAGCAACGTGAATACCAAAACTATGTTTACTGCCGCCTTGTTGTAATTTGCGGAGAAATATTACTTTATTGCCTGCTTCTTTAGTACTTACATGATAATTGCGGATGCGCTCAAATTTACTTTCCAGTTCAATTAATTCATGATAATGGGTTGCAAACAATGTTTTCGCACGAGCAGTCGGGTGTTGATGTAAAAACTCACATAAACTCCAGGCTATCGAAATACCATCGTAAGTGGAAGTGCCACGACCAATTTCATCTAATAATATTAAACTGCGGTTTGAAATATTATTCATGATACTCGCCGTTTCGTTCATTTCTACCATGAAAGTAGATTCGCCTGATGAGATATTATCACTGGCACCAACGCGTGTAAATATTTTATCAATAATACCAATTTTAGCCGCAGCTGCAGGTACGAAACTGCCCATTTGCGCCATTAAAACAATTAATGCTGTTTGTCGTAATAATGCACTTTTACCTGCCATATTCGGACCGGTAATAATCATTATTTGTTGTTCATCCGTATCCAGTTGGATGGAGTTAGGTACATAGTTTTCACCAACAGGTAAGTGATGTTCAATTACAGGGTGGCGACCATCAGTAATATGAATGGCGTAATCTTCGGTAATTTCAGGACGGCGGTAATGATATTGAGTAGCAATATTGGCAAAATTTAACAATACATCTAATCTCGCAACTACCGATGCATTTAATTGAATAGGTTTAACATATTCCTGCAAACTTGCTATCAGCGATTCGTATAATTTTTGTTCCAGCGATAAAATCTTTTCTTCGGCACCTAAAATTTTATCCTCGTATTCTTTTAACAGCGGCGTAATAAAACGTTCTCCACCGGTAAGTGTTTGTTTACGTATCCAGTCCGAAGGCACCACATCTTTATATTTGTTGGTCACCTCCAAATAATAGCCAAACACATTATTAAATCCGATTTTTAAACTTGGAATACCGGTGCGAATTATTTCATCCTGTTGTAATTTCAACAAGAAATCTTTTCCGGTATTTCCTATTGCACGTAACTCATCTAATTCGGCATTAAACCCGGTTTTAATCAAGCCACCTTTGTTTAATAAGGCCGGTGCATCTTCAGCAATTTGTTCATCAATATGTTTGCGAATTATTTCACATAAATGAATTTGATCGCCCAATTGCTGTAATTGTTTATTGCTTGATGCAATTAATTCCTGCTTCAAAGGCACTAAAGCATGTAATGCCCGGTTGAGTTGTAAAACCTCACGCGGATTAATTTTTTGCAGTGACACTTTGGAAACAACGCGCTCTAAATCACCAATTTGTTTTAGCGCATTAGTTATAGTTGTGCTAATAGCCGTATTTAAAATTAATTCTTCCACCATCGATAAACGTGCATCAATTGCCAGTTTATCTTTTAAAGGCATCACGATATATTTTTTTAATAATCGTGTTCCCATTGGTGTGATAGTATGGTCTAATATTTTTAATAAACTGGAGCCATCTTCACTCGAAGCATGAATTAATTCGAGGTTGCGAATGGTAAATCGGTCCAGCCAAACATAAGCATCTTCTGCCAATCGCGAAATTCCGGTAATATGTCCGATATTATTATGTTCGGTATCACTCAGGTAATGAATACTCGCACCAGCAGCAATAATCGCTTGATGCATATCATCAATACCAAATCCCTTTAGATTGACAGTCCCGAAATGTGTCAATAATTTTTCGCGAGTATAATCTTCAGTATAAATCCAATCGTCTATGGCATATACATAAAATTTATTGCCATACCTTTCTTTAAATTGTTTTTGATGTTGTTTCGATAAAATAATTTCAGCAGGTTGTAAACTGTGTAATAATTTTTCGAAATGTTCTGCACTGCCTTGTGCGACAAAAAATTCACCCGTCGAGATATCGAGAAACGACATGCCTGCAGATGTTTTATCGCCAAAATAACTTGCCAGATAATTATTGGAACGGGTATCCAACATTTTATCGTTGGTTGCCACGCCCGGGGTGATTAGTTCAGTAACCCCACGTTTCACAATCATTTTGGTCATTTTCGGGTCCTCGAGTTGCTCGCAAATAGCAACACGGTAACCTGCACGCACCATTTTAGGTAAATATGCATCTAATGCATGGTAAGGAAACCCGGCTAATTCAATATGTGTAGCAGCCCCATTCGCCCGTTTGGTAAGCACAATGCCCAATACTTTTGAGGTAACAACAGCGTCTTGAGCAAACGTTTCATAGAAATCGCCAACCCGAAAAAACAAAATCGCATCAGGATATTTGCTCTTGATTTTATTGTATTGCCCCATTAACGGGGTCTCTTTTACGGGTTTCATGCGCTGCAAATATAGGGTTTGGCAGCCGAAAGCCGGGCATAAAAATCCGATAGCCGTTGTAAATCTAAAACGTAATTAACAGTGTTTCAACGCTTAAGCGGTTAAAGTAGTGATATTGAAGGTGAAAGCCGCTTAATTAAATGTGTATCAAAACATTTATTTTTTCATAAGTAATTCAAAATGAATGTAATTGACTTTTTATTTTGAATTTTTTTGACCAATAAAGTGCTGTTATTTAATAAAAAAGCAAGCTGTTAAGAAGTATTTGAATTGGAATATTTTTTTGGATTTCTATGAATTTTATAATCCTTTCGTGGAATTATATAACAATTATAGTCCCTAATTTTTGAATCTTTACTTATAATCAAATTTTTAAATGATACTAAACGATGAATTATGAGAAATGTTAAATCAAATAAAACTTTGACACATAGCAATCGGCTTACTGAACTTAAAACAAATCAGGATTTTAATGGTCAGCAACCAACAAAGGAGCAAATCCAAGTAAAAGTTAAGGATACACCAACGTCCACGGGGTTTAAGTTGAGAAAAAAAAGGCAAAAGGTGCTTTTTAATTCGGATAAAAATTTTGACGATGATGCTCAGGAATAAATACAATTAGCGGAATAAAGGCTTGTGGTATTTTTTGTGTCCAAATTAAAGCTCAGGATAGTGTATACTGTTTTCTTTTTCAAAGACATATCTTTTTAATCACCTGAATACACGCACAAAATATTTGCATACTAATTATTTAAATGGATTGCAATTGAAGTGTGGATTATTCATGCATTGAACATTGCCATGAAATTGGTGGATATTGAAAATGTACAATTAATGATAAATGCCATTTCAATTAAATATAATAAATAAAGTCTTATTATGATTGAAAATAAAGGAATAAATAATATAAAATCAAACGAAGAAGGTGCAAATCACTATCAATTGAAAGATGTTGGTGATGGAACTATAACTTCGGGAAACCACACGCCATATTGGTTTGAATCAATGATACAGCCAATTGCATTTGCACCGTTAATAGAGGACATAGAAACAGATATTGTAGTAATTGGGGGTGGAATCGCCGGGCTTACCACAGCCTATTGTCTTGCAGCCCAAGGGTATAAGGTAACCTTAATTGAGGATGGATTTATTGGAAGTGGCGAAACCGGAAGAACAACAGCACATCTAACTTGTGTGTTGGATGCCCGATATGTTGACTTGGAAAAAACATTTGATTTAAATACTGCGAGACTTGTTGCACAGAGTCATAATGCAGCGATTGATTGGATAGAAAATATCATTAAAACAAATAACATTGAATGTCATTTTATGCGGGTAGATGGATTTTTGTTTTCACATGAAACCGATTCCAACGAAAATCTGCAGGATGAATATAAAGCAACACAACGAATTGGATTAAACACCCAAATGTTAAATAAAATTCCTGCTATTCATTCTGACCAAGTAAAATGGTGCATCAAATTTTCTAATCAGGCCCAGTTACATATGATGTTATATCTAAAAGGCTTAACAGATGCATTTAATTTATTAGGTGGAAAAATATTTACAGAAACCAGAGCAGAAAAAGTTTCCAAAGAAGGTGTTATAGCGAATGGGTTTAATATAAAGGCAAAACATATTATAGTCGCAACAAATTCCCCAATTAACGATTGGGTTACCATGCATACAAAACAATGGCCATATCGCTCTTATGTGATTGCAGCTAAAATAACGAAGGGGAAATTGCCCAATGCATTATGGTGGGACACAGGTGACCAAAATTCTAAATGGGTTTCAAAGCCATACCATTATATCAGGACTGATTCATTTGACGATAATTATGATGTTTTAATTGCCGGTGGTGAGGACCATAGAACCGGGCAGGCAAACAATGATGATATACTTGAGCCTAATCGTTATGATAATTTGATTGCTTGGACAAGAAAACAATTCCCCGATATGGGGGAAATTATTTATAAATGGAGTGGCCAGGTGCTTGAACCCATTGATGGTTTGGCCTACATTGGAAAAAATCCCGGTGATGATAATATTTACATAATTACCGGGCAATCGGGAAATGGAATTACTTATAGCACATTAGGTGCTTTAATCATAACTGATTTAATTACTGGGAAAGAAAATTCTTGGTCCAAACTTTACAACCCTTCGCGTATTACATTAAAAAATGCTGGCAAATATTTACATGAAGCGGGTAATATGATTGCTCAATATGCTGATTGGTTTAATGCAGAAAATGGAAAACACACAAGCGATTTGCAACCCGGTGAGGGAGCCATATTTGTTTCAGGTGCCAAACATATTGCTGTATTTCGTGATAAAGAAAATGAATTACACACCTGCACAGCTGTGTGCCCACATTTAGGGGCCATTTTACAATGGAATGCTGATGAAAAAACTTTTGATTGCCCTATGCACGGATCGAGATTCACAGGAAAAGGAAATTTAATAAATGGACCGGCTATCGGTGATTTAAAGAAAGTTGAAATTGAAGAATCTAAATTAAATTAATATACCTTTTTTATTTATAAACAATTAAAATCAAAAAAAATGACTACTAATATTAAAACGGCTACTTGTATGGTAATACTGTTTACCACCGGCTTATTGTTTGCTTCATGCAGTAACGGGAAAAACACTAATGATGTTAAGGATGTTGCAGAAGAGCTCAATGCAGAAAAATTTGATTCCAACAAACAGGAAAAGGATGCTCAATTTGTTGTGGATGCTGCGGAAATGAATATAGAAGAAATTCAATTAGGTCAGTTGGCTATGCAAAAAGGTAGCAGTACGCACGTTAAGGAACTTGGTAAGATGATGGTTGATATGTATACCAAATCGCAAACAGACCTTGCTGCTATGGCCAACAACAAATTTATTAGCATACCAACCTCACCTACAGATGATGCCATGGAATCGTTTAATAAATTAAATACGAAATCCGGCTTAGAATTTGACAAAGCATACGCTGATATGATGGTAGACAAACATAAAGATGCCATTAAAACTTTCGAAAAAGCATCTACTGATTGTGAAGATACCGATATTAAAAACTGGGCGGCGACCTCATTGCCTGATTTACGCGCGCATTTAACCTATTCAGAGGATTGTCAGGAAAAGTGCAAGATGAATAATTAATTTAAGTATTTTGATATAAAGTGAAGGTTTGATATCTATTTAATTGACAAATGCAAAAGATAGAATTAGGCCAATATTTATAAATTATACTTTCTTTTATTTATGTAAAAATAATTAGATAAAAGTATTACTTAGGGGCATAGTATTAGATGAATTATATAACGTTTTCGCTTAATTATATAACACTGTGTTATAAATTTAAAAACATCTTTACTTAATAACTTAATTAAACAATTTAAAACTTAAACGATGATTAAAAATAAAACTGATAAAGGACTTCAAAAAAATGAACGCCAGTCTAACAAACTTGATTTACGCAAACAAAAGCCAGGTACAGAAGTGCTTAACCAGCCTGATGAATCTAAACATCCTGCGAAGCAAGAAGAGGAAAGTTATGAATCTAATATTAACCCTGCTAATAATCTTACTGATCCTCAACGTAAGAATGCTAAAACTGTAGATGATGAAGCGTTAGAACAGCTTGATGAAAATGAGCGCATGAACAAACGTATAGATACGGATATACATGAAGCTGAATTTGTTGATGATGAAGACATCGACGAAGATAATGAAGATGATATTGATGAAAATAAAGATATCGATGAAGATAATGAAGACGATATTGATGAAAATAAAGATATCGATGATGATAATGAAGATGATATTGATGAAAATAAAGATGAATTTGATGAAAATGGTACGCTTATTTAACTAGTAGGTGTCCAACAATGATTGTAAAAACGGGAAAATTTAATAGGTAATATTTGATATTAAATTTCCCCTTAAGATTACATATTATTTACTAAACTAAATTTGAAAATATAATGAAAAATAAATCTAGCGCAGGTGCTCGAAAAAATGCAACTGTTGTTCCAACTGTAAAGGTTAGTTCAATGCAATCATCTCAATTAATGAAATTATTTGAAGATGGGCTCAAAGATATTTATTGGGCTGAAAAAGCATTGATAAAAAATATTTCCAAAATGAGCAAAAACGCTACGTCTATTAAATTAAGTGAAGCCCTTGATAACCACTTGGAAGAAACTTATCAGCATGTGGAGCGATTAGATGAAGTGTTTCAAGTAATTGATAAAAAAGCAGTAGGTAAAAAGTGTGTTGCAATGGAAGGCCTGATTGATGAATGTGTCGAAATAATGGAATCTTGCGAAAAAGGATCTATGCGCGATGCTGGAATTATTGCAGGAGCTCAAAAAATTGAACATTATGAAATTGCCACCTACGGCACACTTCGTCAATTTGCTGAAACGCTTGGGTTAAAAAAGGCAGTTGCATTGTTGTCATCAACACTCGAGGATGAAAAATCAGCTGATGAAACACTTTCTGAAGTAGCAACTTCCGCAATTAATATTGATGCTTCAACCACCAAATCGAAGAAATGAATAATTTTTTCAGAACAATAATAGCCGGTTATGGCGCGAAAAAATTAGGAGCTGGTTGTATGGGAACAATTATCGTTTTTCTAATTATATATATGTTGCTTGGCCAATGTAATTAGTAATATGTAATTGGCCATTCAAAAAACTGGTAATACAAAAAATATTCAATTAAATTTAAAAAAAAAAGTAATGGAAAATCAAAAAACAATTGATGCGTTGAATAAACTTATCACTATTAATAACGACAGAATTGAAGGGTATGAAACTGCCTCAAAGGAAACTGATGAGACCGATCTCAAATCGTTATTTGCACATTTAATGGCTACCAGTCAAAAATGTAAAAGAGAGCTTGAAGCTGAAGTATTAGTATTAGCAGGTGAACCTTCTGAGGGTACTAAAGCATCAGGTAAATTTTTTCGCGCATGGATGGATGTTAAAGCCGCTTTAACCGGTAAAGACCGCAAAGCTATTTTAAATTCATGTGAATTTGGAGAAGATGCTGCGATTAAAACCTACGAAAATGTGATGGAAGATGATGCAAAACATTTTAACAGTCATCTTGAAAATTTGATAAACGTGCAGTTTAGTTTGTTACTTGCTGATCATAATACCGTAAAATCGTTACGTGATGCATTGGCAAGTGCCTAATGTAAATATGAAGCCGTTTACTTTTACATCAACTAAAGGCAAATTACCTGCCATTTAAATCAGGTATTTCTATAGTAATAGTAATGTCACCAATTGATAATGCAGCAATGTATTGTTGGTTGGTGTTTTTTATTCATATAATTTGAGAAAGCTATTTGTATGTTTATTACAATCGATTGTTTAAGCTGATATTCAACAAAACATAATGAATTAACAAGCTGCATAAAAATTGCAGATTTGTGACAATTACTTCTTCTCCAATATACCTTATAAATTTTACATTATAAAACCTTGGAACCTTATATTATAGTGGGTTTTAATGCTTATTAATGGCTTTATGATTGTCATTGTAAAAACATTGGGCACCAAATGAGAGTTTACAATTTTATAATTTTAAATTAATTTTGGAACAACATACTAAGGCAAACCGCTTTAGCATAACCAACCAATTCACTCCTATGTTATTTAGATCAACCCTATCTATTGTTGCTTTAACACTTATAGCTATTTGTACGCTTGATGCTCAGGTTATTATTAATGAAGGCTGTAACAAAAATTATGTATATGGTATTGATGAAGAAGGGGATAATGAAGATTGGATAGAATTATATAATGCGGGTGGAAGTGCTGTCGATTTATCCGGTTACCATTTAAGTGATAAATCTTCCGAGCCTGATCTTTGGCCATTAACCGGAATAATACTTCAGCCCAACGATTACACACAAGTATTTTGTAGTGAAAAAAACAGATATGCAACTGCACCTTTCTTTAATGCTGTAAATGATTTAGACTATGCGCCTTTTGCAGGTTGGAATACACATCATTTTACATCTGAATTTGCGTGGGATGGCGTTAGCAACCTGATTATTAATATTTGTTCCTATAGTAATGTAGGATATACTGAAAATGCCATCTTTAAACAAACCGCAACTGATTATGTATCTACTGTTGGGGCATTTAACGATGGTAGTGATGCATCATGTTCTGCAACTATCGGCTCCATGTATTATCAACGGCCAAATATGCAAATAAATGGTATTACTATTGATGAAGGAACTATTGAAAATGGTAATACTGATTATCCTGCACCTTATGGCAACTGGTATTGGAGTGCGAGACATCAAATATTAATTCGTGCTGATGAATTAATTGCTGCCGGTGTAAGCGCAGGTCCAATCAGCTCAATTGGTTTTGAGGTAGTTTTAACAATTGATATTGTGTATACTTATATCGATATTTCAATTTTTGCAACAGCACAAGATGAATTAAATGAAGTTTTATCACCGGTAAGTGGTTTCCGTAATCATACTAATTTTAAAATTGATGCCGAAGGAGAAACAGTTTATTTGTTTGATGAAAGTAATGCCATAGCAAGTTCGTTGGAAATAACATCTCCCAGAGCCGACGTAGCCATTGGACGTTCACCTGATAATTCTGATATTATTGAATGGTTATCTCCAACACCCGGTGCAACAAATAATACTGCAAATGTTTTTACAGATGAGTTACTACCTCCGGTATTATCAGTGGCAACAGGAATTGTTAACAGCAGTTTCGACCTTGAAATTACTAACCCTAATGCAGGTGGTGTTGAAACTAAATTGGTATATACATTAGATGGCAGTGAACCGACTATAACTTCTGATACTTATACCGGAACACCAATTGCAATTAATAATTCTACCGTAATCCGGGCAAAAATATTTGCGACTGTAGATGAAAATTATTTGCCCAGTTTTGATACCTATGGTACTTATTTATTTGACGTTGAGCATACCACACCAATTTTATTACTGACAACACAGAACGACAATTTATATGGTCCGGATGGCATATTTGATAATTACAATTCCGATTGGGTAAAAGCAGCGCATGTTACTTATCTGACTAAAGAAGCAGGGCATCCAACTTTGTTTGAAACACGAACTGCAATTCGCATGGACGGTGGGGCAGGGGGTAGCAGAGCATATCCTCAACATTCATTCCGTTTATCGTTTGATCATGCGGCATTAGGTGAAGAAACAATTAATGAACAACTTATACCTAATATACCTTTCCGTGATAAATACAGTGATGTTTACTTGCGAAACGGCAGTAACCAATGGCTTACATTTCCACACAAAGACGCATGTCAGGTGAGTATGATGAGCAATGGCACTAATAATTATTATTCGGCAATGGAACCTGTTAGTGTTTATATAAATGGTGAATATTTTGGGTTATATGAATTACGTGAAAAGTTTAATACGGAATATTTTGATGTTCGCGAAAATGTAGATAACGATTCCATTGAAATTTTATCGCTCAGCTATTTTTATAATTTGATATTGCGTGCATTGGAAGGGGATGTAAATAATTTTTATAATGATTATGAATTATTTAATGCCTTGGAACCTGATGATACGAATTATGTAACACAAGCTGATAAATATTTTGATTTGGCGCATTATACAGATTATATTATTGGTGAATCCTGGATGGGAAATACCGATTGGCCCGGTAATAATATTAAAATATATCGCTCTAATACTACCAATTTCAGATGGCGATTTGCATTAATTGACTTAGAATTATCGCTTAATCCAAATGGTTGGACAACCTGTCCATTTAATCATATTCGATATATGAAAGATCAAAGTACAGATAATCCATTCATTAATGTCTGGTTACAAAGTATTCAAAATGAAACTTACCTCAATAGCTTTATTAATCGCTATGCAGATTTAATGAATACCAGCTATTTATCAGATACCTTGGTAGCGGCTTCGCAAGCATTTTACGATAAAATGGTGCTTGAAATGCCGAAAGAATATGCACGTTGGGGTGATCCATTTAATGTGGAAGGTCAAATGGAAGATTTCGAAAATAATCATGAATTATTTCAGCAACAATTAGCTTGCCGAAATGAACAAATTCGCGGTGATTTAGTGAATGAATTTGACCTGGAGAAAGAAGTAACAGTAAACCTCGCTATTCAACCTGACTCAAGTGGAAGTATAATGTTAAATACCATTCATCCAACTATTTATCCTTGGTCAGGTATTTATTTTGATGGTGTGCCAATAAAGTTAACCGCTGTTCCGGATTCAGGGTATTTATTTGTTAACTGGATACCAAATTCATTTATTACTGATACTTTAAATCCGATAATTGAAACAAATGTCGACCAAGATACTACTACATTCACTGCAATATTTAAACTAATTCCTCCACCACCTGATGGTGAAACAATTGATTTTACTTTGTATCCTTCTCCAAGTTCAGGGTTAATTACTATTGAACATAATAACAGCACACTTGCCGAAAATGCGGAATTCCAAATATTTGATTTGCATGGCAGACTATTATCATTAGGAAAAATAGCTCAAGATGCTAAAACAACTACAATTGATGTTGCATCGCTTAGTTCTGCGCTTTATTATGTGAGAATTACAAATGGACCGGAGATAGTGGATACGCTGTCGTTTGTGAGGTTATGATTTTTTTTGGTCGGGAAGACGGGAAGTTACAGGAGGTTTATTTTAGTTTAGTATTGAGTACTTCTATAGCTTTTTGTAATACTACATCGTTATTATTTAAATAGTCCTGTAGTGATTGATTAATTGCTATGTCCGGAACTATGCCATAACCGATAAATTGTCTGCCATCAGGATAGGTATCGTTTTTGGTGCATATACGTGCGCGACCGCCTCCAGGTAAATCAAATAAATAAGGTTGTCCGGTACTGCCATAAGTTGGTGAACCAATTTTTGTAATATGTTTATAGCCATCAGCATAAATTAAAAAATCTTCTGCAGCCGATGCTGTATTATTACTTGTAAGTACAACCGTTGGTACGTTCATTCGTTTTG
>Ga0209480_10002344_pt1 | contig 13065 bp, 6 predicted proteins | sample JI61114C2DNA_FD_187501 | JGI IMG/M metagenome (GOLD analysis project Ga0209480, IMG submission 187501) | Wastewater effluent complex algal communities from Wisconsin, to seasonally profile nutrient transformation and Carbon sequestration -... | ecosystem: Engineered > WWTP > Effluent > Algae...
GACGCCAGCAAAGACTTGGACGCTGGTCAAAAATGACTTCTTCAGCTCGCCGTGCGACTGTTCGACGAACGCTAGGGCCTGGCGCAGTTCAGCGGTGCGCTCAGCAACTTTTTGCTCAAGATTGGCGTTCAGCGTCTTCAGTTCATCGTTTTGAGCCTGGGTCAGGGCCGAGAGGCGCTGGTTTTCCAACTCGAGATGCAAGCGTTCCATGGCTTCACGCACGATGGTGACGATCTCGTTGTCGTCCCAGGGCTTGGCAATATAGCGATAAATCTCGCCCTGATTGATAGCGGCTACCGTCGACGTAATGTCGGCGTAGCCAGTCAGCAGGATGCGCATGACCTTTGGCCAGCGGTTGCGTACCTCCTTGAGAAAGGCAGCACCATCCATTTCTGGCATGCGCATGTCGGAAATCACCAGATCGATGCTTTCCTTCTCCAGTATCTCCAGGCCGGCGGCTCCACTTTCGGCAATGAAAATGCGGTATCCGTGTGGGCGAAACAGCCGGCGCAAAGCCGAAAGTATCCCCGGCTCGTCATCGACAAAAAGCAGGGTAGGGGAGCTAATGGCCTCGCTCATGTTGAGGTCTCCGTGTTTTGATTGTTTGCTGCAGGCTGTGGACGAATTGGCAGCAGGATGCGGAAAGTGCTTCCGACGCCAGGCTGGCTATCCACCTCGATATGCCCCTGATGACGTTCAATAATGCTGTAGGAAAGTGACAGTCCCAGCCCCGTCCCCTTGCCAACCGGCTTGGTGGTGAAAAAAGGCTCAAAGATGCGATTCATGTGTTCCGGTGCAATACCCTTGCCGGTATCGCAGATCTCGATACAGACACCATCTTCTCCGTGGCGTCGGGTCCGAATGGTGATCGTCCCCTGGGTTTCGATGGCATGGCCGGCGTTGACCAGAAAGTTCATGAATACTTGATTCAGTTGCGAGACAAGACAAAAAACGGGCGGGAGATCACCGTACTCCTTGATGATCTTGACCTTGTATTTCAGTTCATTCCAGACAATATTCAGTGTCGAATCGATACCTTGATGCAGGTCGGCTTCCTTCCATTCCTGCTCACCGACCCGCGAAAAACTCTTCAGATCCTGAACGATCTTGCGCACGCGGCCCAAGCCATCCCGCGATTCAGCCAGCAAACTGAAGATGTCCTCCTTGATGAAAGCAAAGTCTCTCTCCTCCATCAGGCGATGCACGCCATCACGTTGAGTGCAGGTATTCTGTTGATCAGCCAATGCCTCAAAGGCCGCAATAATAGCCATCAAGTCATGGACGTAACCATCCAACGTGCCGAGGTTGGAGTGGACAAAGCCGATCGGGTTGTTTAGTTCATGGGCCACGCCAGCAGCCAGCTGGCCGATTGACGCCATTTTTTCCGATTGCAACAACTGGTTGTGGGCTTCTTCGAGGCGCTTGTTGAGCTTCTGCTGCTGGCTGAGCGTTTCCACTATGGCTAATTGCTGGGTTTTGCGTTCGGTAATGTCGGTCAGTACACCATCGTAAAAAATTGCCTTGCCCTCAGCATTCCGCAGGACAATGGTGCGGTCGACCACCCAAATCACCTTGTTTTTTGCCGTCAAAAGACGATATTCCTGTTCGTAACCCGTCGCACCGGTCGCTGTTTTGCGCAACACTTCATCGGTAATCCGTCCCAGATCATCGGGATGGATCAGATCGCCAAACGGCGGCCGACTGGCGAGGAGTTCTTCAACCGTATAGCCCCATTGCGTCACATTCTCCGAAACAAAAATCACCGGCCAGCCTTGGCTTGCTGCCCAGCGGAAGCAGACTACCGGGCTGGCATTGACTACCTGCATGGCCAGGCGCAAGGCACGCTCGGCACGCTGTCGGCGAACAATACGCCAGGCTTCATTGCCAATCAGTTGTACCGTCTCGACATCGAAATCATCGTAATCACTGGCCTTGTTGCCAACCCCGGTCATCATTTTCACCCCGCTAGCCTCAATGACCGGGATGCTCAAGAAGCGTTGGAGATGGGAATGGCCCTCGGGCAGCCCCCGTTTTTTGGTGGCCAGTGCATAGTCGTTCACGCTGACTGGTTGTTTCGTCCGCGCGGCGTCAGCCCAGATGCCCGCTTCGCCAATCGGGTAGTGCGAATCGAAGGCTGCCGTACAGTATTTCTCCAGGGTGTTGTGTGACCAGGCGACGAGTTCGATGCTCAAACCATCGTCGTTTACTAAGTGAATGAAGCCGATCTGGCTTTGCGTCAGCGCCTCGGCGCATTCCAGCGAGGCCTGCATGAATTCCTTTTCAGCCATGGCTTCCGCCATTTTCGGCAATTCAAGCAACACTGCCGAGCGCCGGGCCTGCTTTTCCTGCCGCGCTTCGAACAGATGGCGCTGGGTTACGTCAATCGTTATTCCGCCTAATTCCGGCCGGCTGTCAGCCCTTGGAATAGCGAATTTTGTAGACTCGTAATGGCGACCGTTGAAGACTTCTTCAATGATTTCCGTATGGCCCGTGGACAGAATTCGGGCATCGTCCTCAGCAATTTTTTGTCCGTACTCGTTATCAAAAACCTCGCTGCTCAGGCGCCCCAGCATCATCTTCGGGTCCAGCCCCAACTCGGTTTTAAATCCGCGGCTGGCCATCAGAATACGGGAATCGGCATCCTTGACGTAGGCCATCCCGGGCAGGTGGTCGATGAAGCGCTGCAGGGTTTTGACCGAGGCTTCCCATTCCTTTTCAGCCAGTACCCAGTTGCTGACATCTTCAATGATGGCGACAAAGAAATCGATCTTGCCATCGGGTTTGCGGATCGCCCGGGCGGCAATAAAGGCATGGACGATAGCACCATCCTTGCGAATGAAGCGCTTCTCCATTGAATAGCCGTCGGACTCACCGCGCATGACTTCATTGAAATTGGCAACATCGGCGGCGATATCATCCGGATGGGTCAACTCCGTCCAGGTCTTCCGAGTCAACTCCTCGCGTTCATAGCCCAGAATGCGACACAAGGCCGGGTTGACCGACAGCCAGCCCTTGTCTGGTGACGTGGTCGCCATACCGACCATGGCGTAGTCGAAAATCACCCGACATCGCTGCTCGGCGTCACGTAGCAGCTGATTGCCGCGTATCAGGCGCCAGTTGCCAAAACCAACGATTAACAGCAGCAAGGCAGCAAAGCCCCATTCATTCCAGGCACCGGCCAGAATGAGCAGGGCGGCAGGTACGAAAAGCCAGAGAAAAGCAAGTAGCGGACTATTCATCATGCTTTTTCAGGTGCGCCATTTGGTACTGTATGTCTTTGGACAGGCGGAAGGCTTCACGGATTTGCTCGCGCAACTGGTCGTCATCCCAGGGTTTGGTCAAAAATTTGTAGATCGCACCGCGATTGATCGCGCCGGTTACCGATTCAAGATCCGTGTAGCCGGTCAGGAGGATGCGTATGGTGTCAGGATACAACTGACGCACGCGCGAAAAAAACTCAGTGCCTGACATCTCCGGCATGCGCTGGTCAGAAAGAATGACTTGCACCTTATTTTTGGCGAGAAGCTCAAATGCGTCTGCCGGTGAGGTCGCAGTGAGAATCTGGAAACCTTCGCGGCGTAGCAGGCGTGATAGCGAGGCGAGAATATTCGGCTCATCGTCGACGAGCAACAATGTCTGGCCGCTGTCACGTGGCGTATCGGGCACAATCATGCGTTTGTTGCCGGCCAATAGCAGCTCGAATTCCTCGGCGGGTATGGGACGACTGAACAGGTAGCCCTGCATCGCATCACAGCGTCTGCCGCGCAGGAAGTTGGCCTGCGCTTCCGTTTCGACCCCTTCGGCCAGTACTGAAACGTTCAGGCTGCGAGCCATGACAATGGCGGCGGTGGCAATCGCCGCGTTGACCGGATTTTCGATGATGTCGCGCACGAAGCCTTGGTCAATCTTGATCTTGTCGAAGGGAAAACGTGAGATATAGGACAGTGAGGAGTAGCAGGTGCCAAAATCATCGAGTGACAGCTTGGTGCCAAGCCCCTTGAGTGCATGGCATTGGGTGATGGCCTGATCAAGATCGTCGATGAAGGCACTCTCGGTGATCTCCAGTTCGAGCGCGGCGGCAGGCAAGCCAGTTTCAAGCAAGATCGCACGCACGATATTGACCAGATTGGCTTGAGAAAATTGGCGTGTCGACAGGTTGACCGCAACACGCAGGTTGGCGAGCCCAAGATCAAGCCATTTACGGGTTTGCAGGCAGGCAGTACGCAAAACCCACTCGCCGATCGGTAAAATCAGTCCGGTTTCTTCGGCAATCGGAATGAATTCGACGGGCGAGACAGCGCCAAATTGTGGATTACTCCAGCGCAGTAGCGCCTCCATGCCCACCATGTTGCCGCTATCAAGACTGACCTGCGGCTGATAAAAAACCGTTAGTTCATTGCGTTGCAGCGCTTCGCGCAGTGCCGCTTCAAGGCCGAGGCGGCGGGCGGCGTCAACGTCCATTTCCGGTGAGTAGAAACGAAACGTATTGCGTCCGCCTTTTTTGGCGCGCAGCAAGGCGGCATCAGCGGTTTTGAGCATGGCGTCGGCATCTTCACCGTTGCGCGGCGAGACGCTGATGCCAATACTGGCGGTAATTACTACCGTCTGGCCGGCTATCGTGAATGGCACAGCGATGGCATCGAGCATGCGCTGGGCAAGCGCCAGGACATCCCGCTCGTGACTGAGGTTGGCCATGACAAAGCCAAATTCGTTGCCCGAGCGACGACCTATGGTGTCACCTTCTCGTACCTGTAAATTCAGGCGGCGGGAAACTTCAATCAAAAGCTCATCGCCAACCGGCGGGCCCAGGGTGTCGTTGATAAAACGAAAGCGGTCAAGATCAAGCAGGATGACGGCGGTTTCGCGATTGAAGCGACGGGCGTTAGCCAGCGATTGCGTCAGGCGGTCAGCGAAAAGATTGCGGTTGGGCAGGTCGGTTAGCGGATCAAAGCTTGAAAGATAGTTGATCCGCTCGTTGGCCTCCTGGCGCTCGGAAAGATCGCTGAAGAGGCCAACATAATTGCTTAGACGGCCGTTGACATCATGCACCGCCGAAATGCTGAGCCATTCAGTAACCAGCTCGCCATCCTTGCGCCGATTGGTGATCTCGCCTTGCCAGCTACCCTGGCGATTGATGGCGTCCCACATATTCTGGTAAAAGGCGGTGCTATGGATACCCGACTTGAGTATGCGCGGTGTCTGATTGAGGGCTTCACTCGCTGCATAGCCGGTCACTTTGGAAAAAGCCGCATTGGTCAGCAGGATTTCGCCCTGGGGATTGGTAATGCAAATGCCATCGCTAATACCATCGAATACGATGGAAGTCAGGCGGTGTTCGGCTTCTGCCTCAATCCGGCGGCTCACATCGGACATGGTGCCGACCGTGAGTTTCGGCTTCCCTTGCGGGTCACAGTGTATCGCCCGAGCACGGACTTCGATCCAGATCCAGCGGCCATCATGATGCCGCATCCGGCATTCTTCAACGTGTAGATCGTTATTCTCGGCTAAGGAGTTGGCGAGACAGGCTTCAAATTTCAGGCGATCTTCCGGGTGCACCCTATCAAGGCACTCAGCGATTGTTGCCGGCCCCTCACTCAGCCCAAAAACTTCACACAACGAGGTGTTCCAGAGGCTGCGTCCGCTCAGGCAATCGTGCTCCCATATTCCAAAGCCGGCGGCCGACAAGACAATCTGCAGGCGGGCTTCGAGTTGTACGTTTTCAGCAACGCGGCGACTGACTTCCTGTTCCAGCCAGGCTTTTTGTCCTCTTAGCAGGTCGCGGGCCTGTTTCAGGTCAAGCTGGGCCTGGACACGGGCTTGCAAAACGGCTGCTTTGATCGGCTTGGTGATGTAGTCGACTGCCCCTTCATTGAGACCAGCCTCTTCATCGCTCGGATTGTCGAGTGCAGTGACAAAAATCACTGGAATGTCGCGTGTTTCCGGATTGGCGCCAAGTTTGGCCAATACCTCATGACCATCCATGCCGGGCATCATCACATCAAGGAGGATCAAATCCGGGCGCGGATCAAGCTGGGCATAGCGTAGCGCGGTAGGGCCGTTGTTCGCCACGCGTACATCCACACCCAGCGCCCGGACCATTTCAGCGATGGCTGTCAGGTTATCTGCTACGTCATCAACGGCCAGAACAATGGGTTTGGCGGACATTGGCCTGTCTCTATCCTGATGCGTCATGCGTCAGCCTCCCGAGCATTTTTTATGAGTTACAGGCATTTGCTTTACGTGCTAGTTTCTCCCGCCAAACCCTTGGCGGCAAGGGTTTGGCGAGTATTCTCGACAAATTATTCAGCGATACGGGTTTGTATTTCATCGATCAGAAGGAGTCCCTTCTCAAATTCGAATTTGTTGATAGCGTATTGCAACTGGACAAACTGAATGGGGCATAGCTGCTTCAAGCGGCTTTCCATCTGATTGAAGTATTGAACCGCATCGATACTGCCGGTGCTCATCAACTCAGCCAGAATCGACAACTCATCGATCAATTGAACGTGGTCGATCGGCTCATTCAAGGTTGCCGCTAGCGGCGCGAGAGTACAAGCAGTTTTTCCAGCGCTTAAATATTTGCCAAGTACGACATAAAGTTCATCCGGCTCGACTGGCTTTGACAAAAAGTCCGTCATGCCGGCTGCAAAACAGCGTTCCTTGTCGGTGGTAAAGGCGTTGGCGGTGAGCGCCACAATGGGAATCGTCGTGCCGCCGGATAGCTGGCGAATTTGCCGTGTGGCCTCCAGGCCGTCGAGTTCAGGCATCTGGATATCCATCAGAATCAGGTCAAATTTTGAGCGTTTTACGCGGTCGACCGCAACATTTCCATTTTCTGCCGTTTCCACCTGCAAACCGATGGCCGAGAGCAGTTCTTCGCCAATCTCCCGATTGATTGCTTCATCCTCAACCAGCAAAACGCGGCCTTGCAGTTTCTTGTCAGACTTTGTGGTTTCAAGAGGGGCGGGGGCGAGCAAGGTTTCACCACTCACGGCGCCGAGGCGGGCGGTAATCCAGAAGCAGCTGCCAACCCCCGGCGTACTTTCTACGCCAACCTCACCCCCCATCAACTGCGCCAAGTGACGGGCAATGGCAAGACCCAGGCCGGTGCCGCCGAAATGTCTTGTTGTCGAGCTGTCCAGTTGCTCGAAGGCAGTGAACAGGCGGTCACTATCGACTGGCTTGATGCCAATGCCAGTATCCGTCACCGAAAAACGGCAAACAATCTCGTTTGCGTCGCGGTTCAACAATTCGCCACCCAGGGTAATCGACCCGGACTGGGTGAATTTGACGGCATTGTTCGTGAAGTTAAGCAATATCTGGCGCAGGCGGGTGGCGTCGCCATAGACCTCACTCGGCAGGCCATCGCTGTTTATCTCGATGCGCAGTCCTTTACCCAGCGCCTGATCACGGACCATGCTCAGGACACTGGACATGACTTGATGCGGCGAAAAAGCCTGGCGTTCCAGAAGCAGTTTGCCGGCTTCAATTTTCGACAGATCAAGAATGTCGTTGATGATTTGCAGCAAATGCTCAGCCGCAGCTGACACCTTGATCAATTTTTGTTGCTGCTCCGGTTGCAACTGGCTTTGCATGAGCAGGTAATTGAGACCGATGATGACGTTCATCGGGGTACGAATTTCGTGGCTCATGTTGGCCAAAAACTCTGACTTAGCACGATTGGCCGCCTCTGCCTCGTCCTTGGCAACCGCCAGTTCGTAAGTGCGTCGTTCGACGAGCTCTTCGAGATGCTGGCGATAGCTCACAATTTCGGCTTCTATTTTCCGCCGTTCGGTAATGTCTTCCTTGACCGCAACGTAATGGGTGATTTCACCTTCCGGGTTGCGCACCGGGGAAATACTGGCTAGTTCCAGATAACGCGACCCATCCTTGCGCTTGTTTAAAAATTCACCGCGCCATACGTTGCCCTGGACGAGCGTTGGCCAGAGCGACTCGTAGGTTGTTCTGCTCGTCTCTCCTGACTGCAGGATTCGTGGATTCTGGCCGATGGCCTCGGCAGCGCTATAGCCGCTGGCCCGGATGAAAGAATCATTGACGAAAATAATATTGGCATCAACGTCGGTAATCACAATGCTGGCCGGGCTTTGTTCAACGGCGGTTGAGAGACGTTGCAGGTTTTGCTGGGTGATTGTCAGTTCAGCGAGTTGTTTCGCCAATTGCTCGTTTAGGCCCTGAATTGCCTTATTGTTTGCCGTAAGTTCGCTGTCATGTTGGAGCACTGCTGTCGCCATGTCATTGAAGTGGGTATTCAGCAGATTGAGTTCGCGTGGAACCCCCTGGGTTGAAACCCTTGCCATCAGGTTGCCTTGGGCAACATCTGCAGCGGCACGACTCAAGTCTGCAATCCATTTTTCTACCAGACGGTAAAGGTAGAGCCGCGCCAAAAAGGCAGAGATCAGCGCAATCACCAAAAGTAGAGCCAAGCGTGTCCAAAACTCTTTTTCGACTGGCGCCAGCGTTGCCTCAAGCGGTGCTCCGACGGCAATAATTAGTTGCTCATTGGCAATCTTGACTGGTGACAAGGCAAAAAATCGTTGGACGCCATCCAGCCCCGCCATGGTGACACTACTCTTGCCCTCGCGCAGCGCAGCGAGCAGCTTGGTGCGACTGGCTTCACTGAGTGCCTTGCTACGCCACAATTCAGGATCCGGATAGCGTGAAAGGGGCATCGCATCCGCCGAGAACAAGGCGGATGTCCAACCTTCTGGTAGTTGATGATTTTTCGTCAGGCGATCAAACCACGCGATGTTGCTGGATGCAAAAAGGATAGCTCGCAGATTTCCCGCGTTATCGCGCAGCGGGTATCCAAACGTAATGCCGGGTTTTCCGGAAACCTTCCCGATCAGATATTGCCCCTTGGTCAATCCGTCATGTTTTAGTGCTTCTTGAAACCATTCGCGGTCAAAAACTTGAATTTTGCTCTTGAGCGGTGTTGCGCTGCAGAAAACATCGCCATTCGGCCAGACTGCCCCGAGATTTGAAAAGTCTTCGAAGGTAGTGATCAGGCGGCGACTTAGCGCATTGCAATCTTCGGGATTCAGACTCTTTAAATTGTCCGAAATAGCCATGGTACGAAGAATGTGCCCGACTTGTCGCAAGGCAAAACTTTCTTCAATTTGTGTGGCATTCAACATTTGTCGAGCATCGTGCTCGATATTGACCAACGCCTCCTGGCGAGCCTGTTGGTAATCGTAGATGGTCAAACCGATCAATGGCAGCATGGCAAGGGCCAGTACCATCCACAGACGACTACTCAGTGAAAATTGGGAGAAGGACATTTTCAGCTTGCCTTGTTGCTGGCGCCGGAGTTGTTGGGCAGCACCACCCTGAAGAGAGAACCTTTCCCGACGATGCTCTTCACCTCAATGTGCCCGCCATGTTTGTTGACGATGCCGTAGGACAATGACAGCCCAAGTCCAGTGCCTTTGCCGATGGGTTTGGTGGTGAAAAACGGTTCGAAAATACGGTCGATGTGCTCGGGGGGAATGCCCTTGCCGGTATCCTCTACTTCCACCCAGACATTTTTTGCGTCATATCCGGTGCGAATTGTGATCTCGCCGGTTTGTTCAATCGCATGGGCCGCGTTGATCAACAAGTTCATGAATACCTGGTTAAGCTGATAGGGGAGGCATTCGATAAGTGGCGGATTGCTATATTCCTTGATCACTTTGGCTTTGTACTTGAGTTCGTTCCACACAACATTGAGAGTGCTATCCAGCCCGCTTTCCAGATTGGCCCATTCCAGTTCGGCCTTGTCGACGTGGGAAAAGTCCTTGAGATCCTGAACTATCCGCTTGACTCGTTGCAGTCCATCGAGTGATTCAGTGAGCAAATCACCGATATCTTCGCGCAGGTAAGTGGTGTCGATTTCTTTCTTGAGTTGTCGAATGCTTTGCAGAACATCTTCGCCGAGTGATTCTTCGAGCTGCTCGTAAGCGCCAAGCAGTCGCAGCAGGTTATTGACATAGCGCTGCAGGGTGCCAAGGTTGGAATTGACAAAACCTACGGGGTTATTTATCTCGTGCGCGACCCCGGCCGCCAGTTGCCCCATGGAGGCCATTTTTTCCGATTGCAGGAGTTGGTTTTGCGCTTCTTCAAGCTTCCTGATCAATTCTTCCTGATGCCGCTTCTCCGACTGCAAATTGGAATTTGCTGTCTGCAGGTCCAGAGTTCGCTCATGAACTCTTTCCTCCAGGTTGTCGCGAGACTCGCGCAGTGCTGCTGCGGCAAGCGTGCGTTGAGTGATGTCGTCAAACCCGAAAACCCGCCCAATAATTTTTTCGCCAAGATGCTGTGGCCGTGATCGACATTCAAAAACGCGGCCATCCTTGAGCTGGAACGTTTCTTCGGATTCGATACGATCAACAACCGCACGCAGGCGGGCGCGACATGCCTCGGAGTCAACAACTTGGGCAATCATGGTCTCGAAAATTGCCGCTTCGTTTCGCTCCAGCAATAATGCGTCCGGGATGCTCCACATGGTACTGAACTGGCGGTTCATGCTGGCAATAGATCCTTGCCAGTCAATCACCAGAATGCCATTGCCTGTAGATTCCAGTGTCGCCCTCAACTGTGACAAGGTGCGCTCCAGCACATCCTCAACCTGGCGTTCGTCCCGGATATCTTTTGCCATGACCACCAGCAAGGACGCATTGTCATAGTCAACTACGCGAACAGTTTTGATCACCGTCAACATGGAGTTGTCAGCACACTGGTAGAGACCTTCTTGTTTGTCGATATCCTGATACTGACCGCTGCGAACATCTTCCCAATAGAAGACATCCTGTAACGAGCTTTCTATCTCGGTGATAGTCATCGCCATCAGCGTATCTTCCGAGTAACCCAGTGCTTGCCGGGCTGCCCGGTTGCTCATCAGGATACGCAAATCCTTCGGTTCGACCAGAAACATCATCTCCGGGCAATGATCGAGCATCAGTTGTTCAAGGCTGCTCATGGTGCCGGCTTTTCCTGTCCTTGCTGCGCAGGATCAAAGTAATAGCTGACCCGCTTGCGCGGACTGAGATAGTTGTAGATTTCAATCGGTACTTGGGCCGGTCTGATGGCTTTGGCGACATTTAGATCGGTTTCTCGCTGAAGATCGACGAGAATTGCTTCGTCCTTGGGAATATTTGCGTCGTAAATGACGATCATGGGTTTCATCGGCTTGGCCGTGTTGACCGTGGCAACCATGCCAATCACGCCATTGGAAAGTTGCACTATGGTTCCCGGCGGATAAACCCCAAGACAGTGGATAAAGACCTGTAACAGCTTCGGATCAAATTTGTTACGCAGTTTGGCAAACATTGTTGACAGCGCCTCATGAGGCGTCAGTGCGTCGGCAATATTGGAGGGATTGCACAGTTTGTCGTAATGGTTGCTGATTGCCACAATACGGGCGAGCAAGCCGATAGCCTCACCCTTGAGTTTTCGTGGGTATCCCGTGCCATCATAAAACTCATGGTGATCGTGAATAATGGCCAGAACCGGCGCGGCGAGTTGGAGTTTTTGGCCCAATTCAACCCCATATTGGCAGTGCATTTCGTAAAGATGGTGCTCCGCTGGGGTCAGCGGTTCTGTTTTAAGAAGAATTCGGCTTGGGATTTCCTTGTGTCCAATGTCGTGAAACAGCGCACCAATGCCCAGCACGCCAACAGCCTGCTGTGGCAGACCAATCTCGCGGGCCACCATCATCGACAGCATGGTCACATTCAGGGAGTGGAAGTACAACTCTTCGCCACCCATCTTGTCGCCCATGACATGAATCGCTAGTTCTTGGGCACAAAGGATCGAATCGGCAATCTGCTTTACCAGTTGCGTTGCATGCTGGATGGTTTCTGCCGGATGAGAAAAGATGTTCTTGTCGATTTCGCGGACCGTCTTTGCGGTATTGATAAAGGCATTTTCAATACGTGCTGCCGCCTCCCGCTGTATTTTGATCCGCTCTATGAGCGCGCGTTTGGCGGCTAATCCTTGCGAGATTACGTCGCTGGTTTTCTGCGCTGGCTGCTCAGATGTCTTTTGTGAGGTACTTTGCTGTTGCGGGCTATCACTTTGCACCGGGTCATAGCGGACGCTTTTCAATCCCAAGCCACGAATTATCCTGATCTGTTCTTCAGTCTTGATTTTGAAGTGACCGAAAGGGAAGGGGTGTTCAAACCAGGTAAGGTCAAGGAAGACGTACAACCCGATCCGAAGTTGTTCCATGGTAACGCGGGATTGGTCTGGCATCTGCATAGAGAGGGACCGATCAGAGGTGGGTGATTCTGCGCGAAAAGAGGGGCGCTTGGAAACTGCGATACTCCCAGCCCATTCTAAGTCTCGCCAGCGTGAATGTGTCGGCAGGGCACAACAAAAAAGGCCAGTATTCAGGCGTTGGGCTGGCGAAAGGCGGGGAGCGTCAGGTGGTAGCGCATGGCCAGCAGGCGTAACAGCAAAACGACAGCCATCGCGACCCAGGCACTGATAATTCCGGAGATGCCAATTTCCTGCATGGCAATCAACGCCAGTGCGCCGACCCAGGCGGCGCTGGCATAAAGCTCACCCTTTAGAAAAACCAGGGGCACGTCATTGCACAGAATGTCGCGCAAGACGCCGCCAACGACGCCGGTAGTTACGCCCATCAGGCTGGCGACCAGCCAGGGGGCATGCCATTGCAGGGCAACCTGAGTACCGATGATGGTGAATAAGGCGAGACCTACGGCATCCGGGATCAGAAACAGGCGCGGGTGAATACGCAGTTTGCGTACGGCAAAGAAGGTCATCAGACCAGCGACGAGCGCCACCAGCAAATAGGTCTGATCGACAACCCAGAACACGTTGCGATCAAGTAGCAGATCACGAATGGTACCGCCGCCCAGCGCGGTGGCAACACCGACCAGTACGGCGCCAATCAGATCCATTTGCTTGCGCCCGGCGTCAAGTACCCCAGTCAGAGCATTGACGGCAACGGCAACGAGGCCAACCCAGTAGAGCAGGGCATCCATGGCGGATTAGCGCTGCTTTTCCTTCATGATTTGCTCTTTTTCACGCTTCCAGTCCTTTTCC